>Ga0102934_1003022_pt1 | contig 11539 bp, 11 predicted proteins | sample SalPonR2_A_D1_MG_FD_78175 | JGI IMG/M metagenome (GOLD analysis project Ga0102934, IMG submission 78175) | Salt pond soil microbial communities from South San Francisco under conditions of wetland restoration - Salt Pond MetaG R2_A_D1_MG | ecosystem: Environmental > Aquatic > Marine > Intertidal...
CGGAGACCGCCCGCGCCGAAGCCGAGGCGGCAAGAGGCGCGCAGGACTCAGCGGAGGGCGCGGACCTGGCCACGCTGCAGCAGGAGCTGGAAGATGAGCGGCTGGTGACCGCGCAGCTCGAGGAGCGCATCCGGGTTCTGCATGCCCGGCTCGAGGAAAAGGAGGCGGCGCTTGCCGCCGCGCAGGACGGTGCCGGAGCGGGCGCAGGGACGGACCGCGACGACGCGCGGGCCGAGACGCTGACGCGGCTCGATGCCGGCCTGCAATCGCTGCGCGCCGCCAACGCGCAGTTGCGCGAGAGCAACGCGGCGCTGCGCGCGGCGCACGCGGCGGGGGTGGCGGACCCCGAGGCTGTCAACGCCTCGCTTCAGGCCGAGCTTGACGCGCTGCGCGCGGCCCGCGACGCGGAGCGCGGCGAGGTCGGTGCCGTGCTGGCCGAGATCGACAGCGCCGTGGCCGGGGCCGCCCCCGGTGCGGCGGGTGAGACGGAGGACGCGTGATGCCCGAGGTGACGATCGAGATCGGAGGCCGGCCCTTCGAGGTGGCCTGCCAGGAGGGCGAGGAAAGCTATCTCCATGCCGCGGCGAAGATGCTCGACGAGGAGGCCGCGGTGCTGAGCGCGCAGGTGGGCCGGGTGCCCGAGGCGCGGATGCTGCTGATGGCGGGGCTGATGCTCGCCGACAAGACCGCCGGGCTGCAGGACCGGCTGGCCACGGCAGAGGCCGAGCTTGAGCGCCTGCGCGCGGCCCCGGCGCCCGAGCCCGAGCGCGTGGAGGTGCCTGTCGTGCCCGACGCGGTGGTGGATACGCTGTCCGAGATCGCCGCCCGCGCCGAGGCGCTGGCGGATACCGTCGATCCCCCCGGCACGGGCGGCTGAGCCAATGCCGAGGCTCATCGCGCTGGTGCTGCTGGCCGCCGCCGCCGTTGCCGTGGTCGCCCTGATGGCCTTTGTCCGGCTGGCGCCGTCCGAGCCGATGCGCTGGCACCAGATGCCCGACACGATCACCGACCGCGACCTCGATGGCGGCGCGATGCGTCGCGCCGTGGGAAACCTGGCCGTGCTCGACCGGATCATCCGCGACACGCCGCGCACGCGGGTGCTGGCGGGATCGGTGGAGCAGGGCATGGTGACCTACGTGACGCGGTCGCGTGTGTTCGGCTTTCCCGACTACACCACCGTGCGGCAGGATGGCGAGATGCTGGAGATTTACGCGCGGCTGCGGTTCGGGCGCTCAGATCTGGGCGTGAACGCTGACCGCGTCGATGGATGGCTCGGGCGTCTGGCCGAGGCTGGATGACAGGCAGCCGTCCGAGACCTTGCGCCAGATCGGCACGTTGAGCGACATGGCGCAGCGCGCCATGAACATCTTGCCATCGACCCGCAGGCAGGTCATCTCGCCCATTTCCACGCGCGCGCCGCTGGTGTCGGTGCAGTAGCACTCGACCGTCTTGCCGCCGATGGTGGCGTCGGCAAGGGCGGGCGTGGCCGCGAGGAGGAAGGGCAGAAGATACTGCATTCGGGGAGTATAGCACGGGCCTGCGCCGGTCACCAAGTCACGGATGCGGGAAAGATGCGCCGCACGGGCGGGGGATATTGCGGCCCCGGGTGCGCGCGGCGATGCGGCCTTGACCGGGGCGCGGGGATGGGACAGAGGATCGCCCCATGGTGCCCTTGGACAGATTGCAGCGGATCGTGGAGCGTTTCGAGTATCTCGAGGCGCAGATGGCGCAGGGTGGCGGCGATCTGGCGCGGCTGGGGCGCGAATATGCCGAGCTGCGCCCGGTGGTGGAGGAAATCCGCGCCTACCGGCAGATGCTGGACGATCTCGGGGCGGCGCGCGGGATGCTTGGCGATCCGGAGATGCGCGCGCTGGCCGAGGAGGAGATCGCCGGGATCGAGGCGCGGCTGCCGGGGATGGAGCACGCGCTGCGTCTGGCGCTGCTGCCGAAGGACGCCGCCGACGCGCGGCCCGCGATCCTGGAAATCCGGCCCGGGACGGGGGGCGAGGAGGCGGCGCTCTTTGCCGCCGACCTGATGCGCATGTATGCCCGCCATGCCGAGGCGCGGGGCTGGTCCTTCGAGGTGATCGAGGAGCAGTGGAGCGAATTGGGCGGCCTGCGCGAGTTGGTGGCGCGCGTGAAGGGCGAGGGCGTCTTCGCGCGGCTCAAGTTCGAATCGGGGGTGCACCGGGTGCAGCGGGTGCCCGAGACGGAATCGGGCGGGCGTATCCACACCTCGGCGGCCACCGTCGCCGTGCTGCCCGAGGCGGAGGCGGTGGACGTGGCGATCGACGCGAACGACCTGCGCATCGACACGATGCGCTCCTCGGGGGCGGGGGGGCAGCATGTCAACACTACCGACTCGGCGGTGCGCATCACCCACCTGCCCACCGGCGTTGTGGTCACGAGCAGTCAGAAATCGCAGCACCGCAACCGCGATATCGCGATGGAGGTGCTGCGCGCGCGGCTCTTCGACATGGAGCGGCAGAAGGCGCAGGGCGACCGCGCCGCGACCCGCGCGTCGCAGGTGGGATCGGGCGACCGCTCGGAGCGCATCCGCACCTACAATTTTCCGCAAGGCCGCGTGACCGATCACCGGATCGGGCTCACGCTCTACAAGCTCGACCAGGTGATGCAGGGGGATCTCGACGAGCTGACCGACGCGCTCATCGCCGATGCGCAGGCGCGGCTGCTGTCGGAGGTGGAATGAGCCTGCGCGCGGCGCTGGTCGCGGCGCAGCGGGCGCTGGCCGAGGCGGGCATCGAGGGGGCGGGCACCGATGCCCGCGCGCTGGTGGCCGAGGCGGCGGGGGTGGCGCGCGACCGGCTCACCCTGCATCTCGGCGACGAGATGGACGAAGAGGCGCGCGCGCGGCTCGACGCGATGCTGGCGCGGCGGCTGGCGCGCGAGCCGGTGGCGCGCATCCTCGGGCGGCGCGCGTTCTGGGGGCGGGACTTCGCGGTGACGCCGGATGTGCTCGACCCGCGGCCCGAAACCGAATGCCTGGTGGCCGCGGCGCTGGCGGGGCCTGCGCCCGCGCGGCTGCTCGATCTGGGGACGGGAAGCGGCTGCATCGCGGTGACGCTGCTGGCCGAATGGCCCGGCGTGCGGGGCGTGGCCACGGATATCTCGGGGGCGGCGCTCGCGGTGGCGGCGGAGAACGCGGCGCGGCACAGGGCGGCGGGGCGGCTCGACCTGGTGGAGGCAGACTGGTTCGACGGCGTGGCTGGGCGCTTTGACCTGATCGTGTCGAACCCGCCCTATATCGCCCGCGCCGAGATGGCGGGTTTGGCGTGCGAGGTGCGCCGGCATGATCCGCGCGCGGCGCTGAGCGATGGCGGCGACGGGCTCGGGGCCTATCGCGCGCTGGCCGAAGGGATGGCGGCGCACCTGGCCCCCGGCGGGCGTGTTCTGCTCGAGATCGGCGCGGCACAGGGGCCGGAGGTGGCCCGCCTGCTCGCGCGCGCGGGCTTGGCGGAGGTGCGAATCCTGCCCGATCTGGACGGGCGCGACCGGGTGGTGACCGGGTGGCATCCCGCCGAATCGGCATGAACGGTGGCAAAATACCGGGATTTCCTGCGAAATATCGCGGTTTTCGCTTGTAAGGCACCGGCTGGCATGGTTAGACAAGATATCGCTCAGGTGGACCCCGTGTCGGGTGTCTCGAGCGGTATCAAGCCAAGACATGTCCGATCCGGCAATATCAGGCGCATAGCGCGCGGCGCGGATCAAGCGGCACTCAGACCACAAGGCTGGACTGCAAGCTCATGAGATCATCCAAGTCACGTTCGCGTAACAAGTCGAACCGCAACCGGTCCGTCGGCAATGTCGTCAACCGGGTCTTTGACAGTTCCGGCCCCGAGGGCAAGGTGCGCGGCACGCCGCAGCAGATCATCGACAAGTACACCCAGCTTGCCCGTGATGCGCAGCTTGGCAACGACCGGGTGTCGTTCGAGAATTTCCAGCAGCATGCCGAGCATTACCAGCGCATGCTCAACGAGGCGCAGCGCGAGCAGGAGGCGCGGCGCGAAGAGCACGAACGCCAGAACCGCGAGCGGCAATCCGAGCGCGACCGTGACCGCGGCGGCCAGCGCGAGGGCGGCGGGCAGCGCGAGCGCGATATCCGGCAGGGCGACGACCAGAAGGGCGATCCGGGCCGCAGCCCGCAGCCCGACATCATCGAGCCCGCGGGCGCGGAGGACAGCGGCCTCGTCGAGACGCCGGAGGCCAGGGGCGAGGGCCGGGGCGAGAGCGGCGGCGCGCCGCGCAAGCCCGCCCGCAAGCCGCGCAGCCGCAAGCCGTCCAAATCCGGCGGCGGCGGCGACGGCGGCAATGGCAATGATGGTGCCGCGGACGGCGACAAGGCCAAGGGCGACGACGGAGGCAAGGGCGGCAGCGGTGGCCCGGACCTCTCGGCCGGGCCCGCCGAGGCCGCGGAATAGGTGCGCGGCGCGCGCACATCCCCCACTCTGCGATGACCGGCCCGGCGATCCCCGACCCTGACAGCCCTCAACCCGCCTTCGTGCTTGTGCGCCCGCAGATGGGCGAGAATATCGGCGCGTCGGCGCGGGCGATGTGGAATTTCGGCCTCGACCGCATGCGCCTGGTAGCCCCGCGCGACGGCTGGCCCAACCCCACCGCCGTGGCGATGGCGAGCGGTGCGGGGCGGCTACTCGACCGCGCGGGCCTGTTCGGCGACGTGGCGGGCGCGGTGGGCGATTGCCATTACGTGATGGCGACGACCGCGCGGGTGCGCGGCCTGACCAAGCCGGTGCTGAGCCCCGAACATGCGATGCAGGAGGCCGCGCGGCGCGTCGCCGCAGGGGAGCGCGTGGCGATGCTGTTCGGCCCCGAGCGGGCGGGGCTGGAGAACGAGGACGTGGCGCGCGCCAACGCGCTGGTGAGCGTGCCGGTGAATCCCGAGTTTCCTAGCCTCAACCTTGCGCAATGCGTTCTGCTCTGTGCCTATGAATGGCGGCGCGCCACGGCGGAGGTGGTGGCGGAGCGCGTGGACATGGCCGGGGCCGCCTGGGCCGATGCGATCGAGGTCGAACGGCTGGCCGACCATTACGAGGAGCGGCTGGAGGCGGCGGGCTTCTTCTTTCCCGATCACAAGGCGGCGCGGATGCGGCTCAGCCTGCGCAACATGTGGAGCCGGATGCCGCTCACCGGCGCGGATGTGCGGATGCTGCACGGGATCATGCGGCAGATGGTCCGTTGGGCGGGGCGCGGTTGAAGGCGCGCGGGGCGCGGCCTAATCTTTGCCGCGACGCGCAGACAGGGGATGGTGCATGAGCGGAAAACGCAGCATTTTCGAGGAGGTGGGGGCCGATCAGCGGCAGCCCGCACCACAGGGTGGCGGGATCGACGCAGGTCGGCGCGGGGCGCGGCGCGGCATCCGCATCTGGCTGATGATCCTCTTTGCGCTGGTGGTGGTGATGATCGCCGTGGGCGGGCTCACCCGGCTGACCGACAGCGGGCTGTCGATCACCGAATGGAAGCCGGTGACCGGCGCGCTGCCGCCGATGTCCGACGCGGTTTGGCAGGAGGAATTCGACAAGTATCGCGCTATCCCGCAATACGAGATCATGAACAAGGGGATGAGCCTCGATGAGTTCAAGGTGATCTACTGGTGGGAATGGGGCCACCGGCAGCTGGGCCGGTTCATCGGGCTGGTCTGGGCGCTGGGCTTCTTCGGCTTCCTGGTCGCGCGTCAGATCCCCAAGGGCTGGACCGGGCGATTGCTGGGCCTCGGCGCTCTGGGGGGCGCGCAGGGGGTGATCGGCTGGTGGATGGTGTCCTCCGGGCTGGGTGAGGGGATGGTCGCCGTGGCCTCCTACCGGCTCGCCACGCATCTGGGCCTGGCCTTCGTCATCCTCGGGCTGATCGCGTGGTACGTGATGGCGCTCGGGCGCGAGGAGCGCGAACTGATGCAGGCGCGGCGCGGGCGCGAGGCGAAGCTCTTCAGCCTCTCCACCGGTCTCATGCATTTCGCCTTTCTGCAGATTCTGCTGGGCGCGCTGGTCGCCGGCATCGACGCCGGGCGCAGCTATACCGACTGGCCGCTGATGGCCGGGGGTATCCTGCCGCCCGATATGATGGACCTCAGCCCCTGGTGGCGCAATTTCTTCGAGAACCCCGGCACGGTGCAGTTCATCCACCGGGTGAGCGGCTACCTGCTGCTGGCCTTTGCCGTGGTGGTGTGGCTGCGCGGGCGGCGCAGCGCGCACCGGATCACGCGCGGGGCGTTCACCGCGATGTTCGCGGTGCTGGCGTTGCAGATCGTGCTGGGGATCATGACGGTGCTCTATATCGCGCCGTGGCACCTGGCCATCGCGCATCAATTCGTGGCGGTGGTGCTGTGGGTGCTGATCCTGCGGGCGCGGTTCCTGAGCCAGTATCCCCGCGCCACATCGCTGAGGGGGACCTGACATGACGGCCTATGACGACCTGATGGCGCTGGAGCGCGAGACGCAGGCGCTGGCGCAGGTGGCCGGACGGCTGAGCTGGGACCAGGAGACGGTGATGCCGCGCGGCGCGGCCGAGCAGCGGGCCGAGGAGTCGGGTGCGATGCAGGCGGTGCTGCATGCCCGGCGCACCGATCCGCGGCGCGGCGATCTGCTGGCACGGGCCGAGGCGGAGGCCACGGACGAGGTGGCGCGCGCGCAGCTGCGCCTGATCCGGCGGGATCATGACCGCGCGACGCTGGTACCGGGCGATCTGGCGGTGGCGCTGGCGCGGCTCACGAGCCGGGCACAGGGCCAATGGGCCGAGGCGCGCGAAGGCGACGATTACGCCGCCTTCGCCCCCGTGCTGGCCGAGGTGATCCGGCTCAAGCGCGAGGAGGCGGCGGCGGTGGCGCGGGGGCGCGACCTCTACGACGCGCTCATCGACGATTTCGAGCCCGGGATGACGGCGGCGCGGCTGGATGCGATGTTCGCCGAGATGCGGCCCCGGCTGGTCGATCTGCGCGCCCGCGCGCTGGCCCGCGACTGGCCCGCGCTCGACGCGCATTTCGACGAGCAGGCGCAGCTGCGCCTATCGCGCGAACTGGCGCGACGCTTCGGCTATGATTTCGCGCGCGGGCGGATCGACATGGCGGTGCATCCTTTCTCATCCGGCTCGGGCGACGATGTGCGCGTCACCACGCGGGTGGCCGAGCATGATCCGTTCAACTGTCTCTATTCCACGATCCACGAGGTCGGGCACGGCTGTTATGAGCAGGGGGTCGACCCGGCGTATTGCCTCACGCCGCTGGGGCAGGGCGTGTCGATGGGCGTGCATGAAAGCCAGAGCCGCATCTACGAGAACCAGTTGGGGCGCAGCCGGGCGTTCACTGGCTGGCTCTTTGGCCGGATGCGCGAGGCGTTCGGCGATTTCGGGGTGGCCGATGCCGAGACCTTTTACCGCGCGGTCAACCGGGTGCATCGCGGCTATATCCGCACCGAGGCGGATGAGGTTCAGTATAACCTGCATGTCATGCTGCGGTTCGATCTGGAAAAGGCGCTGATCGCAGGCGATCTGTCGACGGGCGATCTGGAGGCCGCGTGGAACGACCGGTTCGAGGCGGATTTCGGCTATGCGGTGGACCGGGCGTCCAACGGGGTGCTGCAGGATGTGCACTGGTCGGTCGGCCTCTTTGGCTATTTCCCGACCTACAGCCTCGGCAATGTCTATGCCGGATGCCTGCACCGGGCGATGCGCGGGGCGGTGCCGGACATGGACGCGGCGCTCGCCCGCGGCGAGACCGGCGGCGCGACCGGGTGGCTGCGGTCGCAGGTGCAGGTGCATGGCGGGCGCTATGACCCGGCCGAGGTGATCGCGCGCGCCTGCGGCGGGGCGGTGCCGACGGCGGGGCCGCTGCTGGACTATCTGGACGAGAAGTTCGGGGATATGTGAGAGGGCTGGGTTCCGGGCCGGGAGTGAACCCTCGCAGCGTGGTGCCCATGCGCGGCTCACGCGAAAGCTCGCACCGGGCCAGAACCGGCCCCGTCCCGATCCCCGCTCAGTCGTTCACCGCCTCGTCCCCGGCACCCTGCTCGATCCATTGTGCGAGGATCGTGCGCAGGAGCGCCACGTCGCGGGTCTCGATCGCCTCGGACAGCGAGCGCAGCGCCTTGGCAAGTTCGATCTCCGACAGGTGCCCCTCCTGCGCGCGCAGGATGCGGGGGTGCGGCGTGGTGAGCATGTCCGAGCCGATGAGCAGTTCCTCGTGCAGCTTCTCGCCCGGGCGCAGGCCGGTCACCTCGATCTCGATATCGCCGTCGGGGTTTGTGTCGTCGCGCAGGGTGAGGCCGGCCGCCGCGATCATCCGCAGCGCGATGTCGCGCACGCGCACCGGCGCGCCCATGTCCAGCACGAAGAGGTCGCCGCCCCGCGCGATGGTGCCAGCCAGAAGCACCAGCCGCACCGCCTCGGGGATGGTCATGAAATAGCGGGTCACCTCCGGGTGCGTGAGGGTGATCGGCCCGCCGCGCGCGATCTGTTCCGAGAAGGTGGGGATCACCGACCCCGACGAACCCAGCACGTTGCCGAACCGCACCATGGAAAAGCGCGTGCGGGTGGCGCGGGTGGCGAGATCCTGCACGATCATCTCGGCAAAGCGCTTGGACGCGCCCATCACCGAGGTAGGGCGCACCGCCTTGTCGGTCGAGACGAGGATGAACCGCTCGACGCCCGCGTCCTGTGCGGCCTGCGCCACGGTGCGGGTGCCGAGCACGTTGTTGCGCATCCCCTCGATGGCGTTCGCCTCGACCATCGGCACGTGCTTGTAGGCGGCGGCGTGGAGCACGACGTCGATCCTGCGCGCCTGCATCAGCACCGACACGAGCGCCGGGTCGCAGACCGAGCCGAGGATCGGCATGATCTCGATCTCGGGGGCGAGGTCGCGCAATTCGCGCTCGATCTGAAAGAGCGCGTGCTCGGCATGGTCGAGCAGCACGAGCGTTTTCGGCGCGCAGCTTGCGATCTGGCGGCACAGTTCCGCGCCGATCGAGCCGCCCGCGCCGGTGACGAGGACACGCCGCCCGGCATAGGCATCGGTCACGCCGGGCAATTCGTTTTCAAGCGCATCGCGGCCCAGAAGCGTGCTGGGGTCGATGGGCCGGCTCTCGTAGGGGGTGACGGCGCGGCCCGTGACCAGATCGGCGAAGGAGGGCAGCGCGTGCACCTCGCAGCCGGTGGTGGCGAGGCGGCGGGTGAGGCGCGCGCGCGCCGCCTCGCTGGTGCCGGGCATGGCGAGGATGATGCGTCCGATCCCGTGGCGGGCGACGAGCGCCCCGATCTCGTCGGTGCCGTGCACGCGCAGGCCCGACACGGAGAGCCCGCGCAGCCGTGGCTCGTCATCGGCGAAGGCCACCGGTCGCAGACGGTCGTCGTGGCGCAGCGCGGCGGCAAGCTGTTGGCCGGTCTGCCCGGCCCCGTAGATCAGCACCGGCATGCGGTCATGGCCGGGATCGGCGGCGGCATCGCGGGCGGGGCCGGGGGCGATCCGGGTGCGGAGGCGGCGCAGCGCGTTCAGCAGGCTCTGGGGCATGGCAAGGTCCGTCCTCGTCCGTCGGGGATCGCGTGGCTTGCCCCAAGGTAAGCGGAGCGGACCTGTTGCGGCAATGCCGTTCACCGCCCTGTGACGGATTCGGCAGTGGGCGTGTCCTGTGGGGCCTGTGTCAGCCCCGGATATCGGCAAAGATGTTGTTTTCCTCGGCATCGGTGGGGCGCGTGTGCCGCGTGGGCTTGGTGTCGGCGTCCGGCGATACGCGGCGCGGCTGCACGCGACGCTGCGCGGAAATGCGGCTCATTCGGGACTGATGCGAGAGCACCGAGGCGCGGCGCAGGCGCTTTTCATCCAGCGTGAGATAGCTCAGCAGCACACCGCAGCAGAGCGTCAGGTCGTACCAGAAGGCCGAGAGGTCCTCGAACGGGCTGACGATGAAATTCGAGGTGAAGCTCGAGATCAGCACGAAGAGCGCGAGGCTCAGCGCGGCGAGCCGCAGGGCCGCGCCCAGCATGAACCAGATCGCCAGCGTCAGAAGCGTGATCGCGCCTGCCGCGCCGCTGAGAGCCGGGTCGAGAACGGGCTGGAACAGGACGGCCGGGTCGAACCCGTCGACAAGCTCGAGCGCCACCGCCATGAAGAAGGTGCCGGTGACGATGCGCAGCAGATTGATGCCGATCTGATCGACGCCGGGAGCGGGGTCTTGTTCCATGACGGTCGGGCCTTTCTTGCCATTCGCGGTAAACCGGGCGCCACTTGCAACCTGAGCGAAAGCTCGATCCCGACAATTATCGCCAAATCTGGCTTGAATCTGACCGTTTAAGGGAAATTGCGCGCCCGGCCTCAGCCGAGCGCATCCTCAGCATCCTCTTCGGTGTCGTCGGCGCGGTCGGCGATCCAGGCGACCGAGACCACCTCTTCGTCCTTGCCGGTATCGAATACCCGCACGCCGCCCGCGCTGCGCGAGCGGAAGGAGATGCCCTCGACCGGCACGCGGATCGACTGCCCGCGCGAGGTGGCGAGCATGATCTGGTCCTCCAGCGTCACCGGGAAGCAGGCCACGAGTATGCCGGTTTCCTTGCCCCGCTTTTCCGAGAGGTCCATCGCCGTGACACCCTGTCCGCCCCGGCCTGCGGTGCGGTAATCGAAGCTCGACGTCGTCTTGCCCATTCCCCGGCTCGTGATCGTGAGGAGCAGCTGATTGGCATCAAGCATCTCCTGATACCGCTCTTCGGACAGGCTCAGGCTGTTGGGGGATGTGGTCTCGTCGGAGGTTGCCGCGTCTTCTTCGGCACCGAGTTCAATCCTGTAGCGCTTGAGGAAGGCGGCGCGCTCGTCCGGGGTGGCCTCGAAATGGCGGATCACGGACATGGACACCACGCGGTCGCCAGTCGCGAGGCGGATGCCGCGCACGCCGGTGGACTTGCGGCCCTTGAACACGCGTACATCGGTGACGGGGAAGCGGATCGCACGGCCCGAATCGGTGACGAGCATCACGTCATCCTCCGGCGTGCAGATGCGCGCGTTGACCATCTCGACCCCTTCGGGCAGGTCCATCGCGATCTTGCCGTTGCGTTTCACATTGGTGAAATCGCCGAGCGCGTTGCGCCGCACGTCGCCCGCCGAGGTGGCGAACACGATCTGCAGGTCGTCCCAGTCCTCCTCGGCGCGGTCCACCGGCATGATCGCGGCGATCGAGACGCCCGAGGGGATGGGCAGGATGTTGACGATCGCCTTGCCGCGCGCGGTGCGCGGTCCGAGCGGCAGGCGCCACGTCTTGAGCTTGTAGGCCATGCCGTCGGTGGTGAAGACCAGAAGCGGCGTGTGGGTGTTGGCGACAAAGAGCGAGGTGACCACGTCCTCGTCCTTGGTGGACATGCTGCTGAGGCCCTTGCCGCCGCGCTTCTGCGCGCGGAAATCGGCGAGCGCGGTGCGCTTGACATAGCCGCCTTGCGTGACGGTCACGACCATGTCCTCGCGCTCGATGAGGTCCTCGTCCTCCATGTCGCCGGACCAGTCGACGATCTCGGTGCGGCGCGGCACGGC
>Ga0102934_1003023_pt1 | contig 11538 bp, 9 predicted proteins | sample SalPonR2_A_D1_MG_FD_78175 | JGI IMG/M metagenome (GOLD analysis project Ga0102934, IMG submission 78175) | Salt pond soil microbial communities from South San Francisco under conditions of wetland restoration - Salt Pond MetaG R2_A_D1_MG | ecosystem: Environmental > Aquatic > Marine > Intertidal...
ATTACTACTATGCTTTTAGGTCAGGCTGTAGCAGAGTCAACTGGTATATATTCCCTGGTTATTGCGATCGTTTTAATCTTTACAATATAACGGAACATATGAGAGGGAGTTTTTCCCTCTCTTTTTAGCATTCATTTTTATTATTATAATAATTTTTCCCATTTTTGATATTTTTGATTTCACGGGAGGTGAAGGACTTTGGTTGAAATAAACACAACCTTATTATGGCAGGTATTTAACTTTTTTGTACTTATGTGGCTTTTGAAGAGATACCTATATGGTCCTGTCAAAGAAATTTTAGATAAAAGAGAAAAGACGATTAAAAACGAAATAGAAGAAGCAGAAGAGAAACATGCAGAAGCAATGGAATTAAAAGAAGAATATAAATCTGAACTAAGAAGGGCCCGAGAAAAATCTTCAGATATTATTGAAAAAGCGGAAAGAAGAGCACGGGAACGTGCCAAGGAAATTATAAATAATGCCAAAGAGCAGGCTGAAAAGATCGAGGAAGATAAGATGAGAGAGATCCAACAGGCCAAAGTAGAAGCCAGAAAAGAGATCAGAGATGAGTTTGCTGATGTCACTTTACAGGCGGCTGCTCAAATGATTGGCAGAGAGCTGGACCGTGAAAAACATGAAGAACTGATGGCTCAATACATCGAGACACTTGATCAAGAGAAATTGGGTGATGTTCAGTGAAGAAGAACGAAATAGCCCGCCAATATAGTAAGGCCCTTTATGAAATTGGTGATGAAAAAGATAACTTATTTGAACTTTATGATGAACTAAAAGAACTAAATAAATTAATAAAAGAGAATGAAAATTTAAGTGAAGCACTTTTTCATCAACGTGTCTTAGTAGAGGAAAAGCAGAGAGTCTTTAAGAGAGTTTTTGAAGATAAACTTTCTGATGACATCTATAAGTTTATGATGCTTTTAATCGAAAAACGCAGAATATATTTTTTAGAAAACATAGTGGCAGAGTTCAGAAAACAGGTCTATAAACATGAGAACATCATAACTGTGGAAGTTACTACCGCAGTTGAAATGAGTTCTGAAACCAAAGATAAATTAAAAGCAAAACTTAATGAACATGTAGATAAAAAGATCGAAATGGAAGAAAACTGTGATCCCGATATAATCGGCGGCATGGTTTTAAAAATAGGAGACTACCTAATTGACGGTAGTATAAAAAGCAAGTTAGAATCCCTTGAAGAACAAATCAAGAAAATTCCATTACAGGAGATTGGGGTGTAATATGATATGGAACTTAGACCGGAAGAGATTAGTTCGATTATAAAAGAAGAAATTAAAAATTATGATAAGAAAATTGAATCTGTCGGCGTGGGAACTGTATTAGATGTTGGAGATGGTATTGCCCACGTTTATGGACTAGAAGATGCCAAGTCCAATGAACTACTAGAGTTTCCCAACGGCGTTTATGGTATGGCATTAAACTTAGAAGAAGATAACATAGGTGTAGTATTATTAGGTAATGAAACAAAAATTAGTGAAGGCGATACAGTCAAGAGAACAGGTAATGTAGTAGAGGTGCCTGTGGGTGAAGAACTTTTAGGACGTATTGTAAATCCGCTTGGTATGCCGCTGGACGGTAAAGGCGAAATTAATACCGAAAAAACAAGACCGGTAGAGAAAAAAGCGCCCGGTGTTATTGAAAGACAGCCGGTAGAAGAACCACTGCAAACTGGTTTAAAAGCGATTGACTCCATGGTACCAATCGGAAGGGGCCAGCGTGAGTTGATTGTTGGTGACCGTCAGACCGGTAAAACTGCGATTGCTATCGATACCATTATCAATCAGAAAGATCAGGATGTTATCTGTATCTATGTGGCAATTGGACAGAAGGAATCATCAATTGCGAGATTAACTGAAGAACTGCAGGAACGCGGAGCCATGGATTATACGATAGTAGTAAGTGCTTCTGCTTCTAAACCTGCTCCTATTAGATACCTTGCACCCTATGCTGGTTGTGCAATGGGTGAACATTTCATGTATGAGCAGGATAAAGATGTTTTAGTTGTTTATGACGATTTATCAAAGCATGCGGTTGCCTATCGTGCAATGTCACTGCTTTTAAGAAGACCACCTGGACGGGAAGCTTATCCTGGTGATGTTTTCTACTTACATTCTCGTTTACTTGAAAGAGCCGCTAAACTTAGTGATGAAAGAGGGGCTGGTTCCTTAACAGCCTTACCTATTATAGAAACTCAGGCCGGTGATATATCTGCCTATATTCCAACCAACGTTATCTCGATTACAGATGGTCAGATCTATCTAGAGAGTGAATTATTCTTCTCAGGTGTAAGACCTGCGATCAATGTTGGTACTTCTGTATCAAGGGTTGGAGGTAATGCACAGATTCAGGCCATGAAAGATATTGCTGGTACCTTAAGATTGGACCTGTCTCAGTATAGAGAGCTAGAGGCTTTTGCCCAGTTCGGTTCAGATCTGGATGAAGCCACCCAGCAGAAACTGGCCAGAGGGGAAAGAATAGTTGAAACCTTAAAACAGCCCCAGTATACACCAATGCCGGTTGAAAAACAGATTATAATAATCTATACGGTTGTAAAAGGTCATTTAGATGATATCCCGGTCAGCAATATTGAGAGATTTGAGGAAGAATTTCTGACCTATATTGATAACAACCATGAATATTTACAGCAAAAACTGAAAAAAGAAGAAGAATTAACCGAAGAAATCGAGAATAAACTGGTATCTGTAATTGAAGAATTTAAAGAGATCTTTGAAGTTAAAGAGGAAAGTATTGTTTCAACTGAAGATGAATTAATGCAGGAATCGGAAGAAACTGAAGAAACAGCAGAAATTGAAGAAGAAGAGGTTGAAGAAGAAGCTTAAAGATAGGACCTTTTAAAGATTGAGGTGAATGTTTATGGAAACGATGCGAGATATTAAGCGTCGTATAAATAGTGTTAAAAATACTAAAAAAATTACGAGGGCTATGAAGATGGTGGCTGCAGCTAAACTGCAGAACTCTCAAAAATATGCCCGTCAGGCTAAACCATTCTTCACTAAAACCAGAAAAATACTTTCCGATGTCTATAAATTCTCTGGAATTAAGGATGAACATCCACTTCTCAAAAAATCAGAAGGAGATAAGAAACTTCTGATTATGATTAGTGGAGATAGAGGACTTTGTGGTGCATATAATGCAAAGGTAATCGAGGAAGCAGAAGATTTCTTGAATAAAAATTCTGATACAGAAATTTATGCACTGGGAAGTAAGGCAAGAGATTACTTTAAAAAAAGAAACTATGATTTCATTAAGGAATATGAACAGCTGGAGGATTATCCCAGTTTCTATTTCGCACGCCAGCTGACCGATGAAATTATAGAGATCTTTAAGGGTAAAAAGTTTAACCAGATAAATGTAATATATACTCATTTTGAATCTGCCTTAACCCAGCATGTCAAAAACATCACTTTATTACCTATCGATGCAGAAGAGATCGATAAGGAATTAAGTGATAAAGGTGAAAAGGCAAGTGAAGAACATGTAGATTATATCTATGAACCATCAGCCAAAGAAATTTTAGATTTGCTTTTACCCAAGTATGTTAATAATACCATGTATTCAATTTTATTAGAATCAAAAGCAAGTGAATTTGGTTCTAGAATGACTGCAATGGATAATGCTACTGAAAATGCGAATGAAATGATTGATGATTTAACGTTAGAATATAATAGAGCCCGTCAAGCTGCCATTACAACAGAAATTACTGAGATAGTCGGCGGGGCTGAAGCATTGAAATAAAGGAGGAGTTTTTGTGAGTGACGACCAAAATTTAGGTAAAGTAGTTCAGGTTATCGGACCGGTTGTCGATGTTGAATTCCCAAGTGGTAACCTACCTGAAATATATAATGCTGTAGAAGTTATTAGAGACGAAGAAGAAACTCTCGTAATAGAGGTAATGCAGCAGCTCGGCGATAATAGGGTTCGCTGTGTTGCGATGGATTCGACCGATGGCCTGGTAAGAGGAATGAAAGCTGTTGATACCGAGGGACCAATTAGTGTTCCCGTTGGTGAAGAAGTATTAGGCCGTATGTTTAATGTTGTCGGTGATACTATTGATAATGAAGGTGAAGTTGGTACTGACGAAAGATGGCCCATACATAGAGAGGCCCCTGGATATGAAGAACAACAGACTTCAACCGAACTATTTGAAACCGGGATCAAAGTTATTGACCTTTTAGCCCCCTATACCCGGGGAGGTAAGGTCGGACTCTTTGGAGGTGCCGGTGTAGGTAAAACCGTACTTATCCAGGAATTAATAAATAATATTGCTTTAGAGCACGGTGGTTATTCTGTCTTCTCCGGTGTAGGAGAAAGAACCAGAGAGGGTAATGACCAGTGGCTTGAATTTCAAGAAGCGGATATCTTGGACAAAGTTGCTTTAGTATTTGGTCAGATGAATGAACCACCGGGAGCCAGAATGAGAGTTGGACTTACTGGACTAACTCTAGCTGAATATTTCCGCGATGAGTTAGGTCAGGATGTACTTTTATTTATTGATAACATTTTCCGTTTCATTCAGGCCGGTTCAGAGGTTTCTGCTTTATTAGGTAGAATGCCTTCTGCGGTTGGTTACCAGCCGACCCTGGCCTATGATGTAGGTGCCCTACAGGAAAGAATTACATCAACTAAAAAGGGTTCGATCACATCTGTCCAGGCTATTTACGTACCGGCAGATGACTTGACTGACCCTGCACCTGCCACAACCTTTGCTCACCTGGATGCTACAACTGTACTGTCCAGACAGATCGTTGAGAAGGGTATTTATCCTGCGGTGGATCCCCTGGATTCAACTTCAAATATCATGGATCCGAGAATTATTGGGGAAGAACATTATGGGGTTGCCCGTGATGTGCAGGAGATCTTACAGGAATACCAGGACTTACAGGACATTATAGCTATCCTGGGTATGGACGAATTATCTGAAGAAGATAAAATCGTTGTAAATAGAGCGAGAAGACTTGAGAGATTCTTATCTCAACCTTTCTTTGTGGCCGAACAGTTTACCGGTCAGCCCGGTACTTATGTTGAACTAGATGATACCATTAGAGGCTTTAAAGAGATCGTTAATGGTAAGCATGACGACTTACCGGAAGAAGCATTCTACATGGTTGGTACTATTGACGAAGCTGTCGATAAGGCAGAAAAATTAAGAGCTGAAGGTAAAGCAAGGAAAGAAAAGTCTGAAAAGAAACAAGGTGAATAATCATGGCACCGAAAAATAAGATTTTGCTGGAAATCATAACGCCTAAAAAAACTGTATACAAAGAAGAAGTTGATGGTGTTGAAGCTCCGGCTGTTGACGGATTGATAGGAATACTTCCCCGTCATGCTCCTTTAATCACCGCCTTGAAAACAGGTGTGATTAGAGTAAAAATTGATAATAAAGAAAGATTTATCTCGGTTAGTGAAGGTATCATGGATGTTAAACCGGATCAGGTTAACATAGTGGCGAGAACGGCTGAGCTCCCGGAAGAAATCGACTTAGAACGAGCTAAACAGGCGAAAGAAAGAGCCGAAGAGAGACTGGAAGAAACCAGTTCAAAAATTGACCACTATCGGGCAGAAGGTGCCTTAGAAAGAGCCTTAGCCCGTATCAAGGCAGCCGAAAAACACCATAGTGAATATTATTAATATCTGTAATTTAAAGCCCCATTTTGTTGGGGCTTTTTCTAATTTTATTAGAATAAGGGATTGATTAGTATTGAGCTAATCATATATTAAAATCAACATGTTCAGATAAAACAATATAATATTCTGCTTCACATATTTATTTGACATTTTGGGAGTAAAATAATAATAAGTATTAGAAGGCACGGAATTTGATTTATAAAAGTCCATAATATATTTTTATTAAAAATTATCTTATTATATTCAGTTTTCAACTAAGCTCAATAATAATTAAATTTGAGGATAATTTAACTTTGATTTTAAAAATTATAATATATCTGATATAGTTAAAGACATCAGTGAATTAGCATTAATATACCCCGAATACTCGGGGTTTTTTACAAAATATCTACCTCCAGTCATAATTTGGAATTTTCAATAGCAGATTGGTTTAAATAAGGGTCAAGTATTGTTGAAAAAATACAAAAAATATGATATTCTTACTAGGAATGTAAAGACTCTAAATGAAGGTCTTTTTAGATGAATATAGAACTTATTATATAGAGATTTTTTCGGTAATGAAAGGAGCATATAAATTGGCCAAATTTGTTATTAATGGGGGTAACACCTTAGAAGGTGAAGTTAAGATTAATGGTGCCAAAAATGCTGCTTTACCCATACTGGCTGCTACACTATTAGCAGATTCTCCCAGTATATTGAAAGACATTCCAGATTTGAGAGATGTTTCAAACTTATGTGAAATCATCAAAGGGATGGGTGCTCGTGTTGAAAGGAGCGGCCATACTGTTGAAATAGATCCTAATGGTTTAGATACATATCAGACTGATAAGGAATTAGCGAAAAAGCTAAGAGCTTCTTATTATATCCTGGGTGTGATGCTGGCTAAGCATGGTGAAGCAAGAACTTCTCTACCCGGAGGTTGTAATATTGGTAATAGACCGATTGATTTACATCTCAAGGGTTTTAAGGCCCTAGGGGCAGATGTATCATTAAACCATGGAATTGTTGAGGTAAAAGCAGATAAATTAGTTGGGGATAAGATCTATCTTGATTACCCTAGTGTAGGGGCGACCATTAATATCATGTTGGCAGCAAGTCTTGCAGAAGGTAAGACAGTAATAGAAAATGCTGCCCGTGAACCAGAGCTTGTCGATTTAGCTAACTTTTTAACTGTAATGGGAGCTAAAATTAAAGGTGTAGGTACTGATATCATTAAAATAGAAGGTGTTGACAGCCTGGAAGGTAAAGAACACAGGATTATACCTGATAGAATTGAAGCGGGTACTTATATGATTGCAGCCGCTTTAACTAAAGGTGATGTCTTTGTAAAAAATGTCTTGACTGAACATATTAAGTCTTTGATAGCTAAATTACATGAGATGGGATTGGAAATGGTTGAAGATATTTCCGGGGTAAGAGTTAAAGGGAACGGCAGATTAGATTCTATTGATGTGAAGACTCTACCTTATCCGGGCTTTCCGACCGATTTACAATCCCAGATGATGGTACTTTTAACTCAGACTGATGGTACCAGTATCATCAAGGAAACGGTTTGGGAAAATAGATTTATGCATGTTGATGAATTAAAGCGAATGGGTGCTGATATTACTATCGACGGCCACAGCGCACTCATCAGGCCGAGTAGATTATCAGGAGCAGAAGTAACCGTAACTGACTTAAGAGCCGGAGCTGCCCTCATTTTGGCAGGTCTAATTGGTGATGGTCAGTCCGAGGTTAGAAAAATTCATCACGTAGAAAGAGGATATGAGGGTATTGAGAAAAAGTTATCCAGTTTGGGTGCGGATATTGAGAGAGTGAAATAGTGTTTAATTCTTTTGAAATCCTGGAACCTCATTCCAGGGTTTTAATATTTATATATAAAACTTACAACTAAATAGAGGTGGAAAGTATTATGGGTTCAGAAGCAGTATCAGAACTAGCCAGGATCGAGGAATGGATGGTTCAAAACAATGTTGCAGATAAAGAGATATTTGTCCTGGGTATTTTAATTTTTCTTTCACTTTTAGTCATCTTTGTTGCCAAGAAGTATCAGATTCCCATAGTAGTGGGCTATGTATTTTTAGGTATTTTACTGAGCACCGATGTCATTGAATGGATGCCTTTTTTATCTCAGGCCCAAAAGGAATGGTATAATTATTCTTTAGAGAGTATAAGTTATGTAACAAATATAGCACTTGCCTTTATCGCCTTTACCATCGGGAGTGAGTTATCGGTTAAACTATTAAAAAAGATGGGGAAAAGTATTGTATATATAGTTTTACTTGAAGCTACAGCTGCCTTTACACTTGTATTTTTAGCGGTAATTGCTTTAGGTAAACCTATATATATAGGAATGTTACTCGGCGGTATTGCCTCTGCTACGGCACCAGCAGCCACGGTGATGGTTTTAAAGGAGTACAACGCAGAAGGTCCTTTAACTTCCATGATAATGGCTATTGTCGGTATCGATGATGCTATTGCCTTAATTTTATTTAGTATTGTCGAACCAATCGCCTATGCAAGGCATTATGGACAAGAGACACTCTCGTTTTTGTCGAGCATTTCACAACCGCTGATGGAGATAACATTTTCTGTATTATTGGGAATTGCATTGGGTTATGTAGGTCAAAAAATTATAGTTAATGTTGAAGATAAGACCAAAAAGATCATGACCCTTGTTACCAATATAATAGTAGCTTCCGCAATCGCGATATATTTTGATTTCTCACCTTTGATAACTAATATGGTGGTCGGTTTTACTTACCGTAACTTTGCCCGTAAGAATTTAGGAATCGCTGATTATTTAGAGACAATGACCACACCAGTCTACGCCATATTTTTCATTCTAGCCGGTACAGAGATCCAGTTAAGTAATGTTGCTTCTGTCAGTTTCTTAGCTTTAGCATTTACATATTTAATAGCACGTATGGCTGGCAAGGTCGGCGGCGCATCCTTAGGCGCAATTATCGGAGGTGCCCCCGGAAAAATTAAAAAGTATGTAGGGTTAGGATTGTTCCCCCAAAGCGGGGTGGCAATTGCTTTAGCCTATATGGTTCAGCAGGATTTTGCCTCTGATCCCCAGGTGGGAACATTAATTTTTAACACCCTCTTATTCACAGCAGCTTTAACTGAAGTTATCGGACCATTTGCAACCAAGTATGCTGTATTTAAAGCCGGTGAAGCAAAAGCAAGTTAAGCAAGTTTAATCAAATGGTGAAAAAAATATTTTTAATAAATTTTAACAGTTTCGCAAGGAGGTAAATTAATAAATGGGTTTATCAAAAAAAATAGGTATTGATCTAGGAACTGCCAATGTTCTAATATATGAAAAAGGTAAAGGAGTAGTTGTACAGGAACCATCTGTTGTAGCAATAGATAAAAATAATGATAAAGTTTTGGCTGTTGGACAAGAAGCCAGACGTATGTTAGGCCGAACTCCCGGTAATATCGTGGCAATCAGGCCTTTAAAAGATGGAGTAATTGCTGATTTTGAAGTTACAGAGCTTATGTTAAAACACTTTATTTCAAAGGTTGTAAAGAGGAAATTTTTCTTTAAACCAACCATTATGATCTGTATACCGGAAGGTATTACAGGTGTAGAAAAAAGAGCTGTCATGGAAGCCGCCTCTCAGGTAGGTTCCCGTGATACATATCTAATAGAAGAACCACTGGCTGCCGCAATAGGAGCTGGACTCCCGGTTGAAGACCCGAGCGGTAGTATGATTATAGATATCGGGGGCGGCACCACCGAGATAGCTGTCATTTCTATGGGCGGTATCGTGGTAAGCGAATCGCTTAGAATCGGTGGAGATAAATTTGATGAAGCATTAGTTAGATATATTAGAGACAAGTATAATATGGTAATTGGGGAAAAAACAGCTGAAGAAATTAAAATGGAAATAGGTTCAGCCTGGATAGATGGAGAAACCAAAGATTATGAAGTGCGCGGTAGAGATTTAATGTCAGGTATGCCTAAGAATCTCACTATTTCTTCACCCGAAACAGTCGAAGCATTCAAAGAGAATATCACTACGATCGTGGAAAGTGTAAGACATGTTTTAGAACAGACCCCGCCCGAGCTTTCTTCTGATATTATGGATAAGGGCATTATTTTGACCGGGGGAGGTTCACTCTTACACGGCATGGACACACTTCTATCAAAAGAAACCAAGATACCGGTATCACCAGCAGCTTCACCTCTTTCTTGTGTAGCAGAGGGTACCGGCATAGCATTAGAAGAAATAGATAGACTAAAAGAAATATTAACCTCGAGTGAGATGCTGAAGTAGTAAAGAAAGTGGAAGGGATTTGATAATTTGAATAGATATATTAAAACCATAGTTGTTTTATTAATTTTCTTAGCATTATTTAGTGTCCCTATTTCGGCAGAAAGACCACCGATTATGATGGTGGATGAAATTAAATCCGGTCAGTCCGGCTATGCAAAAACTGTATTTGAAGGTACTAAAGTAGAAGAGTTCCCTATTGAAGTTATAAATATAGTTGAAGGCCAAAGTATTGATACTGATCTAATATTGATTAAAGCTTCTGGTGAAAAGATTGAGAAGTCAGGTGGAATTGCTTCCGGTATGAGTGGCAGCCCCGTCTATATTAATGATAAATTAGTGGGGGCTATTAGTTATAAATGGCAGAATGCTGACCATGAATATGCACTTGTTACACCCATATTGGAAATGATGGATATTAACAAAGAAGAAGAGCAAACCTCAGTTATAGAAGGCATCCAAGCAGCTAGTACCCCAATAATGATTGGGGGCTTAAGCGGACGAGCTTTAAAGAGGTTAAAGACTGGACTAGATATCGCGGACAGCCGTTTTGTAAGCAGTTCTTCAAGTACCAGCAAAGGGGCGGAAGGCTTTAAATTAGAAGCCGGTAGTGCCCTGGCTGTACAGCTAGTTAGAGGTGATGTTAGTGTTGCTTCAATTGGTACGGTCACCTTAGTTGACCAGGGAGAAGTTTATGCATTTGGTCACCCTTTTATGAATAAAGGTAAGAGCAATTATTTAATGAGTGGAGCCTATATTGATGCTATCATTCCCAGTCGGACTCAGCCCTTTAAGGTGGGAAGCCCACTAGATGAACTTATTGGTGTTATAGAAGACGATCGGAATGCCGGTATTTTCGGGAGATTAAACAAATTTCCCAATATAATACCCTTAACTGTTAAAGTGGAAGACAAAAATTTAAATCAAACTAAAGAAGTTAGGACCCAGATCATCAATGATGAGAAGATGCTGGATGAACTGGGCAGCAGTATAATTTTACAGTCGATTGATAGTACCTTAGATAGAATTGGTTATGGTACTTCTAATATTAAGATAACTATCATGGGTTCCAATTTACCAGATGGTAAGATCGTCAAGGAAAACATGTATTACAGTAATAATGATATTGCTGTTACTACTTTAAACGATTACTTTAGAATGCTTGATATGATTACCAGGAATCCATTTAAAGAAATAAATATATTTGATATGAAGGTTGATGTGGAAATTAGCAAAGACCATGATATAGCCTTAATACAGGAAGCAGAATTACTAAATAAAGAAGTATATCCGGGTAGTGAATTAGATGTTAAAGTAGTATTAAGACCATATCGAGCGGATTCTATTAGTCGAGAGCTTTCAATTAAGATACCGGAAGATATTAATACCGGTATGGCAACCCTGGCCATTAGTGGAGGCTATGGAGGTCTTCTAAACAGGCGAGATCCGCAGGAAGATAATGGTAATGATTTAAACCATACCGTAATCGAAGGATATAAAAGCTTTGATGAAATGATCAAAGATTATCTTGAAGCACCCATGAATAATGAGTTAACATTACAGGTTTATC
>Ga0102934_1003026_pt1 | contig 11535 bp, 10 predicted proteins | sample SalPonR2_A_D1_MG_FD_78175 | JGI IMG/M metagenome (GOLD analysis project Ga0102934, IMG submission 78175) | Salt pond soil microbial communities from South San Francisco under conditions of wetland restoration - Salt Pond MetaG R2_A_D1_MG | ecosystem: Environmental > Aquatic > Marine > Intertidal...
ATTTTCTCGCGCCGTCCCAAATTTTATTCCCGGGCCATCCCCAAACTTTTTTCTCGCGCCATCCCCCCCCCCTGGGGTGGCGCCGTTATCCCTTAAACACCCCCCTGGGTGTTTTCCTACTCACTCCGTAAACCGCTGAATCTCAACCTTATACCCCTCCGGATCTTGAACAAAAAAGTGATAAACAGGAAATCGCGGGTTCTTCTTCGGTTTTTCCAGCGGCTTATACCCCTTTTCAACCAAAAGCGAATAAACCGCATCGACATCCTCTGTCAAAAAAGTGATCAAAGGCGACTTCTCCCCCGGTGTTGGAGGCACATGTGTGCAGAACCCGATCATCCCCCCGCCCGGCACTTCATACAACCGGCAAACGCCCTGATCCATATACAGCTTGAATCCAAGTGTATCAGCATAAAACGCATGAACCCTGTCAAGGTCCTCTGCGCCAAAAAAAGTAATAATACCTTCCCATTCAAAAGTCATAACATCAACCTCTCATACTTCAGGATTAGAGATGAAACCATCCCCGGTTTTATTCTAACACAGCGGATGCGTGTGTGATAACAGGAAAAAATGCTATAATCGTTTCGTTAAACGTTTCTTACATGCAAACGGGAATCATCGTGTGTTTGCCAATCTCATTTTGAAAAAGGAGTTGCTTTTATGTCCGGAAAAAGAATCGCCATCATTTTCCTTGTATCGGTAATGACCTGCATAACAGTTTTCACAGCAAAGAACACGGATTTCACAGATGAAGACAGCCAGTTCGTTGAAATCAACGATCTCTCCATTCATTACAATCTTTTCGGGGAAGAGACCGACACACTCTTCCTGATGCTCCACGGTTTTGGATCAAGCACCTTCACATGGTCTTTTGTACAAGAAGACCTGGCAAACAGAGGTACCGTCCTGGCCTATGACCGACCCGCCTTCGGGCTAACCGAGCGAGTACCGAAGATAAAGGATTTCGATTACAATCCCTATGACTTCTATTATCAGTCGGAACTCGCAAAAGCCCTGATCGAAGAGCTCGGCTTTGAAGATAAAGAGCTGATCATTATCGGGCATTCCGCTGGAACCCCCGTGGCGCTTGACTTCTACGATCAGTATCCCGAAAAGGTAAAGGGGCTTGTATTAATCGCGCCCGCCCTCTTTCATTACCTGGATGAAAACCCGTTTGCCAGATTTATCAAAAATCCGATACTCCGGGCCACCGCCTCTCTTTTCAAGGGGGCTCTGGCAAACAGACTCGAAGAAGGGCTTGACGAATCCTGGTACGACCCATCGAAAATCACCCCTGAACTTAGCGAAGAGTATAAGAAATTCACCAAAATTGATGATTGGGACAAGGCACTTTTCGAGTTCACGCTGAATCAGGGCGACTTTAACATGGAACCCGTCCTCGAAAAAGTTGATGTGCCAACGCTCGTCATCATGGGTAAATACGACGCGGTCATCGACGATAAAGAAATCGAAACCCTGGTTTCCGATAATGACCTTATTGATTATTACCTCATCGATGAGACCGGTCATGTCCCCCATGAAGAGACGCCCGATGAGGTCTCTGCTATTATTGAAGGGTGGTTGGAAAGCATTATTGAATGAGTGACAAAAGGTATCGGAATAAAAGACAAAACGGCATGTCCAGACAACAGTGCCGTTTTTGTCTTAAAGGAGGTTTACATCGCTCTAACGTTGGCTGTTGATAGTCTGTTTATCGGTTCATGTTCATTGACAATACCTTCATCGATCTCTATCTTTCTGTTCCCGTATCTTTCTGCAAATTCCATATTGTGAGTAATCATCAGGATGGTTACATCGTACTCCTCGTTAATCATCTTGGTCAGCTCCATCACTCTCAAAGCGCTTTTCGGATCGAGAGACGCCGTGTGCTCATCCAGGAGAAGAACTTCCGGATCGGTAATAACAGCCATGACCATTGCCAATGCCTGCTTTTGCCCACCTGAAAGCTCACCGGCCACGGTGTCCATCCTCTCCTCAAGACCCATGTTCAGTTCCTTCAGGAGATCGATCGCCTTTTTCGGCACCTTGCTGAATTTCAAACCCCGGTTCCCTTTCTTCGAGGCAATCTTGAGATTCTCCCTTATGGTGAGATTTGAAAAGACACCAGAATTGGGATTCTGATAAACCCTGCCGATAAGATGTGCCATCTTTGAGATAGATGGTTTTTTGATCTCCTGGGATTTCAAATAATACCTGCCCCGGGTTGGTTCCAGTTTCCCAAGGACAATATTCAAAAGGGTTGACTTCCCGGCTCCGTTTGATCCCACAATCACGACAAAATCACTTTTATTGGCCTCCATCGAGACTTCCTTTAAAGCAATCTTCTCATTATCCTGTCCGGGATTATAAACAACCGTTACGTCTTCGAGTTTGAGCATAATGACTTCACCTTACCTTTAAATTTCCTCTTTTTATTGGGGTTATTCAAAAGACTGAAAGCGATAACGCTGATGATGAACAAAGATGTCATCAGTTTCATGTCGCTGGCTCGGAACCCCACCTTGTAACCGTATCTCATAACCAGTGCCAGTATTCCCTGATAGACAATACCGCCGACCACAGGGGCTACCAGCCCGAAAACAGGTTTGAAACGCCCGAACAATATCTCTCCGACCATCACCATCGCAAGCCCTGTAACAATCATGCCCTGTCCCATCGTGACGTCAGCAAATCCCCCGTACATCGAAAACAATCCCCCGGAAAGGGCCACAAGAGAATTGGCAATGGCCAGACCAAGGAGACTGATAAAGTCCATCGACATGCCAAAGGCCTCAACCCCCTGTTTGTTACTGCCGAATCCCCTGATAACCGTTCCGAGATCGGTTTTCAGAAAAACAAATAAAATACCCAGTAGAACCGCAATGATACCCAGTATCAGGATGAGATCCGACCCGTCCCGGTTGTTGCTGAAGATGTTCAACCTTCTTTCCTTAGATGGGGTTGTTTCTGTTCTCTTCTCCTGAGCCGGGGCTGCTTCATCTCCCCCTGAATCGCCCAGGATACCGGCAAGAGGATCCTCGCCCGTGATACTCTCATAACTCCCTAACTTGGTGCTCTCCGAAGTCCTTGGGATCGGAAGGTTGGGGGCGTTCATAACCCGGATGTTAACCGAATAAAGCATCGTCATCACCAGGATGCCGGCAAGCAGGACGTGAACTTTTAGCTTTCTGTGTATAAGGCCTGTAACCAACCCCGATAAGGCACCGAAGAGCATACCCAGCAGGATAGCGGCAATCGGTCCGAGGCCGGCGACGATAAGGGCTACGGTGGAAGCTCCTCCGAGTCCGAAGGAGCCCTCCACAGTCAAGTCCGGCATATCTAATATCCTGAATGTTATAAAAACACCCAGTCCTGTTATTCCAATAATCAAGCCTTGTTCTAAGATTGCAATCATTCTTTTTCACCTCAGTGTGATGTCTTCAACAAAAAATGCCTTATTCCTGCTCTTTCTCCACTCCGTTTTCCACAACGATATCGGCTTTTTCAAGAACATTTTTGGGGAGTTCGATGCCCAGTTCCTGTGCCAGATCCTTGTCAACATAGAGGATCAGTGACGAGGCATTGATCAGCCTTGATTCAATCTCGCTGACCGGCGTTCCGTTCAGGACCTTGTATACGATCTCACCGGTTTCCAACCCTGCCTTGTAATAGTCAAAGCCGAACCCGATGACTCCACCGCCCCGGGAAATATCAATATCGCCGGCCACGATGGGAACCCCGGCAGTTCTTGTGATATTACTGATGGCTTCTATACTGGAGGCCGCCGTGTTATCTGTTCCGATATAGATGAAATCGAGATCATCGACAACGGAGTTCAGGGCGTTGATCATCTCGGATGTGTTACTGCCGATAACCTCGATCAGTTCAAGATCCAGTTCGTCACATGTCCGTTTGGCAGCCTCTTTTATCGAAACCGAGTTTGCCTCTCCTGAATTGTAAATGATACCGACCTTATCCGCCTCCGGCATTAACATGTCCATGAGTCTGATCTGTGAACGAACCGGCGTCATGTCGCTGATACCTGCTACATTCCCTTTGTTTTTTCCCAGTTTCTCAACCAGTGAAGCGCTAACCGGGTCTGTTACTGCGGAAAAGACAACGGGAATATCGTTGATTGCATTGGCCAGTGCCTGAGCCGAGGGTGTTGAGATGCCAACCGCCAGATCAAGATCACTGTCTGCAAACTGCTTGGCGATCGATATGGCGATATTCATATCTCCCTGTGCTGTCTGATAGAGTTCTGTGAAATCCTCACCCTTTTTCATCCCTTTTTCCTCGAGCTTGTCGATAATCCCATTTCTCACCGCTTCAAGAGCGGGATGCTCTAATATTGCCGTAATACCGATCCGCTTCATTGACAGGGTCAACGCCGAAAATAAAACCAAAACGATTAACAGAACAACTAACTTCTTCATACCTTTTCCTCCTCAAGTTTTGTGTGTTTTTGAACACCTGCAGGGACTTTTTAAAAAACCAAGCCTCAAATTTGTAAAAAAAAGAGGGCATCTTTTTCAGATGCCCTCAGGGTATTTCTTGTGGTTTCTTATGTCAAAACCGACAAGCCGTCCTCCCCGAGGGCGGTTGCCAGGTAAAATAGAAGTATGAATAATTCACTTTTGACGCTGCTTTGACATCGAATACCATCATATCTTTTTCCTCCATCATTTTTCGCACTGTTATGTTATACCACATTTTTTAAAAAAAGTCAAATCTTTGATTTTTTCATCTTACCCCGGTCGATTTTGTCGATTAAAAATCCGGTCTCTTTTGAACTTTTTCACATTTAACCGTTATGATGTATAATAGCAGTGACATATAGCTTGATTAAAGGACAAGGGTGCGTTATGGAAATGAGGCGAGGGTTCATTTTGTTTGAAGTCATCTTGTCGTTAGTCATCGTCGGATTGACAATAGGCATTATGGCCGGCAGTGTAATAAAACTCAAAGAAGAGCGGCGTTTCCAGATGGAAATGGCGGCCTTGAGAAATGACTTGATGGCGTATATAACGTTGAAAGAGGAAGCCGATCCGGATTATAACAGGGAACTCGTGGGTCAATACCCGTTCGGTGAAGAGAATACGGTGAAGATTTACAGAATAGAATACGAGATAGTGGACAATGAAAAGCGATATCTTGAAATTGGAACTGTTCAAAAAAGAGAGGGTGACAATAATGATTGACACGATCAAGAACTGGCTTGCCGGGGAGATTCACAAGACACTGAAGAACCTTGAAATTGATGGTGACATCAAGGGATTCAGAGTTGAGGTCCCTCCCAACAGGGACTTCGGAGATTTCTCGACAAATCTTGCAATGGTTGGAGCTAAAGTGGCCAAAAAACCACCGAGAAAACTTGCAGCAGAGATCAGTAAACAACTTGAAGCGTATGATTTTATAAAAGAGGTCAAAATCGCCGGTCCGGGGTTTATCAACATCTTTCTAACGGAGGCATTTTACAGAAAAGAACTCTTAGAGATCCTCAATCAACCAAACGAAGAGGCCTTCTCATTAAATTACGGCAAGGGGAAAAAGATTCAGCTGGAATTTGTCAGCGCCAACCCCACCGGTCCGCTCACAGTTGGACACGGAAGGCAGGCCGTTATCGGCGATGTCCTCTCATCCGTATACGAAAGATTCGGTTTTGATGTGACAAGAGAATACTATTTCAACGATGCCGGTAAGCAGATGAAGATGTTGTCGCGCTCTCTCTGGGTGCGCTATAATCAGTTGTTCGACGTTGAAAACGAGATCCCCGAAGGCGGATACAGAGGCGAGTATATCATCGAGCTTGCGGAAACAGTTAAAGCTCAAATCGGCGATCAATACGTCGATCAATGGAACGATGAGATTGAAGAGTTTTTTCTTAAAAAGGCCAAAGACGCCATGTTCGATCACATCAAAGCCACTTTGAGAAAACTCGATATTCAGTTCGACGTTTATTTCTCCGAGGGCTCCCTTTTCGAGGACGGAACCGTGGAAAAGGTCAGGAAACTCTTCACTGAAAAAGGGTATTTGTACGAAGACGAAGGCGCCCTCTGGCTGAAAGTTTCGGAGTTTATCGATGAAAAGGACAAAGTCCTTATCCGATCAGATGGGATGCCAACTTACTTTTTCACCGATATCGCCAACCATTACAAAAAGCACGAAAGAGGGTTTGACAAAGTCTATAATATCTGGGGGGCAGATCATCACGGGCATATCCCCAGGATGAAGGCCGCCATGCAGGCACTTGGATTTGAAGAGGATTTCTTCAACGTTATCCTCCATCAGATGGTTACTCTTAAAAAAGAGGGGAAAGAAGTCAAGATGTCAACAAGAGCCGGAACCTTCACCACCCTCAACGAACTGATTGAGATGGTTGGAAAGAGTGCAACACGCTATTTTTATGCCATGGTGGACAAGGACGGTCAGCTGATCTTCGATATCGATCTGGCCAGAAGCCGGAGCATGGATAACCCCGTCTTTTATGTTCAATATGCCCATGCCAGAATATGCAGCCTCTTTGACAATGCGCAAGAAAAGGGCGTGGCCTTCAACGAAACAGAAAACCTTGACAGACTCGGCAGCAGAGACGACAATCTGATGATAAGAGAGCTGCTCCTCTACAAAGATAATCTCGAGGAGGTTATACAGACCAATTCTCCCCATAAATTAACCAATTACCTGTATGAACTCGCCGCGTTGTTTCATCAGTATTATAATAAAAACGTATTTGTGGATGCTCAAGATCCCGATTTGACGAATGCCCGACTGAATCTCGCCTTTGCAGTTCGAAAGGTACTCGCCGATGGATTAAATCTACTCGGTGTGGAGGCTCCGCAAAAGATGGAGCAGTTGTAATGTTAAAAGGAAACAAAGGAAAGACCGTAGCGGCTATCTCTTCACCTCCGGGGAGAGGGGCAATCGCCGTTATACGCTTGACCGGAGATGAAAGCCTCGAGATTGCATTGGAGTATTTTCAACCGGCAGGCTATGCCGGAAAAAGTGAGGACTATTTCCGGCGGGAGATCAAAAAGAGAAGAGTCTATTTCGGAAAATGGTTTGATACGAGCGGTCGGTTAATCGATGAAATCCAGATGATATTCTACAAGGCACCGAATTCATACACAGGCGAGGACCTGGTTGAAATCTTCTGTCACGGGGGAAGAGTTGTAACCGAGATGATCTACAAAAATCTACTGGAGAAGGCTGATCCGGCCCAACCCGGTGAATTTACATACAGGGCCTTTTTAAACAACAAGCTGGATCTCATCAAGGCCCGGGCCATCAACGATCTGATCAATGCCAAGACCGAAAAGGCGGCAGCGTATATTGCCGGCGAACTCGATGGCAAGCTGTCAAACTTTATCCATGGACTTGAAAAGGGTCTCCTGAAGAGCGCTTCCATGATTGAAGTACAGATCGACTATCCAGACGAACTGTACGAAGCCTCCGAAACGGAGAAGATTCTCTCACAACTGAAAAGCCTTCAGCAGGAACTCGGGGAAGTCCTTGAAACGGCAAACAACGCGATAAGATTAAAGGAAGGCATTGACACGGCCATTCTCGGCTCTCCGAATGTGGGAAAATCGACACTCTTGAACAGGCTGATCAGACAGGACAGGGCCATCGTCACGGATATCCCGGGGACTACAAGAGACTATATCAAGGCCGAACTCAACATAAACGGTATTCTCATTAATCTCATCGATACCGCCGGCCTTCGGGAGACACAGGAGGAGATCGAAAAGATCGGGGTCAAGAGGACCTTAGAACTGGTCAAGAATGTGCCCTTTGTCCTGTTTCTTTTCGACATATCCCGGAACATAGAAGAAAGTAATATCGAACTGATTAAAGATTTCATACAACAGGGGAAGAAAGTCCTGGTCCTGTTAAACAAATCAGATACACTCACACAAGAGAGAGATGCCGAAAAAGACGTTGAAGAAAGCATCTCACAGTTCAAAAAAAGGTTGAATGAGATAACAGATGTGCATGTAATCTCTGCCCTGAGGGGTGAAGGGGTCGAGGAGCTTGAAGAGCTGATACATAACACGGTGAAAAAGCTTATAGAAGTGAACGCTGAATCGATGATATTCAGCCGGGTTCAACAAAGAGTTTTGAACAGAGCCAACAGACTTTTAAAAGAAACATTAGGAGATATCAAAAACGGTGTGACGATGGATATCATCGCCCAGGAGATACGGGAGATTATCTTATTGTTGAACGGTTTGACCGGCAGAGATTACAATGAGGATATTGTGGAAACGCTCTTCTCTGATTTCTGCGTCGGTAAATGAAAATAGAGGATGATTTGTAAACATGGAAAAGACCATCAGTAATAACGAGATTTACTATCTTTTTGCTTGTCCCAGGATGTTTTACTTCCACATGAAGGATAAAAACAGTTCCCAGATAGTGGAGAATGCCCTCGAACAGGACCGATTAAAAAATCTGGTTACCTATTTCAGCAACACTGAGTGGTGTGACGCAGCGAACGACCCTGAGAAAACAGCCCGTTATCTCCGGAAGAGGGAGAATATCCTTCAACCCAAACTTGAAGGAACATACGGAAATTATCGTTTCTCAGTCCACATCCACGGGCTGATCAGGCAAAAGGGAACCTATCACATGATTATCTCTCATCTGTCCCGAAATCCCGGCAAACGCCATCGTTCCCTTGCCTCTTTGTTTTATCGGATGTTGAGAAAGAAAGGCATTGAAGTCTCGAAAAATGTCCTTTTCGTCCGTAAGGACAATCTCAAAACGGTCAGGATCTCTCTGGATAGCGCCGAAGACCTCTTAAACAATATCGATGGCATCAACGATGCTGAAAAACCTCCTCCCCCTCAGGGACACAGAATATGCAACTTCTGTATCTACTGGGACAAATGTCACCACCGGCAGAACCAGCACAGGGAAGAGATGACGGTCGATCACCTTAGAGGGGCGGGAAAAGGGGTGCGAAGACAACTCGGCAAGATCGGCGTTGAGACATTGGAGGACCTGCTGAATCTCAAACTGACCGATGAATTGAGACGATCCATCAAAAACATCGATTCCCTTAAACTCCAGTCATACGCTTATGTTGAGGACAAAGCCATCTTTCTAAAACCTCCGGAAGAATTGCTTGACAAAGAACGTGGTGTATACTTCGATATCGAAGCGGATGACACACCGTATCTATTCGGCTTTTTGGAAAATGATCGCTATAAGTATTTTCTTCTGGACGATGAGCAATCCAGAGAAAAAAACATCGGGGAGATACTGGGTTTTGTGGATTCCATCGAGGGAAGACTCTATCATTATTGCGAATACGAATACAGGGTTCTGTCGCAACTCTCACATGAAATCGATACACACTTCCAGAGAAAGAAGATGCTGGACGTATATGAAATTGTCAAGAACAACATTGTCACCCCCCTCAGGCATTATTCACTGAAATCGATCGCGAAATGGATCGGATTCAGATGGCGGATAGGTCTTGACGGCAGGAGCTCGATACAGGAATACAGAAGATGGAAGAAAACGGGGAACAAAAAGCATCTCCAGGCCCTGCTCCTGTACAACGAAGACGATTGCAGGGCCACGAAGTCGGTCAAAGAGTGGATTTCCGACCCCGGCAGTTTTTCTAAATCCTATACTGTAATGGACAGGAGAGAGGTAAATGATATACTTGGATGAAATGGATAATCTCCCGGACGAGATTACCCAAAAGAGCTTGTTTTTGTTTGATCTGGATGGAACCGTTTACATTGGAAAACAATTGATCAAGGGAGCAAATGATCTGATAAAAAGACTCGAGGAAGAGGAGATTGATTACGCTTTTTTTACGAACAATTCCTCCAAGAGCAGACGGCACTATCACAGTAAATTGAAAGGTTATGGCATCAAGACTGAAATGAAACGGATCATCTCCTCGAACCAGGTCACGATGGAATACTTAAAAGAAAACCATCCGGGGGCAAAGGTGATGTATCTTGGAAACTACGATGCCGCCAGAGAAATGAAAGAAGGTGGAGTAGACATCGTACTTCCTTTAGACAGAAACAGGAAAATGAGCGTGGATATAGCCGTTATGGCTTATGACACGAGCCTGACATACGAGAAGATCAAGAATTTCGCACTGACGTTGAAAAGTAATGTCAAATATTTCTCTACCCATATGGATATCAACTGTCCCTCTGAGGAGGGGCTGATTCCGGATAATGGCTCATTTATCGAGATGTTTGCAAAATCTACAGGAAGAAGACCGGATATCATTTTCGGCAAACCATTCGGAGAGATTATCAACTATGCATTAAAGAGCTTTTCCAGAGACAGAAAAGAGAGTATATTTCTTGGAGACAGGATGTACACCGATATCAAAATGGGAAAACAAGCCGGAATCGATACCCTTTTAGTACTCTCCGGCGATACGTCAAAAGAGAAACTGAAGGACTATGACTTTGAACCGGACTACTGCGCAGAATCTTTAAACACCTTAACCAAACTGTGGAAGCGAGTTGATTCGAATGAATCTGCAGACCGAGAATGAATTCATATCCCTCATCAACAACATTTGCAGTGATTTCACCGGCAGATTTTCAACGAATGATCTATTCAAGAAGCTGAAGATCAAGAGCCCGATGATGAAGAACATCGTCCGGGAATGGCTCCTTGAACTCATCGAAAACAACCGATTGGGTTTTCAGTCAATCGGCAAGGATAAAAAAGGCAAAACACTTCTGATCAACAAGAAACGCTTCACAGAATTAATGAGAAAAGAACTCATGAAACAACCGTTTCTGTTAAACGAAAATCAAACCTACAACTTCCTTCAATCCCTGGCGGGCTCGAAGGATTTTAACATCGAGCAGCTCAGAAGCTCTGTGGAAAACACGGGCGCACCACTGGTTCGATTTGATGAAGGGTCCAGAAAAGTCCCCATCATGCTGAATCTCTACAAACACCTCGTTCCTGAAAGAAAAGTCTATGTTTCTCATGATGTGGTCAACATGATGTACATCAAACATCCGGATTCCAAAAAGAAATCGAAGCCGAAAAAGGGCTCCCTCTTTTCAAAAGACTCCGAAAAACCCGTCGAAGAAAGCCCGGGGAATGTCATCACAACTGCCTTTACCCTGTTATTCAGCGAGCTGGGAAAGCTGATCGTCACAAAAAAGGAAGTAACAGAATCAAGGGCATACAAGGTTTATTTCTCGGCACTTGACGATTACAAGGCCTTTCTTAATCTCCTGAAAGAAATCTATGATTACTCACCTGTTATTACAGACGATTTCATCAGCCTCTTTCCAGAGAACTGGCTTGACCCGCAGCTTCTCCAAAAACGATTGGAGCCTGAGAATACGGAAAGCCTTGAAAAATTCGCAGCGTACTGCAACCGTTTCCTTTCCTTTCTCAATCAGGATGAGATTCAAGTTTTGTACAGCCTGATAAGAGAGGAAACCCCCGCAACGGGCAGTGAAGAGCAGACAGCCGAAGAGACCTCTGTGCAAGAAGAGGTTAGCGAAAAAGAAGGCACATCGGGGA
>Ga0102934_1003028_pt1 | contig 11531 bp, 7 predicted proteins | sample SalPonR2_A_D1_MG_FD_78175 | JGI IMG/M metagenome (GOLD analysis project Ga0102934, IMG submission 78175) | Salt pond soil microbial communities from South San Francisco under conditions of wetland restoration - Salt Pond MetaG R2_A_D1_MG | ecosystem: Environmental > Aquatic > Marine > Intertidal...
CCCTGCCGCACGTGCAGATAGTTGGTATTTCGTTTAAATTCGCCTGAACAAACCTTGACAAACGCGAGCCTGTCACGATGGTTAGGGTCCATGTTGGCATGTATTTTAAAAACGAAGCCATTGAATTTTTCTTCTTCGGGTTTGACTTCCCTCTCTTCAGTTTCTGTAGGTTGCGGATGAGGAGAAATATCCAGGAAACATTCAAGTAGTTCTTTTACGCCAAAATTGTTAAGTGCACTTCCAAAGAAAATGGGTGCAAGATTTCCTTCCAGGTATTCCTCCTTTTCAAATTCAGAATAAACTCCACTGATCAGCTCATGGTCTTCCCGCAATTCAGTTGCAAATTCAGAACCCAGGTATTCGTCTAATTGTTGGTTTGATAAATCATGAAATTCTATGGCATCTTCGACCTGTTGTTTATTCTGACCACTAAAAAGATTTAATTTTTCCTCGTAAAGATTATAGACTCCTTTAAATTTTGGACCATCTCCAATTGGCCAGCTCAACGGCCGAACATGTATCTGAAGCTCGTTTTCAATTTCATCCAGCAGATCAAACGAATCTTTAGCTGGTCGGTCGAGCTTGTTTACGAAAACGATAACTGGTGTGTTTCGCATTCTGCAGACATTCATCAGCTTTTTTGTCTGTGGCTCTACTCCTTTAGCTGCATCAATTACAATAATTACGCTGTCTACAGCTGTAAGGGTTCTGTAAGTATCTTCAGCAAAATCCTGGTGGCCTGGAGTGTCTAATATGTTAATTTTCTTATTTTTATATTCAAATCCCATGACAGATGTAGCTACTGAAATTCCTCTCTGTCGTTCAATCTCCATGAAATCAGAAGCTGCTGTTTTCTTTATTTTATTTGATTTTACAGCACCTGCCACATTAATAGCTCCACCGAATAACAAAAATTTCTCTGTTAATGTGGTTTTTCCGGCATCCGGGTGACTTACAATAGCAAAAGTTCTTCTCCGCTCTATTTCACTCTTAAAACTCATATTTTGGTTTTTCTGTTAATAAAATTTATTATTATTTCTACACCCTTAAAACTTTAAGGTTGCAAAATTAGTATTTTATAAAAGAAAAGTACAAATCGTTGAGTCCGAAAACTCATAAATTAGCTCTATCTATTACAGCGTCGGGGTAATAAAATTAAAAAAGCTTCACCGAAGTGAAGCTTTTTTCATTAAGGGACTATATATAAGTCATGCTATTTTAGTTTTACATTCACAGCATTCATCCCTTTTCTACCTTCTTTTAACTCAAAAGTGACCTCATCGTCTTCTTTGATGTTGTCAACTAAACCTGAAACATGTACAAAGTACTCTTCATTTGTTTCTGCATCCTTAATAAATCCAAATCCTCGTGATTCATTAAAGAATTTTACTTTTCCGTCTTTCATAAATAATAATTCTAAATAATTCTAAATAATTCTAATACAAAAATATGTTATTATGAGGTGAACAGCAAATGAATATTAAAATTTTCTTAAGAAATTTAATATTTTTTTTTTGACTGAATGCACTATGTATGAATAACATGTTAATAATCAATACATTAAAACCCGCTCAAATTCATTGTAACAGTTGGAATTAATAACAGAAATCCCAGAATAAGCAAAACAATCATAAACGGAGTGATCCATCTTACCCATTTTTCATAGGGAATTCTTGCAACTCCAAGCACACCGATTAATACACCGGAAGTTGGAGTGATCATATTTGTAAATCCGTCTCCAAATTGAAATGCCATAACAGTTGCTTGTCTGCTAACACCAATTAAATCTGAGAAAGGCGCCATGATAGGCATTGTAAGTGCAGCTTTGGCTGATCCACTTGGTATCACAATATTAATAAGTGTTTGGATAACATACATCATTCCAACCGAGGCTACTCTTCCGAAATCATTCATTCCTTTGGAAACATAGTATAGTAATGTATCGATTACTTTTCCATCCTGCAAAATAATGATAATACCACCGGCAAGACCCACTACCATAGCAGCAGACATGATATCTTTAACTCCTTCAAGAAATAATTGAGTAATTTTATTTGGCGACCTGTTCATAGCAATGCCGCTTGCAATACCCATTGCAAAGAAGAGTGTGGCAATTTCCATAACATACCATCCGTATCCCATAACTCCTACAATCAGATAAAAAATGGTAAACATGAGGAGGTTCAGCACAAAAAAATGAACTGATTTTCTCAGGGTAACAATTCCTAAAACCGTGTATAAGCCTGTTAATATGGGAATAATGGGCATGATTGTAGAGGAATTTCCAACTGTCATTTCAGTTTTTGGATAAATAAAAGAATAGATTACCATAACAGCCAGAATAATAAAATACATCACCCATGCAGAAGTGGGGGTATAATATTTTACATTTTCAACATCGTCATTGCTCTTTTTTCTCCAGTATTCATCATCTTCATAGACCAATGATTTCTTAGGATGTTTTTTTACTTTTTTGGCATATCTTAAAACAAAAGCTATTCCGATTGTATTGATAATTAACCAGGCAACCATTCGATATTCGATACCGGAAAACAAAGGAATATCAGCCAGACCCTGGGCGATTCCGATGGTGAATGGATTAAGTATAGCTCCTGCAAAACCAAGTCCTGCCGCAACAAAACACATAGAAACGCCCACAATAGAATCATACCCCATTGATATGGCAAGAGGAACAAAAATGATTACAAACGCTATTGTTTCCTCACTCATTCCAAAAACCGCACCGAATATACTAAACATCAACATAATAAGAGTTATGATCACGTTGTCCACCCCGAATATTCTGAAAAATTTCCAGTGCTCGATGCGTTTGGTAAATCGAAGAAAAGAATAAATCCCGACATCAATGGCTTTGCTTTCGTTCATTATCCAGAAAGCACCACCAATTAGTAAGATAAAGATTATAATATTTGATTTATCTACGAAACCATCAAATATGGAAGAAAAAACCTGCCATGTTTGTGGTTGATTTTCAACATAATGAAAGGAATCACTATCAATAACTACTCTTGTTGTTCCATCCGGAAGCGGTTTTTCCATCCTGTCAAATTCACCCCCGGGAACTATCCAGGTCATTACAGCCGCTAAAACAATGATTGAAAAGACAATTACATACGTGTGAGGAATCTTCTTCTTTTTAAACATAATTAAACGTTTTGGTCTTTTAAATTTTATCAAATAGAATCAGCAAAAATATCAATTTCTTTTAATTTTAAAATTTTCTCCAGGAAGATAAACACTCAAATTTAAATTATTCCCACCCAACAAGCCATTCTTCACTCTTGATTTCATTTGTGTATTGCGAATTACAATAACTTGTCCTTCTCCATAAACAGTCGCATTATTTCCTTCAACGAGAATCGCAGTGGACTCATCAATACCAATCCCTGTCTGGTCAGGATTTTCCAGACAGGCTGAGAGCAAACGATTCATCCTCATTCTCTGAATGAAGTGCTGATCGATAATGGCATTTCTTAGCAAACCCAGACCATTTTTTATTTCTATATTATTTGCTTCAATTGTTTTAAAATCCCCGGTATATTCAGGATGTTTAAACTCATTTCCGGTAATCATTTTTTTACTCATTAATGCAGCCCCTGCGCTTGTTCCTGCTATAACGGCTCCTTTTTCATAGGCTTCTCTAATTGCAGGAACCAAAGGGGTGTTTCCGGCGATTTTCATAAACGTATTTTGATTGCCTCCGGTAATATAAATCAGTGAAGCATTTTTTACAGAATCTAATTTCATTTTGGTCATTTTTGCTTTACTCTGCAGATTAAATACGTGAACATTGCTAACATTTATCTTTTTTAAGTCCTGCTTTATCCAATAACCTGAAGTGTCAGGAATCGAACTTGACATTGGTAAAACGATCGTATATCCGGAACTATCAAGTTCTGCTACCCGGGCCATTTTTCTTAATAATTCAGGAGATTTTTTACCTCCGCCAATTATGAAGAGTTTCCCTTTCTTCGAATCTAAATTTTCATTCTCTTTTGTGAAATTACATGCAACAGTAATAATCAGAGAAATAAGAACAAAAACAATTTTTTTCATGAATAGAAATATTAAAATGAATATCTATTAAGGATACAATAAAATCGTACATAACCCTTAATAGGAAAATAGATAAAAGATGAGAACAAAAAATAAAGTATTTAATAAACTAATTAGCAGCGGAATAAAAATGAAAAAATTTTTATCAATTACGGCCCTGATTGATTTTAATGCCAGTCGTATATGTGCTTCAACAGTGCGTTCAGAAAGATTTAATTTAGCTGATATCTCTTTATAGGATAATCCTTCGTATCTGCTCATCTTAAATATTTTCTGCCGTTGAGCAGGAAGTTTTTTAACTGATTTATCTATCCATGATCTTACCTCTTCCAGGAGTACATCATTTTCTGTTTTGTCGTAAATTTCATCCAAATGATGTTTTAAATATTCGATGTAAGTATGTTCATTAATTTTTTTTCGGTTCTTATTAAAAATAGTATTCCTGGCTATTGTGAATAAGTAAGAATTTAAGGACAGCTCAGGATCTAATTTTTTTCTTGTTTCCCATAATTTAATAAAAATTTCTTGTGTCAATCCTTCAGCATCCTGCCTGTTTTTTAAATATTTTAAAGAAAAATAAAATACTTTATCTGCATATTTTTGATACAACATACTGAAAGCCTCGCTATCACCTCTTTTTAATTTTTTAACGAGATTTTTTTCTTCAATATTTGTATTCGTATTCTTACTCAAAACTTTAAAATATTATTAAAAAAGCCGCTTATACAAACGGCTAAAAAGATAACAAAATATTTTCAATTAAAACATGTAAATTCAATATTACTCATAGGTTCCTCTGGCAATCATTTTTTCATTCTTTATCATTATTTTTCCTTTTGATATCATTGTGTGAATATTCATTTCTTTATCCACTATCAGACAATCTGCATCAAATCCTTCTATTATCCGGCCTTTGTTTTTTAGTTTTAATATATTCGCAACATTCTCGGTTGCTATTTTCAGCACCTTATCCATTGAAATATTTTCTTTAAGAACAGCATCCTTTAATTCTGTCCATATTGAATCAGGCATTCCCTTTTCAAGTTTAACAAGATTTCCGTTTTTATCAAATCCTGGCAGGGAACCGTTTGCATCCGAACTAATTGTTATGTTTTCTAAAGGTACGCCAGCTTTCAAAAACTCATTCAAGGCTTTTGATGGTTTTATTTCGTATTCACTGAAATAGGGATATGAACTTGCTGTTAAATCAATATATCCTGTTCTGCCATACTGTTTTGCATCCTGAAATATTTCTTCATTCCTGTTGCAATGTGTAGGATAAAATTGCTTAATCGGAAGCTCACTGTTATTTACTGCCTCATAGATTGGTTTGAAAGGATCATGCGCGTCTCCCATATGGATATTCACAATCCCTGCTTTCCCGGATAACATTCCGGCAACTCTTGTATGCTCCACCATTTTGATTAATTCAGGAGTATCAGGTGTTGAACTTCGGTGATCGGAAAGTGCAATCTCTCCAAGACCAATTATTTCCTCAATCAGTGCAATATCCCTGGCATAATCGCCAGTTACTGACGGTGGCGGTACCTGGTAAGCACCGGTGTATATCCAGGCAGAAATGCCCTCTTCACGCAGTCCTTTCGCTTTCATCAATACTTCTCTTACATCTTTTGTTATTCCATCTGTTCCAAGGCAGCCCACGACACTGGTGATCCCTCCTTTTAAAATCTCACTCAGCTGAATTTCCGGTGTTCTTGAAGCAGGGCCTCCTTCTCCGCCGGCACCGGCAATATGAATATGTGAATCAATCAAACCAGGAATTAAAAATTTTCCGGAGCCGTTTATATGCTCAATGTCCAGATAATTAATATCTTTTAAGCTAATTCGATCATGAATAGCAAGAATTGAATTGTGCCCTATCAAAATATCTTTTTTCCCCTTGAATTCAGGATCGTAAAGATTTATATCACTAATCAGCAGCATTTTGTATTATTTTTAGTTAAAAATCAATTTTTTACTTACACTTGTATGATAATGCTTAGTTTTTAATCTTAAATTGACTATATAAATTCCCGTTTGGTATGAACTTACAGGAATTTCGGTTCGGGAAGAACATTCTTTTTGCAATATTTTTGTACCGGTAACATTAAATATTTCCACAAGATAAGAAGTCTGATTCCAGTCGATAACCAAATTTTCTGTCATACCATTATAAAATACATCTGGTTTTTCAATATGTTCGTCTTGATCGAAAAAACCTGTAACCTCATCATCAACCTCATTACCCACTTTATAATCCGCGCCGGGCTTTATTACAGATAAAAACATCTCTTTATAACCTCCGATCATTCTGATTCTTCCTGTTGGTTCTGTAATTCTTCTGGATACCGCTTCTCCCATCGTTCCTTTATTTTTTAAAATCATCACAGGAAAATTTCCTTTAATCGAAAAAAAGGTCTGATCATTATTAGGTTTGTAATGAATATAATTTCCTTTGGACAGCCAAATTCCGTAAGAAAGTGATTTTTTCACCATTGCATAAGGTATAGCTGCTGCAGTATTTTCTCCTGAACCAAAATCCGGATTATAAGTTTTGGGTATCACTACACTGGTCTCAAACAAACCAAGTCCTTCCGGCAACAAATAGTCTCCATTAATGGAAGCCTGCGGATCATCAAAATTTTCAACCACCGTTTTACCTGTAAAACGACTGTTATCTCCAACGAAACAGGATATCATTCCAGGTTCTGATAGTTTTTCTTTGAGAAGGGAGCCATTACTTCCGGTTATAAATTCCTTGAATTCCGACCAGTTATTATTGACAATTAATATTTTATCAGCTTTATTAATTAAATTTTCAAGATATGCACTCTCAGCGTACTGAGGTACTGCAGCATAAATTTCTGTATTTGAATATCCCAGGTTGTTTATCTCTGTTTGATATTCCCCTGCTAATATGTCGCCTGAACTTTGAGACAGAATAAGAATAAAATCATCATCATTTCCCTCTTCATTCACAAATGAATCGATCATATTTAAATTTTCCTGTAAAGAATCTGAACCACTAAAGTAAACCGAATAATTTCCGGTTTCTCCAGGTTTTTGAGGTTCGATATAATTTTCAAATCCATTTACCTCTAAGTTACTAAGATCGATTCTCATGCTATCGAGAAGCTGGATAACTTTCAACGAATCAATTGCAAGAAACCCGGGCTCCTGTATAAGATCATCATCATTAACAGGAATATAAAAGTTAACAGCACCCGAACCATATGCTGTTGCGGTAGAATCAGAACTTACAGCCAGGGCTGTCATGTCATCAACACCAATCCCAATAAGATTTTCTCCCTGTTTCGTTTTCCAGTTTGCAAGAAAAGCGGTAAGTCTGGCAAAACGATTTCTTTCCACAAAGTGAGAATCAAAAATATATCCCTCCAATAAAGGGGCAAAATCATTAGCCAGGGTAATATATTGATTGTTCCAGTCTTCCAGGCATTCATCCGGGTAAACTGTTCCATTTTCTGCAATAAAATCAACACCAGACAGGATTGCCAGTCCGGCTGATGTACCGCATATTACTCCTCCATCATTAAATTTATCTACAATAGCCTGTTCTGTTTTTGTATTATTGTAAGTTGAATAATAATTGTACTGGTCACCGCCTTTAATGTAAAAAACATCATATTGCATCAGATTATCATAAGTACTCTGGGCATTGGCAGCAGAATAATCATTAATTACAAAATTTGTGGCTTCCGCGGCCCCCCAATCAGATACGAAGTGATCAGGAATCCAAGAGCTTGAAGATGAATAGGATATAACAGCCACTTTTTTATTTTCAGAATTACTAACAGCCCATGAAAAAGCTTCTCCATTCCAGCTACCTGTGCCTTCATACTCAGTTCCACCTCCTATTAATAGTAATTTACCCTGAGAGGTCACATAATCTAATGTAGAAAGAAATAATATAACCAGTAGTAAAATTTTTTTTGTTTTCTTCATTATTAATTAATGTGTTATTTTGAAATCTTTTTAAAAAGAAATGGGGCATAATCCACCCCATTTCTTTTAAATACCAACCTTAAAACCGATTATTGTTTAATAAATGCATTCGTTTTTAGTACTTTTTCATCATTTTTAAAACGAACAAAATAGATTCCCTGGTTAAGGCCTGAAACATCAATTATATTATCCGAATTAATCTTTTGATTAATAACTCTTTGTCCAAGCGAATTATATATTACCACGTTTGAAACTTTAGTGTCTGAATTAAAATATAAAACCTGATTGGCCGGATTCGGATAAATATTTATTTCAGCAAAAGCTTCATCATCTATACCCTGAGGTCCGCCAGCATCTTCCAATGTTATTGAATTGTCACTTTTAGCAGACATATTTCCTGCAGCATCTACGGCATAAGCGTAATAAGTTCCTTCACTCAATTCACTTGTAGAAATGGCAATGTCTGTATCAGCGGCAGTCACATCAGCTGAAGCTGCTGTACCTATATTAACAGCAGATTCAAGATCACTCACTGAAGATTGTGGTTCGCTATCAAGTATGATATAAACTTTACCTGTAGCTTCCGAACTTTGTACGTAAACATCTTCTCCAATCTCAACTGTTTGAGCGGCAGCATACACTTCAGGAGCGGTTACATCAGGGGCATATACTTTAATGCTGTCTACAGCAATCTTATAATTATCCGTACATTCATTATGAACCCAGGCTATATAGATTTCATGGCCAATGTAATTAGAAAGGTTAACAGATCTTTCATTCCAGTTCGTTGCATCAGCCGAAGTCATGGTTCTTTCAAATACTACATTTTCCTCAGTGAATGCTGTCGTATCATTTGTAGTTGTTGAAATAACCACCTCATAGTGTTCTGCTTCATAATCAGGGTCTAACGTAAGATCAAACCATCTTAATTCAGCGTTTGAAGCATCTCTCAAATCTATTTTTGGAGAGATCAGATAATTTTCAGGCGTCAGAGGTCCTACATCAGAATCATATGATTGTGATTCAACATATATTTCATCCTGGTAAGTAGCAACATACCAGTTAAAACCATCTTCATCAGCATCTACAGCAGTCATGCCATAAGTAGATATTGCCGCGGAATCTGCAAAATTTTCCACATAAGGTATTGTCATACCACTTGAATTAACAGTTATTTGCGCATCCCCAGGTTCTGAGACATTACCTGCACCATCAACTGCAAATCCATAATATACACCAGCCTCAATGTCTTTGGTACCCACTTTCACATCCGTTCCGGCTATAGCAACTGCCATTGCTGCCTGGTACTCTCCTACCAACGAATCAAGCACAGAAGCGGTAGTATCTGTCATTACTCCATCTTTAACAATGTAGACTTTTCCACCTTCATTGCTTTGCAATGTAACAGAATCCACATCTGAATTAGTTACAGTCTGTGCAGAGTATGTTATAACCGGAGGTACTTCATCGGAACTGTCGGTTACGGAAACAGCGTTCGTGCCTTTACTACTTAGATTATCGGCAGAATCAGTAGCATAAGCATAATAATCACCTGGAACAAGATCGAATGTAGAAACACTTATATCTGTATTCGCAGCAGTTACTGCAGCTTTTGAGCCTTTGTTATTCGAAACCGCTGTTTCCAGTTCAGCTATTGAAGATTGTGGTTCTCCGTCAAGAATAATATACACATCGCCACTGGCTTCATTACTCTGAACAGGTACTGTATTTCCTGAAGCATTGGATATGGTAGTTGAACTTGTGGATACTACAGGAGCTGTATTGTCCTGAAGGATTTGCATATCGTTAATGTGTCGTGGAACCACATGATATTCACCATCCATTCCAATAACAACACCACTGATGTCATAAGTTGATCCTACCTGTAAAACAGAAGCGTCAAATGTACCATTAAAAAGATTTACGGCATCACTGCCAATCCTGAACACATCGGAGCCATCAGTAGCATAGAAATAACCTGTTCCTGGATCGTAGGAATCAATAGTAACATTTTCAATAGAAACCAGCACATTTTCATATTGTTCAGCAGGATTTGTGTCCTGTGTGATTGAAGTATCAATATCAGCAGGCGTTATAAAAGTTGCCGGATATGGTCCTTGTGCAGAAGTATAAGATTCAATAATCGTTGGATTATAAAGCTCAGTTTGACCATAATATGGGCTTAAAATACCATAAAACTTAATGGAATCACCAAGAGAATAATCAGAAGCGGTTACACCGTAAAGGTGCACTCCATTGTAAGCGCCGGATGCATCTGCTACAATCAATTCATTATCTCCGTCAGAAGCGGTTACCTTGCCGGTATATGTTGCTGAGTTAGCTTGATTAACTGTCCCCGCAGGATTCGCAGCATTTGTATAACTAACCGGGAGTATTCCGGCATACAAGAAGATAGTGTCTTCAATAACTGTATTGATCAAAGTATCTAGAATGTTATCTCCCACCATTGCAGCTGATGCATTTGATAAATGAACAATAGTTTTGTTTTCTGAATCTAAAGAAGCACTGCCAAAAGTAATGGTTTCTGTTCCGGTTAATTTATAATCAGCTGCATTTACTGATGAAGCAGAGTCATCCAATACAAAATCAATGGCATCGTCAGATTTTGAAAATGCATTCATGAAAAGATAAGTTCCCGGCTGAGCAACTTTAAAATTATCAAAGTTAATATATTCACCCTCAGAATCTGTATAGAAAGCGATATAAACCTGCTGACCAGCATAAGCATTCAGATCATATTCAAATTTAGTAAACGAAGTTGGCAATTCATCAATATAGGCAAGTGTATCAGTAAAATCACCTGCCGTGTTTCCTGTGGTTGAGACTAAAATGTGTAGATTATCTCTGTATTGTGAATCTGTACAACTTGCATAAAAAGACATCTTATCTCCTGAATTGATAGTTATTTGCGGTGAAATAAGATGATCTGAAGCAGGGCCCGGGTATGTTTCTATGGACATCTCATTTGTCCCGTTCATACCATAACCACCTTCTTCGTAATACCATGTTGCGTCATTGGAGCCACCATCAATAGTAGTCCAGTTTGAAGGCATACTCTCGTTAAAATTTTCGTAGAGATTTACCTGGCCAAATGCAAAACCTGCAAATGCCAATAAAAATAAGCTAAGTAACACTTTTTTCATAGTAATTAATTTTAGGGTTAATTTTTTAATTATCCTGTAAATTGATAATATGTATGTTATCTATTCCCAGACTGCTACCGCCCGGGCTTGGGGTCATCAAACGAAAAGCAATATGAACTGTCTGATTTTTATACCCATGCTTATGCAGAAAAACCCGCCTTGCCTTTATTCCTTCTCCGGGAGTTGTAGCATCAGTCCCCCATGATTCGGCATTGATTTTTAGTAACAGGTTATTTTCGCATGCTGCAACAGTTTGATCTGTAGTGGAAATATATATACCATAATCGTCCGGGTAGTCTCCGGAACCAGTTAACGACATAGCATCCC
>Ga0102934_1003030_pt1 | contig 11529 bp, 10 predicted proteins | sample SalPonR2_A_D1_MG_FD_78175 | JGI IMG/M metagenome (GOLD analysis project Ga0102934, IMG submission 78175) | Salt pond soil microbial communities from South San Francisco under conditions of wetland restoration - Salt Pond MetaG R2_A_D1_MG | ecosystem: Environmental > Aquatic > Marine > Intertidal...
ACGCACAACTCCTGCCCCTCGACCTCCAGCGCGAGGCCGGGCGCGTGGGTCTGCACGTAGGGCCCGTAGTCGCGGCGCGGCGAGAGCTCCTCCGAGAAGCTCACGCAGATGCGGGGCGAGGCGCTGCTGGCGTCCACGTCGTGCGCCAGCACCCGGAAGCCGAAGCGTTCCCGCAACCGAGCGAGGTCCCCGGGGGCGACGCCCGGTCGGATCGCATCGGCCAGCCGCATCGCACCGAGGGCGGCCTCGCCGCGGTAGGTCTCCTCGAGCGCACGCGCCAGGACCACCAGCGCCTGGGCACGCTCCGGCTGGGGCAGGCGCAGAGCGGCGTTGAGCGCCGCGCTTGCCGCTTGACGGTTCCGGTCGTAGCGGCGGTTCGCGTCGCGTCCCGCCTCGGCCGCCAGGGCGCGCGCGTGGGCGAGCCAGGCCGCCCCGTCGTCAGCGACCGTCACCGCAGCGCCGGTCCAGGCGACGGCCTCGGCCGGCGATCGCCGCGCGGCGTCCAGCAGCTGCGCCGCCGAACGCCCGTTGGCCGGATAGAGCTCCGCCATGGAGGTCGCCTGCTCGCGCGCCGCGTCGAGGTCGTCCGACGCGAGGAAGCCCAGCTGGGCCGCGACCTCGCGGGCGCGCTCCAAGGCGGCCTCGCTCCGGCGCGTGATCACGCCCGAGAGCGCCCCCTCGATCACCACCGGATCGCCCAAAACGGCCTTCGGGAAGCAGGCGCCGTTGCGCTGGTCGAAGGTGAACCCCGCGCAATCCTCCAGCCGCAGACAGGTGCCGTGGCACTGCTCCAGAGACACGTTGAACAGCGGCGTCAGGTCGCCGCCGGGGTAGTCGGTGTCGCTGCGGGTGGTGGCGAAGCGCTCGGGGATGGGGGCGTCCTGCGCCCAGGCGACGGGCGAAACGAACGCCACCGCCAGCAGCAGAATGGCGAGGCGCCCTAGGCGCGACCCCCGCCCGCCACGATCGTGAGCGCGGCCCCTCCCGAGCGTGCGTCCGACACGAAACGATCCGCGGCTCGGCGTCGACATGGGAGCCTCCCGTCCTCAGGTCAAGGCAACGCTAGCACGCCGCTTCGGCGTGGTTCGGGGCGCCTGCAGGACGGTATCGGCGGCTCGCCTCGCACGGCGACCGACGCGCCAGCCAGTACAGTGCGGACATGCGTCGCCCGCCCTGCCCCGACACCCTGCCGCCTCGAAGCCCCGGTCGTCCCCCCCGAGTCCGCGCGGGACGTCGAGCGACGAGCCCATGGACGTAGGCGAGCCGGTCGACCGTAACGACGTCCCCACCCTGAAGTGGAGCCGCTCCTACCTCGCCGAGCACTTCGGCAACGAGGACGCGATTCCGATGTCGGTCGCCGACATGGACCTGCTCTCGCCTCCCGCCGTCGTCGAGCGCCTCGCGCACCGCGTCGCGCACGGGATCTACGGGTACGGCACCAAGCCGGAGACCTACTACCACGCCATCGAAGACTGGTACCGCTCCCGGCACGGCTGGAGCCTGACCCGCGACGACCTGGTCGCCAGCCCCTCGGTCCTGAGCGCCCTCGCGGTCTTGATCGAGCAGCGTTCGAACGAGGGCGACGGCGTGCTGGTCCAGCCGCCGGTGTTCTTCGAGTTCAAGGCCGCCATCCGTCGCACGGGACGCACGCTGATCAAGAACCCGCTGCTCCTCGAGGGCGATCGCTACGAGATGGACTACGCCGACCTGGAGGCCAAGGCTGCCGATCCGTCGACGAAGGTGCTGATCCTCTGCAACCCCCACAATCCGGTCGGTCGGGTGTGGAGCGAGGAGGAGCTGGCGCGCGTCGCGGAGATCTGCGGACGCCACGGCGTGTTCGTCGTCTCGGACGAGATCCACGGCGATTTCGCCTTCCCGCCGCGTCGTTACGTGCCGTTCCTGACCGTGGCGGCCGGCTCCGGGGCGAACGCGGCCGCGTGCCTCTCGCCCGCCAAGACCTTCAACGTCGCCGGGATGGTGGACGCGCTGGTCGCGATCCCCGATTCCGAGCAGCGGGCGTCCTTCCAGACGTTCGTGCGGCGTTACTTCATGGCCAAGACGAACGTGCTCACGACGGCGGTGGTCGAGGCGGCCTACGCGGGCGGTGCCGCCTGGCTGGACGAGGCGGTCGCCTACGTGCAGGGCAACGTCGCGCTGGTGCGCGAGCACCTCGCCGCGCACGATCTCGACGTCTCGATGATCGAGCCTGAGGGCACCTTCCTGCTGTGGCTGGACTTCCGCGAGCTGGGCCTCGACGCCAAGGAGCTCGAGCGCTTCCTGGCGCGGGAGGCCGGCCTGGCGCTGGCGCAGGGCTACTGGTTCGGACGCGAGGGGGCGGGGTTCGCGCGCATGACGGTCGGGTGCCCGAGGTCGACCGTGCGCGTGGCGCTCGCGCGGCTGACGGAGGCCGTCGAACTCCTCCGCGCCTCCGGCGTCACCCCCAGGTGACGGGCAGGGCCTCCAGAGCACGGAACCCCGGCAGGAAGCGGTAGCGGAGCTCCTCCTCGGGCACGGCGACCCGCAGTTTCGGCAGGTTCGTCAGCAACGTCCGCAGGGCGATCTCCGTCTCCAGCCGCGCCAGCGGCGCGCCCATGCAGTAGTGCGCGCCTTTGCCGAAGCCCAGGTGGCGGTTGGGCGAGCGCGCCGGGTCGAAGGCTTCGGGATCCTCGAACGCTTCGTGGTCGCGATTGGCGCTACCGAGGATCAGGATGACCGGCTCGCCGCGGCGGATGACGCGTCCGTCCCACGCCACGTCCTCCGCGGCCCAGCGGTTCAGGGCGCGCTCGACCGAGCCGTCGTAGCGGACGAGCTCCTCGACCATCCCGGGCAGGCCCGACGGGTCGGCCGCCAGCGCGTCGCGAAGCTCCGGGCGACGCGAGAGCTGCAGCACGCCGTTCGCGATCAGGTTCACCGTCGTTTCGTGCCCCGCGACGATCAGGAGCACCAGCGTGCTGCTCAGCTCCTGCGGGCTGAGGCGATCGCCCTCCTGCTCGGCGGCGACGAGGGCCGAGACCAGGTCGCCCCGAGGCCGTGCGCGCCGCTCGTCGAACAGCGCGTCGAGGTAGTCGGCGAAGTCCGTGAGGTGCCGGAGGCTCTCCTCCTGGGCCTCCTTGGACACCGGGGGCGCGAGGAGCGCGTTGCCCCACGCGCGGAAGCGGTCGCGATCCTGGACCGGGATGCCCAGCATCTCCAGGATCACGGTCGTGGGCAGGGGGAAGGAGAACTCGGTGATCAGGTCGGCGACGCCGCCGCTCCTTTGCGCGGCGTCACGTACGTGGGCGAGGAACTCCTGCGCGATCGCTTCCACGCGCGGCCGCAGGTCCGCGACCCGCTTCGGCGTGAACCCTTGCGCGACGAGGTCCCGCAGGCGCCGGTGATCCTGGCCGTCGCGGTTGAGCATCTGCTCGTTGATGCGGTGCTCCAACGGCGTCCAGACGTAGCGGTCGGCCTCGTCCTTCGCGAGCCGTTCGTCCCGAACGAAGCGCTTGTCGCGCAGCATCGCATCGACGTCGGCGTAGCGGGTGACGAACCAGATCGGCGTCTCGCCGTCCAGGCCGGCCTGCTTGTGGATCGGCGCCTCGCGACGCATGGCCGCGAAGGTGACGTGCGGATCGCGCTTGAAGGCGTCGCCGTAGAGGTCGTAGCGCCGGCCCGGGTCTCCTGCGTCGCTCACGTCGTCCTCCCTCTCCGCCGACCCTCGGGTCGTCGCCATCGTACGGGGTGGGGCGTTCGTCCGGCGTGCAGCGCCAGCCGGTCGTCTTGCTCGTGGGCCTCCTCCGCAGCCGGAGAGATCAGGCCGGCGGCCCCACCAGAGCCGCCACGTCGAACGTCGCGCCGATCTCACGCTCCGAGACGTCCCACAGCTTCGCGAGGTCGGCCTCCGCGCGGAGTCGGGGCTCGATCCGAGCGACCACCGGCGCTCCCGCGGCGATCCAGCGGGGCCTATAGAGCGTTCCGCCCTCGGCGCTCGGGTCGGTGGCCGCACGCAGCTGCTCCAGCGCACCGGCTGCCGCCGACTGTCCGATCCAGCGCACCAGCGTCGCCGTGACCCTCTGCGAGACGCCGGGCAGGGTGCGGGCCGTCCGCTGCTGCAGGTCGGTGTTCGAGAAGCCGGGATCCGCCGACAGGGCGCGGACCCTGGATCCGGCCGCGCGCAGGCGCCGGTCGAGCTCCAGGGCGAACTGCAGGTTCGCGAGCTTCGCGTAGCCGTACGCCACCCACGGCTCGTAGCGACGCGAGCGGTGGTGCGGGTCGTCCAGGTCGTAGGGACCGGCGCCGTAGCGGGCGGTGGAGGTCGTCGTCACGACGCGTGCCGGGCCGGCGCGGTGCAGGGCCGGCAGCAGGAGGCGCGTCAGCTCGACGTGGCCGAGGTGGTTGATCCCGAACTGGGTCTCGAAGCCGTCCTCGGTCGTGCCCTCGGGCGTGGCCATCACGCCGGCGTTGCAGAACAGCAGGTCGATCGCGTCGTGCGCGGCCAGAACCTCGTTCGCGAAGGCGCGGACAGAGGCCAGCGAGCCCAGGTCCAGCGCGTGGATCTCCAGCGAGGCATCCGGGAGCTCGCGGCGCACCTCGGCCTCGGCGGTCGCGGCCTTCTCCAGGTCGCGCGCGCCGATCACGACGTGCGCTCCCTTGCGAGCCAGCTCGCGCACGGTTTCGAGACCGAGTCCGCCGTTGCCGCCGGTGACGACGGCCACGCGGCCGGTCTGGTCGGGGATGTGGTCGGTCGTCCAGGACATCGTCGCTCCTCGGGGGTCGGGGCCGCCGCCCCGTGTCGCTGTGCGGCGCGGCGCCTCGTCGAACGCCGCGGTCGAGGCGATCGCCTCACGCTCCCGCGCTCGAGCGGACCACACTGCGCTTGCGCACGAGTGCGACCCTCGCCACAGACGATGGACGATCGTTCCGAACGCCCTGTCGCCCCGATCGGGGCCGGTCGGATGGACGCTGGTCCGCGTGCCTCCTGGAACGTGGCTTCCGAGGCGGTGCCGCGCTACGCTGGCCACACCGCACGGCACGCGTCGCAGCCGCACGCTCCGGCGGCCCCGCCCCCGGCTACACGCACCTCGCCGTGCGTGGGACGAGGCCCCGACCCGGGTGCCCCCTTGGGCACCGACAGAGACGGCGGCGCGTCATGCCCAACGGCGGGCTGGAGATTCTCTACGTCAGCGGCTCCCTCGGCCTCGGACACGTTCAACGTGACCTCGGCGTCGCGCGCGCGTTGCGCGAACAGTGCCCAGAGGTCGACATCCGATGGATCGCCGGCTCGCCGGCGCGCGAGGCCCTGCTCGCAGCCGGTGAACGCCTCGCACCAGAGGCGCACGACTATCGCTGCGAGACGGACCTGGCGGAAGCGACGGCGCGGGCGGGTCGTCTGAACCTGACGTCGTACACCTACCGCGCCTTGGCCGCATGGTTCCACAACGCGCGCCTCATCGGCAGGGCCGCACGCCGAGGCCGCTACGCCGCGGTCGTCGGTGACGAGACCTACGAGATCCTCGTGGCGAACTTCTTCGGCTACCGCGTCCTGCCGCAGATTCCGTTCGTGATGATGTACGACTTCCTCGGCATGGAGTCGACCACCGACGGTGTCGCGGAGAAGCTCGGCGCCTGGGCGCTGAACCTGATCTGGTCGCAGGAGTGGCGCGTCACGCGTCGCGGACGGAACGCCGCGCTGTTCTTCGGCGAGCTCGAGGACGTCCCTGAAAGCCGGTTCGGTCGGCTGCTTCCCCAGCGCCGCCGGTACGCCCAGGAGCACATCGAGTTCGTCGGCTACGTCCTTCCGTTCGTGCAGGAGACCGTGCCGGATCGGGAGGTGTCGAGGCGGCAGCTCGGCTATGGCGACGAGCCCGTCGTCGTGTGCTCGGTGGGCGGCACCGCCCTCGGACGCGAGCTTCTGGAGCTTTGCGGCCTCGCATTCCCTCTCGCTGCCGAGAGCGCGCCGGACCTGCGCATGATCGTCGTCGCTGGACCGCGCATCGATCCGAGCTCGCTCGATCTGCCCGCCGGCGTCGAGCGTCGGGGCATGGTCGATTCGCTATGGCGCCACTTCGCCGCGGCCGACCTCGCGGTGGTACAGGGTGGTGGAACGACCACGCTCGAGCTGGAGCTGCTTCGCACCCCGTTCCTCTACTTCCCGGTCGAGGGCCACGCGGAGCAGGAGGTGACCGTGGCCGGTCGTCTGGCCCGGCACGGCGCAGGCGTCCGCATGCGGGCGTCGAGCACCACGCCGGCCTCGCTGGCCGATGCGATCGTGGGGCACCTGGGCGAACGGGTCTCGTACCCGCCGGTGGTCGCCGACGGTGCACGGCGCGCTGCTGCGCGGGTGCTGGAACGGGTGGGAGCGGCGACACGGCCGGCCGAAGGCGCTTCGGATCCGGCGCCGAGGGCGGCGGGCGCTCGCCGGACGACGGCGGGCGCGACGCCTCGGCTCGACTGACCGCCCGCGTGCGACCGCCCGTTCACGCCGATCTTGGCCGACACGCTTGCGAGCGACCACCTGACCGCGTTCGGTCGGAGCCCGGAGCGGGTGTCGTCGTCGCGCACGGTGCAAGATGAGGGCGGGAGCCAGAACGACCACGTAGCCAGCTTCGCCCCGAGCGAAAGGAGCCCACGTGAACTCCGTAGCCACGACCTACCTGCGATTCGTCGCCATGATCGCGACCTCGACCGCGGTGATGTTCGGCCTGACGTACCTCAACAGCTACCGCCTCGACCACGTCTTCTACAGCGAGACGCGCCTGTACATGGCGCTGCTGATGGGCGCCTCGATGGCGGTCGTGATGCTGACCTTCATGCTGCACATGCACACGAGCCGAAGCGCGAACCTGACGATCTACCTGCTCAGCGCCGTTCTCTTCGCGGGCTCGCTCTGGCTCGTACGTAGCCAAACGACGATCGATGACGTCTCGTACATGAAGGCCATGATCCCCCACCACTCGATCGCCATCCTCACCAGCGAGCGCGCCCGCATCGACGATCCCCGCGTGCGCGACCTGGCCGACCGGATCATCGAGGCCCAGCGCGAGGAGATCGCCGAGATGAAGGCGTACATCGCCGACCTCGAAGGCGAGTGACGGCCGGCGTCACTCGCCGATCGTTCCGGGTTGACGGTCGCGCTGCCAAGGCTCCCAGCGCGTCTTGACGAAGGTGAGCACCGCGGCGCGCTGGTCGTCGGACCACGCCCGACCGACCGCCGGCATGATCGTGCCGCCCTCGCGGATCAGTCCGAGGATCTGCTCGTCGGCGTGATGCCACGAGTGCGCGCTGCCGTCTAGGGGAGGCGCAGGGACGCCGGCTTGGGCGAACCCCTCGCCGGCGGCGCCGTGGCACGAAGCGCACGACTGGGTGTAGAGCGTCTCGCCCAGGGCGAGGACGTCGGGGTCGGGGCCGGCACGCTCGCCGGCACCGTCGGTCCAAAGCGTGAACGTCGCCAGGACGCCGCCGATCGCGAGGGCGACACCGACGACGGTGGCGCCGGGACGGCGCCGCCACCAGGCGAGCCGGGGACCACTCGCACGGGATGCTCGCTTCCCGCTCACGCCCGCTCCGACGACGGTCCTTGGAGGCGCCCGGCATCCGGGCGCCTCCAAGGACGTGCGCGTTGGGGTGGTCGCATGGCGCGACCGCTAGTCTGCGTGGCCACCCGCGTCTCCCCTGTAGACGCCGTGCCAGGTGTGCGGCCAGACCTGGCCGCTGCCGAGATGGACGCTGAGCATTCCTTCGATTCGGCCGTCGCGCCCGTAGTCGAAGGTCACGTAGCCGGGGAAGTCCTGACCGGCGAGGACCTCTGCACCGGGCAGGTAGCCGGCGAGGAAGGTGGCGGCCAGGTCACGGGCGCCCGCTTCGTCGTAACGCTCCTGAGCCTGGGCTCCGTTCGGGGTCGTCCCCCACGGCGCCATTCCGTAGCCGCCCATCATGCCGCCGCCCATGCCGGTCCGGCGGTTCCACATCATGTTCGGTCCCGGCTCGGGCGTGACGACGCCCGTGTAGCGATCGACCAGCACCTCGGCCAGACCGGTTCCGTCCTGCCCGACGAACTGCGCGTACGTGTGGTCGGTGAACGGCATGACGTCGTCGACGGTGACGTCAGGTCCGAAGGCGCGAGCTGCCGCGTCGAGGCGCGCGCGCAGCTCCGCATCGTCCAGCGGCTGGGCGTCCGGCGGAAGGACGCGCATCATGTTGCCGCCCATCATGCCCATGCCGCCCATCATGCCGAAGCCTCCGCGACCTCCGTAGCCAGGGGCCATCATGCCCATGCCGCCGGGGCCGTACCCGCCGTAGCCGGGCTGCATCATGCCGTAGTTCCCGTAGTCGCCGTAGCCGTCATCGGGGGCGCGGGGGTCGTTGGGGGTGTTCATCATGCCTTGCGCGAGGGCGAGGCCGAGGAGGGCGGCGAGGGCGAGTGCGAGGAGCGTTCGGGTGCGGGTCATGAGTCGTCCTTCCGAAGGAGGTCTTGCTTGCGGCGTTCGAACTCGTCGGAGTCGATCTCGCCGCGGGCGTACCGTTCGCGGAGGATCTTGAGGGCACCGTCCCCTCTCTCTTTGCCGGCGAGGGCGCGTTGCTCGGGGCGCCGCTCGTCGTCGCGGGGCTCGCTGTCGCGGCGCGGGAACGTGCGGCCGAGGTCGAGGGCGCGTGCGAGCCAGACGATGGCGAGGATGAGCACGATCCAGAACAGGATCATGCCGACGCCCCCGAAGCCGCCCATGCCCCAGCCGCCGTACCCCATCACGGCAAGCCTCCGGCCGGAACGGCCATGTCGATCGTACGTACGGTGATGCGGATGATCGTCATCGAAACTCCTTTCGAGTTCGAATACCCCTAGTGGGTATATGCCTAGAGTGTCGCCCATCCGTGTGAAGCGAGCATAAAGCCGCCCGGCTCCGACTCGGATGCGAGCGCGCGACGGGCCCTGTCGGCACCGGCTCCGTGGTCGGTCGCCGGCGTCAGACGAGCTTCACGCGGCGGAGCGTCATGGCGTTGATGGCGACGATGACGGTGCTTGCGCTCATGAGCAGCGCGCCGACCGCGGGCGAGAGGGTGACGCCGATGGGGTAGAGGACCCCGCCAGCGAGGGGCAGGGCGAAGACGTTGTAGCCCGTCGCCCAGGCAAGGTTCTGCACCATCTTCCGGTACGTGGCCTTGCTGAGCGCGAGGGCGCGCAGGACGTCCTCCGGGTCGTTCTCGACCAGGACCAGGTCGGCGCTCTCGATCGCGACGTTCGTGCCGGCGCCGATGGCGACGCCGAGGTCCGCCTCGAGCAGGGCCGGTGCGTCGTTGATGCCGTCGCCGACGAAGACGGTGGGCCCTTGGAGCTTGAGCTCTTTGATCTTGCTCGACTTGTCCTGGGGGAGGACGCGGGCGTAGTACCGCTCGATGCCGAGCTCCTCCGCGACCGTGCGGGCCACGGCCTCCGCGTCGCCGGTGATCATGACCGGCTCGACGCCCAGCTCGTCGAGCCGGGCGACGGTGCGCTTGGCGCTCTCGCGGACCTTGTCGGCCAGCGCGAAGGTGGCGAAGACGCGCTCGTCGTCCATCAGGACGATCACGCTCTCGCCGCGATCCTCGCCCTCGCGAAGGGCCGCCCTCAGGGCATCGGGGAAGTCGACGTTCAGCTCCTCCGGCCATTCGGGCCTGCCCATGCGGTAGGTGGTCCCGTCGATGAGCGCTTCGACGCCTTGGCCGGCGACGACCGTGAAGTCGTCGACGCTCGCCGCGGCGCGTCCCTCGCCGGAGCGGACGACGGCTTGCGCGAGGGGGTGTTCGCTGCGACGCTCGAGACCGAGCGCGAGGCGGTACGCCTCTTCTTCCTCGATCCCGTCGGTCGTGACCTTCGTGACGCCGAACTCGCCTTCGGTCAGCGTTCCGGTCTTGTCGAACGCGACGAAGCGCGCGTTCCTGGCACGCTCGAACGCTTCGCGGTTGCGGACCAGGATGCCGTTGCGCGCGGAGACGCTCGTGGCGTTGACCGTCACCAGGGGGATGGCCAGACCCAGCGCGTGCGGGCAGGCGATCACCAGCACGGTGACGGCGAGCGTGACCGCGAACGACACGTCGCCGCTGATGGCGAGCCACGTGAAGAACGTGATCAGGCCCGCGCCCACCGCGACGTACGTCAGCCATCCCGCAGCCCTGTCCGCGAGACCCTGGAAGCGACTGCGGCTGCTCTGCGCTTCGTCGACGAGCCGCATCACCTGGCTCAGCGTGGTGTCGTCGCCCGTGCGCGTGATCTCGACCGTGAGGGCGCCCTCTCCGTTCACGGCGCCCGCCACCACCTCGGCGCCCTCCTCCTTCGGCGCGGGCCGCGACTCGCCGGTGAGGAACGCCTCGTTCACGCTGCTACGCCCTTCGGTCACGGCCCCATCGGCCGGGATCTGCTCGCCCGGCCGGATCAGGATGCGATCACCCTCGACGAGCTCGGCGACGGGAACGTCCTCCGTCGAGCCGTCGTCCAGGTAGCGGTGCGCGACGCTGGGCATCAGCTTCGTGAGCTCGTCCAGGGCGCGACTCGCGTTCTGGATGCTGCCCATCTCGATCCAGTGCCCCAGCAGCATCACGTCGATCAGCGTGGCCAGCTCCCAGAAGAACGGCGTACCGGGGAAGCCCAACACGACGGCCATGGAGAACACGTACGCGACGGTGATCGCCAGGCTGATCAGCGTCATCATCGCGGGAGCTCCGCCGGCCAGCTCGTGCCGGGCGCCCCTCAGGAACGGCAGGCCACCGTACAGGAACACCACGGTGCCCAAGAGAGGCACGATCCAGGCGACGCCAGGCACGTCGATGGCGCGATACGCGAACCACGCCTGGAAGCTCTCGGAGAAGTAGAGGATCGGCAGGGTCAGGACGAGGCTGAACCATAGTCGGTCGCGGAACATCGCCGGGCTGTGGCCAGCATGCTTGTCGTGACCGTCATTCTCACCGTGCTCTTCGTGCTCGTCGTGCTCGTCGTGCTCGTCGTGCTCATCGCGATCACGTGAATGCATTCGTCCTCCTTGGCGCGGCTAGGATCCGGTCGTGCGACCGCCGGATCGGCTCCACGTGGATGGCGGCGTCAGGCCGTAGTCCACGCAGCCTTCTCGCGTGGGACGGTGTCCGGGACAGCGGCGAGGATCGGGGGGAGCACGCCGATCTCCGGGCACAGCGCACCGGCTGCCACCGGGATCGGAACTCCGTTGTCGACGAACGCCCAATACAGGTTCTGACGGATGTTCGCGATGGCGCTCCCCGACAGCGCCACGACGTTTGGCACACCACGCAGGTCGCCAGCCTTGAGGACCACGTCCGCAGCCTCGATAGCGATGTACCGGTGCCGATGGCCAAGCCGACGTCCGCCTAGGCCAGCGCGGGAGCGTCGTTGATGCCGTCGCCGACGAAGGCGACCTTCTGGCGACCGGCGTGGTGTGCCGAACGCCGTGGCGCTGTCGAGGAGCGCCATCGCGAACATCGGTCAGAACCTGTATTGGGCGTTCGTCGACAACGGCGTTCCGATCCCGGTGGCAGCCGGTGCGCTGTACCCGGAGATCGACGTGCTCC
>Ga0102934_1003033_pt1 | contig 11522 bp, 10 predicted proteins | sample SalPonR2_A_D1_MG_FD_78175 | JGI IMG/M metagenome (GOLD analysis project Ga0102934, IMG submission 78175) | Salt pond soil microbial communities from South San Francisco under conditions of wetland restoration - Salt Pond MetaG R2_A_D1_MG | ecosystem: Environmental > Aquatic > Marine > Intertidal...
GGCGGCATCCGGATCCGTAATAACCGGAATGGTGCTGCTTATCTTTTTAGCAATCTATCCTGCCTCTCAGATCCGGACTGACTTTAATCTTGAAGGATTTTACCCTGAAGAAGACCCGGTTATAGCGGATTATGAGCTTCTTGAAGAAGAGTTTGGCCGGGATGACAATACAATTCTGATTGGGTTCAGCAGTGACTCTCTTATCTCTCCGGTTGTTCTTCAGGATATCGAAACGCTGACGCAAAAGTTTGAAGAAATTCAGTTTATTGAGTCGGTCAGAAGCATTACAAATGCACAGCAAATCAGGAATGTAAACGATCGTCTTACATTTTCTGAGTATATCGACGATGTGCCACAAACCGGTGATGAACTATCAGCTTTAAAGCAGGAGCTCACAGAGGATCCTTTCCTCAAGGGAACCCTGATCAATGAAAGCGGCACGACTACCGGTTTTATGCTCAGGATCAATGAGGAGCAAAATACGTATCCAAACCGAAATACGATCATCTCCGAGATAAATTCAATTCTTCAGGAGTTCAGCGGCGATTACGAGTTTCACAAATCCGGTATCCCGTTTTTCAGAAATCAGTATGTCAATCTTCTCAACGGGGAGATAATAATTTATATCGGGTTCTCATCGGTACTGATTATCCTGCTGCTCTGGTATCTCTACAGAAGTATATGGGGTGTGCTGTTTCCGATGATCATTGTCTGGACAACTCTTCTTTTTACTGTGGCTATCATCCATCTTACCGGGGGATACCTTGAAATAATGAGCAGCACCATTGCCCCGATATTACTCTGTGTGGGGGTGGCAGACTCCATACACATGATATCTAAATATGATGACGCAAGGGAAAGCGGAAAGAAAAAGCGCAGCTCCATTATCGAAATGTTGACCACACTCGGGAGTGCAACCTTTCTGACCAGCGTAACTACGGCCATCGGCTTTGCATCACTGCTCAGCAGCTCTGTCATGCCAATGGCAAAATTCGGGCTTTATACAGCAATTGGCGTGCTTCTCGCCTACGTGATCACCATTTTCTTTCTGCCGGTTGCACTTACAAAATCAAAAAAAGCGCGGGTTTTTAACGAAAAGTCCGGCTCTTTTTATCCACTCATTAGCCGTGTGTTGAATAAGATAACCGCCATAAACCGACTGCATTACAAAAAAATACTCGTGGCCGGATTTATTGGCACACTTATAATTTTTACAGGTGTTCGGCATGTAGATGTGAACGGAAAGGTTTTTGATGATCTTGGGGAGGATACCGAGCTCATGAAAGACAGTGACTTCTTTTCACAACAGCTCACCCCGCAATTTCCTCTCGAATTTATCATAAATACACAAGCTCAGGATGGTGCGTTGAGCCACGATCTGCTAAAGCGTGTGGAAGATCTTGAAGGCTATTTACTTCAATATAATGAAATCGAGCGCGTTGCCGGGTTTCACATGCTTGTCGAAGAAGTCCATGAATTGCTCAGTGATTCTAACAGTCAGCTTCCGGAGGATGATGCCACTGTAGCTCAGTATGCGCTTCTGCTTGAAATAAATGACGCTCCAATGCTCGAGCGGCTGATAAACTTCAACTATAGCAAGCTTAGAGTTACAGCGTTTACCGAAGATGTTGGATCGAAACGGATTAACGAAATGCGTGATTCAATTCTGGTTTATCTTTCAGAGCATTTCCCTGACGAAGAGATTACACTCACAGGCACGACCATTTTAAGCGCTGATCTAACCAACAAGATTGTATTCTCTCTTGCCTGGAGTATTCTAATCGCTGTGGTTGCAATATCAATTATAATGACGCTTTTATTCAGAAATCTGAGTATGGTTATCATTTCACTGGTGCCAAATCTGATTCCGCTGCTTGCTATTGCCGGCATCATGGGATTCTTTAACGTTGACATCAAACCATCCACTGCCGTTATATTTACCATTGCCCTGGGAATCGCTGTTGATGACAGTATTCACTACCTGGCACGGTTCAGAATAGAGCATATGAGAAGCGGAGCTCTGTTTGCATCGCTTACCACTACAACCGTGCAGACAGGCCGGGCTATCATCGTGACCAGCCTGATTCTTGTTGCAGGGTTTGGCACACTTATAACGAGCGCATTTACATCAACAGCTATGATGGGGATCCTGGTTTGCTCAACCATCGCAGCTGCGCTTGTGGCCGATCTGTTTATACTGCCCTCCCTATTCTACTTTATCAAACCCAAGCTGAAATTCAGAGGAGGGCATCCACGTGACTGACAATAGATCTGTGAACACTGGAAGAACTCTGTGCTGCATCAATTATCTTAAACCGATCCTCTTCCCTGCTCATCTTATCGAATCCATCTGAAACCTTACTGAAAAAATCGTGGCCTGATTTTTCCATTCTGTCCTTATGTACAGAAGATGTACGTTTTTCAGCATCATCAACACTTAGCTTCATATAAAAGGTAATGTCAGGCACCAGCCCATGTGCTGCAATCCGGTTAAGCTGATGGATATCGCTTATTGGAGCTGATTCGCGACCATATCCCTGGTAGGCCATTGTTGAGTCATAAAAACGGTCGAGGATAATAGTTTTACCTTGGTTAAGCAGTGGAATTACTTTCTCAGCCATAAGCTGAGATCGTGCGGAAGAGAAAAGCAGCAGTTCCGTCACGGGATCCATTTCTTCTGTATCGTGCAGCAAAAGAGTTCTGATACTTTCCGATATTTCTGTTCCTCCCGGCTCGCGAAATACATGGGTTTGAATTCCTTTCGCTGATAAATAGGAGTTTAGCAGTTTAATCTGGGTTGATTTACCGCTACCATCAATCCCCTCAAATGTTATAAGCACAAGCTACCCGGTTATTTAGTTGAAGTCATCCATATCATCAATCGATTCTTTTGGCATCACGATTGCCATTGCAAGATACAGAAGGAAAAAACTACCTGAACTTAAAAAGAATGCAATCAAAAATCCGATACGCAATACGGTTGAATTTAATCCAAGGTACTTGGCAAGACCACCACAGACGCCAAACAATTTGCTGTCAGTCCGTGACCTTGTCAGTCCACCTGAAAAGCTCAGTTTATTACTGAAACTTCGTTTTCCGGACTGTTTGGATCGTGATGATTTTGAGGACCGGCCCCCAATTTCATCCTCTGTATAGAGAAAGTCATCGAGCTTGTCATACGTCTTTCTTTTTTGCGTTTCGGCCTCTTTTTGAGTTTTCTTTTCAGTTTTCGATTGTTTCATAAAACCTATTCCGATAACTGCAAGCATGGCACCTCCCAGGTAGGGCAGAAACTGCATAACCGTATTAAGAAACGGTACACCGCCGGTCCCCATCAATTCAGCACCAATAGTTTGACCGATAAAAGCAAGAGAAATAAAGACAAATGCCAAGCCGCTAATCGTTTTGATATTCCAGATAGAATGGGTCTCTTTTTCCTCATTGGTTTCAAGGAAAGATTTTAATGACTTCTGAAGATCTTCATCCGTTACATTGAGAGTTGAAGTACTGGTTCGCGACTTTGTCTGTTCAGCCATAGGTAATATGCGTTGAGGTTCCGTAAATACAACAAGTAAGTATTACGACTATAGTTTACGTGTGTTTCACTATGATTTTTTGAGCGCTTTTCATCTATATAATAAACTGATCTGAAATAACCTTATCCATTTTTATATCGAAAGGTTCTGTAGGCAGTGGTTTCCAGGATAAGTTAAAGTTGAAGCACAGCCCAATCTTTGAAGCGTTGATGCCTGTTAAAAACCGATCGTAATATCCTTTACCATAGCCGAGTCTGTTTCGGTTGAAATCGGCAGACACCATTGGTACAACTACGAGCAGGTGGTCAGGCAGATCTACCTGGTTTTCAGCGGATGGCTCCCAAACTCCCCAGTTGTTCTTAGAGAGTAGTTTAGTAGACGTAATTTTATGATGCGTCAGTTTTCCATTTTGTGCCATCCGCGGAACGATCACCTGTTTTCCAGCTTCAAAACATGTTTGAATAAAATCAAATGTGTTAACCTCGCGGTTTTTCGCTATCGATACGTAGGTATGGACAAAACCGGCAGCTTCAAACTCCTCGGTTGAGGTCAGCCTGCTAATTATCTTGCTGCTTATCTCGCTCCACTCTTTCTCCTGTAAAGACCGCCTGAGGGTATGATGGTGCTCCCGGAGTTGAGACTTCTGTCCGACGCTTGAATTCGTCATTACAGGTGAAGTGTGAAATGGTTATAAGGGGTGTAATCCTCTAGTTCATCAATGACCCGATCCCATAAATCGGTGCCGTATTTATTCATATAGTATATAAAGGCAACCTCTCTTTCCTGCAGGTTTCCATTTGGGAAAAGATTGGTTTTAATTTTTTTAATGCGGTCTAACTGCACATTTTCCTGCTCTTTAACGCTGCGGTATACCTTGCCCTTAAGCTTATCCAGCTCAGAAAAATAAGCGGCTTTCGCTTTCCCTACGCTTCCTTTCAGTGATGGGTCCACCTCTCCTACTTCATCACGTTTCGCACGAGAGAGTTCATCTATCTGCGACCGCCATATTCCAAATAATTTTTCGATATCAACCGACTCTGTCCTTTCTACAAATTCCTTTTCAAGATCTTCAATACGGTTACGGTATGTTTGCCATTCAAATGGCAGTTTGTCAAGAATTCTGTCAATCGCCGACTCGACGATTGTGAGGCTAAAACGTGGCAATATAATGGGCATTTTAAAACCGAAGCATCCATAGAACTCCTTCATCTGGGCGTAGTAGGCAATTTCGCCCGGCCCGCCCACATACGCCGCAACCGGGAGTATATAATCCTGTAGAATTGGTCTTAAAAAAACATTTGGTGAGAAATTCTCAGGCTGGCTTTCAATAGAATTCAGTAATTCTTCTTCTGTCCATTTTTTCCCGGGAATACTCCATGTGTCACCGGTAAACTGAAGTTTTATTCTTTCCCCGGACTCAGTAATATAAAACAGGTTGGAAGGCTGAACCTGTACCTGATCGTGATATCCCGCTTCTTTCAGGGCATATGTAGTGTCATCCAGTGCCTCAGTAATGTCTTTTCGTGAAGTCACGGCGGTCTTCAGTAAGTGTTTGCAGCTGGTTTTGACGTCAGTATTCAGGCTGCCGGCAATCAACAGCCCGTGTTTTCCAAAATATGTCATCAGGAGCTCACTGAAAGCTTTCCCAAATGTTTTATCGGACCGGTAGCACGCCCTGATGTCATCCATCAGGCGGGTTGAAAAATCAGTTTGGTCGAGAGCGTCATTTAACTGATTCCACACATTGTTTAACTCATTTCCAAGCTCAATGGTGCTCGCAGGCGGTGCCTCATCGTATGATTTATGAGAGTAAGTTATCTCGGTTGTATCTTGAGAATCTGGCAGAAATAGCTTCGATACTTCATCAATATCATGATCCTCGTCAGCTATCCAGAATACCGGTACAACAGGGCGGTTTGATTCTCTCTCAAGCCTTTTTGAGTAAAGAATAGCAGTTATTGTTTTGTAGACAGTGTAAAGCGGTCCTCCAAAAATGGTGACCTGCTGACCTGTAACAACAGTGAGACTGTCGTTTGTTTTGATTTTTTCAATCTGAGCTTTCGTAACATCACTGTCGAGGAAAGCTTTGTTGAACGATTCAAGCATTGACACGCTGACCTCCCTGTCGCCCAGAAATTTGAAAGAACTGATCGATTCAGCAACAGAGTCGCTGTGTACGGGTGGCGTTTCAAAGAAATCGTTGATTGTGCCGTCGCCGGATGTATAATGCTGGAATAGTTTTGAAAAGGGAAGTGTATTAAAATTACTTTTAGCTACGTCCACTTCACCCCTTTAGTCGTTTTATTTGATCCCGCAGCTTTGCGGCTTTTTCGTAATTCTCTGTTTCTATTGCTGTCTGAAGATCCTGCTCGAGCTTTTCTATGCCGCTGAGTTCATTGGTCTCTTCACTTTTTACCGTTTGTGCGGTACTCTTCTCCCCTTTGTCCTCTTCAGATTCTATTCCAGCCTCATCAAGTACACTTTTATGAACGAAAATTGATGCTCCAAAGCGGATGGCTACTGCAATTGCGTCGCTAGGCCGTGCGTCAATTTCAATCTTTTCATCGTCTCGGGTAAAAACGAGCTTGGCAAAAAATGTGCCATCAGAAAGTTCATTTATAAGTACATAATCAATAGCTGAATCAAAACTCATTATGATATTCTTAATCAAATCATGAGTCATCGGCCGTGGAGGCTTGATACTCTCGAGTTCTAGGGCAATTGCTTGTGCTTCAAATGTTCCAATAATTATTGGCAATCGTTTTCCGCCGTCCTTTTCAGTGAGGATAAGTGCATAAGCTCCGCCACTGCTCGGACTCGTCGAAAGCCCAAGTATGTCCATTTCAATATTCTGCAATGGTATCTCCGGTGTGCGTTAAATTTAACTGGTTAAAGTTAAGGAATTTCAACTATCTCTTAAACTCTTAACGTTCCGTATTTTAGAATTACGTGGCATAACTGCAAGTCAGCCAGAACGGTCTGATTATGCACTATAACGCTGTAAATCAATTGAATACCAACTCATAGGCAATGACCTTCTGATTCTTGGTAAATCATATACATTTAGCAGGGTCTGAAATCCCGGTTATAGATTATTTTTTGAGTTAGCCTATCCGGTTAAGCCAATAGTTAAAAGAGTTACGAATAACTATGGATACTTATTATTTTAACACGTGCAAAGAGCAAGATGTTCAGGAGTATCATGAATCATAAGGCTTTGAATTACAGCCCGCACGATTGTTTGCAGTCAGGCGGGTTTGGGATATCCATCAGATGGTAAAAACCCAATAATTGGGCATTTCAACCCTTTGATACAGTTTATTCCAACGTTGTATTTATCAATTTACAGATAACGATTTAACTAATACATAAGGTCAACAATGAACGTAAAGATAGTTGAGAAGAGAAATCCACGAACAGGAAACCCCACAACTGTTATTGAAGGAATTACGCATAATCCCCAGGTCATTGAAAAACTGGAGAAGAAGCTGAAATCGAGTTGTGGTGCCGGTGGTCATACTGAAGGAAAAACGATCATCATACATGGGGCTCACACCGATAAAATCCGGAAAATCCTTGAAAAGGATGGGTATAACATTAGATAATTTTAAGATACACTCTTTTAAGCTATTTGTTTGTAACAAACGGCCTTGCTGATACTCTTGTGAATTAGTGTTCTCTCTGAATAACAAACCAATAGTATCTTGATAGCAAAAAGCAGTCGTAAGAAGATTTTGATTGTTGAGGATGATGGCATTCAGCAAATAATTATGGAACGGCTAGCCGCACGTTTGGATCTTGATGTTGTAGGGATTGTCGCAAGTGGAGCTGAGGCTGTTCGAGTTGCAGATTCCATCAAAGATCTGGATTTGATTATGATGGATGTTCGGCTTGGTGATGATGTGGATGGTATTGAGGCCATGACCAGGATACGGAGAGGTTCAAAGTCTGTAAAAGTTATCTATATAACCGGTAATACCGAGGAAGAAACCAGAAACAGGGCTATTCAAACAGATTTTGAAGCATTTCTGGAAAAACCTGTCACCGAAGAACAGTTGAAGCATGCCGTTACCGAAGCCTTTGCAACTGTTTAATAAAAGTATATTTTATTAGCATACATTGGTTAATTCATGGTATTTTTATGTCCATGTATCCACAATGCTTTACACTCTTCATCACATGTCTATTTCTACTGTTGACGCCAGTTCCGGCTGATGCATTCCAGCAATCTGAAGGAAGTACTATTGCAAATGACAGCCTAAGCGTGGGGCTTGTACTCAGCGGCGGAGGTGCAAAGGGAATAGCCCATATTGGCGTCATCAAGCGATTGGAAGAAGCCGGGATCCGGATAGATTACGTAACAGGTACCAGCATGGGCAGTCTTGTTGGGGCCCTATATTCTATTGGCTACACATCGTCTCAGCTTACAGAATTGGCTAAGTCGAGCAACTGGAACCAGCTCTTCACAGAAAAGCCATCACGTCTTTTTATTTCAAACTACGAACGCACGTTTGATAACCGGACTATCGCCTCTTTTCCTATCTCCGAAAGAGGCCTTGATCTCCCCTTTGGTATAATCAGCGGACAAAATATCTACTCTTTTTTGTCCAGATATACCTGGCCGGTACACGGCACTCAGAGTTTCAGCAACTTTCCAATACCTTTTGCTACTGTGGCAACTGAACTATCAACCGGCGAACCCAAAACGTTTACTTCAGGTTATCTGCCTGATGCAATTCGTGCCAGCATATCAATCCCATCTCTGATGCGCCCCCATACCATTGATGGTACAGCGTATATTGATGGCGGCGTGTCCAATAATTTGCCGGTTGAACATGCAATTAAGATGGGAGCAGATTTTATTATTGCTGTAAACGTTGCAGCTCCTGTAATGCCAACCGACAGCCTGAACACCTTTGCTGAGGTTCTGAACCAGGTTGTTAATTATCGAATAAACGAAAAAATTGAGCCGCAAATTGAAAAGGCTGATATTTATATCAATCCCAAAGAGACAAACGACTTTGAAATCCTCGACTTCGATCGTGTCGACGAATTTATAAAAATCGGGTACGATGAAGCCGGAAAATATATTGATCGATTGGAAGAACTTGCAGCCAATCAATTTTCTTCGCCAAAAATACGACGCGGCATTGGTGAGTTCGGCAGCCTGCCTTTGAATCGTGTGGTTATAGAAGGGAATGACCTCATTTCTGATGATTTTATTTTAAGTGAACTGCAGCTGTCAGAGGGTTTTTTGCTAACCCCGGATTTTATAGATGAAAAAATATCTCAGCTATACAGCACGCAACTTTTCGAGCTAATTACCTACCGTATTCAGCCAGATGAGGATTATTACTATAACCTGCACATTCACGTTCTGGAAAATACAACAGATGTATTTCGAGTCGGGCTTAGGTACGAATCACAAACAAATGCATCGATACTGCTAACATCTGAATTTAGAAATCTACCATTCAACGGCTCAAATTCAAGGTTTGATCTGCGCCTTGGAGATGAAATCCGCGCCCAGGCAGACATGCTTCTTTATGGCCGGCTGGGATCTCGTATAGGTATGCTGATGTCGGTTCTATTTGAATCAGAAAATGTAGAACAATTTGAAGAAAATGACCTCAATGCACGTTTTAAAAACAACCTGACCAGGCTTGAGCTTTCATTTGGCAATTATCTTAGTTCTAATTTTCTTATTGCAGCTGGCGTAAGACGCGATTTTATATTTCAAAACAATACTATAAACGAGAATTTAATTAACAGTTCATCGTCAAACCATCAGTCGTATTTCCTGCAATTTGTAAGAGATAAGTATCATCGTAAGGCGTACCCTGCAAGCGGAACCCGGATTTTGCTTAATGGTTCGTATAGCGGAGAGTTGTCACTGAGTTCCTTAGAATATTCAAACATTGGCGGGCTTTTTGAATATTACATCCCTCTCTCTTCAACCATAAGCTTTAGAAATATGGTATATGGCGGGTACACGAGCGGTGATGAATTACCCTGGACGTCCTGGTTTTCAGTAAACAGGATCGATCCGGTTTTCGGATTAATCAGGTTTGGGGGGATTCAGCGCTATGAACTTAACACCCGGAACCTGCAAATGACATCGGCAGGCTTTCAATTCGAGCCACTCTACCATCGGTTCCTAAATATCGATTATTATGCCGGTCGCTTCCTGGATGAGTGGTCGTTAGGGTCGGATAATGTCGTACATGGTGTAAGCCTGGGCGTTGGTGCCCTTACAATACTCGGCCCCGTGGAACTCATTCTTTCTACAAGTACTGAAAATGCATTTCTCGCAGAACTACAAATTGGATACAAGTTTTAATGACAGAAGAAAATATTCGGCAAACGTTATCGGAAATCGAAGATGAGCTTAGCAGAGGTGCAGCAACAGCAGATCTTTTAAATGATGCGGGAGTAGGCCATTATCTTTTAGGTGAAATGGAGCAGGCTCTTGACTATCTGCAGCAGGCTGTTCTTAAAGATGAGTCGCCCGGCATTTTATTTAACCTTGCGAATACATATTCCGGCCTTGACAGGCCTGATGAGGCAATTGATACGTTTTTGAAAGTTCTTGAACTAGATCCCGGCCACATCGGTGCACTGAATAACCTGGCTGATGAGTACGAATACAGAGGTGATCCGGATAAAGCACATGAGTTATTTCATTATCTGACCCACCTTCAGCCGGATGAGGCGCTGTCTCACTTTAATCTGGGAAATTTCTTTTTGCGCCAAAATCAGCATATAGAAGCGGCTAAATGCTATGAGAGAGCTTTGAAGAACGACAAATCTTTTGCGGATGCATATTATAACATAGCCTGGATATTGTTCAAATCGAAAGCTTACGATGATTCAATCCATTATATCGGCAAAGGACTGGCTGTAGAGAGTGATCATACCGACCTGTTGCGCCTGAAACAAGAAGTAAGACAGGCTCAGGAAGAAACAGCCGGCTGAGATGTTCTCTTTTTATTTTGTCTGGTAACATCACGCTCGAGTTCTAGCGCAAACCTGGCCGCCATTCGGCGATCGAATCCGGGGCGGCATCCTACAGGCTTTAAATTATTCAGACAGCGGCGAATTTCAATTCCTGCACGGGCAGTTTCCCTAATCTGTTTATCATTTTCCTTCAGCTCAGAAAAAGAACGAAGTTCAGCGGTTGACAGCCGTCCCTCTGTATAATCATTAATGAACCTGTCGAGCAGGTTAGATGGTAGTGTATAGCTCATAGCGAAGTAACCGTTTAATGTTGAGTAGGATCCGTGAAAACGCCCGTTCCCTTTTAGAGACATGCCGGGATATTGTTCCCGGCATGAGTCAGGCTTTTCATATCTACACTACTCCTACTTCGCCAAAGCTAAATTGTTTCCGGATTTACGTATTCTCCAATCAATGACTGAAGCTGCAGCCGGGCGCGGTTAATTCTTGATTTCACCGTACCCATCGCTGTATCCGTAATTTCTGCAATCTCTTCGTATGTAAGCTGCTGGATATCACGAAGCACAATCACTTCCCGAAAATCATCATTGAGCTTCATCAAAGCTTTTTCAAGCTCTCCGACAGACATTTTCTGATGAAGCTGCTCATCCTGAAGAATTACAGAATCTTCAATTTCATATTCACGATCATCCGGATCGGATGGATCTGCATGCATTGAGATCGTGGTCATTCGCTGCTTCTTTTTATACATGCTTTTAGCCAGATTCAGCGCAATGGTATACATCCAGGTAGAGAGTTTTGCGATACGCACATAAGACTGGCGGCTTCTGTAGACCCTGAGAAATGTCTCCTGAACCAAATCTTCGCAATCCTGATGATTATGCGTATATCGATAAAGGAAGTTATGCAAACGGTCTTTGTATCTCTGTACGATGATGTCAAACGCCTGGATCACTCCGTCCTGGAGTTGTTCCATTACATCTTCGTCCGACATTGACTGCAAATTTACTTTTGTTGCTGCTTCCATGA
>Ga0102934_1003034_pt1 | contig 11520 bp, 7 predicted proteins | sample SalPonR2_A_D1_MG_FD_78175 | JGI IMG/M metagenome (GOLD analysis project Ga0102934, IMG submission 78175) | Salt pond soil microbial communities from South San Francisco under conditions of wetland restoration - Salt Pond MetaG R2_A_D1_MG | ecosystem: Environmental > Aquatic > Marine > Intertidal...
AAAGACAAGATTTAGATGGAGTTTCCTTGCTACATTTTTGATGAAAATTCTGCTTTCCGGCTATTTCGGTTTTAATAATCTGGGTGATGAAGCTATTCTGGCCAGTATGGTTGATATGATAAGGGCAGAAACCGATGAGGCCGAGCTAACTGTACTTACCCAAAATACAGCTGAAACAAAGGTTAAGTATAATACTGAAACTATTTATAGATATGATATATTTAAAATAGCAGCCGCCATGAAAAAAGCAGATATCTTTATCAGTGGGGGAGGCAGCTTACTGCAGGATGTAACCAGCCTTCGTTCAGTCCCCTATTATTTAGGATTAATATTTTTAGCCCAGGTTTTTAATCTAAAAACGGTCTTTTTTGCCCAGGGAGTTGGACCTGTTAACAATAGTTTTTACAGGTTTTTGATCAAAAAGGTTTTAAGTAGAGTGGACTTTCTTTCGGTCCGTGATTTAAATTCCAAGCTGTTTTTAGAAGAAATCGGTATCGAGCGAAATAAGATAAAACTGATAGATGACCCGGTCTATGGTTTAAATATCTGTAAAGGTAGTGATTCAGAAGTTTCTAACACTAAAAAGATCGGGGTTTCAGTCCGCAGCTGGCAAGATAATTCCTATCTGCAAAAAGTGGCTGAATTTTTAAACTACCTGATCAAAAAAGAAGAGTACACGGTTACCATCTTTCCCTTTCACGAAGGGGAAGATGAAAGAGTTAGTGAACAGCTAAAAAATATGCTATATACCCAGGCTGAGATAATTGATTATACTGATGATATGAAAAAGATAAATAATTTGTATAGCACTTTCGATGTTTTTATAGGGGTCAGGCTTCATTCCCTGATATTTGCTGCGATAAACTGTGTACCATTTATCGGAATAAGTTATGATCCCAAGGTTGAGAGTTTAATCCAGGAGATGAACTACCAGCCTAATATCACGACCGATAATATTACTGAAGAGCAATTAATTAAATCTTATGATATAATTAAAGATGAAAAAAAAGAAATTAAAGATAGAATAGACAGGATTGTAAAGGTCAAAAATGAGAGAGTCAAAGGTTCAATTAGCAGATTATTAACTGATTTGAAAGGTGAATAAGTTGAAGGATAAAACCGAAATACTGACCCTTAAGATAAATAATATAACGATGCAGCAGATGGTAAGTGAATTAATAAATACAATCTATAACAAAGAAGCCAAAAAACTAATCTATACACCCAATTCTGAAATTGCAGTCCGCGCTTATGATGACACAAGTTTCTCTAAACTATTAAACCGAGCGGACTTTTTGGTACCGGATGGGGCCGGCCTCCTTTTAGCAGCCCGACTTTTAGGTGAACCCTTACAGGAAAGGGTAGCCGGTTATGATTTAATGAGAAAGCTGCTTAATGAGATAGAAGATAAAGATATTTCGGTCTACTTTTTAGGAGGGAAACCAGGTATAATAGACTCAGCTGTGCAAAACATAAGAGAAGAACTACCTGAGCTTAGTATGGCTGGTTTTCACCACGGTTATTTAGATTCTGATTCAAAAGAAATGATTATTGAAGAGATTAATAATAAGAAACCCGATATATTGTTAGTGGGGATGGGAGTCCCTTTACAGGAGAAGTTTTTTGACTCCCATTTTGAGGACTTGGATGTACAGATTGGATTAACGGTGGGAGGAAGTTTTGACGTCCTTTCCGGTCAGTCAAAAAGAGCTCCTCTCTGGATGCAGAAGATGTATTTAGAATGGTTTTACCGGCTTTTACATGAGCCGAAGCGGATTAAAAGAATGATGGCTTTACCCCGGTTTTTGTTTTTAGTAGTCAAAGAAAAATACGATATTTAAGATCATAAAAGATTGGAAGGAAGAGATAAAAAATGTTTAGAAATAAGAAGAAGTTATTAGCTGTATTACTTGTCATAACAATTTTAACAGTCGGTGGTTTTAAAGTAATTGCAGATGATCTAACTCCGTTGAAAAATTTACAAAATGTAATTTATCTTATAGATAACTATTATGTAGAAGATAAAAACTTAGAAGATCTGATTGATTCTGCAATTACAGGTATGTTAAAAGAGCTTGACCCTTATTCATCCTATCTAAGTCCAGATGAATATGAGGAGATGCAGATTGAATTCGATGGTGAATTTGGCGGAATAGGTATTGTCATAACCGTCAGAGAAGAGAAGTTAACCATTGTTTCCCCGATTAAGAATACTCCCGGCGATAGAGCCGGTCTTAAATCAGGAGATGTAATTAAAGCTATTAACGGGAAGTTAACTTCAAAGATGTCACAACAAAAAGCTGTCGACCTAATGAGAGGTGAACCAGGCACTCACGTTACTTTGACTATCTCACGCGAAGATAAAGAAGAAGATTTTGATGTGGATATTACAAGGGCCAATGTAGAGATCCCCTATGTGGAACACAATATGGAATCAGACACCATTGGCTATTTATCGATTTATCAGTTTGGCAGTGAGGTGGGATACAAGACTGAAGAGGCTCTTACCGATTTAAAGAAACAGGGGGCTGAAGCTCTAATTCTTGACCTTAGAACTAACCCCGGCGGAATCTTAGATGAGGCAGTTAAGGTGGCCAGTAACTTTATTGAAGATGGAACCGTAGTAACCGTCAAAAGCAGAAGAAAAGAAGATGAAGTATATAATACCGTCTCTGATATAGAGGCTGTTGATATGCCGATGGTTGTATTAATAAATGAAGGTAGTGCCAGTGCTTCTGAAATAGTAGCGGGAGCCATTTCGGACTATGGTAGAGGTAAGCTAGTTGGACAAAAGACCTTTGGTAAAGGTACTGTCCAGACCGTTATTCCTTTAGGTGATGGTTCTGCCCTGCGTTTAACAACAGCCAGATATTATACACCCAATGGTACCTTTATCCATGAAAAAGGGATAGAACCCGATATCAAGGTTGAATTTGACCAGGAAAGTGAAGAAGATGCCCAACTACAAAAGGCAATTGATCTATTAAAAGATAAAGTAAGGACCAAATCACTGGATAAAGCAAGCTAGAAAGGTGGATAAAGTAAGTGAGCGTATTTAATGTATTAGGACCAATCATGATCGGGCCTTCCAGCTCCCATACGGCGGGGGCAGTTAAAGTCGGTTATCTGGCCCGCTCTATTTTCAAAGGTAAATTAGTTAAAGCTGATATATATCTGCACGGATCTTTTGCCAGGACCTTTAAAGGACATGGAACAGACCGCGCCTTAGTGGGCGGTCTGTTAGGTTTTAAACCAGATGATGAAAGGATCCGTGATTCCCTGAACCTGGCTAAAGAAAGGGGAGTTGAGATCGAATTGCACCTTTCTGACTTAAGAGGGGTGCATCCCAATACAGCCAAGTTAGAACTTTTCGGTGAAAACAAGGAGATGACCATCATTGGTTCTTCAATTGGGGGCAGCCGGATCAAGATAATCCAAATCGATGATTATGAGGTCGACTTTTCCGGTGAGATGCCGACCCTCTGGGTCTTGCATAAGGATGAACCCGGTGAGATAGGAATAATAACCTCAATTCTCGGCAGCTACAAGTTAAATATTGCCAGTATGGAGGTATTTAGAAATAAAAAGGGAGAAGTGGGATCTGCCATCATTGAATTGGACCATAAGGTAAGTGATTATGTAATTTCTCACCTGCAAAATATGGACAATATTTACCAGGTGCGGTATATAGAGCCTTTTTAAGGAGGACTTGTTAATGCAGTATAATAAGATTAAGGAATTAATCGATAAAGCTGAACAGGAAAATAAGAAGATAAGCCAGATCGTTATAGAAGAAGAGATTTATGAAAGGGAGATTGAGCGGGAAACCGTCATAGATGAGATGAAAGAACATCTAAAAATAATGAGGGAATCTATTTCAGAAGGTCTAACCCCGGGTCATAAGTCTGCTACGGGTTTAACCGGGGGCGAAGCGTTAACCTTACAGAATTCCAATAAATCTTTAAACACCCCTTTATACAAGAAGGTAATTATTAAAGCTCTGGCTGTATCAGAAGTAAATGCCTGTATGGGTAAGATAGTAGCGGGACCGACAGCAGGTGCCAGTGGTATCGTACCAGCTGTTTTAATCACTCTAACAGAAGAACATGAAATTAGTGAAGATAAGCTGATAGATGCCCTTTTTACAGCCGGAGGGCTGGGAGAAGTAGTTTCCAAAAAGGCCACATTGGCCGGAGCAGCCGGCGGCTGTCAGGCTGAATGCGGGGTAGGTTCCGCTATGGCAGCGGGTGCAGCTGTCGAACTAATGGGCGGCACTCCCCAACAAGTTGGAGATGCCTTTGCCTTAGCCTTAAAAAATCTATTAGGTTTAGTCTGTGATCCGGTGGCAGGACTGGTTGAGGTTCCCTGTGTTAAAAGGAATGGATTTGCCGCTTCCCACGCCCTGACAGCGGTTAATATGGCCTTAAGCGGGATCAGTAGTGTAATACCTCCCGATGAAGTCATTGCAGCCATGATGGAAATTGGAGACCTCATGCCGGTTAGCTTAAAAGAAACCTCGGAAGCCGGTTTAGCTAAAACCGAGACCGGACAAAAAATAGCCGAGGAACTGCAAGATTTTTAACAAAAAAGAATAATATATATTTTTAACTTTTTTTAGTAATAATTACTATTACAATTAATTGTATCATGTTAAAATGTTTAAAACCCGCGACTAAATGAACATTTGTTTGCACATAGTGGGTATATATAGTATAATGTCTACAGGAAAAATATTTAAACAAAGGTGAGTATTTATGCCGAAAGAATTTAAACTTCATTCTCCTTATGAACCGAAAGGTGACCAACCCAAGGCAATTGAAGAGTTGGCGGAAGGAGTAGCCAAAGGGTACAGACATCAAACCCTACTGGGTGCAACCGGTACGGGTAAGACATATACGATGGCGGGTGTTGTGGAAGAAGTACAAAAACCCACTCTTGTCATTGCCCATAATAAGACATTGGCTGCCCAGCTGGTCAGTGAGTTTAAAGAGTTCTTCCCGGAAAACCGGGTTGAATACTTTGTAAGCTATTACGACTACTACCAGCCGGAAGCTTATGTACCCCAGACTGATACCTATATTGAGAAAGATGCTTCAATTAATGAGGATATAGACAAACTAAGACTGGCCGCCACCAGTGCTCTCTTTGAAAGAAGAGATGTTCTGATTGTGGCCAGTGTTTCGTGTATATATGGTTTGGGTTCTCCCGCTGATTACCTGGAGCTTTCCTCTCATCTTAAGGTGGGGAAAGAAAAATCGCGCAAAGAGATCATGAGAGAACTTTCCATGATGCAGTACAGCCGAAATGATATCGACTTACAGCGCGGTCACTTCCGCGTTCGGGGGGATGTATTAGAAATCTATCCCGCTTACCGCGACCAGGCGATTAGGGTTGAACTATTTGGTGATGAAATTGAGCGGATCACCCGGATCAATACGGTGACCGGTGAGATTATGGAAGATATGGATGAAATAACTATCTACCCGGCCAGTCACTTCGTGACCCCGGAAGATAAGATCGAACGCGCTATTAAAACGATAAAGGAAGAACTGGTCGAAAGATTAGAAGAACTTAGAGAACAGGATAAATTAGTTGAAGCCCAGCGCTTAGAACAGAGGACAAACTATGATCTGGAGATGTTAGAACAGATGGGCTTTTGTTCAGGTATTGAAAACTATTCCAGACATTTAAGCGGACGTCCACCGGGTTCCAGGCCCCAGACCTTGCTTGACTATTTCCCGGATGATTTTTTAGTCTTTATCGATGAATCCCATATGACAATACCTCAGATCGGGGGGATGTTTGCGGGTGATAGATCGAGAAAAGAGAAATTAGTGGAGTATGGTTTTAGGCTGCCTTCTGCTTTAGATAACAGGCCGCTTAACTTTGCAGAGTTTGAAGAAGTAGTACCACAGGCAATCTATGTTTCGGCTACCCCAGGACCTTATGAACATGAACACAGCCAGCAGATCGTAGAACAGATTATCCGGCCGACCGGACTTATTGACCCCAAGGTAGAAGTAAAACCGGTTGAAGGCCAAATTGATGATCTCCTGGAGGAAATTCGGGTAGTTGTAGAAGAAAGAAATGAAAAAGTCCTGGTTACTACTTTAACCAAAAGGATGGCCGAAGATTTAACAGAATATTTGGGTGAAGCAGGTATTAGAGTCCGTTACCTCCATTCTGATATAGATACCCTGGAAAGATCGGAGATAATTAGAGATTTAAGACTGGGAGAGTTTGACGTCCTGGTTGGAATTAATCTGTTGAGAGAGGGACTTGATATCCCGGAAGTTTCCCTGGTAGCCATTTTAGATGCTGATAAAGAAGGTTTTTTACGGGCAGAAAGACCTCTGATTCAGACCATTGGTAGGGCAGCCCGGAATGTGAATGGTAAAGTGGTCATGTATGGAGATAAGATTACGGATTCAATGCGGAAAGCTATTGATGAGACGGAAAGAAGAAGAGAGATTCAAAAAGAATTTAATGAAAAACATCGTATAGAACCACAGACGATCAGAAAACCGGTCAGGGAAGTTCTCCGACCGGAAAAATTAGTTATTGAAGATAGTAAAGAAAAGGTATATAGTACAGATGACGAAGACAATTTTGCAGAACTATCAAAGATCGAACTGCAGAATAAGATTATTGAATTAGAAGAAGAAATGGATGAGGCTGCCTCAAATCTGGAGTTTGAAGTAGCAGCACAAATCAGAGATGAAATCGAAGAAATCAAAGAAGAACTTTCAAATAGATGAGGTGATTAAAGTGGGCAGCAAAAAGATTACTGTTAAAGGAGCCCGTGAACACAATTTAAAGAACTTGGATGTAGATATACCGCGCGATGAACTGGTGGTAATAACGGGACTGAGTGGTTCTGGCAAGTCTTCCCTTGCCTTTGATACGATTTATGCAGAAGGGCAGAGGAGGTATGTAGAATCACTTTCTTCCTATGCTCGCCAGTTTTTAGGCCAGATGGAAAAACCAAAAGTTGAATATATAGAAGGTCTTTCCCCGGCCATCTCGATAGATCAAAAATCTACCAGTAAAAATCCCCGTTCAACCGTGGGTACAGTAACTGAAATCTATGATTACTTAAGGTTACTTTATGCCCGAATCGGGACCCCGCACTGTCCGATCTGTGGAAAAGAGATAAGTTCCCAGACCATAGATGAGATAGTGGACCAGGTACTTGAACTTAAAAACAGGACAAAACTGCAGATTTTAGCCCCGGTTATCAGGGGAAGGAAAGGTGAACACGACCAGGTATTTGCCCAGGCCCGGCGGGATGGCTTTATCCGGGTCAAGGTAGATGGAGATAACTATCTGGTTGATGACGAAATAGATCTGGACAAAAACAAGAAGCATGATATCTCGGTAATCGTAGATAGAATTGTGATCAAGGAAGATATCAGGGAAAGACTGGCCGATTCAGTCGAAACAGCCCTAGAGTATGCAGACGGCTTAGTCTATGTTGATATCATTGAAGGAGAAACCTTAACCTTTAGTGAAAAGTTTGCCTGTAATGAACACGGCTTTAACTTAGAAGAACTTTCTCCCCGTATGTTTTCTTTTAACAGTCCTTATGGAGCCTGTGAAGTATGTGATGGGTTGGGAATCAAAAAAGAGTTCGATCCCGAACTGATCCTGGATAAAGAAAGGTCTATTCAAGACGGTGGTATCATACCCTGGCGTAATTCCAGTAGTAAATACTATCCCCAGATCTTGAAGGCTTTAGCCAAAGAATATGGGTTTAGTATGAGCACCCCGATCGGTGAGTTAGATGAAGAAATTCAGGATATATTACTCTATGGTTCAGACCGGACCTTAAGCTTTCCCTATACCAATAGATATGGAAAGACAAGACAGCAGAATACCCAGTTTAAAGGGGTCGTAAACTATCTTAAAAGAAGGATGAAAAGATCAGATTCAGCCAGTTCCCACAGCCGGATGGAAAAATATATGCGGGAAGATGACTGTAAGGCCTGTAATGGACAGAGGTTAAAACCAGGCGCTCTGGCAGTTACAGTCGGCGGGATCTCAATTGCCGAATTCACCCGCAAAAATATCGGAGAGGCCCTCGAATTTATTAAAAACCTCAAGTTAAGTAAAAGAGAAAAGTTCATCGGCCAGGAGATCCTTAAGGAGATCAGAAATAGACTGCAGTTTATGGTCAATGTCGGTTTAGAGTATTTGACCTTGGAACGTTCGGCTGCCACCCTCTCGGGGGGAGAAGCCCAGAGAATCAGGCTCGCCACCCAGATCGGTTCCGGTCTGGTAGGTGTCCTATATATCTTAGACGAACCTTCTATCGGACTTCACCAGAGGGATAACAAGCGCTTGATCGATACCCTAGAACACATCCGCGATATCGGCAATACCGTAATTGTAGTCGAACATGATGAAGAAACGATCAGGACGGCCGACCATATCATTGATATTGGGCCGGGCGCCGGTAAACACGGTGGAAATATTGTTGTCCAGGGAGATTTAGAAAAGGTTAAAGACTGTGATAAATCATTAACCGGTAAGTACCTCAAAGGTGAAGAAAAAATACCGATCCCGGATGAACGTTATGAACCGAACGGTAAGTATTTAGAAATAAAAGGAGCCAAGCAGTTTAACCTAAAAGACATCGATGTTGAAATTCCTTTAGGGACCTTTACCTGTATAACAGGTGTTTCGGGTTCCGGTAAATCAACTTTAATTAACTATACCTTGAAGCGGAGACTGATGCAGCACTTTTATGATTCGACCGAACATCCCGGCAAACATGATGAAGTCAAGGGTTTAGAACACCTCGATAAGGTAATTAACATCGATCAGTCCCCGATCGGCCGGACCCCGCGTTCCAATCCTGCTACCTATACAAAGGTATTTGACTATATCAGGGACCTTTTTGCCGAAACACCGGAAGCCCGCCGCCGCGGCTATGATAAAGGTAGGTTCAGCTTTAATGTAAAGGGCGGGCGTTGTGAAGCCTGTAAGGGCCAGGGGAAAAACAAGATTGAAATGCACTTTTTAGCCGATGTTTACGTAACCTGTGATGTCTGTGGAGGCAAGAGATACAATAAGGAAACCTTAGAGATCAAGTATAAGGGTAAATCAATCGCAGATGTACTGGATATGACAGTAGAAGAAGCCTTAAACTTCTTCGATAAGATACCGGCCTTAAAACGCAGATTACAGACCCTTTATGACGTGGGTTTGGGATACATTAAATTAGGACAGCCCGCTACTACCCTTTCGGGTGGTGAGGCTCAACGGGTCAAGATATCGGAAGAGCTCGGTAAAAGAAGTACCGGCCGGACCCTATATATGCTCGATGAACCGACAACCGGTCTCCACTTTGCCGATGTAAAAAAACTATTAGAAGTATTACACAGACTGCGGGAAGGCGGTAATACTGTAATAGTCATAGAGCACGACCTTGATGTAATAAAATCAGCCGACTATATTATCGACCTCGGACCAGAGGGCGGCGATAACGGAGGAGAAGTATTAGCAACAGGTACCCCGGAAGAGGTAGCAGAAGCTGATAACTCCTATACTGGCAAGTTTTTAAAGGATATCTTAAAATAACTGGTGATTATTTATGAGTGAATATATCGAAGAACAACTTAAACAAATACCGGATAAACCGGGCGTCTATCTCATGAAAGATGACTCCGGTGAGATTATCTATGTAGGCAAGGCCCGCTCCTTAAGAAAGCGGGTCCGCTCCTATTTCCGCAGGGGAAACCAGAGCTATAAGACCTCTATCATGATCGATCATATCGATGACTTTGACTATATAGTAACTGATACCGAGATGGAATCATATATACTTGAGGCCAATTTGATAAAAAAATATCACCCCAAGTATAATGTCAGATTGAAGGATGACAAGACCTATCCCTTTATTAAAATTACTACCTATGAGGACTTTCCCCGCATTAAAAAGTCGCGGGTAGTAAAAAAGGATGGGAGCAAGTACTTCGGACCCTTTGCCGATGTAGACGCAATCTATAAAACGATAAATATATTAAAAGATCTCTTTAAATTAAGAAGCTGTAACTATGACTTCAGTGTTGATAATCAGCTGGAAAGGCCCTGCCTGAACTACTATATAGATAAATGTACGGCCCCCTGTGTCGGTAAAATTTCTAAAGAGGAATACCGGGCCCAGATCGACCAGGTGATTATGTTTCTGGCCGGCCGTCAGAAGACTTTATTAAATAAGATAGAAGAGGAGATGGAGGCAGCTGCTGATGAACAGAACTTCGAACGGGCCGCCCGCTACCGGGATGCCATGCAGGCCGTGGAAGAGATTTCCCGACAGCAGAAGGTGATGTCAGAAGATAATAAAGATCGCGATATTATCGCGATCACTGAAGACGGCTCCTACTGTGTCCAATTGCTGTTAGTAAAAAACGGTAAACTGATTGGACAGGAGCATTTTATCTTAAAAGGTACAAGAGGAGAAGACGAAAGGGAAGTAATGTCCTCCTTTTTACAGCAGTACTATGAACAGGCTCCCCAACTACCGGATGAAATTTTAATCAATACCGAGATAAATAATAGGGAGATACTGGCTGACCGACTAAAACAGCTGAAAGGCAAACAGGTTAAGATAAAGATTCCGCAAAAAGGTAATAAAAAACGCTTAATCGAGATGGCCTTAAAAAATGCTAAACAGAACCTTAAAAAAGAAAGTATTAAAAAGAAGTATGAAGAAAAAAGAACTGTAAAAGCAGTTGAAAAACTGGCCGACTATTTAGAATTAGATGAATTACCTTCCCATATCGAAGGAGTTGATATTTCCAATATTCAGGGGACAGACCCGGTTGCTTCTCTGGTTGTCTTTAAAAACGGCCGTCCCTCCAAGAGCGACTACCGCCGTTTTAAAATAAGACAGAAGGAAGGGCCGGATGACTTCGCTATGATGAAGGAAGTGGTCCACCGCCGGTACCGGAGACTTTTAGAGGAAGACCGCAAGCTGCCCGACCTCATTTTAATTGATGGCGGCAAAGGTCAGTTAAATGCGGCCTTGACTGTATTAGAGGAACTGGGCCTAGCAGATATGCAGATCATTGGTCTGGCTAAAAGAGAAGAAGAGGTATTTGTACCCAATAGAAAAGAACCGATAATATTACCGAAAAGCTCGGATGCCCTCCATCTCTTGCAGAGAGTAAGGGATGAAGCCCATCGATTTGCTGTTAATTACCATCGGAAGTTAAGGTCCCGCCGGATAACTCACAGCATGCTGGAGAGAATACCCGGGATTGGACCTAAAAAGAAAAAAGCACTACTGCAGCATTTCGGTTCCCTGGCTAAAATAAGATTGGCGGACCGATCTGAATTAAAGGAAGTGGAAGGAATTAGCGACAAATTAGCTGAGGTTATCAGTGATTATTTAGAAAAAAATACGAGAAGCATGTAAAAACCCTGTTTTACTGTTGACAAGCAGGGTTTTTTAAGTTATGATTAATGTGAAAATAATCACATAATAAGGAGAATAAACCATGCTAGAAGTTAAAA
>Ga0102934_1003037_pt1 | contig 11516 bp, 9 predicted proteins | sample SalPonR2_A_D1_MG_FD_78175 | JGI IMG/M metagenome (GOLD analysis project Ga0102934, IMG submission 78175) | Salt pond soil microbial communities from South San Francisco under conditions of wetland restoration - Salt Pond MetaG R2_A_D1_MG | ecosystem: Environmental > Aquatic > Marine > Intertidal...
CAGGCCGAACGCTTGCTTGAGAACGCGCGGTCAATGGATCAGCCGACCAGCCTGTTGATGATCGATCTGGATCACTTCAAGCGGATCAATGATAAATTCGGGCACGACACCGGTGACGAGGCCCTGCTCGATTTTGCCGAGATCCTTCGCACCGTTGCCCGCACCTCGGATCTGCCGGCCAGGCTCGGAGGCGAGGAGTTCGGACTCCTGCTGCCGGGAACCGATGGAGATGGCGCTCTGCAGGTGGCCGAGCGTCTGCTGGCCGTGATGCGTGAATCGGCTCCCTATGCAGGGGGCCAGGTCAAGGCCATGTCGGCCAGCGTCGGCGTCGCCTGCGCGCATTCGGAAGGGTCGCTGTTCGGCCTGATGAAGCGAGCCGATCAGGCGCTCTACCAGGCCAAGCGTCAGGGCCGGAACCGGGCGGTTTTCACGTCCTAGTTTCTCTTTCAGTATCAGGGCGGCAGCGCTTTCTGACCGTCATGCCGCGCCGAGTTCGACTGCGGCACGGCAGCATCTTCGGCGATCAGTCGTGCCGCTGCAAACGCAGCATCGCGATACGGCATGAGCACCAGGTCGGCGCCTTCCTCGCTCAGACTCAGGGCCGTCGATTCCCGTTGCGCGGCGACCGCGACCCGGCCGGAAAAACCGAGCTCGCGGGCGGCTCGCAGCAGGGCATGCCTGGGGTTGTCATGTGTCAGTCCGGTGTCGTGCTCGGGTACGGCTACGACCAGCCAGTCGGCCTCCTTCAGCGGCAGATGCGCCAGAAAGTCCGGGTCGGTCGCATCGCCGAAGAGCACATCGAAGCCTCGACTCCGGGCGTGCTCGAGAGCGCCCGGGCTGAAATCAATGCCCAGAATGCGTCGGCCCTGGGCCTCGAGTGCTTGTGCAATACCCATTCCATAGCGGCCTAGGCCGAACAGTATGATGTCATGCGGACGGCCACCGGGCATGTTCTCCTGATCCTCAGCGCGCCCGTGACGCCGCTCGAAGATCCCGAGCAGAGGCTCGAGGCGGTCATAGAGCTGGTGGGAAAATGTGATCATGTAGGTCGAGGCGGCAATCGTGACCAGGCCGACGAGCGTGACCAGCCCGAGCGCCTCCTCGGTCACATGGCCGATCGCCAGGCCCATGGCCATGAAGATCAGGGAGAATTCGCTGATCTGAGCCACGGTGAGTCCGGCAAGGAAGCCCGTTCGCTTGCGGTATCCCATCGCGCCCATGAGCGCCAGAACGATCAGGGGATTACCGATCAGAACAAACAACGAGAGCAGCAGAGCGGGCCCGATGCTGGCCCCGAGCACTGAAAGATCCAGCGACGCTCCCAATGCGATGAAGAAGAACAGAAGCAGGAAATCCCGCAACGATGACAGCCGTGTCGAGATCGCGTTCCGGAAGGGCGTCGAAGCCAGAGACACCCCGGCCAGAAGGCCACCGAGCTCCTTGCCGAAGCCCAGATAATGGCCGACAGCGGCCAGCAGGGCAGCCCAGCCGATCGCGAACGAAACCAGCAGCTCCGGCGCCCGCGCCAGGCGACTGACCAGCGGGTTGGCAATGAAGCGAACAAAGACCAGAACACCCGCCAGCATGGCCAGGCCATAGCCCAGCACCTGCAGGATGGAGGCCAGTGCGCCACCATTATCCATGGATTCACCGACGCCGATTGCCGACAGAGCAATCATCGCGATGACCACCACGATGTCCTGAACGATAAGAAAACCGAGCGCAATTCGGCCGTGCAGGGATTCGATTTCTCGTTTATCGGACAGCAGCTTGACGATGATGATGGTTGAGGAGAACGTCAGTGCCACCGCGATGTACAGCGCCACGATCGCTTCAAACCCCAGCGCCAGTGCAATCAGAAACCCGAAGACGGTGGTGAAAACCACCTGCCCCAGCCCGGTGACCAGAGCGATCGGACCCAGCGAGCGCACCAGCTTGAAGTCCAGCTTCAGGCCGACCAGAAACAGCAGCACGGCAATGCCGAGTTCAGCCAACAGATCAATCTGCTCATCGGATCTGGCGATATCGAGAACCGAAGGACCGGCCAGGATGCCCACGGCGATGAAGCTGACGATCAGCGGCTGGCGCAGCATCAGGCCGACAAATCCAACCCCAGCAGCCAGGACCAGCAGTGCCGCAATTTCGTAGAACAGATAGGCCTCGATCGCCGCAGTCATTTCAGTCCTCCATTCTGCAAATTCCGCCCAGAGACGCTCAACCGGAGCGCCCTGGGGCAGCATAATTCATCGACCTGAACAGCAGGTCTTTTCATTTTCTTGATTCTTTCGCGCCAGACTGGGCGGATGACTTCCAACCATTACAAGCTCTCCGAGGAAGCGCGTTCTCGCATCATCGAGATGGCCTGGGAAGACCGCACGCCCTTCGAGGCCATCGAATCGACCTACGGCCTGGCAGAGAAGGACGTGATCGCGCTGATGCGAAGTGAGCTGAGGCCCGGCAGCTTTCGCCTGTGGCGCAAGCGGGTGTCAGGGCGCCGCACCAAACACCGCAAGCTCCGCCCCGAAGGCGTCTCGCGCGGCTACTGTCCAACCCAGTACAAGCAGCGCTGATGAACTCGATCAACCCGCGCAAGCTCAAGTCGAGCAAATGGACTGCCGTTCATCCACAGGACAGGGAAAAGCATTTCCTGGTCACCGAGGTCGAATTCGACGAGGACGGCGTGGTTGTCGAGTGTGTCGTTCAGGCCGTCATGACAAAGCGCGAATCGATCATCGACTGGCGTGATCTGAAGGATTCATCGATCTGGCGCCAAGGCTGGAAATAAGGCGCCCGCACGATTCTGCATAGCCAGCGCGCAGCTCACTTCAGGGTGTAGACGCCGGGTGCGCGTTCCAGCGACAGTAATTCGTCGGTGTCCTTGCCGGCAAAGGCGTGCTGGAAGAACTTCTGCAGTTTGCGGTTGCGGGTCGCCGGCTCGCCGAAGGGGGAGTGCGATTTCTGCACCCAGGAGGCGTCGGTCAGGTCGACGTAGTTGGCGATGTCGCTGTCAAGGCGCTTGATGAAATGGCCGAGGCGCGCTTTCTGGGCATCACCGGTCTTGATACGCGACAACCTGAGTGCGTAGTCGTTCTCGTTGATCGTGACCAGCACCCGCTTGTTGTGCCGGATCCGGTCGACCCACTGGGCGTGATCCGCATTGTTGGTGTCGGCCTGGCACAGCACAACGTTGTCGAACAGCAGCTGGTTGCCCTCGGTGATCGAGGACTTGAGCATCTGCTTGTAGAGGTAGTTGCCCATACTGTGGAACAGGCCATTGACCGACACCGAACAGCGGTCCTCGATCAGCCGGGCGAACAGGCTGTCACGCTTTTCGGCATTGTTGGGGTGCTTGCGCTCGGCCTTGTCCCTCAATTCGCAGCGAATCGAGGCGGTGATCAGGTGCAGGTAGTGATGCATCAGGCGAAGGGTACGCTCCAGCGCGCCGGCCGAGGCCCGGGCGTCGCGCTTGTCCGACAGGTAGCTGGCCTTGCCGTGGACGCCGCCGCCGTTGGCTGGCCAGGTGAACGGCAGAACCTCGACCCCGTAGCGCTCCTCGAGCATAAAAGCGGTATTGAGCACATCGCCGACGTTGTTGTTGTAGCCGTGGACGAAGAACAGCAGGTTGCGGCCCTCGTCCTGCAGCTTTCTGAACAGCTCGCAGGCCACCTTCAGGCTGCAGTAGTGCTGGGCATCCGGATCCAGATCCAGCGAGAACTCATTGATGTAGTCCTTCGCCTCGGCCTTGTCGATCTCGTCTTCAAGAATATCGAGCCGGACGCCGCGGCCGGATTTCGTCGCCTTCGCAACCCGCAGCTCGTTGTTGCCCTTCTGGTTGGGACGTTTTCCCAGTTTGTCGACACCATTCTTGTCCGGATCGACCCGGCGGTTGGTGATCAGATACATGCGGCGCTCCTGCCAGTTACTGCCCCTTGTGGGTGACAGTCTAACTCAGTTAGCACTTCGAGGCTTTACTAACGAGATCAATCATCAGCAGACATTCAGCGCTTCAGAGCCGACCTCCGGCAAGGCGCGCGAGCGCAGACATGGCCGGTCTATTTCAAGTGAGCGGAATGCAGCCGGTGGTCGGCTCTGAAGCGCCCAAAGGGCTTGTCTCCCAGCGTCCGTGGACTACGCGGCGTTTGATGTAGACCCGGCTACACCGGCGCGCCGACGCCTTGCCTCGAACGCTGAGAGACAAGCTGAATGTCTGCTGATCATTGATCTCGTTGGTAATGACTTTCGCTCCGGCTCGATTGAGAAGATTAATTTCAACCTGTGTCTGCCCGGTGTACACTTCGCGCCGGAAGGGCTCAGGCACGAGTGCTCCATGATCCCGAGGATCCTTGCTTCGAGTTCAGTTTCGTGAATATGCCAATCCACGGCTGGCCATCGGGGCCTGTCGAATCTCTGAGGAATCAATTGATGTCATCTCTTCGAATCCTGGTTGTTGCCGGTCTGCTGACCTGGTGCGTCAATCTGTTTGCGCAAATGGATTCTGCGCTGAGCGCGGTATTCGAACGCGCCGAGAGAGCGCCTGTCATCGTCATGTTCGATTTTTCAGAGCAGGCGATCGACGGGATCAGCGGCCTGGACGCCGAGAGTATCGAGGCGCGGATCAGCGCACAGAACGAGGTCATCGAGCGAGCCCTGGGGCGGACGGTGGCCGATCTTTCTTCCGCAGACAACCCGGGTTCGCGCCTGCGCCGGGTCTATCAGAGCGTGGCGATGGTGTCGATGCTGCTGACCGAGGACGAGATCAGCGCGCTGCTGGCCGATCCCGCAGTGGCATCGGTTCGGCTCGATCAACTGGCAGCCCCGACGAGCAACAACACCATTCCACTGATCGGCGCCAGCGTTCTTCACAGTGCCGGCCTGACCGGGGAAGGCGTCTCGACGGCCATCCTGGACACCGGCGTCGATCACGAACATCCGATGTTTGCTGGTCGAATCATCGATTCGGTCTGCTTTTCGAGCAATATCTCCGGTTCGTTCAACAGCACGAGCTTCTGCCCTGGGGGTGTAGAGGAAGACACCACGACCGAGGACGCCGGCGACGACTGTCCGTTCAACGGTGACTCCGAGCCCGCGGTGTCGGGCTGTGGCCACGGGACGCATGTCGCAGGCATTGCAGCCGGTGGGGCGTTTATTGATCCGGTCGGCGGAGACACACTGATCGGCGTCGCGCCGGGTGCCGACATTGTCGCCGTCCAGGTGTTTTCCAGATTCACCACCGATTGCGGCGGCTTTGGCCTGCCTTCGCCCTGCACACTGTCATGGACTTCCGATCAGCTCGCCGGACTCGACTGGTTGTTCCTGAATCGCGAAGCTCTGAACCTTGCTTCAGCCAATATGAGTCTCGGCGGTGGTCAGAACGCGACTTTCTGCAATGCAGACAGTCGTTTTTCGGTGATCGACAATCTGCGCAGTGCCGGTATCGCAACGGCGATTTCTTCTGGAAACAATGGATTTCAGGATTCGGTTGGCGCTCCGGGATGCATCGAGCCGGCCATTACCGTCGGCGCGACGACCGACGCCGACGTTGTCGCCGGCTTTTCCAACTCCGCAACCATGGTTGACCTGCTGGCACCGGGCGTCAATATCAATTCTGCCGCGCCGACGATCGACGACACGCTCCCCGGCCGTGCGCGCTCCATCAGCGGCACCTCCATGGCCGCACCGCACGTAGCCGGAGCCTTTGCGCTGTTGAAGGCGGCCCATCCGACCGCGACCGTGACTGCGATCGAGAATGCCCTCGAATCCACCGGGGTGCCGGTGACCGAGTCGCCCTCGGGTCTGGTCAAGCCCCGACTTCAGATCGATCTGGCCCACGCCGCGCTGGACTCCACCAATCCCAATGTGGCCTCGATCCTGCGCCTCGACCCGCTTGATTCCTTGACCAATGCCGATACCCTGACCTGGCGCGTCAGCTTCAACGAGGAGGTGGTCAACCTGACGGCCGATGATTTCCAGGCGTCGGGAACCAGTGGCGGGCTGGCGATCGACAACATCACCGCAACGACGGTTGACGTGACGGTTGCCGGCGGTGATCTGGCAACGCTCAGCGGCGAGGTGTCACTCGGTTTGTCCGCAGGCCAGAACATCCAGGACATCGCCGGTAATCCTCTGCTGAATACCACGCCGACCGGTGAGAATCAGAGCTATCTGCTCGATAACCAGTCTCCGACCCTGCTGGCGTTCGCGCGTAGCACCCCGACAGATGAGCAGACCGATGCAGACGTCCTGGTATTCGATATCGATTTTGATGAAACCGTAGCCAATGTCTCGGATGACGACTTCATCGTGGTCGGGACCACAGCCTCCGGAAGCCTTTCGGCCCTGAGCCCGACGGCCTATCGGTTGACAGTCTCCGGCGGCGATCTGGCCGATATCACCGGCGTTGTCGGATTGGATGTGGCGCCGGCTCAGAATATCGTCGATGCCGTCGGGAATGGTCTGGGAGACAACGAGCCGGCGATCGACGAGACCTATTCGGTCGTCAATACCGCCACTATCGGAGGTTCGGTCACCGGCCTGCTTGGCACCGGTCTGGTGCTTCGAAACAATGGCAGCGAGCAACTCGAGATCAGCGCCAACGGCGGCTTCGTCTTCACAGTCCCTGTCAACACCGGTGAGGACTACCTGGTTGACGTGGTGACCCAGCCGGTTACTCCCTGGCAGACCTGCACCGTCAGCAACGACGAGGGACCGGTGACTGGCCCGGACATCGGCGATGTTCAGGTTGATTGCCAGACCGATCGCTACGCCGTTGGCGGAACGGTCACGGGGCTGCTGGGCAGTGGACTGGTATTACGCAACAACGGGGTCGATGATCTGGCCATCAGCGAGAACGGATCTTTTGCCTTCGATACCGCGATCGACTCCGGTGCCGACTACGAAGTGACAATTGCCAACGATCCGGACGATCCTGCACAGCGTTGTTTGGTCAGTAATGACCAGGGTGCCGTCGGGGGTGTGCCCATCGAGGACGTGCAGGTCGATTGCCGAACGATCATCGATCTGGCGATCACCAAGACCAGTACCAACGAGGTCCTCGAACCCGGCGCTGGCGTTGTCTATGAGATCACTGTCACGAACTCGAGTGCGGTGGAGGTGGTTGATGCGCGTGTAGTCGACATTCCGCCGCCTGAGCTGGCCGATGTCTCCTGGGTGTGTGAGGCGCCGGCTGGGTCATCGTGTCCTGCGAGCGGATTCGAGGTCATTGACGAGCTGGTGACCATCGGCCCGGAGGGTGCAGTCGTCTTCACGTTGTCTGCTGTTGCCGCCGTCAACGACCAAGGCGTTGTGATCAATGTCGCTGAGGTCACAGCCCCCGCCGAAATGCTAGAAGACGACTTGTCGAACAATTCCGCCACCGACCGCTTGGCAACCGCTGACATATTTGCGGACCGATTCGAGGACCAGTAATTCCGGCATCCCTCAGGTCCTGGTGGATTTCTGCAGCGCGACCGACGAATCTGTCGGGAGGTCGACGCTCTCTGTATCAGGTGCCGCAGAAGGTGTTCGCCACGATCTCGTCGGGTTCCGGCGGGCGGCTGTAGGCGGCGTACTCGGGCCGCTCTTCGAACGGCGTCGCGAACACCTGCAGCATCTCGTGTAGCGGGCCGAAGTCGAGGTCATTGACGGCGGCATCGGCCACGTGCTGGGCCAGGTGATTGCGCAGCACGTAGGCCGGGTTGATGCCCTGCATGCGACGCTGCCTCTCGCGGTGGTCGCCGCCTTCGGTTGCCAGGGCGGTGCGCCAGTCAGCGGCCCACCGATCGAAGCTTGCCGGGTCCTGGAACTGGCCGCGAGCATGGAAATCCGCCTCAGCCGGCTCGGATTCGAGGTGGCTCAGGGCCCGAAACGTCAGCGTCATATCGGCCTGGCTGTCGGCCATGCGCTGCAGCAGATCCAGCGCCAGCGCTACCGCGTCCCTGGAGGTCTCGAGGCCGATCTTCCGACAGAGGCGATCGTGAAAGGCCTGCTCGAAGAGAGCGGGAATACGATTGAGCCGATCATTGGCCTGCTCGATTGCCAGATTGGGATCGTCGTCGAACAGCGGCAGCAGGCATTCGGCCAGACGCGTCAGGTTCCAGTGGGCAATCGTCGGCTGGCGGCCCCAGGCATAGCGACCGCGTCGGTCGATGTAGCTGAAGGCCGTATCCGGCGCGAAGGTATCGAGGAAACCGAAAGGACCGTAATCCAGAGTTTCCCCGGACAGCGCCATATTGTCGGTATTCATCACACCATGAACGAAGCCGACCGACATCCACTGGGCGACCAGGGCCATGGTTCGAGCGACAACGCGATCAAGAAGCTGCAGATACCGATCGGCCTGATCGGCAAGATCCGGATCGTGTCGGCCGATGACGAAGTCAGCCAGGGTCTGCACATACTCGCCATGCCCGTTGCGGGCAAAGTATTCGAAGGTGCCGATGCGAACGTGACTCGAGGCGACCCGGCACATCACTCCGCCGGGCTCAGGTCTTTCGCGCATGACCTGCTCGCCGGTCGAGATGACCGCCAGGGCGCGCGTGGTCGGGATGCCCAGGGCGGCCATGGCCTCGGTGGCCAGATACTCACGGACCGCCGGACCGATCGACGAACGTCCGTCGCCGCCGCGGGAAAACGGCGTCCGCCCCGAGCCCTTCAGCTGCAGGTCGACGGTGCGACCCTGGGGGGTTTCGATTTCTCCGAGCAGGTGGGCTCGCCCGTCGCCGAGCTGGGGCACCCAGTTGGCAAACTGATGGCCGGCGTAGGCCTGTGCCAGTGGCTGGCTGCCATCGACGACCCGGTTGCCTGCCAGCACATCAAGGCCCTCGGGACCGGTCAGCCAGGTCAGGTCAAGCCCCAGCTGCCGGCCCAGCGCCGTGTTGATCGCGATGGGTTTTGCCCGGATGACCGGGGTCGGGGACAGCCGGGCATGGAAGGCGTCGGGCAGGCTGGCGTACTGATGCATCAATTCGATCGTCATGTGCGGACTGTAACGGACAAGGCGTGGAAATCAATTGTCATTGTCGCGGCTGGCGAGAGCGGCATCGGAGCAGCAGATTCGGCAAAAATTACTCTGAAGTAGCAATATTTGCCAATTATGGCATCACGCTGCGTCAAATAACATTATAAATCAGCTAGATATGAGTTTATACGACTCTGGCCCGTAAATTGCTTGACAATAACCGACACCAGACAAAGGCCAGCCAGACCATGCGTCGAAGCGACGAGAACGTGCATACCCTGCATCAGAGGGAATCCAGCCAACCCTACGATATCCCTGCCGAACAGCTCGAGCGCATCATCGCCCGAGCCAGTGTTCTTCAGAACGCGCTGGGCGAGGGCGAAGCGCGCCGCCTGAGTGAGGAAGAAATCATCAGTATCGGTCGGGAGGTCGGCCTGAGCGCCGAGCACGTCCGACGCGCCCTGGCCGAGTACCGGGCAGACTCCCTGGTGCCGCCGGAACCGGAAGAGCATCCTCTGGTGGCGCGACTCCTGGGCCCCGGTCATGCCCGTGCGCGGCGCGTGGTCAGCGGCGACCCTGTCGAATTGCACCGCCGCTTCGAGCATCACATGGTCACGCGCGAGCGGATGCGCGCCGTGCGTCTGCGAAGCACTGAATCGGTCTGGGAGCCGGATACCAGCTGGAGCGGCAAACTGGGCAGGGCATTGGATTTCAACGGCCAGGGGCATGAAGTGGCCAAGCTCAATACGGTCAGTATCGTGACCGCTCCGGCCTCCTCGACCGAAGCCATGGTCACGCTGACGGCCGATGTGCGCGAGGAGCGCAAGGAACAGCTCATGGGCTGGGGTTTCGGTCTGGTCATGGTCGCAGCGTTCGTTCTGGTGCCCTATTTCACCAAGACCCCCTGGCTGTGGCTGTTACTGGGGCCGGTAATGGCAGCGGCCACCGCGGGTGCGGTCTGGGCCGTGCGCAGCGCCATTGATGCCAAGCGTCAGCGCGTCGCCCTGCTGCTCGAGGGGCTCCTGGATCAGCTCGAATTCAAGCGCTAATGATTCCGGGTGAGCCGGCGCTGGTCGTGATGCGGCGTTTGGCATTGAAAAGACCCTGAATTCTGTCTCAGGTCAATTCAACGAGCGCTGCCGGTCGGTAACATGGCGCGCTTTTGGAGACAGATCCGTGCGCAAGTTTCGAACCGAGACGGTCCTGAGCGTTCACCACTGGAGCGATAGCCTCTTCAGTATCCGGACGACCCGTGACCCCGGCCTGCGATTCGACAGCGGGCAGTTCATCATGATCGGGCTGGAGGTGGAGGGAAAGCCGCTGATGCGGGCCTACTCGTTTGCCAGCGCGTCATGGGAAGAGGAGCTCGAGTTCTATTCGATCAAGGTCCCTGACGGCCCGCTGACTTCCCGCCTGCAGAATATCCAGCCCGGTGAGCAGATCCTGCTTTCCCTGAAACCGACCGGAACGCTGTTGATCCAGGATCTTTTTCCCGGGCCACGGCTCTACCTGATGGGAACCGGCACCGGTCTGGCCCCGTTTCTGTCGATCATCAAGGATCCCGAGACCTACGAGCGCTTCGACCAGGTCATCGTGGCCCACGGCGTTCGGCGCGTCGTCGATCTGGCCTATCGCCAGACCATCACCGAGGAACTCCCCGATCACCCCCTGCTCGGCGACATGATCAAGGGCCATCTGCGCTACTACCCTGCGGTGACCCGGGAGCCATTTGTCCGTTCCGGGAGGCTGACCGAGCTGATGGGCTCGGGGCAGATGATGGAAGAACTGGGACTCCCGCCCCTGGATCCCGACAACGATCGCGTGATGCTGTGCGGAAGCATGGCGATGATCAAGGATTTCAGGAACCTGCTCGATGCTCGCGGGTTTCAGGCCAGCCCCTCGATCGGCGCGCCGGGGCAGTATGTTTTCGAGCGGGCATTCGTCGGCTGAGCCTGACGTTCCCGACCCGCCGGGCCGGGGGTCGGCGCTTCATCTTCGACATTCCGGCCGTTCTGCCGTTGCCGTACAGGGACCGATGCACCATGCCGTCGTGGTTTTCCGGCTGATCGGAAAGCGGGCCTTCGGATCTGCTCATGGGGCTTGATTGTATTGATTAGCCGAATGATAATCGTTATCATTCGTGTTATGATCGCACCAGCTGGCCATCCAGCACCGCTGGCGCGTCCTTCAGCCGCTCGTTGAGTTGATCAAGGGATACAGTCAAATGAGAGACACCCGAAGACTTTCTGCACTTCCGCTGCTTTGTGTATGCGCCCTGCCTGCCCTCGCACAGGAGGAAATATCCGATCAGCGGGCAGCAACAGAACTCGAAAGCATGACCATCATTGCCTCCAAGAGCGAGCGTCCAGCCGCAGAGATCGCCGCACCGGTAACGATCATTACCGATGAGGAGATCAGTCGCACCCTGTCCGAAGACATCTCCGACCTGGTTCGCTACATTCCAGGCGTCACCGTGCCCTTTCAGGGTCAGCGCTTCGGTTCGGCCGGGTTCAGCATACGAGGCCTTGGCGGGAATCGGGTGCAGGTTTCGGTGGACGGC
>Ga0102934_1003039_pt1 | contig 11504 bp, 8 predicted proteins | sample SalPonR2_A_D1_MG_FD_78175 | JGI IMG/M metagenome (GOLD analysis project Ga0102934, IMG submission 78175) | Salt pond soil microbial communities from South San Francisco under conditions of wetland restoration - Salt Pond MetaG R2_A_D1_MG | ecosystem: Environmental > Aquatic > Marine > Intertidal...
CAAAACCATCTAACAGACGCTGGTCTTGCTCTAACCAGATACATTAAAAATGGTGGACGACTTTTTATCACCAATGGTAATGAACAAATGCCGGATACAACCTGGACATTCACTGCAATTGATTCCACCTTTCGTTTGAATCCCGGTGGCAGATTTTATCCTGGCGTAAAAATCAATGCCTTTTTTGGTGACCAGGATCTCAATGAACAGTTTACTCTTGAAACTGGACAATTAATTGGAAACAGAGTCTCAGCATTGATCAGCAAAGATCAGGCTAATGTAAATGATATATATAAAGTAGAACATCCAGACAGTGCCGATGTAAATGTTCCCTGGACAGGTACACCCACTGTTGGTATCCATTATGAGCCCGATTACATTGAAGGAGAAAGTATTTACTTCTCATTACCATTAAACTATTGCGATGGGCTGGGAAATGTTGAAGCTTTAATTGACTATGTAATTAACAAGGAGTTTGAAGATTAATAAGTTAAAATTTTTATCCATAATAATTATCAGTCTGTTTTTCCTGCTTCCTCTATCTGCTCAGCAAAGTGCTTCCATACAGGGTCAAATTACTGAAGCAGAAACCGGTGACGCCCTTGTTGGAGTAAATGTTGTTATTAAAGGAACCTATTATGGTACTGCTTCTGATGACAACGGTTATTTCCGTATTGATAACATTTCTCCCGGTGTTTACACCATCAGATTTACAATGATGGGATATAAAACCAAACTATTCACCGGAATAAAGTTGGAAGCTAACGATGAAAAACAGATAGATGTTGAAATGCCCCGCACTACTCTGGCTGCAGGCCAGGAAATTGTAGTTGTAGGTAAAAAAGAGGTTGTTGATGTAGAAAACACCTCTTCTCTCACCGAATATTCCTCTGAGGATATTGATAATAAAATTGCTGAAAGTGTGACCGATATTATCAAAGATCAGGTCGGTGTTGTCAGCAGCAATAATGAAATTCATGTTCGAGGCGGTCGTGTTGATGAAAGTCAATTTATTGTTGACGGCCTTTCTTTGAAAGATCCTCTTTCGGGATCGGTCAGTCGCCTGTACGTTAGTCCTAATGCTGTTGAACAATTAAAATTCATATCTGGTGGTTTTAATGCTGAATACGGTCAGGCTATGTCAGGGATTATTGATATTGATCTCAAAGAAGGAAGTAAAAATTGGGAAGGTAGCCTGAAATACAAACGTGATAATTCTCCACTTTATGATGGCTATAACACAGATATTGCTGAATTTACTCTTGGTGGACCGGAACCAATCACAAAACATCTTCTTCCTGGAATTGGCCTTGATATTCCCGGTGACATGTACTTCTTTAGTAGCGGTTATATGAATATTTCCGATACCTATCTTCCTCATGCTGATGAACTTTATCCCAAAAGTGAATGGATGGATAAATTTGCTCCCCGTGGCAACAATCGCTGGAGCTGGATGAGCAAATTAACCTGGAAATTTGATGACCGGCATAAATTAATTTTATCCCAAAATAATTCTTTAAATATTAATCAAGGTTTTTTCTCCTATCGTGGTTTCAGAGATGAATACATTCATAATCTTGACAACTATCTAACAGTTACCAAAGGAACCTATGTTACCAATTTGATCTGGAAACATACCCTTTCATCAAAAGCATTCTACAATATAAAATTTGGACGGTTTTTAACTTTTGAACACGCTGATGTTCAGGGTAAACACTGGACAGAGTACAATGAGACACTTGATTTGGAACCTGTAGAATATTCCCAAATTAATGAAGAAGGTGATATTCGTATTAAACAAGGTGATGAATACTGGGATGCTGGAGATGAACCGCACTGGTATGATTATAGTTCTGATAATTTAAATATTGATGCCGACTTTACTTATCAGCCCGGTAATATGCATCGTATTAAAGCCGGTATAGAAACGCGCTTCACTAATATGCAACTCATCGATATCTACAAACCATGGATTGGAACCAGTGGTCTCGGACAAAGCTGGGATAAATATAAAGTTAAACCTGTCAATGGATCCTTTTATGCCCAGGATAAAATTACTTTTGAAGGTATGATTGTGAATGCAGGCTTACGCTATGATTACTGGTTTCCTGGGCAATATGTAGAAGACGCTATTAATAATGAAGATATCTTTACTATAACTGATGCTGGTCGTAAAAAATTCAAAGAGGAGACCTTTAATCTGTTTGGTGCTCGTGGAAAAGGTCACCTATCCCCTCGGCTGGGTATTTCTCATCCTGTTACTGATCAGGATGTACTTTATTTTAATTACGGACATTTTTCCCAATTACCCACTTATAAATTTGTCTATGCTAAATTAACCAGTAATAGTAACTCAACTTATAGTTTAATTGGTAATCCCAATCTGGATCCTAAAACTACTGTATCCTATGAACTAGGTATCAAACATAAACTTGCTGCTCAACAGGCTATTGAGTTCAAAGCCTTTTACAAAGATATGTTCAATTACGAAACAGCCGCTAGCATTACGACCTTTAATCCTAAATTGGGTCGATATAGTTTTATGATGTATATCAATTCTGATTACGCCCGCTCACGTGGTGTTGAATTGATCTATAGAAATAGAACAGGTGAATATATTACCGGTAATCTCAATGCTTCCTATTCAATTGTTACAGGTAAAAGTTCGCGCCCCGATGCCAATCTATTAGTAGAAGCAGGTCGGCTAGATTCAAAGCCTCTGGGTGAAAGTTATTTAGCCTGGGATCGTCCTATCCAGGTATCTGGTAATCTGCGCTTTCATGTCTTTCAGGAGACTCAGCCCCGTTTATTTGGTATTCCCATGCCTAACAATTGGGGAGTAAATCTCCATCTGGAAGTTCAATCAGGTGAACGTTATACATCCAGTACAATTACTGATACTATTTATCAGGATGGTGATATGTATCTGACAGGTCCATACAATTCTGACAAACCCTACGAAGAAATCTCAGATATGTATTCCCTGGTAGATATCAAGATTTATAAATCGCTCTATCGTACTGAGAACTTTTCTTCCCGAATTTTTCTTCAGATAGAGAATTTATTCAACAAAAAAGTTGCCCGCTATATAAATCCATATACGGGTGATCCTTACAATCCAGGCAATCCAATTTCTTATTCTTATATTGATCGTCCTAATCCAAATTACGACCCCAGCAGATTTGAAAGACCAAGACAAATTATGTTAGGAGTTTCATGTCGATTTTAAATAAACATAAGCTATCTCAAATGAGTCGAATAATTTTAATTTTAATTTTGCTATCCAGCTATTCTTTTTCGCTGGATCTATTGCCCAGTATGGGTGGCCAAAGATCAGGTACATCAATATTTAATTTCCTGAAAATTGGTCTGGGAACCCGTACCACAGCCATGGGTAATGCCGGTGTCAATTTGGCCAGTGATGCTTCAGTAATGTACTGGAATCCAGCTGGTGTTGCTCAGGTTGGTAAAACAACAGTTACCCTGGAACAGATTCAGTGGTTCGCAGATATTGATTACAGCTATCTTGGCTATATCCAGAAGGTAAGTAAAAACATTTATCTTGGCTTTAGTAGTGGTGCATTATACACTGATCCTATGGAAGTAACTACTGTTTATCATCCCTATGGCAATGGAGAGTATTTTTCCTACGGTGATATGTTTTTAGGGTTTACATTCTCCCAAAAAATGACTGACCGTTTTTCCTATGGCGCCACTGTAAAATATGTTCAGGAAAATCTTGATGATCAGGTTATGGATGGATTCTTAATGGATCTGGGAACCTATTATTGGACTGGTTTCAAATCCTTAAAATTCTGTGTTTCTCTAGTCAATTTTGGGACTCAATCCCGCCCCGAAGGTACCTACGAAAAACCACTTCAAGAAGGTGGAGTTGAAACTAAAAAACATGCTCTGTTTGCTCCTCCTACTGAATTTAGAATCGGTGCAGCCATGGACGTGATTGATAATCGATTTTCAAAAACTCTTGTTTCTGTACAATTAAACCATCCTGTTGATAATCATGAAAATTTTGTAATTGGCGTCGAAGAGAATCTATTTGATAAATTTTTTCTTCGGACTGGATGGCAGGGCGGAAAAACTCAACGCTCACTGACTCTCGGTGGTGGTATTAATCTCGATATCTGGGATTATGCTTTTCGGGCTGATTATGCCTGGGCGAATTTTGGCGTGTTAGGTGATATTCAAAAATTTCAAATTACAGTAGAGTTCAAATGAAAAAAATTATTTTTACCATTGCAATAACATCAATGTTAATCTTTATAACCTGCGATTTTAATCCCGTTGCTTTGCCTGAAAGCCAGGACTCCAGTTTGACCTTTAATACTGGTGAGACCAAATGGGTCCAACTTAACCCTAGCTGGGAAGGCTTTAATAAACCTCAGGATATAGTCATTGCTCCTGATAAATATATCTACATATCTGATAAGGGCAACAACCGGATCGTCGTATTAAATAAAAGTGGTCAGGAAATTCGACAGGATAATTTTGGAAATGATTTTACTGCCCTATACGATCTGAACGCAATCAATAGTCATCAGGTTGAACCCATGGGACTTGCGATCGACTCCAAATTATCACTTTTCATAACTGATAGCAGTAATATGATCTACTGCTGGAATCAGTATTTAAATTATCTAAAAAATACAAGCGAAAGTCCTGATTCCATAGCAGAATATTTTGTCTATAAAAATGTTGAAACCTCTGAATTAGACACTGTTTATGATCCGGCTTTAACAGAAAATTATAATAACTATGATTATCGTGTTGAAGATATAAAGTTTTCTGCTCTTGAAGATGATAGCATTTACGCACCTCATGTATTTTATGAAAATGAAGCTGGCGCCAATTATGTAGCTGTTACTGCCGCTCCTGACAGTAATTGTATCTATGCAGCCAGTACAAGTGATCAGCGAATACATAAAATCAATATGGTCAGATCTGACTATATAAAATTTGATAACATTACAATCTGGCGTTATCGCGGTGTTGCTGACGGTTACATCGCTACTAATGGGACTGGAGCAGGTACAGTTAATGACCCTACTGGAATGACTATTGATCAGAATAGTGCAGTATATTATACTCAAACTGGCGAAAACTTCGGCTTCCACAAAATTCGGCAAAATTCCGATAATGTTTGGACTTCTATGTTCTCATTGAATGAAGATGAGATTATGGATCTTGATCGCTTTGATGCTCCCCAGGACGTTACTGTAGATGCAGAAGGTAACATTTATGTCCTCAATTCTGGCGATAATGAAATACAACAATTTGATTTCTCCGGCCAATTTGTGCGCAAAGCCGGCTTGAGAGAAGAAACAATTGATACAACAATTATTGATACTGTTTATTCAGAAAGTGATACTTCATTTGTTGAAAAAGATACCATTGTAACTAAGTATCACAATGATATTTTAAATCAGCCTCAGGGCGTTTTCATTGATGACGGTGTTTTATATATTGCCAATACTGGTAATAATTCTATTGTAAGATTTCAACTTTCTACTGATCTTGATGTCAATCTGGAAGAAGATCAGTAAAAATAATCTACTGAATCAGGAGAACCCGTCTAAGGATATTTCTTTGGACGGGTTTTTTTAATTCATTTTCAGCAATTAATTCTACAAAATATATACCGGTGCTCACCTTTTTTCCCCGATCATTTTTCCCATACCAGAGATATTGATGACGGCCTGATTCTATATTTTTATTGATAATGGTTGCTATTTTCTGCCCAACAATATTGTAAACATTGAGTTTTACATTATTCGGATTATGTAATTGGAATTGGATTGTAAGTTGTGAATTAAATGGATTGGGGAAAGTTTTCAGATTTAGTTTATAATTACTTGCTTTTGTTCTTTCAGATTCTATAGTACTCGGCTTATTTAGTACATTATAGAGACTGTCAACATTAATTTCGCTTTCATGGAGATTACCAGAATAGGCAAATCGACCATGAGCAAGATAGTGCAAAGCAATTAATGGCATACTATAGGAGTTGTCCTTTATAGGATTTGTAATAATTGCCCTTCCCATATTAACGGATTTTCCGCAAATGCTACATTCCTCAAGTCCGTAAAACAGATCAAGTTGAAGAAAAACCTGATCATCAGGAACACTATCAGGGTCAAAAAATAGGGGTAATTCCGATATTTGCTCTATAAGCTGTTCGGCGGCTTGATCTCCATCCAATAATTGATTATCATCACTATCTTTGTCATTATTGCGCATTCCAAATAAAGACTCGACACTGTCAACCAGTCCATCCTGATCATTGTCAAAAGCAACTTGAGCGGAATCATGAGAATCATCTTGATGATTAAATAATTGTTTTAATTTTTTGAGATCAACTCTCTGAAAATTGGCCGAATCGCCATAGGAAAAGCTGCCTTTTTCCATAAAATGTAAACCCATATAATCAAGATTCATGGTTAATTCCCGCATAGGATTGCAGATCTCAACATATCCCATATTGACCATTTCACCGCAAATAGGGCATTCAATCACCCCCCTCATCTTATGATCTATTCTAAAGCAGCTATCCTGAGCACTATCACCTGGTAGCGAATCAATTAATTGAAAATATTTATAGGCCAGATAATCATCGGAATTACTAAGCTTCAAATATCCTGATAAAATCTCTTCCTGGTAATTCAAATAATTTTTGTCAATATCATTCTTAACTGGCAATAAATGGGCATCTTGAGAATGGAGGCCGCTACCCAAAGTGATCATAATTAAAGCAGAAACAGCCGTTTTTTTGAATAGATTAGAATTGCGCCTATTCCGGACTTCAATTTTTTCCAGACTTTCATATATTTCTCTGTATAAAGGTATTATTTGCGGAGTAACTTTACAACCAGGGCAAGCCCAGTAAAAAAGAAGCTCCTGTCCCCTTCCCTCAAAACCATTTTCCTTATAACCATTTTCAATAAAATTCTTAATGCAACAACTAGGATAGCCAAATAATTTGCCCTCTAGCAGTTTTTCTTTATAATTGTTCTTAATTGGCTGATTATTAAAATGGTTTTCATAGATATCTATATATTTGTTATTTTTACTGAAAATTAATTCCTTTGTCTCACGACTATTTTGGAGATACCTGGTGACGACTCTGGTCTTTAATCCCAGATTTTGCAACAAGTCAATATTTTGCGCATTAAAATCAGTTTCCCACCTGCTAAGCGGCTTAACTTTTTTCTCAGTTAAATGGGCTAAATAAATAAATTCTTTGTCCAATTTCTGGTAATAATTTGGCATACTTTTTCCCCCTCTTTTTAGATTCATTTCTTCCTGGCTTCAAAAGTGCCATAATTAACCACACCAGCAAAAGTTGCGTAAGACCATTCACCTGTATATTCATCTTCCTCTAGATTGCCATTTAAAAATACATTATTATCCATCATGTGGGGATGCAAATTCAACCAAAGCCGGTTATTCTGCTGCCATTCACCGATAAGTTCTCCCTCCCCAAGCATAGCTTGTGGTGTTCCACTATCACTTGCGGCACTTAAGTTCCAGCTTCCGGTAATTCTTTCATTATCTGAGGAATCCAATTTTGTAAACTGAAGCTCCAGAGTACCTGTTACTATTTTTTTACCTGTTGAATCAAAGGCCTCATAATTGTATGTATTCCCAGAATCTTCATGATCATCTTCATTATCGAAAATAGTACTACAATTAATTATCAAAATAATTGAACTCAGGCCTATCAGGAATTTAAAAAATTTATTAGTCATCTTTATTCCTCCAATCTAACAATTTTACCTAAAAACAATAGGGATCCGGTTTCACAGTCTCGTATAGCAAATAAAAAAGGGCGGTCAACCCGCATTACAATCGGTTTTTCACGGGGATAAGCGGCAGTAACTTTCATTCTGGCTGATGTTACAGCAGCCGCTTCAGTACCCTTTTCATCAACTTCCAGATAACTTTTATGAAGTACCTCATCAATAAATAATTTTTGGCCATATTGTTCATTAATATTTGAGAAATCTGATTGATCTGGGTCAAAAGCTGCGCGCATTCCCATAGATTGTAAAGTTTCATTGAGATTGATTTCATATTCCATTTTAAATTTAGGTAGAAATAATTTGACTTCCTTCCTGTTAAAATGGCTAATCCAATTTTTCCATTTATTTTTGGAGAGTGTCTTCGATAGATTATTTATAGAAGAATTTGAATCAGGTAGCACAATGATCATACTGAAATTTTTATTCCCATAAGGCAGTTCAATAATCTGGCCTTCAGAAGCAGAGTAGTAGTCAAATTTTTCCTTAATTTGCATCATTGAGCATTTTTCTGGAATTTCATCAATACTATAAAAAGTATCTGGTCTGGTTTTTTGCGGATCAAATTGTTCAGCCCACTTTGCCTTAAAATAGATCGCATTAATCAAAAACATAATAGTTTGGGCATCAATAGGTCCATCAACAATCTTTTGTATCTTATTCTTAGTGGACTGCTGAACCCATTGGTTTATTTTGTCGGCGGTACTGGACTCACTAAAATCAATATTTTCAACTCTCGCATCGTAATATTCTTTGTTTGTCTTAAAAAATTGCTGCTGAACCGGAAAAGATTCTTTTATCCATATAGAATTTCCAATCTGAAGTTGCACCTCTTTATCTTTGTTCCTTAAGGAATCGATATAATGCTTAACCTGATTATTGTAAACATTTTTCTGTTCTGTCCCTATGCTGAGGACGTCTTCAATTTGCTGAGAGGTAGTTTTCTGGGCACCATTCAGAACCATACCCAGAGTCATTGAGATACTCAAAGGAGATATACATATGTTTTCTTTATAATGACTAGAGTCAATTGAATGGAATATATTAAAGGCAAAATTATTCCAATTATGATGTTCTATATCTGATTTTTCTAGCTCATTAATTTGAGGTGTGCCTCTTTTTGAAAGTGAGAGCGCAAAAATTGATGAAAATGAAAGAACGATAATTATTAAAAATATACCTAATTTTTTTAGTAAATGATACAGCACGGGATATCTCCTTTATAAATATTAATATCCAGGTTATTCATAATTCTAATTCCAATCCTAGAACCCAGCCAGTTGTTTCAAAAAAGTCGGTTCTAGATTTTACATAGACATTTATACCTAATGGATGATGATAAATTGCTCCCAGATTAACATTTGTTGAACGATTTAATTCCAAGGAAGGATCAGAAGTGTACTTTTCGTAACGATCAACCTCATGATCATCAATAACAATTTGTCCATCATCCCATTTTTTATAGATTTTATCAGGATAAATCAAATCCCCCGATGATTTGCTATCATTGATTTCAAATAGCAGACTGCTACCGGCCATTATTTGAAAATTTTCACCAACTTCAATTTTAAAGCCAAGGGGTATTCCTATCTTCCAGTTCATTTCTTCAAGTTTGTATTCATAATTTTTTTCAAATTGGCGTTCATACTCAATTGAGCCCGGTTTGTATTCTGTATATTGAGTAAACTGGTTATAATAGTAACTGGATGATTCCTGGATATTAGTTTCAAATGTATTCCGGAAAATATATAAGCCTGTAAAAAATGACCATTTCTCCGGTTTGTAAACCAGAGCTGAATAAAATTCATACTGATCTGTGGACTCATCGCCTGACCCTATAAGATCTGAATCAGTTGATTCCCACAAAGTTCTTCTTCTAAAATGATAGCTACCATTATCATAATCATCATAGGTTCTGTCTGTAAAGGATGTATCAAAAGAAATAATTTCTCCATCAATATCAGCCTTCTTCCAGGTACCTCTAATACCAGTCCGCCAGGTCCATTTTCGACCGATTTTTTTTTCTAGATTCAAGGAAAATTGATACCGATCATCTTCAGATTTATAATTTTCATCCCTTTGTAAGTTGAACTTATTAATACTGAAATAGCGTGTATCCTCCGCATCTTCAGACCAGGAATAGGTTGTATCAAGCATATGGCGCTCATCATCTGATGAACCGGTCATATAACTGCCCTGCAAACCCAGTCTTGTAGATTTATTAATCTCATAGAATAAGCCGGCTGCTAATTCAATATGATCACCTTCTATTTCCAGTGACTCATCATTGAGATCAGCATAATCATAATGCGGATTTTGCGACCATTCCGAATCATAAAGATCGCCATCTCTGCGAAAAATATAATTTCCCAGTCTAAATCCCAAATCCAGCTTACTGGAAATCTGATAGCCAAAATATAGTTCAGCCTGATTAGCGAGAACTTTTTGCTGGTTATCATCCACCTCCAGAGCCTTTAATTCGATGTCGGAATAACTGTTACTGATAGCATCCTCATTCCAGAAACCAGTGTAAACATTTGAAGTTCTAAACGGCCCGTAATCAAAAATTGATCGATTAATTATCCCAATCGAAATTCTTTTAGATAATTCTTTTACCATAGCAAATTGATAGATCGGAGTCATATTCAAAGAATTGATCGGTGAATTATAGACCCAGGCTGGAACAATGGCAATGTCACTCAAATAGGCTTCTTGATAAGCTGGGTTGATGTAATAGTTCTGGGATTGAGCCTGCCCATTATAGTCCAGCTCCAAATAAAAGGAATTTTGCTTTGTACTCAAGACTGCGGCGGGATTCCAGGCTAATTCCGAATAAGTATTGCCTAGCATACCTTTAGTAAAACTACCAAATACACTAGTCGCAATAGACTGGAAATTGATTGCATCCATATAAAAAGGGACAGGTGGGTTGTGTACATTGGGTTGGGGCACTTTAGAATGAAGTAAGAGAGGAATCAAGATAACCTGGAAAAATATTAGATAATAAAATAATTTTTTCAATACTCTAATCCTCTATCATATTGATTTCCCTGAGTTCTATTAGAGTTCCGCTCATATAAATACTGGCCTGTTCTTCACATTTTTCTCCCGCATACTTAACGCGCAGACTGTCCTGCATAAATTCAGGAAAATCTTCTTTTATATTTACTGGTAAATAATTATCTCCATTATCGTCAATAATCTCATAAAATCCGCCTTCAATAGATTGATAGACAACATAACCTTTTCCCGAAATTGTCTCATTCGGATCAAAAATATCCTTGCAATTACAAAGCAAAATTAAGGTTAACAAGCTCAATAAGATAAGTTTTATACTTCTCATAATTTTCAGCTCCAATTATTTTGCAAGATTACTAATAATTTGTATCCCAAAAATTTAGTCTCTATAATTTTTATCGGGCTATTTTCTTTTCAATAGCAAAATATTTTATAATTTTTGATTTTTATGGTTCCTGATTTCTCAAAATTTTCCAGACAACAGCACTACAATAAGGTAATGTTTCTTCGATATATTGTCAATTGGATTTACAATAAGATCCAATATTATTAGATGGGTAAGATAGCTTTGGTAGAAATTTTCATAAATAGAAAATTTTATCCAAATCTTAAATGAATTATAAATATTATTTTCACTTTAAAATATTTAATTTATCCCGTTATTTAAGTCCG
>Ga0102934_1003042_pt1 | contig 11497 bp, 10 predicted proteins | sample SalPonR2_A_D1_MG_FD_78175 | JGI IMG/M metagenome (GOLD analysis project Ga0102934, IMG submission 78175) | Salt pond soil microbial communities from South San Francisco under conditions of wetland restoration - Salt Pond MetaG R2_A_D1_MG | ecosystem: Environmental > Aquatic > Marine > Intertidal...
AGCCCACCTCGATGTAATGCCCGTAGCATTCCCCAAGTCAAAGTCGGGCATAGAAATAGATATTCTCAAACGCTTTTACACCGAGGAGGAGGCCGGGATTGCCCTCAGCCTGAGTATGCTACCCGAGCCGGCCCGCAAAATCCACCGGCGGCTCAGCCGTACCGGCTTCTCCCTGCCCCTCTATAGGGTGCAGGAGCTGCTGGAAAACCTGGCAGAGAAAAAGGTCGTCAACAGTGCTCTGGTAAAAAAACGGGGCCGTCCTGTCCGGGTGTACGGAAAGCTTCCCTTTGCAGTGGGGCTTTACGAGTTTCAAGTAGACCGGCTTACCCGCGGATTCGAGCAGGAGGCTGAAAACTATATGGATTCGACCTTCATGCATGAGTTCTTACACGAGCAGCCCCGGCAAATGCGAACCATCCCCATCAACGAGCAGATACTTCCCGACCGCGCGGTCAGCCGCTACGACAGCATTAGGCGGGTCATTGAACTCTCCCCCGGCCCATTTGCCCTACAAAACTGTATCTGCCGGCAGGGGCGTGAGCTGTTGGGACAGCAGTGCCGACAAACCGACTTGAAACAGACCTGTCTGGCCCTCGGAAGTGCCGCTACTGAGGTTATAAAGGAGCAGCGGGGCCCGCAGCTGACCAAGCAAGAGACCCTGAACTATCTACAGCAGGCCGAAGCTGAAGGCCTGGTACTTCAGGCCCAGAACACCAGACACCCGGTGTTCATCTGCTGCTGCTGCAGCTGCTGTTGTGCCATCCTTTCTCGGGCCAAAAAGCTGCCCAATCCCGGAGAGTTTCTACAGTCAAACTACTCCGCCCACATCGACCAGGCTGCATGTATCGGCTGCGGGCTCTGTCTGCCTCGCTGTCCCATGGATGCCCTCTCTATCAAAAGGAGTTCTGACAAAAGCACTAAGGGCAAAGCGGTGGTGAAAACGGAACGCTGTATCGGCTGCGGGCTTTGTGTTGCAGTCTGCCCCTCAAAGGCTATTACACTGCGGGCACACAAAAAGAATCACAACCCTCCGGGAAGTGCAATGGAAATGTACATCAGAATGCTGTATGGACGTTTCGGCTTTCTGCGGGCAACCGGCCTGTTAATAAAAGCCGGTCTTGGCTTGCGGGTCTGAAAACAGGGCCTATTGGCCAATTCTCCCCAGCAGCCACTCCGCCCACTGCTGCACACCGGCACCTGTTTTGCAGGAGACTTCAAAAATTTCAATCTGCGGGTTCAGCTTCTTTGCCCGCCGACGAAGGCTGCCCATATCAAAATCCCCCATCTGCAGGTAATCGGTCTTGTTCACCACCAAGGCTTCGCACTCTCGAAACATCAGCGGATACTTCAGGGGTTTGTCATCCCCCTCGGGTACACTCAATATCATCACGTTAGAATTGGCACCGGTGTCCGATTGAGCAGTGCAAATGAGATTTCCCACATTCTCCAGGATAAGCAGGTCGGTGGATCCTAAATCAAGATTCGGAAGAGTTTTTGATACCATATAAGAGTCCACATGACAAAAGCCCCCAGTTCGCAACTGCACAGCTGGAACCCCGGCATCGAGAATAGTCTCGGCATCCACCTGTGAGTCCATATCCGCTTCAATAACCGCTACCTCTATTGCCGGAGTCCTCATGGACTGCACAGCTTCTATAGTCTTAAGAATCAAGCTGGTTTTCCCTGACCCCGGAGAGGACATCAGGTTCAGCATAAATGTTCCCGCTTCCGCCAAACGGCCACGCACCTTCTCCGCCTCTTTCCGGTTATCGGCCTGAATGTCTTCCTCAATCTGTATCAGTCTCACTTCTCTCATGTTGCCTCCATACTCTTTACAGTATACTCGGACCCCGAAATCATCTCTACCGCCTCCGATCCACAACCGTAGCATATAAGCGGCTCATCCTTCCTCATAGATTCAACAAACTCATTTCCGCACTGAGGGCAGAAAAAGCGACACGGAAGTTTTTTTACTTCGATCCGGGCCCCTTCAGCCACGCTTCCGCGGCTGATTGCATCAAAATAGTGCTGGATCCACTCCTGTTCAAGGTCGCTGAGCTCTCCAATTTCCAGCATAACCTTGCTAACCTGTGTCACCCGGTTCCGGCGGGCATATCGAAGGACTATCTCCAAAATCTCATGGGTAATTCCCAGCTCATGCATACTCCGTCACTCCCCAGTTACTGTCTCTCCGTCCCAGCGAGAGATACCCCCAAAATCCACTACCCTTGTGTAGCCCAGAGCTCGCAAGCTTTCGGCAGCACGGCTGGAACGGGCTCCGCTGCGGCAATACACCACCACCAAACTGTCCTTTGGAACTGTGGGCGGCAGTCCTCCAATTTCGCTAACGGGAATATTTACCGCCGAAGGAATATGCCCGTCGGCATACTCTGCAGGAGTCCGCACATCCACCACTATATGCTCCGTCTCACCCTCTTCAATTAACCGTGCAAGTGCCTCCGGATCCTTATAATCTGCATTCTCTAAAGTACTTTCTTCCATATTTTTCTCGGCTATGTTTCCCGATTCTGCTGCACACGCTCCAAGGCCAACCAGAAACAATACCAGAATAATAATCATTATTATTTTACTCTTGTTCATTAGATTCCTCCTATCACTCAAAATTAGTAATCTTGTACCGGAAAGGCAAACAGTTTCAGCTATTCTCATTTTGGATAGTGTAATTACACTATCCAAAATGAGAAAACCTCCAAACATTGAGATATATAAATTTTTGCAATGAAATTGATGCGAATTCTAAATTTGTAAGTCATTGACTTCCAAATTTAGAATCGCTGAAACAGTTTCTCCTGCGGTCTCTGGTGCAGCTAAAACCTGAAGCTAAAACCTGCAGCTAAAACCGGACTTTTCAAAAACGGGGAATCCTTCTACAATTCCACCTACACTAATTGTTACGAATGCAGCTGTAAAAAGTAAGGAGATAAAATGAAATACACTAACACCTACACCGTGCGTACTATTGAAATGGATCCGGAATACCGGATCAAGCCGTATCATCTGTGTTCCTATGCTCAGGATACCGTTGCAAGCTGGCTTGCGGATATGAACTACGCCTCATACGATTTGCAGAAGCAAAATCAGTCCTGGATACTCACCGGAATGCACTCCAGCTTTACCCTTGACCGCCCTAAATGGAGAACTAACCTGAATGTGTCCATTTGGGCCCGTAAAATCCGGGGAATCCAATTTTTTATCGATTTTGAAATTAGCGGGCTACAGAACAAAGACTCTTACAACATCAATTCTCAGAAGGGTACCGCGGCGAGAAGCACAGCTTCGGCCACGCCAAAGGTATTTGCCAGAGGTACCAGCAGTTGGTCAATTATTGATGAAGAGAGCCGGAGGCCAGTGCGGCGTCCCGACATCGCCGAACGCATCACCGAGGTAAACGAATCAGCCTGTCCGGAGGTCCAGCTGCGCAGAATCACCGCCTACGAAGGGCCGGCTACCACCTTCAGCCAGCGGGTTCACAACTACGATATCGATTTTAACGGCCACCTCAACAGCGTACGCTACATGGCGGGTGCCCTCGAGGCAATCCCGGTAGAGTTTCGCACTAACCACGGTATAACCAGCCTGCACATAAAGTACAACAGAGAAGCTGTAACTGGAGACCACCTTACCTGCAGCTGTCATCCAAATGATGAACACAACGCTTTTTACCATCACCTCTACAACCAGCGTGCTGAAGATGCGGCCTTTATGAATACTACCTGGGAAAAGAAAAGTTAAACTATTCCTATAGAATTTATTGACAGTAACCTAGTTTCTATCTATAGTTACTGCCAAGGAAACCGGAATTATGAGAAACAGGGACATTAGAACACAACTACTACCCACAACTCTGCCGCATGTCGTTCTACTAGTTGTCGTCCTCGTACTAGTTCCGGGTTTTTTCAAACCGTCGGGTAGCGGTTAGGCTGTACAGAGAGTATATTACAGGCCTGTCGCCCTCCGGCGACGGGCCTTTTTTTATGCTCTAATCGGCAGCCTATCAGCTTCCCTTCAAACAGGTCAAACAAGCACAAGGAGGTATTGTGTGAAAAAGGGCAAATCAACCGGAGCAAAGGCACTGGTACGAACACTAGAAAGGGCCGGAACAGAACTCATCTTTGGGTATCCAGGCGGTGCGAACCTACCTATCTATGAGGCACTGCAACGGTCAACAATCCGCCACATCCAAGCCCGCCATGAACAGGGGGCTGCTCATATGGCCGACGGCTTTGCCCGGGCGAGCGGAAAAACCGGGGTCTGTATGGCCACCAGCGGACCCGGCGCCACAAACCTGGTCACCGGCATAGCCACCGCCTACATGGATTCCTCGCCGATGCTTGCAATCACCGGCCAGGTTTCCCGTACGATGATCGGCAATGATGCTTTTCAGGAGGTAGACATAACCGGTATTACCATGCCTATTACCAAGCATAACTATTTAATCCAATCCGCACACCAGGTAGCCCCCACCATTGAAGAGGCATTTTATCTAGCCGGCAGCGGCCGCCGAGGGCCGGTGGTAGTGGATATCCCCAAGGATGTACAAACCGACGAATTTGCCAATCAGCACGAGAAGCGCAGAGTTCTGGAAGGGTATAATCCAACCACCAAAGGTCATCCGGGCCAGATTAAGCGGGCCGCCGCGGTGCTGCGTGAGGCCCAGCGGCCGGTTATCATTGCTGGCGGTGGAATTATTTCTTCGAACACCTACGCAGATGTTGATGAGTTCGTGAAACAGCTAAAGATACCGGTAGTTCACACTTTAATGGGCAAGTCTGCCTTCGATAATTACAACCCCCTTAACCTGGGCCTGTTCGGATATCACGGCAGCAGAGCGGCAAACACCGCAGTTTCTAAATCCGACCTTATTTTGGCCATCGGTACCCGCTTTGGCGATCGTTCTACCGGTCCCCTGGCCTCTTTTGCCAGGGATGCAAAAATCATTCATATCGATGTAGACCCAGCGGAAATCGGGAAAAATGTAGCCGCCTACCTGCCCATTGTTGGAGACATTGCCGATGTCCTGCCCCGTTTAACCTCTCTGCTGTCGAACTCATCAGATGCCCAATCACACTCAGAGCATCCACTGGCAACATGGACCGCCACTCTCAACAATGGAAACAACGGTAAAACCAATGGCAAGAGCTTAGATCAAACCAGACTAACAACTCCCGCGGCTTTGGCTGCTGCAGCCGAAGCCTTTCCGCAAGCCCTGCTGGTAACCGATGTAGGACGCCATCAAATCTTTGCGGCTCAGCATTTTCCAGTAGCCGCCGGACGTAATTTTATCACCAGCGGAGGGCTGGGAACCATGGGCTTCGGCCTCCCGGCAGCAATCGGAGCCGCCCTTGCACAACCTGAAAAGAAGGTGGTGTTAATTACCGGAGACGGCTCCTTTCTGATGAATATTCAGGAGCTAGTCACCGCCGCTGAAGCGGGGATTAATTTAACAGTGCTGGTAATGAACGACCGTCGTCTGGGCATGATTCAGCAGCTGCAGGACGGCTTTTACAGCAGCCGCTTCGATGTAAGCCGCTTTGCTCAGGATATTCAATTTGATCGCTTAGCCGCAGATTTTGGTTGCCGCGGAGATCGGGCCGCCTCTAACGCTGAGCTGCAGCACGCGGTTACCGCAGCCGCACAGGCTGAGGGGGTATCCGTTATCGACTGCAAAATCGGCGAAGAAGAGCACGTGTATCCCATGGTTACCGGCCGAAATTTACTTGAACTCACCGAAGGAGAAGCGTAATGACACACACAATTTCTATTCTCTGTGACGATATACCCGGAGTAATGACTCGAATCTCCGGCCTGTTTTCAAGACGCGGGTTCAACATCGAAAGCCTCACCGTCGGCCACACAGAACGACCAGGGAAAAGTCGGTTCACCATTGTGGTGGAGGGCGACGATGGGGTGCTGGAGCAAGTACGCAAACAGCTCCAGAAACTGGTACATGTAATCAAGGTGTGGGATTTAGATCATGAGCGCATTCTTGAACGCGAACATGCCCTGGTGAAAGTGGAAGTCCACGAGCAGGACCGGGCTAATCTGCTTCAGCTTATCACTGTATTGCAGGCTCGTATCCTCAACTCCTCCGGTTCTATCTGGGTACTGGAAATAACTGGAGACTCGAAATCCGTGGACAGCGCAATCAACCTGTTGAGCCAGTACACCATTCTTGAGTCTATCCGAACCGGTAAAATTGCATTGGAGCAGGGAGCAAAATAGCCGATCCCTAATAACCGGCTATACATAGCCGGTTTCGACTGCCTCAAATAGTATCTCAAAGCGGCTGCCGGAACCGACACTGGTACTTTTTCCAATCTTTAAATCACCATGCAGCTGCTTTATGAGAGCATCAACAAGAATGAGACCAAGGGAGTCGGCCTCCTGCAAAGAAAAATCTGCCGGTAAGCCGACACCATTATCTTCAACTATCATGCTGAACCGGCTGTCGGAGCATTTTGTAAAGCTCACCTTTATAAGACCGTCCTGTACTGCCCCTCCTTCCTGTACAGCAGGAAAGGCATGCTCAAAAACATTCATTAACAGTTCGTTCAAAATTATTCCACACGGAACTGCATGGTTAATGGACAATTCCACCTCTTCCACAAACGATTCGATTTGAAAAGGAAGCTGATCCCCCACCGAGGCGCTAAAAGTCGATAAAAATGACTCTACATACATCTTCATATTCACATCAGCAAAGTTCTCCGATTGGTAGAGTTTCTCATGGGTGAGGGCCATTGAATAAATACGGTTACGGGTTTTCAGCAGAGCCTGTTTTACATCTTCCACACTAGAAACCTGCTCATGCTGCAGATTAAGCAGACTAATCACTACATTGAGGTTGTTTTTTACCCTGTGGTGAATCTCATCCAGCAGCATCTCACGCTCTTCCAGTGCAGCCCGCAGCTCTTGCTCCCGGCTATATACCTGTTGTATAAGACGATTTGCCGAACTTGCAAGGGTCATTAACTCAGGAATTCTAGAGGTGTATCGCACCCTCACGCTGTAGTCTTCATTCGCCGCCCTCTGCAGCACCTCATCCAGCTCTTCCACCCGCTGAACCAGCTTTTCCCCCACAAGCTTATATGCAACCCCCGAAAAAAGGCCAAGCAGCAGCAGCATGCTTGCTCCTGCTGTAAAATAAAACCTATATAGAAAGTCATAATAGTAAGAAAGATCATATTTTAGAAAGATGATAGGATACTGTACAAAACCAAAACCCGAGCGTGTCATTTGCCGTTTTCGGTAGATCACTAGGGAATGTCCCTCCTGATTCCGAAAGGAACCTTCCCGCTCTAGGGTCCTTAGAACCTCCTGGTCCAGGGGTATCTCCTGGCCGCTCAACAGAGAACGAGAGCTGACATCAGTCTGGTAGATTACATCAAATTCGGTAAGTTCGCTGTTTGAAGTCCGGACTTCAGTAAAGAAAGTGTGGAACAGATGGGTATACAAGTCGGACTGATGACGAGCTTGCAAAAATTCTTCAAGGGAAATCGAAGTTTCAAGCAGATAATTACTCCCCTCGGGACTGAAATAGGAGTATATCATTTTAGTTCCCTGCATGTTGGAAATACTTAATCTCTGAGTAGATACGCTACCGGAGCCATAAATAGAACGAATATAGTTGGAAAAACTCTCGTTCATCCCTAACAGATCAAGCCCAATATCGCTCTCGAATGTACTTTTTTGCACAACCCCTTTGCTATCTATAAGATAAGCATCGAGACCGTCGTACTCAGTAACGAGCTGTTCCAGCCCCTCCTGTGCAATTGACAACGGGTCATTCTTAGTACGTTCTACCAGCTTCCGATAAATCTCCATAATTGCTGTTTCATTGTATTTTCGTATTTGCTGTTCAAGGGGTTTAACAAAAACATTGAAACTTTCCAATTGATTCAGCACCTGCCGCTCAATGTCGTCTATACTGCGGTTACGAATTACAACAAAACTATTGTGCGAAAGCACAAGAAAAAACGAGGCAAGCGCAATAGAATTAAGAAAAATTATTACAATGAGAATACTCACGATGAAGCGTTTCAATTTTGCACCCTATTCCTCTGTTGAATTGAAATAGTAAGTCATTCCCCACAATCGGTCAACAAGAGTAAACAAAGATACCCCATCAGGTGGAAAAAAAACAAAGACTTGCAGTATTTCAGCAAAGCCAGTATCCTTTATGCATAACCTTAATTAAGGATGTATGTATGAAAAAACTACTTTTTCTTATTCCAATCGTTTTGCTGTTGATGGCCTCATGTGCATCAGCGCCGGAAGAAGAGCCTGAGGTAGTTGAAGAACCTAAACAGGAGATGCCCGCCGAAGAAGAACCGGAAAAACCCGTAAGCGAATATCAACAAACCGCCGAAACAGCACTGCAAGAGGCAAAGGATGCCCGAGCAAAGGCCGACTCCTTCAAGGCAGCAAAGGCTGTTCCCGATTTATACGAAGAGGGCGAAGAGCTTATCCTCCAAGGTCAGGCAGATGAAACTGACGAGGATTATCAATCTGCCACCGAAAACTACCAGCAGGCAAAGACCGTTTTTGAGGAGGCAGCAGAAAAGGCTGAGAGGCGTCGCAAAGAGGCACAACAAGCCCTCAAAGAAGCTGAAGAGGCCATTTCAAATGTAGAGAAGCGCGCCCAAGAAGCTGAAGAAGAAGCCGCAGAACAGCCTGGGGAGGGGGAAGATAATGAATAAAAAATGGACCCTATTACTACTAATCGCTCTATTCATGCTGTTGCTTCCCCTGCTTACAGCGGGTGCTCAAAATCTGCAAAATAACGAGGATTACCGGGAATCGCTGCGCTATAAACGGCTCTCTGAGGAAGCGATAGAGGAAGGGGAATATGACAAAGCCATTGAATATGCTGAAAAATCAAAGGAATATTCCCAGAAATCTGAGGAGTACATACAGTTCATGTTGGTGAAATACCGTGCAAATAGTGCTCTCTGGAAAGCCCGCAACCGAAGAGGTCAGGTAAAAAGGGCAGATGGACATATTAGCGAACCTGAAAAGTTTTCTACTGCTGAAGACCTAATAGTAAAGGCGGATAAACTTTTTCAAGAAGATACCGAGGAAGCATTTAAGGAGAGCCGGGAGACAAGTAACAATGCGGTGGAGATACTCGATAGTATTGAACCCCCCAAAGTGGAAAATTTGCTGCCGGCAGCTTATGTTGTTCGTGATATGCCCGGTGAAGAAGACTGTTTTTGGAGAATATCCAGCTACGACTTTATATATGATAACCCAGCCGGCTGGTGGCCAATCTACCAGGCAAATAAGAATAAACTCCCCGAGCCCAACAATCCCGATCTGATTCTTCCGGGTATGGTTCTGGAAATCCCTGGAAAGGAAGGCGAAAACCGCCATGGGGTATGGGTCGACGGTAAAATTCAGGCCGAAGCACCGTAAATGAAATACAAACTCAGTTTAATTATACTATTAATCTGGGTCGGCCAACTGCTGCCGGCTGTTGATGTACAAAAGGATATCATTCAGCCGGCCCAGCAGTATCTTGGCAGCAGCTACTGTAACGGCAGCTCATCTCCTCCCTGTTTCGATTGTTCAGGCTTTATATACTTTTTGTTTGAGCCCCATGTAAAAGGTTTACCCCGAGTTTCACGGGATATAGCCCGCTCCGGCCGTCAAATCAGCAAGGATGCCCTGGTCCCCGGGGATTTAATATTCTTTGCAACCAGCCCGGCTGCAGGAGTAATCTCCCATGTGGCGCTCTATATCGGGGCTAACTCAATTATCCACGCCATATCAGACGGACCGGAACGGGGTGTAAATATTACGCCTCTTACTGCCCGATACTGGAAAAAACACTATCACAGCGCTGCCCGTATCTTGCCTGAAACCCCCTCAGCAGCAACAACTCCAGAAACTGTAGACACAGTTCAATTTGCACACGGGAGCTATTCTGGGGAGCTTGAAAACGGCGAGCCCCACGGCCAGGGCACATTAAAGATGAACAATGGAGATGTGTATCAAGGCGAGTTTCAAAACGGAGAATTCCAGGGTCAAGAAAGACCCTATATTGAACAGTCAGAGTCACCCTGGGATAGCTGGGACGGCTATGTAATGGGTGACTACGCTGCCTGGCGCGCAGAAGAGCAACAGAGTTTTGAGGATTGGAAAAAACAAAACAGCCCGGACTAAGTACAAAAAAAGCCCTATAACTTGCTTGCCGCCATAATTTCAGATTGCAGATGGGCGTAGCTGTCTGCATTCTCCTGACCGATTTCCGTGAGTTTTCCAGCTTCAGATAGTATTGAATCGGTATGGATGGTAATTTCATCAAGCTGCTGTCGCAACTCGGCGATAGTAGCGGCAATATGCTCAACCGATTCGGTACCTGAATCAAGATTTTTATCCATTACAGCAAGCGACTCATATACGGTCTCATTTATTTGATTAAGGTTTTCAATCGACTGCTGCATCTCCATATGTCCGGAACGGAACTCATCCATCCCAGTGATTATCTCCATCAGCCCCTGGTGAACATCGCTTATCTTTGTTCGTATCTCAGAGAAGACTCCCTGCAGAGAGTCCCCTGCCTGCACCGCATTCCCAATTAAGGATCGGTTCTCTTCAAGAGTCGCCCGAATCGTACGTGAGTTCTCGTTAGTCTCCTCGGCTAAACTCCGAATTTCACCGGCCACAACCGCAAATCCACGCCCCGAATGTCCAGCGTGGGCAGCTTCAATGGCCGCATTCATTGCTAACAGGTTGGTCCTGTCTGCAACATCCTCAATTACCTTTATCACTTCGATAATACGCTCCGAAGAGCTGGAAATCGAATGAAAGGCCTCGACGGTAGTGCGCATCTTCCCGGCAGCCTCCTTCGCAACAGTTACCAGCTCCTCTACCGCCGTTTTCTTTTGCTGTGTAGAGCTGACGGTGGTTTCAACCTGAGCACCAATCTGCTCGGTAGCAGTGGTGGCGTTCTGTATAGCCTCAGTCTGTCGTCCCATACTCTGTTGCACCACCAGCTTTGATTCCGTAATATGGGCATGAACCTTACGTGTCTCCGATGCATCATCATCGAGCCCCTGCATCTCGCTCTGCATCTCTTTTAAACTCCCGGCAATCGTCTGAGCCACATCTGCGTTAATACGGGCATGAACCTGCAGTTGTTCCCCCACATTGAAACTGCCCGAGGTTTGGTCCAAGAGGCTCTTTAGCTGGTTGTACTGCAGCCGCGCCTTCTCGGCGGTACTCTCAATGGTGTGCAAGTTCTTATGCTGCATATTAAAAATCTGGAAAATAAAGATACCGCTAAACAACATGAGAATAAAAGAGACCAGGAACTCCGAGTTACCGTATACATTACCTATAGAGCGTACTGCAGGGGCGACTCGCAAAAAGTTGTGCAGCACGTGCGAGAGAAGTCCAAACAGGACAGCCCCTACCACCTGTCGATTGTTATAGGCCAGCAGCGGCAAGGTAAGAAAAGCGGGAACCATATAGC
>Ga0102934_1003047_pt1 | contig 11485 bp, 12 predicted proteins | sample SalPonR2_A_D1_MG_FD_78175 | JGI IMG/M metagenome (GOLD analysis project Ga0102934, IMG submission 78175) | Salt pond soil microbial communities from South San Francisco under conditions of wetland restoration - Salt Pond MetaG R2_A_D1_MG | ecosystem: Environmental > Aquatic > Marine > Intertidal...
ATCTAATTAGTATTACCAAGAAAATATAGAAAAAAATGGAAAGAGAGGTGAAGATTGTAGCACTTTCTCTCCACCTAAATCAAAGTCAAGATTTAGATGGAGTTTCCTTGCTACATTTTCGATGAAAAGATTAATAATGATACCTAGAATTTTAGCAATAGCATTCATAATCTTTATCTCTATATTTGCTTTAGACTCTTCTGGCACAAATGCACCTTTAACACAAGAATTTATTGGTTTAATTATTCATTTGATACCAACCTATATCTTGATAGCAGCACTATTTGTATTCTGGAAGAAACCATATTATTGTGGAATATCCTTTATAATCATTGCAATAGGTTTTACTATCTATTTTAATACCTTTCGAAATATTTATAGTCTAATTTTAATATCCTTATTACCTGCTTTTATTGGATTTTTATTTATTATTTTCAGCAAAAAAAATTAATATAAAAGGAGAATAACAATGTTATTTAGAAAACCAAAAAAATCAGATATAAGTTACTTGATTAAACTATCTCAAAATTTTAAAAAGGAGTATGAGTGGACCGATGTAGTACCTATTGCCAATATAGACAGCAAAAAGAAAGCAAAAAAAAGACTATTCTCTGATAAAATTAAACATATAATAATCGCTGAAGAAAAGGACAGGATGGTGGGATATTTAGCAGTAAAACGGTATGAAGTAGATGGTGAAGTTGGCTATGAAGCATCTATAATAATTCATACTGATTATAGAAATCAGGGCTTAGCTAAAGCAATGACAGAGAAACTATTTCAAGAGATACCTCAGAATATAGAAGTAGAAGCCTGGGTTTTAGACGATAATATTCCTTCCATAAAAACAGTAAAATCACTCGGCTTTGAATTTGATCGAAAGTTTTCAGGTGATGAAAGGGTAAAGATCTTTACCAAAAGAGGTAATAATTAAACTAATTATTTATTAATAGTAACATAATATTTTAAAATAATTGTAAAAAGACACAAAATTATTATGAATTTTCTAATAATTGTTGACTTTAAAAAAGGTGAATGATAAACTTAGGTTAGGTGGGATATCCCACTTCTCCTAAATGTATTAAATTAAAATGGAGATGGTTAAGAAATGGAAATTAGTTTAAACAAAAATGGACATGTACCACTATATTTTCAAATTCAGGAATTTTTCCGGGATAAAATTGAAAATAATGATATAAAACCTGGATCTCAATTACCAACTGAAAGAGAATTAAGTGATGAATTAAATATAAGCAGAGTCACAATCCGCAAAGCAATGAGAGGTTTAATTGCTGAAGGATTGTGTGAAAAAAAAGTTGGTAAAGGGATTTTTGTCTCAGATGGAAAAATACCACTCAATGTACACAAATTAGAAGGTACAACTGAATTATTAAAAAATACAGCCGATGCAATGGAAACTATTGTAAATGAAAAAAAACTAATTCTAGCAGGTAAAAAACTAGCAGATTTACTTGATCTCAAAACAGATGATAAAATATTATATCTTAAAAGAATAAGATATATAAATGAAACCCCAGTAATTATTGAAAAAACAAACTTACCACTAAAACTATTTCCTGATCTTGACAAACACGACTTTAGTCATTCACTCTACAAGATACTTAAAGATGAATACGATACATTCCCCAATAAATCAAGAGGATCTTTCAATATACTAATGGCTAAGGAAGAAGAAGCTCGCCTACTCAACTTACAGCTAAACACACCTTTATTAGTTAAAAAAGCTACAATTTATTCTCGCCAGGGCATACCTATTGAATATACCGATTCAGTCTATCGATCTGACCAATTTAATTTCTTAGTCGATTCAACAATTATAGAATAGACGCTAAATCTTATTTAATTATTATAAAATATTTTTATACGTTATTAGTGGGATACCCCACAATTCCATTTAATTATTATAATCTGAGGTGAAATAATGAAAGTCATAGGTATTGGAGACAATGTAGTAGATAAGTATTTACATCTTAACAAGATGTTCCCCGGTGGTAATGCCCTCAATTTTACTGTTTATGCTAAACAATTAAATACTCCGGCTTCATATATAGGAGTATTTGGAACCGATAAAGCTGGCAAACACGTAAAACAGGTTATGCGGCAATTTGGTATTGATATTTCTCACTGCCGTACCTATGAAGGAGAAAATGGGTATGCAGAGGTTAATTTAGAAGATGGAGATAGAGTATTTGTAGGAAGTAATGGAGGAGGAGTTTCTGAACAATACCCTTTACAGTTATCACAAGAAGACCTTCAATATATTGAAGAACATGACCTAATTCACAGCAGCTGTTTTAGCTTTTTAGAAGGTGAACTACATAAATTGAAAAAATTAACTCCTCCGGTTTCTTATGATTTTTCGAAAAATTATGATGATGATTATTTAGACGAAGTTTGTCCATATATAGACTATGCATTTTTATCATGTGGACATTTAACTAAAAAAGAAACTAAAGAAAAGCTTAATGAAGTTGTTGAGAAAGGCTGTAATTTAGCAGTTGGTACAAGAGGTGTTAAGGGAGCAATCCTTTTATATAATGATCAATTCTACTACCAAGAAGCTAAAAAAGTTGAACCAATCGATACTCTAGGGGCTGGAGATTCATTTATTACAGTAATTTTACTTGAAATAATAAGAAATCCCGAAATTACTGAGGAGGTGATTGCAAGGGGGCTTAAAAAAGCAGCAGAGTTTGCTTCAGAAACTTGTTTAGTTAACGGTGCCTTTGGTCACGGCAAAACTATAAAATAGGAGGATGTAAAATTGAGTAAAAAATTATTAGTTTTATCCGTTGTAATGTTAATGGTCCTATCTCTATCAATAACTGTAGGTGCACAGGAAGTAACTTTAAAATTCCTTCATAGGTGGACTCAAGAACCCGACAGTACTTTTTTTGAAGAAGTAGTAGCTAACTATGAAGAACAAAATCCCAATGTAAATATTGACATGCAGGTAGTTTCAAATGATCCCTTTAAAGAAAAAATCAAAATAATGCTCGGTACTGAAAATGCACCTGATGTATTCTTTACCTGGCCAGGTGAATTTACCAATAGATTTATAAGAGCTGGACAGGTTATGGACCTTACTCCCTATATGGAAGACGGCTGGAGCGATACCTTAATCGACTCAGTAGTAGAACCATTCAAATACGAAGGTAAAATATATGGTGCTCCATATAGACTTGATGCTAAAGTATTTGTTTATAATACAAAAATATTCGAAGAAGTAGGAGTTGAAGAACCAGCAAACTTTGATGAATTCCTCACAGTCTTAGAAAAAATTAAAAATGCAGGTTATACTCCAATTGCATTTGGTAATATGTTCCCCTGGGCAGTATCACACTATATTGGTCAGCTAAATGCTTATTGTGTACCTTCTGATGTCTATCAAGAAGATTTAAATCCTGCCGAAGGTGACTTTGCTCATCCCGGTTACAAACTTGCTTTAGAAAAATATAGTCAATTAACCCCTTACTTTAATCCAAGTGCTAATGCAATCCGTCATGATGAAGCTAGATCTACACTATTTAATGGTGAAGCAGCCATGATGTATCTAGAAATAATTGAAATACCAACTATCGAAAGTGAAGCACCAGAAGAATTTAGAAATAACTATGATGTATTTGTAATGCCAGAAATCCCAGAAGGAGAAGGAGACCCCAATGCCTTATTAGGTTATCCAGAAGGCTTTGTTATCTCAGCCAACACAGATCATCCCGAAGAAGCAGTTAAGTTCTTGAAATATCTAACTGGTAAAGAAGTAGGACAAAAAGAAGCACAAGATTTAGGCTTTGTCAATGGTGTAAAAAATGTTGTTAGTGAAGGTGAAATTAAAGATTCAATTTATAATACTACCCAGTTAGTATTAGAAACTGATCGTTTGGTTAACTGGTTTGACTCCTCACTACACGCTGAAATATGGAGTGTAGCTGGTAGCGAACTACAGAAAATAACAGATGGAGTAGCTACACCAGAAGAGGCGTTAGAAAGAATTAGAGCTGCTGCTGAAGATGTAAGAGCTCAATTCTAATATAAAACTAAAAAAAGCTATTGGGTAATTGTAAGATTACCCAATGGCTTTCTTTAAAAGGAATGATTATTGTGTTTAAAAACAAATATACTCCTTATCTCTTTATATTACCAGCTTTAATCTTGATTTTGATCTTTGTCTATATTCCTATTGTGCAGAATTTTTATTTTAGTTTTTTTAGGATGAACAGTTATTCTCCTGGCCAAACCTTTATAGGATTAGACAATTATAAAGATATCTTCCAAAACGACATATTCTACACAGCTATAGTTAATAATGTGTGGTATGCAGTAATTTCTTTGATTGTCCAGGTGGGTTTAGGTTTAGTCCTGGCAATTACCTTAGAAAGTAAATTGCTGGGAAAAGAAAGAAAGTTTTTCAGAACCATCTACTTTATTCCGTCTGTGATTGCAATTGCTGCGGTCGGCCTTATGTTTTATTATATTTATAATCCCAATTTAGGTTTACTCAACGCTGTAATTAGCATGTTTACAGAAGGTAACTTTAGATATGCCTGGTTAGGAGATCCCAATACAGCCATTTTTGCGGTAATCGCAATGAGTCAATGGCAATTTACAGGTTATATTATGATATTATTGATTGTTGCAATTCAAAAGATTCCACAAGAACTTTACGAAGTGGCTGAAATTGATGGTGCCTCTTCCTTTCAAAAAGCTATTTATGTCACTATTCCTCAGATCAAAGAAATGATCTTGGTTACCTCAGTAATAACAGTTATTGGTGCCTTTAAGTTATTTACTGAAATTTTCGTGACAACTCGAGGAGGTCCTTATGACACCACCCAGGTATTAGGTACATTCATGTATAAGACAGCTTTCTTTTATGACAAGATGGGTTATGCCGCCGCAATAGCAGTAATTATCTTCTTTATCACATTTACTACCTCGGTATTCCAAATCAAGTTCGCTAACAAAGGAGAGGATTAAGATGGGGGGCTATCAATGAAAAATCAATTTGAAAAATCCAGATTTAGGTTATTAAAAAAGAGTATTATCATCTTTTTTCTAATAGTTTTGACTTTATTGGTATTATACCCCATGTACTGGGTAGTAATTAGTTCACTTAAAACTAATAGTGAGTTTTTATCCAGTCCACTTGCTTTTCCAAGTGAGTTACAATTTGAAAACTACATTCAGGCCTGGCAACAGGGTTTCTCTAGATACTTTTTTAACAGTATCTTGATTAACATAGTTTCAGTTGTCTTAACAGTAAGTGTGGGGGCAGCCTGTGCTTATGGACTGGCTAGATTTAAATTTAAAGGGAGAAATATTATTTTCTATACAATCTTAGCTGGACTACTTTTATCACCTCAGGTTGCAGTATTACCACTATATAAACTATTAGTAAGGATAAATCTATATAATACTTATTGGGCTTTAATTTTGCCTTATGTAGGTTTTAGGCTTCCATTTGCTATCTTTTTAATGAGATCTTACTTCTTATCAATTCCACGTGAGATAGAAGAGTCAGCCTACATTGATGGCTGTAATTCATTTACGACATTTATAAAAATTGTACTGCCGATCAGTAAGCCAATAATTGCTTCTGCAGCAATTGTTACTTCCAGATTTTTCTGGAATGAGTTTTTGTTTGCTTTAATCTTTATCGAAGATAGTGCAAAGTATACAATACCCATTGGTTTATCTCACTTTAGAAATACACTAACAACCAATTATACCGGTATGTTAGCCGGGATAACAATAGCAGCTTTACCAATGGTCATCTTATTTCTAGTCATGCAGAAACAGTTTATTAAAGGACTTACTGCAGGTAGTGTAAAAGGTTAACTTTTTATTAAAATAATATAGGAGTGATAAATAATGGACAAAGAAAAAATTAAAATCTATGAGGAAATGATCAAAAAAGGAATTAACCAGAGAGATAAAATTGAAGAGACCATGCAGGAAATCTTTAAAAAGGATATTAAAAATATTTACCTTGTAGGTTGTGGTGGTTCACTGGCAGTAATGAATCCACTTAAATATATTTTAGAAACTAATTCTAAAATCCCTGTTTATGTTTACAATTCTAGCGAATTTTTAGCTATTAAACCTGAAAGCTTTAGTGAAAATTCATTACTAATAACCTCTTCGTACAGTGGTACTACTCAAGAAACAGTTGACTCTGCAGATTTTGCAAACAAAGTTGGCGCTACAACAATTGGTTTTACTGGGGAAGCTGATTCTCCCTTAGGTAAAGGTGTAGATTATGTATTTGCAAACAAAGCTGACGAGGGAGTAACAGACTCTAAAATGGTTATGCTTTATCAAATCATATTTAATATTTTGAAACATAAAGCAAATTATCAAGAATATGATGAAATGATGGCCGCCATGGATAAATTACCCGAATTATTAGTAGATGTTAAATATAAAGTAGAAGATGCTGCTCAAGAATTTGCTGAAACCTATCAAGATGCAGAATATTTTATGGTCTTAGGTGCTGGTCCTACCTGGGGTATGGCCTATACTTATGCCACCTGTATATTAGAAGAAATGCAGTGGATTCATGCTCAGCCTGTTCATTCCGGTGAATTTTTCCACGGTGCTTTTGAAATAGTTAGAGAAGATACAAACATCATATTATTCAAAGGAGAAGATAGAACTAGACCTCTTGCTGAAAGAGCAGAGAAGTTCTCTAAAAAATATTCTAACAATTTAATCCTAGTTGATACCAAAGACCATGAATTACCAGGTATTCCTGAGAAGTTCAGAGGATATTTCTCACCATTATTCTTATCTTCAATTATGGATGTATATTCCAAAAAAATTGCAGATATTAGAGACCATCCTCTCGAAACAAGAAAATATATGGGTAAAGTCGATTATTAATTAATCGTATCAGGACAGTATTAGTTTTCCCCTAAAGCTAATACTGTCCTACTTTTTAAAGGGAGAATATTTATGGATAAAGACAAATATTACCAGAAAAACTATATATATCTAATTACTGAAGGAATATTTTTTGATGTGGGATTTGTCTTTTTTGATCCTACAACTATTTTACCTTTACTTATGGAAAGACTGACCGGTTCAACATTTCTGGTTGGTCTTTTAGCTATGGTAAGATATCTAGGTGCCGGAATTTTTTCCCTCCTCGCCGGTAACTGGAATCGATCTATTGAATATAAAAAGCATTTTCTAATAAAATATAGTGCATTATCTCGCCTGCCAATCTGGCTATTAGGCCTATATTTAGTCTTTTTTAAAAATGATAATGTAATTTTAGTAGGTTTATTTATCATCTTAATTCAAATGTTATTTTGGTCAGGTGATGGGGCATTATCAACTGCCTGGATCGATGTGGTTGGTAAAACAATTGACCCCTATCAAAGAGGAAAGTTCTTTTCCATAAGACAGATATCCTCCGGCCTAATAGCTATCTTGGCAGGTTTTGTTATTAAATATATTCTCTCTTTAGAAAGTTTAGCTTTCCCCGCTAATTATGGAATTATTATCATGATAAGCGCTCTCTTATATACTTTTTCTCTTTTTATGTTTTTTGGAATTAAAGAAAAGCCCAGTCAAATAAAAGATAAAGAAAATTTAAAAGTTTTATTAAAAAATGTAGTGTTTTACTTTCGTAATAACAAAGACTTTTCAAAATCAATGGTAGTTTTGGGCTTTAGTATGTTAAGTTCGATAAGTTTACCTTTTTATATTGTCTATGCTAAAACCACCTTTAATATTCAGGATAGTACAGTTGGTATCTTTATTATTGTCCAGACTATAGGTAAAATTCTAGGTGGGTTATTATATGGTGTAATAGGAGATAGGTATGGACACCATAGATCTATCTTAATTTACTCTTTTTGCACAACGATGGTCCCTATAATTGCTATCTTAACGGGACAATTTTTCAGTCAATACATATTGATTTTGTATTCTGCACTTTATTTTATGTTAGGCTTTTTTATGAATGGCTGGCCTATATTTTTTAACTATATGATCGATTCAGTCAATACAAAGGATAGAAGCCTTTATGCTGGTTTAGTTAATGTAGTTAAGATCCCGGCTTCTTTAGCTCCTTTTTTAGGTGGAATTATTGTTAACTTCTGGGGCTATATGCCGATGTTTATCCTTGCTTTGATATTTGCATTTGTTGGATTAATCTTTGCGTTACGTTTGAGAAATATGAGGAATATTGAAATAACATCTTAAAAAGGATTATTGGTTAATATATTGAATATAAGTAAGTAGTTAATGGTACTTCAACTTGTTTTAAAGTTGAAGTATTTTATTATATTAACAAAAAATTATAAGGCTGGTATTGGTATGAATATAAAAAAGAAACTATACTTAACCATAATTGTTCTTTTATTAGGTATTCCGGCAGCATTTTTTACATTTCTATTTGTATTTATTATAGACAAAATATCACTATCAATTATAGATTATTTTTCCAATAGCATCTTAATCATTTTCATTCCAGCTCTTGGCGGCCTTATTGTAGGTTTTTTATTAAAATATGGACGTTTAACAGCCAAAGGACATGGAGTTCCTTTACTTTTATCAACTATCAAATCAGAAAAGAAAGGGCTTACCAAAAGTGATTTGCGTTCAGAGGGTTTAGCTACTACCTTTACAGTAATCTCGGGAGGTTCAGTTGGACTAGTAGGACCAATTATTGAATTAACAACCGGTATTACTGATATTATAGGTCGCAAATTGAAATTTGATTTAGATAATTACCAAACATTAATCGGAGGAGGAGCAGCAGCTAGTTTTTCTGCTGTATTTAATGCTCCCTTTGCAGGAGTTTTGTTTTCCTTAGAGGTCATAAATAAAAATTGGTCAATAAAAAATATAATATTTACAGGGTTATCGGCTTTTTCCGGCTTCTATTTTATTAACTTAATCAAACCTAAATACTTTTATTTCTTTAAAAATATCAATATTGAACAAAGTAGTTTAAATATGAATCAATATATTTATATAATAGCGTTCTCGTTTTTCATGGCCTTGCTCGGTTGGCTTTTTATTAATCTTTTATTATTAGATGAACATATTTTTTCTAAAATTAATATACCTTTATATCTCAAACCGATGTTCGGTGGTTTATTAGTTGGTTTAATAGGCTTCTTTTTCATAGAAATCATGGGCACCAGTAGTAGATTAATTGGCAATTCAAATAAGCTTGAATTTGGGATTGGTTTACTGGCTGCTTTATTGTTTCTCAAAATAGCTGCAACCGGTTTTTCCATTGGGTCTGGTGGTTCAGGTGGCTTATTTGCACCAATGATTCTAACCGGCTTATTAGCTGGCCTTTTAGCAGAAAGCCTTTGTGTAATGTTTTTACCCGGCTTTGCGATAACACCGGCCTTTATGGCTTTGTGTGGAATTGTAGGTATCTTTGGAGGGATAATTAAAGCACCCATTACAAGTGTCATCTTAGTATTAGAACTATTTTATTTACCAAATTTAATCATACCTTTAATTCTTGCAGCATTTATACCTTTTATTATACTTAATTTCTTAAAAGTAAAGAGTATCTATTCACCGGAACTATTTAACAAGCAATTGTAAAAAATTAACAATAATTGACATGCCTACATTTTATGGTATAATAAAATTAATAAATATGGAAGGGGAGATGTTAATGCAAAAATATCAATGTACTGTATGTATGTATATCTATGATCCAGAAGAAGGAGACGCTACTCAAGGTATTGAACCTGGCACTCCTTTTGAAGATTTACCTGATGACTGGGTATGCCCGGACTGTGGAGTAGGTAAAGAAATGTTTGAACCTTACGAATAAACATATTTTGAATTAAATAAGAGTAATAAAACCGGGTTTTCCCGGTTTTTACTTTTATTTGAAATTGTTATATAATGTATTTTGAGATGAATATATAAGGGGTTGTTGACCTTGTTCAAGAAATTAGTTAATTTTAACATAGAAGATATGTCTACAGCTCAAATACTGGTTTCCGGCTATTTTGTCATTATTGTGACCGGTACATTACTATTAATGCTGCCTGCTGCTACTACTCAAGCTGGTAATATGAGTTTTTTAAATGCCCTATTTACAGCTACTTCAGCGACCTGTGTAACAGGACTGATTGTGGTTAATACCGCGTCTGCTTTTACGGTATTTGGGCAGATTGTTATCATGGTTTTAATTCAGATCGGTGGACTGGGTATTATGACCATGTCAACACTGGTAGCTTTTATCATAGGGAAGAAGATCACCTTAAAAGAAAGATTAATTATTCAGGAAGATTTAAACCAGTTTAAGATCTCCGGTTTAGTAAGATTGGTTCGCTATGTAATCGGATTCACCCTTTTATTTGAAGGAATTGGCGCCTTAATAATGTTTATAAGGCTATTAGGTGATTATGATGTAGTCGGTGCCTTATATATGGCTGTATTCCATGCTGTATCCGCTTTTAATAATGCCGGCTTTGATCTTTTTGGTAACTCTTTAGAAGGCTTTACTGGTGATGTTACAATTAACTTTGTAGTTATGATTTTGATTATCATAGGAGGTATCGGTTTTGGAGTAATTACCGAAATCTCCAATTTTAATAAATTTAAACATCTTAGTTTACAGACTAAGATTGTTATTTTAATTTCTGTCTTTTTAATTATCTTTGGCATGGTAGTAATCTTTGGTTTTGAATACACCAATCCTGACACAATGGGTAATTTAAGTTTCGGAGATAAAATGCTGTCATCCTTATTCTTATCAGTTACACCTAGAACAGCCGGTTTTAATACTGTTCCGACTGGTTCTTTAAGAAACTCAACTCTGTTTTTTGTTATCGTGTTGATGTTTATCGGAGCTTCGCCCGGTTCAACTGGTGGTGGAATAAAGACAACTACTTTTGGTGTCATGGCAGTTACCCTCTGGAACCTTATCATTGGTAAAAAGGATATGGAAATATTCAATAGACAGTTAGAAAAAGAAGTGATTTATAAAGCAATCTCGATAACTATGTTATCAGCAGGTTTGGTTATCTTAGTTACCCTGATTCTTTCTATAACAGAACAGGGAGCCTTTATAGATATTTTATTTGAAACCGTTTCTGCTTTTGGCACTGTAGGACTCTCAACCGGTGTTACACCTACCTTAACTAAAATTGGTAGGGCACTGATCATCTTTACGATGTTTGCTGGTAGAGTAGGACCTTTAACCTTTGCTGTAGCCTTTGCCGAAAGAGAAAGAAAAGGAATTTATCATTATCCATCAGAAGATGTTATGGTTGGATAATTTAAGTTGTTCATATTAGGAGGTTAAAAAGATGAAGCAGTTTATAGTTGTGGGCCTGGGTAGATTTGGTTCTAGTGTAGCTAAAACATTATCTGACAATGGACATGACGTATTGGCAATCGATCAGGACCATCAGATAATCCAGGACATATCTAACTCAGTTACCCATGCGGTAGAAGCAGATGCAACCGATGAAGA
>Ga0102934_1003050_pt1 | contig 11482 bp, 18 predicted proteins | sample SalPonR2_A_D1_MG_FD_78175 | JGI IMG/M metagenome (GOLD analysis project Ga0102934, IMG submission 78175) | Salt pond soil microbial communities from South San Francisco under conditions of wetland restoration - Salt Pond MetaG R2_A_D1_MG | ecosystem: Environmental > Aquatic > Marine > Intertidal...
CGTTCCGAACTCAACTGGCTCAAAGGTGGCATAGGCCGAGCCCAAATGGGAGACCGAGCAGAATCAGAACTCATCTCCATGAGTGACCCATTCCAAAACCGAGGAAAAGGATTCTACATCGGTCAAGATAAAGCTGTAAAAGTGTGGAATCGTCCGCGTCAAACATACCATTTCAGGGAAGGCAACGATATGACAGAACTCCTCAAGAACTACCGAGAAGTATTCGGTCTTGACAATGCAGAAAAATGGAGACGATGGGATGAATGAAAATAAAATGAAATACAAACACTACTCAACTGTTCTCAACATCATCAAAAAACATCCAAATAAATTTTTTACAATCAAAAAAATCACTCGAAAAACTGACCTCTCAACAGGTCAAATATCACTTATTTTAGGAATACTACGAAAAGAAGGAGTAATAGAAAAATGGAATTTTGCTACATGGAGGAAGATTAATGTTTGATTTCCTCAAATCAAAGAAAGACCCAGACCGCATCGAAACAGATGATGAACAACCCTATGACCGCATGGAGAAAGCACCTCGCAGCATCAAACTCTTAGTCAATCTAAAAACATTCATATCAGAAACCGACCCACTCCGAGTCATCCTTTTTGCATCAATCCTTGCTCTTGTTGCATTCATCATCATCGGATTCGCCTTGCCTTGGCTCGAAGTCATCCAAGATGTCCCATCAAAAATACCAATCCTCACAGCAATCTCATTCTTCACTCTCGGTGTCTTCTTCTATGATTTCAAAATGAAGACCATCATCGAAAGAATCTGTGAACTCTCCATCGATGGCCGAACCTTCCTTGTTGACAACCGACGCATCGACCTCACACCAGGCGGTGAAATCCTCTACCGAGTCAACTCATCAGGAAAACCACTCTACAACCATGACGAATCAAATATGCGAACCTATGGCAAACAAAAAACAATCTTCATCCCAAAACAAGTCCTTGACCAATTCGACACAGTGCGTGGCCACAAAGCAAAAGCCTATCCACAATGCAAACTCAAAGAGACCCGACTCAATGATGTCAACTACGGCATCTACTATGTACCCACCAAAGTATCAGAATCACGCCTGCTCAAACGAATCGAGACCACCCAAGCAAACCTTGAAATCTATCGAGAAATGATTGACCAATTCATCAATGACACCAAAAAAATCGTCAATGACCTGCACACCCAGGAAGCATCCCACCTCAAAGGAATCGTCAACAACATCTCCATGCTTCAAAAAGCAATGTATGGCACACCTGAACAAATCGCCAAACAAGTCCGCCAACAATCCTACCAAATGGGAGCAGGTTCACGTTACCCATACAGTTCACGATTCTCCCACTATGGCAACCCATCATGGTCAAACGTAAATCCAACACCGAATCAATTCCAACCACTTGATGACGAAGGTGATAGTGAATGAGCGATGAAGACTCCCTTGAAAAAATAGAATCTATGGCTGAAGATATCCAAACCACCCGAGAACTCAAGACCCTCATCTATCACCAAGATTTCGTCTACAACAACACCATCAAACCAGAAATAGAAACCATGATACAATCAGGAAAAAAAGAAACCGCTCAAGCATTCAAACACTACAACAACACCTACAAAAAAATGGTGGCTCACATGTTCGTTGAACTCCTCTTACTCAAAAACCCAGACAAAGAAAAAGAAGAAATCATCGAAGACATCAGAGAGGCATAATCATGAATTACAAACCACTCATCATCCTACTCATATTCCTATCAATACCCATCGCCACTGCTGTTCCATCCCATGACATCGGATTCACCATCCTCAACAATGACGGCCTCACCAAATACAGTTCAAACAACTATACCTTCAAATGTGAAGAAGCAAACACCAACATACTCACCATCATTCTCTCCCAAGAATCAGGCTATACCTACATGACCATCCAAAAAGAGGTCAACAACCGATGGGTCGATACTGGCTACAATACCCTTGACCAGACCAACAACATCTACCAAATCCAATTCCATGAATCAGGACTCTACCGATTCCATCTCTACCGAGAAATCAACACCACCACCATCATCGAAGATTACCAATTCGTGAACATCAAAGGAGCCGATGGCGAATTCATAGCAGGTGATGTACAAACACTCATAGAACGAGGTCAATGGCTCAAGAACATGGAACAAATCTATGGTCGTCAATGGCCTGGATTCAGGGATTGGGCATCAAATGCTTTCCGAGTTTTCAGCAACCCATTCTACATGGTAACTGATGTTCTTGCAACCGTCGCCATGCTTTTCTTAATGCCTCATACATGGTTCATCATCGCCATCATCTTCATCTTAGTCTATATCATCCTGCGAAGAAGAATCAGTGTTACCAGACGGGAACGGCAACTCAAAAAGAAACATGGCAGTCAAGAAGACCTCATCAAGAAAACCCGTCTCGCTGAAGAAGAAGAACGACTCCACCAACTCCACACCATGCCGATTGACCATGCCCTTGAAAAATACTCATTCGGTGGTCACTACCGACCCAGAGCAATCTGCTATGACATGGGAATAGAAGAACTCGGAGTCAACTATCCAACAGCATTCAGTCTTTCCTTTGACCTAGGAAGAAAACTCTTCGCTGACAATGAATCAAGAAGGAAGGAAGCAGAAGAAATCATCGATGCACTCGTCGAACAATATGCTCCAACCCTTGAACGAACCTCAATCCTTCAAGACATATCAGCCTGTGCTCGAGCCGTCTCTGCTGAATCAGTAGAAGGAAAATCAAAAATCTATATCAAGGACACCTTTGGTCGCATAGCAGAAGAAGCTGAAAAACGAGCCAAACAGGAAACAAGTGAACTCTCCAAGAAAATCAAACTGAAATCAGAATCAGACATCTCCCTGTCAAAGACCATCGAGAATGTACAAAAGAAGAAAGCAAAAGGTGACAAAAGTGGTTCAACTAAGCAAAATTGAATGGAAATGGGCATGGAAATGGAAACCCAGAACATACCAAATCAAAATCGGTGACAAAGTAGCCTACCTCTACAATCAATCCAAACAACTCCTCAACGCCTCACCATTCACCTGCAACAAAGAAATCTTCAACATGAACAAATTCACCATTTCATGCATCCACAAGATGACCAAAAAACCCAAATCATCCATCAATGAATCCTACTCCACCATCTATCAACCAAAACAGGAACTCACCCGTCTCTACTCAATCCCAATCGAAGATGAACGATTCTACAAACGATACCGTCGGCTCATCCAACTCCGCAAACGAATCACTATCCAACTTTCCACATCACCCAATGACCTCGGCTACTACTATGCCTCAATCACCCAACCCTTCCCATCAAGTGACATCGAACTCATCAACACCGACCCAATCCAACTCCTTGAACATCTCTTCCTGACCGCTGAATTCTACATTGAACGAGACCGAATCCCAGTCACCCTATCAGAATCATGGTTCAAAGACTACAAATATCTTGGTCATCACAAAACACCTGAAACCATTGCTCGCCACAATGTAGAATCATCATACTACAATTCAATCTATGATGCCATCGAATCAAGTTTCCGCAGCACCGACAAAACATCATACATCTCAATCTATGACCTTTTTGACAAGAACCGATTGCTTCATCCCTACACCATCCTCTACCTCATCAATACTGACCCACATCTTTTCCTCGATGAGAACGACTTCGTTATCTATGAACCAACCATAATAGGTGAGATGTCATGATTGACAATCCCATCATCCAATCATTGACCCTCATAGGATTTGGATTCTTCGCTGGAATAACCATCACCCTATTCTACATCTTTTTAGTAAGCAAGAACACCCTAATCAAAACAGCAATCCTAATATCATCAAAATTCAACCAATCCAATCTGACCTTCGAAGAATTCTGGTCACTTATTGAATCAACAATCAACAAGACAATCAAAGTGAAGCAAGATGAGGAAAAGAACAAAACATTTCACTCAGAAATTGAAGACACTCACCACTAATACCTTCAACTATCTCCTTGAAATGGAAACCAATGTTTTTCGAACATACCAGCTCGCAAAATTCGGTCTCCTAATCACCAGTGGTGCAGTCTTCCTCATCCTCATCAGCAAGACCATCACACCATCTCAATGGTCATGGTATTGGAAACTCCTCACCGCTTACTTCATCCCACCAGCAGGGAAAGAAACCATCATCCCACTCGGCATCAACAGAGGCATACCATCATTCACATGGTTCATATCCATCGTCACCATCGACCTGCTCATTTCCCTGACAATCATCACAAATTGGTGGCTCATCGAACTTGCCATCTCCCAATCCAAATACATTAAGAAATCCTACACCAAGCTCCAGAACCGAGTAAACCGCCTTGAACAAAAAAAGTATGGCATCTTCCTACCCATCATCTTACTCATCTTTATGTTCATCCCATTCCAAGGTTCAGGATGCATATCAACATCAATCCTCGGCACACTCCTTGGATTCAAACGTGAACACATCATCATCGTTGTCCTCATCGGCTCAATCATCTCAACCCTACTCATCACCATCATCTACATCGAGGGAATCGCCCTATGGAACTAAAATACTATTTCCTACTCATCTACAGTTGCATCTGCTTCTTCTATCTCAATACCATCACCCTACCCAGAATAATCCCATCAATAATCCTAGTCACATCCTATCAATCTACTCTTATTTTTTTCTATATTGGAATCAAAAAAAGATACAATCAGGAGAAAAAACATGAATAAAAACATAAAAATCATCTATCTGGCACTCATCTCCTGCATTCTCCTTGCAGGAATAGCAAGTGCATCGATAGAACAGGCAGAAACAGGCAGTTACTCAAAACAAGAAGGCAAAAAACTCATCTTCTACGGAGACTCGGTAATAACCAAATTCCACATCCGATACTGGAACTTTGACAACACATCCCACAAACATGAAGAGACCGACCTATCACTCAACACCACCACCTATGTCTATGAAATCTATCCACCAAAGAACTGGAATGCTACCTACATCCGATGGGAAGCAACAATCCATGACTCATTCGGTGACGTCTACCGATTCGAAGGCGGATTCTCAATGACTGGACCACTCCCAATCAACCTATCTGGTGAATTCCAAAATATATCAGATGACCTGAAATCATGGTTCATCCAAAATGAATCAATCAATGACCGCTACGACAACCTCAATGAGACCATCATCACTGAAATAGATTCTCTCCTCGGCAACTACAATGAAGGAATCGTATCTGAACTCAAGACAATAGGTCTCACAGACAATCAAATCACTGAAATCATGACATCAGTAAGTGATGGATTCCAATCAACCTTACGCTCTAAAGAAGAACAAGAAATCAAGGTTGAACAAGCAAGAGATGATGCCTTCTGGAATGGAGTAAAATTAGTATCAATCTTCATCTTTGTAGCAATCGCTGTGTTTGGATTCAGCCTCTATGTCAAACGTGACAGCCTAGACTTACCTCAACTTTTTTCACTCACTAAAAAACCCACTAAACAATCTGATTCTTCAGATATGGACATATTTGATTTATAAGGAGAATATTCTATGAAATCCGAAATGGAACACATTAAAGACGCAGTTGAAACCCTCAATTCCCTTGAACAAACCGAGAATGTAAAAATCTTTACCCGTAAGGGAAAAGAAGTCATCACTGGATTGCTCAAGAGATATGAAAAACAAATCCGAGTCAAAAATCTCATCGAGGAAACTGTTGATGCCAAACTCCACTCATTCGAGTCACGAATCCTTGATGCTATCAACAACGGAAACCAACCACAACCAGTTCAGGTCAAATCTCAACCTGAACCTTCTCCAACACCCATCGATGTATCAAAGAAGGTAGATGAAGCAATTGAGAAGAAAAGCAATGGTTGGAAAGAGGTAGAGAATACTAAAGAACTCAAAGTTCTCAAATATGATAACCATACTCTCACCATCATGGATGACGGCAACCAGAAGATGGCAAATATTGATGATGGAGACAATGAGCCAGTCACTAAAGAACATGACCTCGAATATTTCAAGAAAAAGGTAGAGAACCTCTAATTTCTCTCTTCCTTTATAAATATTATATCAAAATTTTTATATATTATCTATTTGTTACACTCTTGATATGGGGTCAAATAATACTTTCAACAACCATAGCAAATACTTTTTTAGTATGATAACAAATAATCATAAGAGTGAAACCAATGGAATTATATAGCAACTACCCAAGGGAGTATAGACAAGAACTGTTTGAAATCACTGAATACCTACAAAAGAACAACTACTTCGATTTAGAAACCATACCAATCTTCAATGGAATCCTTCGTTATTTCTACTATCTATCAAAGAGCAAATCAATCAATGAATTCAAACAATCATATCTTGATGAAACACAAACATTCAGAGAATATATCAAAAACAATCAAACACTAAATAGGAAACAAAAAGGAGTAAAGATTGCCATTGAAATCATTGACAATCTTCTATCAAAATATGATGATGATTTTAGAGACATACTAAAAAACATAACATTGGTATTTGAAGAAGGCCGAATGATATATCAGAAGTTCATCCTTCAACATCCTAACATCACTATCGATGAGGTCTACCAAGAATGTAAGAACTACTTCTCTAATCATGATTCTTATGAACAAGATTAGCTATTTCTTCTTCATATTTCTTCAATATGTCCTTTGAGTTGATACCATTCACATAATCTATATGTTTCCGAATAGCATCTTTACAGAATTCAGTAGTTGACGTATACCCTTTATTTGGATTACTTCTAATCGTCTTGTCAACTTCTCTCATCAATCCTTTCGGTATTGAGATTGTCACATATATTCTTTTATTTTCTTTTTTTGTCATAATTCACCCAAACTATAAACAAACAATATGATTATAAACTACAAAGTATAAATAATTTACCTATAACATCATTATATATGTATCAAAAAACACCAATTCAATAACTAATCCATCATTGATGGGTAACACTTTTATACTCACTTTCTATTTACATTTTGTGAGATGGGAAACACCAATTTTCATCTCAAATTTGAAATAAATAGAGGTGCAAGAATGAACAGCCAAATAGAACGGGTGAGGAAACCGTCAAATAGTCTAAGGAAGCAAGTATCTGACCGAATATTACACCTTCTCTACACAGGGAAAAAAGCAAACATACAATGGTTCACGAACAAAGACATCGCCAATATGCTACCTGACTTCTCATATGGGAAGAAGAAAGACCGAGATACCATAAAAAATACACTATTCATATTATGGAAAAAAGAGAAGGTCAAAAAAATAGGAAGAGGAAAATGGGTCATCAGTAAAACCCTATACTTCGAGTTGAACTCAAAACGAATCAACCGTAAAATCAAGAGGAAACACAAGAAACTCTGCTCCCACCTGAAATACAAGAACCGACGCTACTATTGTCCTATCAGGAACATATACATATCAAACACCAATGAAACCTGTACTTCCTACAGTCGCTCACAACTCAACTTCAAATCACCATGCCCTGCCTACTGCATAAAGAAATCGACCCTGCTCACAAAACAGAAATCAAAAGACATACTCACAAGGAAGAAAATAACCACTATGTCAGAATTCCGTCAAGAATATGGTTCAATCCATGACCCAGAATCACACCACTACTTGCCAAATCTTGCAAAGGAACGCAAACGGATGATTTCAGGTCAATAATCATCCATCTTTTTTCTTTTTAGGTAAATCATTATACAAAAACTATATATACATCATTTACAGATTAACTATGTGAGGTGCATATGTAATGAATCCCGAACTAATTCTACAACAATTCACCAAACCAAAAAAATCATTCACAGGCGACATTGCAACAAAACTCAAACCACACACCAACAAAACCCATGATATATGGTGGGTTCAAGATGAGAACGGACAAGGAGTCAAAGTCAAATTCAAAACATCAACAGCACTCACCATTTTTGAAATGTCATTCCTCTACACCATCTACACCAAACACCTACCAAAAGACTATGCCTACTACCATCAATGCAAGGCAGGTCAACGATTCTTCGACAACATCCAATCAATAACACTACTTGAAAAATCAAATCAGATTATTTCGACCAAAGAAATCAAGTGAGGAAAGAGACATCATAGGGAAGGTACACCTGCGACCTTCCCTTCCCATTCTCCGAGATGATATTATGAAACACTATTTTTGGAAACAACCGATATCAACCCTTAAAGTAGAATCTGACCACATCAACGGCTATATCAGAGTATTCAGAAAAGGAAAACTCATCTTCAGCCGAGAGAACCTTTCACCAGAAACCATCGAAATCGTAGAGCAACTCTTCCTAAACAACGTGACCAAAACCAATCATGATACATCAAACTACATCAGGTGAACCCATGAAAATAAATATCAAAGAAAACAAGGAAATCATAACCAATCTACTCAAATCAACAGAACGAGAGAACATCAAATCACTCATTGACCACCTATCACTCAATGGATTCTTCAAGGCTCCCTGCTCAAAGAATCACCACCTCAACATAGAAGGTGGCCTTGCTCAACACAGCCTCAATGTACTCGATGCCTACCAAACACTCAAAGATGACATCCTAAACCGTCAATCAGCTTCCTTTTTTGGAGTTGACCTACGCATCCCAGAATCAAGTGAAATCATCACCTGCTTACTCCATGACACTTGCAAAATCGACCAATACGACATAGTACCTGATGGCATCGAATACAACCACGATACAATCCCACTTGGTCATGGAGAAAAATCACTCTTCCTAATAAGTGAACACATCCAACTCTCCATCATCGAATCAGTGATGATACGATGGCACATGGGACCATATGATTCAGGTGACTACTTCAAATATCAAAAACAAATCAGCAAATATCCTGAAGCAATCCTACTCCATTTTGCAGACAACTATGCCACTCATTTCATCGACCCACTCTATGAATATGAGGTGAAACCATGAAATTTGAAAATGAAGAAGACCAAATCTATATCGATATGCCGAAAACGAATGCGAACATCGATGTACTCATCAAACTCCTAGAGAACCAAAAAACAATCAAAACTGAATATCTTCTCAAACCAGATGACATCACACCAGGAAACAGAATAAGAAAAAAAGCAGAAAAAGACAACAAGTTCAAAGCACCGAACAATACATCATGGTTCCTTCAATGGCTCGAAGATGAGAAAATCAAACAATTCACCCTTCAGCAACTCCTTGATGATTCACCTACTTGGATGACCAAGGAAAAAGCAGAAGACATCATTGCTCACCAACTTGTGAAAGAAAAACTCTTCCAACTCAACTCAACAACATTCAAGGTAAGATAATGGATGAATACATCTTCATCACCATATGCATTGAGATACTTATCATATCAGTATCACTCATCGTTCCACATATCACCAAAAGAAAGAATCTTATAGTCAAAATCTTTGTGACTCTCAATGCATTCTATCTCTTAGTCTTTCTCTCATTTATCTCAATCCTACTAATATACAGAATAACAAATTAATTATAGAAGGTAAAATAATGCCATACATACAACGAATAATACCCACAAAGAAATACATAGACCAAATCGACAAAACACTCGACCAGGTAGTCAAAGACACCGCTGACCAAATCGATAAACTCGAAAAGAAAAAACTAAACAATGAAACCACCATAACCTATGGTCAACTCTACTCGGTACTCAAAGAAGACATCTTGCACACTTCAATGATACTCAACAAACACATCGAAACCAAAATACTCAATTTCATCGAAAAACTCGATGAACATCAATACAAAGAATTAAAAGGAAAAGAAGATACCATCCATGAACTACTAAAAAAGTAGTTGAGTATAGATAGGAGAGTCAGACAGCATTGACATATGCACCTCTATTTATGTTGATTCTTTTTTGACTCTCCCTATAAAACTCATTTTTTAATTGTGATATCTATGGGAAGAACAGGTTATATGTTACGCTATCAGTGTAACTCATGTCAATGTTTCTTCAGAGGACTCTCCGAAAAAGAGTGTCCGCTCTGTAACTCCCATGACATCACCATCATCCAAACCAACATAGGCGAATAAGAAAAAGGAGGAACATTTTTTGAAACACATCATCATCGGTTCAGGAGTGATAGGAAGAGCTACAGGTGAACTCCTCGAAGCTCACAACCACTCGGTCACCTATCATGACATCAACCAGAAAACCATCAAGAAACTCAAAGAAGCAGGTAAACAGACCACACTCATCATATCAGAACCATACGACATCTACTGGATATGCACTGCTGAATGGCACATTGAAAACGCATTAAAAAAAGTCAACGTCAAGGGAGCACATGTTGTCATCCGAAGTACCATCACCCCAGACACCATCAACAATCTCCAAAATGAATATCCATCATTCCGCTTTGCTCATGTGCCTGAATTCCTACGGGAAAAAACAGCAATCCAAGACATCTTCAACACTGAACGAATCATCATCGGAACCACTAATCTACAAATACAAGACAAATTAGAATACATCTTCAAAGACATCAATTCACCAAAAATCATCTGCAAACCTGAAGAATCATCACTCATCAAACTCACCGCTAACAACTGGCTCGCCATGCAAATCTCCTTCTGGAATGAAATGAAAATCCTTTTCTCCAAATACAATGTCAACCCTCAACTCATCTCCAACGCTGTCACCCTTGATTCCCGAATCTCAAACTATGGCTCAAATATGCTCGGTAAACCCTTCCAAGGATTTTGTTTTCCCAAAGATACTGAAACCCTCGGGAAACTCTTCAACAAACATGACCTCAACAGCCAACTAATCAAATCAACAATAACAGTCAACAAGGTGATAGAATGAAATTTTCAAAACAATTTACCATTCTCTTTGTAATTCTAATGATAATCCCAATGATATTCATTGGATTACAAAACGGAAATACATATCTAAAAAAGGAAAAAATAGAAAGTGGTGAAATAGTAGTAACAGAAGAAAAAATCACAACATCAGATATCATCCAAGCATACATCACTTATGCTATTGCCATTTTTTCAATCTATTTCTTTGTATCAATATCTGAAAAAGCAGATAAGAAAAAGAGGTAGTCTAATGAATCCACTTGTATCAGTAGTAATTCCTACCTATGAACGAGAATTCCTACTTACCCGAACCCTTCACTCTGTTACCACTCAAACCTATCAAAATCTTGAGGTCATCATCATCGATGATTCACCAACACAAAAACCAAAATCGTTCTTTGGAGAATTTGATGACCTTAACATAATCTACATCCATAATGAAAAGAAACAAGGTGCTCCACATGCTCGCAACATCGGCATATCAGAATCAAAAGGAGAATTCATCGCATTCCTTGATGATGATGACACTTGGCAATCAACCAAAATAGA
>Ga0102934_1003051_pt1 | contig 11480 bp, 7 predicted proteins | sample SalPonR2_A_D1_MG_FD_78175 | JGI IMG/M metagenome (GOLD analysis project Ga0102934, IMG submission 78175) | Salt pond soil microbial communities from South San Francisco under conditions of wetland restoration - Salt Pond MetaG R2_A_D1_MG | ecosystem: Environmental > Aquatic > Marine > Intertidal...
ATCCCGGCAGCATTTTTATAAATGTTATAATTTTTTTTTTTGGGATCTATAACAACCGGTATATTATGTTCCCGGCACATATTGATAATCCGGGTAAAGGTGTAATCATTAATAACACCCTTGCCATAATCTGATAAAATGCAGGCCCTGGAACAGGCGATTTTTTTTTCGAGTTTGCTTTTTATCTTATTAAAGACAATTCTGTTGAGATCAGCAGTATCCTCTTCATCCATGCGCAGCAGCTGCTGGTTATGGGCAATGAGACGGGTTTTTACAGAGCTCTTGCGGTTTTTCATTTTATAAATATTATCAGTAGCAATATTTTTCTGCGCCAGCAGCTTAAAAAGTGTTTTCTGCGCCGTATCCATACCGGCAATCCCGAAGAGATAAGGAATACAGCCGACAGCTTTCAGATTCAAGGCCACATTGGCCGCTCCTCCCGGACGGTAACTTTTATGCTGATGGGTAAGTACCGGTACCGGAGCTTCCGGTGATATTCTTTCTACTGTGCCGTTTATATAGGAATCAAGAATAATGTCCCCGACAATTAAGAGAGGCAGCCCCTTTATTTTATTGAGAATAGTTTTCATTTAAATTTTATTTTTTAAAGATTTACTCTTTTTTTTTTAATTTTAACCTTGATATAGTTATATTAAAGATTATGTATAAAATATAACAGGTCCAGTAACAATAAAAAATATTTAAAAAACAAAACCAGTGCCAAAAAAGAGATAATAATAATCCATTTGCGTTTTCTGCGGCCCCATCCCTTAAAATAATAGGTAATTTTATAAAACTGTATTTCAGAGACCATTAAAATACTTAAGATAACATAAACCAGCAGCAGAAATGTAAAATTGTGGGTAACGGTTTCGCTTAGATGAACCAGCGGATATATCTGCTGCGGCAGCTCTTTGTCCCATATTTGATAAAGTTTGGCAAAAGGTGTAATATAAAAATTAAAGGTAAATAAAAGGGCCATTAAACTGCCGGCAACTGTGGTAGGCAATCCGTAAAAAAAATCTTTGCTCTTATGTATACTGAAACGGGCCAGTCTTATACAGGCAGTAGCGGGAAATAAAAAAGCCATTAACCTAATAATAAAAAGATTGTTGTAAATAAACCCGGGCACAAACAAAACATTGTAAGCGACTATAGAATCAATACGGCGGCCAGCCAGTAAAGTCACTGTATAAAATAAAACTCCCGGCGCGATACCAAAGGTAATAAGATCTGATAAAGAATCAAGCTGCTTACCCAGCCTGCTTTGGACATTTAATGCCCTGGCTGCAAAGCCGTCAAAAAAATCAAAGGCAATACCTACTATAATAAATAATCCGGCTGCCTTAAGATATACTATAAGCATGAAACTTTCCTCATGCGCGGAAGCCTCATGCACTGCCTGCAGACATGCCAAAACAGCACTAAAGCCCATGAACAGACCGGCAGCTGTTAATATGTTGGGAATATTTTTTTTTAAGGTAGCTAACGTCATGGCTGCCCCGGCCGGGAACCTATCCTGCTGATATCGATCTCATATTGGCGGCCGGTCAGATTTTCCAATGCCTCGGCGGCAAAAACCCGGAAACCAACCAGCTCCTCAGGGTTATTATAGATATCCAGTAAAATATTGGTAGAGGCCGGATGCCGGATCTCTCCCAGGGCACTGATAGCATAGGATACATCGGTTTCTTTACTTACGTGCAGTTTTTTACCGATAACGCGGTTAGTAACAATATCATAAAGCGTATCCAGATAGTTGGTATCACCGGTCAGCCCCATAGCATTTATAAGGAAATAACGTTTTTTTATGCTGGCAGTATTATCCAGTTTGTTTAACAAAAAATCCGGCCGGTAATTGGTAGCCCGGCTGCAGCGGGCCAGCCACTGCAGACAGAAATCCTGACTGATGTATTTATTGGTTAGAGCATAATAGCGCATAGCGGTTTGAAAAGCAAACTGCATATCTGGATTTTTAGTAAAAGCCTGTTTGAAACTGTTATCAGCCTTATGCACCAGCTCATTGTATTTTCTTTGTACACTATGATAATGATTTATTTTTTTCCGGGCAGGACTTAACTCCCGCAGATATGCGCCGGCTTCTCCCAACAGTTTGCGGCCGGCGGCAGCATGCTCGGCAGCACTCCTCGTGCAGCCGCATAAGAGGAAAAAAAACAAAAGTAAAGTAAAAAGAATATATTTTTTCATAAAAAAACCCGCAATGCCGTATGAGTGATTTAAATATGCTGGTTCCTCTTGTCAAGGTGGGTTCCCGCAATTAGCTGCTTGGAAGAAAAAATTATCCTCCGTACAGGGTAATGATGTTGAGATCCCCTTTTTATATTATAGAGCCACTATTTAAATATCATCGCACATCGCAGGCTGAAAATTATATCGTAGAGTACAGGAAAAATCAAGATTAAAAAAATTGACAACAACCGGAAAAATGATATAATTAAGAAAAATTGTGAAAAAATCAAATCTGCAGCAAATGGTTTATTTTGCGCAGTAACGCAGTTTAAACAGGATATAAAACAGCTTAAATAGTTATGGCTTTCTGCATAAAATCCGGCGTACTTAAATATAACAGATAATAGACTAGTGAATTATAACAAAGCTTTTTTTAAAAATATTCTTGATAATATGTACGATGGTGTATATTTTTGCGATAACCGGAGACGTATTATATACTGGAATGCGGCAGCGGAAAAAATTACCGGGTATAAGGCGGAAGAAGTAACCGGTATCAGCTGCGCGGATAACCTTTTAGTACATACCAATGATCAGGGGGAAAATTTATGTAAAACTGCAAAATGTCCTGCGCTCAAAGCCATGCAAACCGCCAAAATAGCTGAAGAAAAAATTTTTCTCAAGCATAAGCAGGGCTACCGCGTACCTGTACTTACCAGGGTTTCCCCTGTAAAAGATGACAAAGGACAGATTACAGGTGCGGTTGAGATTTTTTCCGATAATACAGAACAGCTTTCAGCTTTTAAAAAAATAAAAAAACTGCAGGAACTTGCTTTTATAGATTCTCTTACCGGGATCGGAAACAGACGCTACACGGAAAACAGAATAAACGCCAAGCTGGAAGAAAAATCCAGATACAGATGGACAGATGACTTCGGCATACTATTTATCGATATCGATACATTCAAAGCAATAAACGATAAATTCGGACACGCTGCAGGTGACCTGATTCTTAAAGTTACCTCAAAGACAATATTAAAAAACCTCAGGCAGGAGGATTTTATAGGCCGCTGGGGCGGCGAAGAATTTGTTGCGATTATATCCGGAGTAGACAAAAAAAAACTTTTTGCCATAGCGGAAAAGCTCCGCTTCCTTATCGAACAATCACTGATATACGATTCAGGGAAGAACATAAGAATTTCTGTTTCCATTGGTGCAACAATGGCTAAAAAAAAGGATAAAATAAAAAGTCTCATAAAACGGGCGGACATTTTAATGTATGAAAGCAAGAAAAAAGGAAAAAACTGCGTCACGACAGGATAATATACAAGCCGTAACTATGATTTGCAGAAAAGCAGTCCGCGATCATACTCTTTCCTTTTTGGGCAAACTGGAAAAACTGTTTTAAAAAAAATTACTATACAATAAAAGTAATAACACGCTACCCTATTCATTCACTATTTCCAATCTTACCGGATCTTTCGGAAAAATGCTCGGAGCCTATGTAATAAACATAAGCGTAGTAGAGGTGGAAACATCACAGATTTTCTTTTCCGAAACCATAAATTGTAAATCAGTTAACGATCTTGAATCAGTTATTGAAAAACTTGCCGGACAGATTGCGGAAAAAGCTGAAGTATTTAATTAGAAAATAAAATTTATTTTAAAAAACTAATTCAATAAAAAATTCCGGAGTTGTTATAAATAGGACACACCACATGTTCAAGGCTGTTCCAATGTCAATCATAATAAAGCTCCCTTATTAACCCACCGCATGCGGCGGCTTGTTTATTCAACTACAAATGTTTGTTTAAACAACTTCATTAGTGAATGCAGTTTCGCTTTACAGCCGCGGCAGAGTTTTAACTTTTTCGGACATTCTTTGTCCGCCTTGCAGCATATAATATATTATAAATAAAAATAAATAAAATTTCTTATGAAAATAAATGAAATTATTGCACTGATAAATGCTGTTAATAATACTGAACGAATTAATAACATGGCTAAACTGGTTAGGGATATTTTTATACTTAAAAAAAAACTGGCGGAACCGGATAAACAGAACTGGTATTTCCGTAAAGGAATTAACTCGCAGGTCATAAGATTAAAAAAATTAACAAAGCGTTATGAAAGCATAAAAACTTTTATAAATAAGCACTCTCTGGATGATATTGTAAAAATGAAAGAAAAAGCTGAACAGGAGTTAAAGGAACTAAAAGCAAAAAGCATAAGGCCGCTGTTTGCCAGAAAATTAATACTTTCCGGCAAAAGCAATGAAATAAACGGGTTAGCAGAGATGATAGATGTCAAAGAGCAGTTCTATCTGCTGAAATCTATATCCTACCTTAAAGAATATCCGGAAGAATTAATATTATTTTTTTAATAGCCGGTCTAGTAAACCGCCACGGACGGCGGCTCTTTTATGCAGGCACGGACGCCTGCTTAAAACACTGCTATCTTTCAATTACAATTTTGATTTATAGCCACTTTATCCGCTTTTGAAGGGTGTTTATCTCTTTTGATAAATACGGGCAAAATTTGCTATTAGCTGTTCTGCTTTAGGCAAAGATAGAAGAACAGATAATACCCACTGACAGCATTTTTACTAAAATCATATTAAAATTTATTTTAATATTAAGGATTTTTTATGCATAAAACAAAATACGGCTACTTTGATACAGAGACTAATGAATACGTTATTACCAACCCGCTTACCCCGCGTTCCTGGGAAAACCGTATCTGGAATAAAAAACTTTTACTTCAGATTACCAACCATGGTACCGGCATTGGTTATGAAAAAGACGGTCAGGGCCGCTTTATTTTATATAATTTTTCCGGTAACCGTTTTCTGTATATATATGATCTGGACAAAAAATGCTGCTGGTCCCCGGCCTGGTATCCGCTTAAAACCAGACTGACCCAATATGAAGCACGCCATGGGTTAAACTATACTATAATCAAAGGCAGTAAAAATAATATTGAAGTTACCTGGAGCGTGACTGTAGACCCTGAGCAGGCTACCGAGATATGGCATATAGATGTTTTTAACAACAGCAGGCGTAAGCGGAATATTTTACTAGTGCCGGTTACCGAACTTGACCTTTCCTTTAAGGATCCCTATTTTGGACCGGTTAACCTTTTTAAAACCGATTACTCTTCCAGGAGTAATTTCCTTTTCGTAAAAAATTACTCTTACCGCTGCGACGCTAATGATTATGCACTGGGTTTTACTTCCAATAAAAAAATAACCAGGTTTGAAACTGATAAGGATATTTTTTTAAAAGAGTATTCCACCTATGTCAATCCGGCAACAATATTAAAAGACGATTTCAGAAACTCTTTGGTCAGCGGTAATAAAACCCCGCTCTTTGCCGTGCGTTACAGCCTTTCTCTGAAAGGCCGCCAGCACAACAGGGTGGAAACAGCTATGTTTACTGCAAGCAGCAGTAAGCAGGCGCAACAACAGGCGCAGCAAATAAAAAAAACAGGCAGCTTTAATAAAGCCATGCACCGGCATAAGCAATTTTATAATCAGCTGGTAAACAGTAATACGGTTCTGTCCCGGGATAAGGATATGGACAATTTTGTCAATGTCTGGACTAAAAACCAGCTGTTATTTAATGCTTACTGGAACCGTGGCTGGCAGATGGGTTTTCGTGACTGTATGCAGGATATGGATATCTACCGCATATTTGATACTGATTATGTCCGCGCCCGTATACTGGATGCCACCAGGCATATTTATAGAGACGGTCACACAGTACGTAAATGGGCCTCGGTTGATACCAAAAAATATTTTGACGGCGGTATCTGGTATATAAATACCATAGTAAACTATATCAAGGAAACAGGCGATTTTGATCTATTAAATATTGAGGAACCTTATTTTGACAAAGGAAGCGGCTCGATACTGGAGCATATGAAACAGACAGTTGCTTTCCTGGATAAACAGCGCGGTCCGGATAATATTTGCCGTATGGGTTTTGGTGACTGGAATGATGCCCTCAATGGTGTGGACCGGCAGGGTAAAGGAGAATCAGTTTGGACCACTATGGCTTATATGTGGGCTTTACAGAGTTTTATTGATCTTCTGGCCTATCTGCAGGATAAAGACAATAAACGCTACCAGCGTATTTCTAATAAACTTAAAAAAACTCTTAACCGCTCTTTCTGGGAGAAAGGCCGTTATATAAGGGCCGTTACAGATGATGGTACCAGGCTGGGCAGTCCGTCCGCCAAAGCCGGTAAAATATTTTTAAACCCTCAATCCTGGGCAATATTGTCAGATACAGCTAGTCCGGAACGCTGTACGGAAATGCTGGCTAATGTACGCCGCCATCTATATACTGACTACGGCTGTGTACTTTTAACCCCTGCCTACACTGAATTTAACGAAAATATCGGCCGCATCAGCGGTGATCTGCCCGGTTTTGTGGAAAACGGTGCCAACTATGTTCATGCCTGTATCTTTTATGCCTATGCCCTGGTTAAAGCAGAACTGCCTGATGAGGCCTGGGAGATACTGCATAAGATAATGCCCTCCAATCCCAAAAATCCGCCGGAAGTATCCCGGGTCGAACCCTTTACCATTACCAACTGCATCTTCGGTCCGGGCAGCGGAGCTGAGGGACAGGCTATGTTCCCCTGGCGTACCGGCAGTGCCGGCTGGTATCTTAAAGTTATCTGGGACGGTTTTATCGGTATTATACCTGATTATGAAAATGTTAAAATCAATGCCCGTATTCCCCGGGCTTTGGGTAAAACTGTCCGGGTGAGACGTTATATACGGAGTACTGCTATAAACTTTATTTTTACCAGAACTACCGGATCCGGTTTAAAATATGACATCATAGTTGAAAACAACAGCACGGTTGATTATCTGGAGCTAACTGAAGGTAAAACCGTATTGGTAAAACTTTAAAATTTTTATTACAAGGCTTGAATAAAGCAGACAATCTATGTCATAATACCCTTATGCAGACACATAAAACAGTTATAATTGTCCTTGTTTTAATTATGCTGTTATCCGGGCTGACAGCTGGGGCAAAAAAAAATGTCAGTGTTTTGGGTTTCAGCGCCCAGGGCGTATCTGAACTGGAAGCTAAAAGTATTACCGAACTTTTCTCGGTCTATCTTGTAAAAAGCGGTAAATTCAAAGTACTGGAAAGGGATAAGATTAAAACCATACTCCGGGAACAGTCTTTTCAGTACAGCGGCTGTACAGAAAGCAGTTGTGCTGTAAAGATCGGCAAGCTTTTAAATATGGATTTTATTATTATCGGCTCGGTTATTAAACTCGGGGAAAACCTGTTTGTTTCCGTAAGACAGGTAGCAGTAGAAACCGGTGAAATTATCAAGTCGCATAAAACCGACGGTTTTGTTATCAATGATGTTGACGCAGTACTCAAAAAGCTGGCTGAGTATTTTACCGGCAGTGATATTAACCGGCGGGCGCAACTGCAAAGTCACAGTGAGGTACGCCGTATCTACAAATTGATAAGCGACAATCTATTTCGCAATGAGGAAGCCATTACCAGACAAGCCCTTAACCTGGCTGAAATAGACCGTATAAAGCTTTACGAATCCAAACGCAAAGGCGGCAAGATTGCCGGTGCAGCTGTATTAAACTATTTTATCGGTTTCGGTCTGGGTTCCTTTGCAGTGGTAAAGCACCCTGCCGGCGGTTTTGTACAGCTTCTCGGTGAACTTACCGGGATCGGCATTATGATATTCGCGCCCGGCGATAACTTGCTCAACCAGGCCGCAGCTATCGGGGTTGGCTTTCTGGTGCTTTCCTGTTTCAGAGTAGCCGGTATTATCTCTCCTATTGTCTACGGCCGCCGTTTTGACCGTACTTTAAAACAAGTACTTGATATACAGTTGCTGACCCGCCGGGGCGGTGATCGGCAACTCAGGCCGGACTATGCCGGTTTAAAACTTAACTATTATTTTTGATTTACTGAAATTAACATGTAAATGCAGTTTGCCAATCTCAGCCGTTTAAAGGTATTGAATTTATCCTTCAACAGCTTAAACTGCTCAGCCTGAACGATAACCGGATGACTCTCTGCAAGACCTTACCAATCTGCAGCTGCTGATGCTGGATGCTGTTCTGACCAATACACCGGCCTGCCGCTGATTTGTCACTAATAACCGCACCTGTAAAATATACGCTTATTAAAAACGGGCGGAAACAGTTTTTAATTATAACCTGCGTTTTTATATTCCGGATCAGCATCCGGTCCGAAAGCCAGTTCTGCCCGCCGCCGGCGGAATTTTTTAACCGCCGCTGTACATGCCGGATCATTTATAAAATTTTTTGTTTCTCCCGGATCTTTACTCAGATCAAAAAGCACTTCCGGCATGTCCTCCCCGTAATACTGGTATTTCAGTTCATCCTGTTTGATCATTAAATTACGCCCGCCGAATTGAGATACAGTTTCATTAGACCAGTTACCGGTCTCACCCTGCATAAGCGGCACCAAACTGCGGCTGTCCAGGTCAGAAGGCAGGGGCAGATCCGCCAGCTGGCAAAGTGTGGCAAAAAGATCGCATAAATTGACATTTTCTTTGACGCGGGCCGGTTTAAAACGGGCAGGCCACCTGATAAACAGAGGTACTTTGACACTGCCCTCAAAAAATTTTTGTTTTTCCCACACAGCATGCTCACCCAGCATCTCGCCATGATCAGACGCATAAATAATGATCCAGTTATCAAGATCCTCACCCGCATATTCAAGCTGTTTTATAACTTCCTCAAAACGCATATCCATATTTTCTATGTTGGCATAGTAGGCTGCAATTGCCCGGTCAACACAACGCGTGGGAACATGCTCACCGGGAACAAGCGGAGACCCGGTAAAAGGGCACTGTCCCAGAAAGGGATGGTCAAACGGTTCGCTGTTTTGATACTGCTTTACCCGGGGCAGGTAATAGTCAAAAAGCTCCTTGCGCGCCATATAGGGGTAGTGAGGGTTTTTAAGGCCCAGGTATAAAAAATGGGGCTGAGCCGGATTAAAATTGTCATAATGACCGCTGATATAGGAGTTATAGATTGTATCCAGCATACCTCTGGTAGCCAGATCATCAGAGGTGCTGTGCCGGGAATATCCGATCCCGGCCCGTAAAATTTCCTTACTGTCATCCCATTTAAGGGTTTTATGCAGATTGCGCGGATCGTCTGATTTAGTTTTATATTTATCCACCTCATCCGTCTGCATCCCCTCTATATAACGGGGAGCAACATGGGTATCGCCGGCTACCCGCTCCAGCCAGCCCTGCATCTGGTCAGTACCCATGTGATGCAGTTTGCCGGCGGCAATGGTCCGGTAACCATACTGACTGAAACGGCGGGCAAAAGTCATATAACCCGGTTTCAGGTCTTCCCCGTATTTTTCGGTTTTACATGTACGGGGGAGCTGTCCTGATGCCATACACTGACGTCCGGGCACACAGATAGGGGACGGTGTATATGTGTTCTCAAAGACCACAGCATCCTCAGCCAGGCGGTCAAGACAGGGGGTACATACGGTTTTATTACCGTTAAAACCCACTGTATCAAAACGGTGTTCATCACTCATAAAAAAAAGTATGTTTGGTTTTGCACTCATAGCTGTCTCCCTTAAGCTGATATTTTAGCATGAAACAAAGCTTAATTTAAATCTGGTTTGCTTATAAAAATAAATCAGGTTACAATAGCGCTTTCACAGATAAACTTATGCCGAACCTCAGCAGTGAAATAAAAAAGCGTAAAACTTTTGGTATTATCAGCCACCCGAATGCCGGAAAAACCACATTAACTGAAAAATTTCTGCTCTTCGGTGGAGCTATTAATACTGCCGGCGCTATTAAAGCGCGTAAGAGCAGCCGTTATGCTGCCAGTGATTTTATGGAGATAGAAAAACAGCGCGGCATTTCAGTAGCCACAGCAGTTATGGGCTTTTCCTACAGGGATATCCATATTAATTTACTTGATACACCCGGACATGAGGATTTTTGTGAAGATACCTACCGGACGCTGACCGCTGTTGACAGTGCTGTCATGGTAATAGACTGCGCCAAGGGAGTGGAACCGCAGACAGAAAAACTGCTGGAAGTATGCCGTATGCGCAATACACCGGTTATTACTTTTATCAATAAACTCGACCGGGAGGGACGTGACGCGGTAGAGCTTTTGGATGAGGTTGAAGCCAAACTTAAAATAAAAGTCGTTCCTCTGAGCTGGCCGGTGGGCATGGGTAAAAATTTTAAAGGGGTTTACAATATTTACCGGCAGCAGCTTATATTATACCAGCCGCACGCGCGCCAGGATCAAAACAGCAGCTCTGCATACCGTATTACTGACCTTAAGGATAAAAAACTGGATGAGCTTATCGGCCCCCAGGCAGCTGAATTGCGTGAACATATTGAACTTATAAGCGGGGTTTATCCTGATTTTAATAAAGAAAAATATTTAGACGGACATAGTTCACCGGTTTTTTTCGGCAGTGCTTTGAATAATTTCGGTGTTAAAGAGCTGCTTGATTGTTTTATAGAGATCGCGCCCGGTCCGCAAAAACGAAAAACACAGGAACGCATAGTGGCTCCTGCGGAAAAAAATTTCGCCGGTTTTATTTTTAAAATACATGCCAATATGGATCCGCGCCACCGGGACCGGATCGCTTTTATGCGAGTTTGTGCCGGAATATTTGCCCGCAACCGGGTTTTTAAACATGTGCCTTCCGGTAAAGATATAAAATTTTCCGCACCGACCGCTTTCATGGCCCAGAATAAAGAAGTCATTGAACAGGCTTTTCCGGGTGATATAGTGGGGCTGCATGACAGAGGTAAGCTCAAGATCGGCGACACTCTGACCCAGGGCGAGGATATTCATTTTCTAGGTATTCCCAGTTTTTCACCGGAGATATTCCGTTATATGAAAAACACCGACCCCATGAAAAGTAAACAGCTCAATAAAGGAATCTGCCATCTGACTGAAGAAGGCCTGGCCCAGGTATTTACTATGTCTATTAATAATAATACTCTGGTGGGCACTGTGGGAGAACTACAGTTTGATGTTATCCAATACCGGCTTAAAAATGAATACGGTGCTTCCTGCTCTTTTGAACCGGTTGATTTTCATAAAGCCTGCTGGATAACCTCAGCCTCGGAAATCACGCTTAAAAATTTTATACGGCAGAATGACCGCTTTATCGCTTTTGATAAAAATAACCGGCCGGTTTTTCTGGCTGAATCACCTTTTTTCCTGCAGCGGGCGCTGGGAAATAATCCGGAAATTGCATTTTACTTTA
>Ga0102934_1003052_pt1 | contig 11479 bp, 13 predicted proteins | sample SalPonR2_A_D1_MG_FD_78175 | JGI IMG/M metagenome (GOLD analysis project Ga0102934, IMG submission 78175) | Salt pond soil microbial communities from South San Francisco under conditions of wetland restoration - Salt Pond MetaG R2_A_D1_MG | ecosystem: Environmental > Aquatic > Marine > Intertidal...
CCTCCCCCCCTCCCTCCCTCCCTTCCTCCCCCACCGCCGACGCCGTGGACAGGGATGCCAAGAGCGACACGTCCATGGCCACGAAGAAGGGAATGAGCTCGGTGATCAGGAAAAGTCCCACCAGCACAACGGAGTACACCTGGCGGTCCTTGTGGGCGTCCGAGAGCCAGCCCTGCAGGATGGAGGTGAGCACCACGATGCCCCAAATGATGCGCCCGATCGTCCACCAAGCCATCACCTGCACGGTTCAGGGGGATGTGGGGGGGAAGACGGGGGAGAGGGCGGGGGGGAAAGGTTGAGACGCGTCCCTGAGAGGTGCTGGCGACCGCATGTATTCATGCACGATCGTCAAAACCCATGTCAAACCTTCTCTCTCCTTTTTCTCTCTCCCCCTTCGGTATCACCATGCCTCCCGCGCGAGTCAGGCACCTTGCTGATCTTATTCAACTTTGCCGGGGCGCGGCGGCTCTTGTAAGGGAAACCGGCGAACATGATGGAGAGGTAGAAGAAGAGGAGTAGCAATATGATGGGGAGTGAGAAATTGATGACGCAGAGGGTGAGGAAAATGATTTTGGAGAGGAAGTCTTGGTTCCCGTGGGGCAGAAAGAGGAGGGTGTAGAGAACGAGCTGGCCGAGGTACAAGCAGGCGTTGAACACCAGGTACGAGAGCAGCCACATTCGGCGGAACTGCTTGATGGACAGCCAGTGAGAGCGAGACTGGATGAAGGCCTCGGCCCAGACAAGAGCAAGGAGGACGTAGGCGGAGACGAAGACGAAGTCGGGGAGGTTGAAGAGGATAAGGAGGGCCTGCCGGGACATGGGGAAAGGGGGGCATAGTCATGAAGAGGGTGGTGGGAGGCGGAGACCCATTGGTATGAGGCGTATGCTTGCCGCCAAACGTAGGAAACGGTGCAACACGGAGCCTCCTGGCTCTCAGGCTTACCTTCTCGTAGAATTGGGTGTCAGGGTCTTGCGTGGAGGACCAGGAGGAAGAGGGTGAAGAGGCGCGACCGCTGGCGTCGTTATCAATGGCGATAGATTGTACCGAAAATGCACCCAAAGCAATGAAGCTAAGGCAACGCATACCACAGCTCAAGAGAACGGAGAGCACAAAGAGCTTAGTGGTGTTCATTTCGGGGTGCCGAGTGTGAAGGTTTCGGAGGCGGGAGGATATGAGGGCCGTCGTGGCCAGGTAGAGGAGGGCAAGGATGAAAGGAGTGACGCCTAGCCCGTCCAGGATGAGCATGGCGTCCTTTTTTGGTGGGAAAGGTGTGGCAGGCTGCGGTGGTGGAGAAGCACGTCCCTTTTAGCGTGTTCCTCTTGCCCTGAACTGGAACGCGGAGGCAATGTAAGAAGAAAAACGCAAGAAGGTGAGCGCCGGCTGAACGATGCACGCTTTGTCGGCCCGCGTTGAAACGCCTTACTCGTGCGTCTCGGTGTGCACGCAATGAAAACTTGCGGTTGCTTGTGCATGTGACCGCAGGGAGTGATAAAGAGGCCTGTGTCCTGGACTTAGGCTCCTACATCCGGGTCGGTTTCCACGCCAGGGACAATCCTCTGGGAAAGCTGTGCCGAGTGAGGCGCATGAGATTGATTGCTTTGAGGAAAAGTAACAAGTCACGTGTGTTGTATCAGGTGCTATGGATCCCATAAGTATGCCAATCTTGTTGGCGCGGACACGGACACAACACTCTATTCTTGGGTTGCCATCCCGCGGCCACGACTCTCTGCGACCTCTCCTATCACACTGCGGAGTGGACACGTTTCAATCCCGCAGAGCCAGCACCATCAGGAATTTAAAAAGAACACATATTCTCAAGAACATCGAGCGTTTATTCCTTTACCGCCCTCCCTCATTATGCAAATGATTTCGCCCTCCAGTCCAGGGGGTCGGGAGCGACGTATCCGTCCTGCACGACCTCCTGCATCGCCTCTTTCTTCCGCCGCTTTTTCTCCCGAAGCATGGCCGAGATCTCTAGAGCGGCCACCGTTTCTTTTTCGCGACCCTCGTCCCCAACCCTCTCCTTTCCATCCCCATCCTCGTCCTCAGGGACGGCGCGCCATGTAGGGGCCTCCGCCTTGGAGGGCACGCCCGGCAATGCCCCCGAATTACTCACTGCCTCACCCTTCTTCATCCCCTCTCCTTCTCCTTCCCCCTCTCCGTCCTTCCCCCGTTTCTTCATCCGTCGCTCCGTCGCCTCCCCCGACGTGGCTATGAGCCCTGCGAGCCTGGCAGTGTAGTACAAATGTTCGAGTTCCTTCCGTCGCTCCTCCTCCTCCCACTCCTCTTCCTCCACCGCCTCCTGGCCTGCCTCGGCCACCGCCACGTCTGCAGCGAACTTCTGAAAGTCCTCCCATTCCTTTCTTGCCTCCGCCTCTTTTTGAGCGTTGAGGTCAATGTTGTGGGCGAGCGCGTCCGCCTCGGGGTCGTCAAAGAAGCCAGTGGGCAGGGCACTGGTGCTGGCACTGGACGTCTCGGGTTTCGGGGAGGAAGGAAGCGAGCCGGCCTCCCCATCGCCATCGTTTTCCTCTACGTTGCCCCCTCTCACTGCGGCATTCTCCGCAACGTCCACGCCCTCATCGAAGAACCCGGCGGGTAGAGCCGCGGGCGGGACAGGGAGGGAAGGAGTGATGGCCTGCACTGCTTCTTCCTCCTCTTCATCGTCCGAGTCCACGTGCTCAATGCCTGGCAGCGCCTTGGTCGTGGCAGGAGGATCAGGAGGTGGAAGTGCTGGAGAGGGAGGGGGTGGAGGAGGTTGCCTGCTCCGAGGGGGCGGAGGGGCCATCGCGCCCGGTAAAGCCGAGAGGGCGACTTTCCATGTTTTTTGCGTAGATGCTGATGACGATGTTGTAGCATCGGGTAGATTTGATCCAAACAGAGCAGAATGCTGCTCTTCGGCTGATGGCGAGGCGGCTGCAGCTGCGGCCAGAGTCTTCTTGGCTGTCGGTGCGTTTTCCCCGACTTTCTTACGCAATAGTGCCAAAAGCTGCCATAAAGGGTCAAGAAGGGTTGAAGTATGTACACGAAGCATCGATGAGTGTTGTAAACACTAACAACACATTGAGTACTGCGCCTCGATGCAGCAAATGAGATTTCCAGCCCTCCCACTCACTTCTTCTTTCCCTTTGCTCTTTGCCACGGCCGCTGCTATTGCATCAGCTTTGCGCTGCTTGTCTTTGGCTGCCTTTCGCATTAGATCCCTGACGCTGTCCCCCATTTTGTCTGAATTTGAACACTTTCCTGTGGAACCAACGGGGAGAGCTGCTTAGATATGATCACGCGTATTTCAGCCCGCATTACGAATGTGCCCTCCCTGCTTGTACTCAGAGACGATGAAAAACTACCTTTGCATGCCCCAGGTGAATGTATGCAAGAGAAGATTAGAATTTGGCGACAAAAAGATGAGAATTGAAATTCTCGCAGACATATATTGGGTGCGATCTGATGATCGCCGTGCTGGGCGGTAAAACCTCCTCGAGTTCCGAGTCTTCAAGCCTAATAACTTGCAATCAGGCTAAACCCCTTTCTGTGCGACCTACAGGGATGCCGCAGTCACTAGTTTCTTCACCAAGTCGACTCTGTTCACCGTTGTTCAGTTTTGTGGGCCTCATCCTCTCTGCAGCAGTAAGCTTTTTGACCGTAAATGTCCTAGCCTCGCATGCTTACCTCCTGCCAGCGCCACCCCAACACGAGCAACAGCCGTCGTTCCACCAGCAGGTGCATCCAAACTATCTTAATAAGCATGGACAGACCCAGTCATTCGGCTATTCCTCCGTAGAGGTCAACCGTGCCCGCATGCCCTCGAATATGGTAGGGATAAGCCAAAGGATAAAATCATCCTTATTCGCTGGAAGGTCCTCCGCGCCCCCCTCCACATCCACTTCCTCCAGAAATGTGGTCGTACTCACAAGAGAAGCAGGAAAAAATGATAAACTGCGTAGAATTTTGGAATCTCAGAAAATTACAGCGTTGGAAATTCCTTGCATTGCGCATTGTCACGCGGAGGGATACGCGCAGTTGAAGGAGACATTGGACGGAGAGGCCTTCGATTATATCGTCATTACTTCGCCCGAGGTAAACACAAGAGATGAATAATGAGTAAAAATAGAGGACTGAGGAGGATTGGAGTTTCTTTAAGCAGACAAAGATACCCTTGGCGTCTGTCCAGGGGGCGGGGGCCTTCGTCGGCTACCGTCGCATGGCTCGAGCTCTCGAGGAGACGTTGTATTTCGCTGCCCCTCTTCCTTCCCTATCATGCCTCTCTCTGCTTTCCTCTTGCACAGAGTTACTAAAGCGCCAACCGCCCTTCCCGGTCTCCTCCCCCCCCCTCCGCAGGCCGCTCAAGTCTTCCTGGAGGCCGCCCGAACGTGCACCCTTTACAAGCCCACCAATCTGGTGTCCATCGGAGAGGCTACGGGGGAGCTTCTGAAAAAGGCCGGGGCCAGCATTGTCTTCACCCCCTCGAAGGCCTTGGCCAAGGTATTGGTGGTGGAGCTTCCCGAGGTGCATGAAGAGAGGGGGGGGATGAGGAGGAGAAAGACGGCGAAAGTCTTGTATCCGGCGTCAAAAAGAGCGGCGAGGACCTTGGAGGAAGGCCTGCAGAAGAGAGGGTTGTGGGAGGAAGTGGTGGAGGAGGAGGGCGAGGGAATGGGGGGAGAAAAACAGAGCGGGAGGTTGTTTGACGTGATTAGATTGAACACGTACGACACGGTGCCGGCCGACTGGACCGACGAGGAGATGTCCCTGGCTCAATCTTGCGCTGTCGTGACTTTTGCCAGCCCCAGCGCCCTCAAAGTCTGGGCTGCGCGTCTTGGAATGGATTTTAATATGGCTTGCATTGGTGAGACGACCGCGACAGCAGCAATTGCATTGGGATGGGATGAATCGCGTATATTCTACCCAAAGGATGCCCCTGGTATAGATGGATGGGCAAGTGCAGTCATGGATGCTTTGGAAGCGAAGGACGAGGAAGTAGCAGGATGAGCGAGGTGACGGAGGTTCAGCATCGACTGGATTCGGACGAATAACAACAAAAATGCCCAAAAGCCCCCATAACTAAATTAACTTGCGCCATCACCATGTCAATCGCATTGCCATCTTTCTTCCTTTTAATGAGCGCGCAGCCAGACACGTTTAAAATGCTAGTGTCGTGCGTTTCAGCCCAATTTGAGGCGAATATGGGCCAGGGACGAGATACCCTTCTCTCTCCCCCGGCGCGCTTTGTCAGGGGTTGAGGCACTGTTCTGGATTGAGAGCATTTACATCTTTTTTTTCGGGGCGCTTCCGGGATATCACACTTCTCTGTTGTTTCCATGTTAACGCTTTTGAATCATTATGGACCCTTCTCTGGTTTTGAATTTCTGGTCAGCACCGAAGTCAGCATGCGGCAGGTCTCGACCATTCAGGCTGGCCGGGCGCTTGCCGTTGCATTTATGGCGGCCGGCGCTTTGGCATTCATCCCTTCTTCGGTCCTGCCCAAATCCCGTCTGGCTGCGAATGTGGCTCGCCGTGGAGCTCTCCGTATGGACGTTGGGGAAGGAGGCCAGAAGCTGGCCAAGATTGAGCAACTGAAGGTATGTAGGGAGGGCTCGGCTATTGAGGGATGATGAGGCGCCTGCTCTTCAACTCGGGTGGACATGCCCGCTTTCCCTTTTGCGACACGCCAGCGGGCCATGCGTTGGTCTGTATACGTTTAAATGTCGTGTATATGCTCATATAGTACATAGCGATGACAGCTGTGTATGTTCGTTGGCTATTTGTTGGGATAAAACATAGTTTTGAGAAACACTGAGGGGACGGGAAAGCGATGAGATGCTGTTCAGTCTTGATTGCATTTAGAAGGTCTTCCAGTCATTGGAGCTTGTCTGTAACACGTGTTTGGTTCTCCGACCGATCACTTGGATGTGTGTTATTATAGCATATCGTTGTCTTACCACCGTGGGTAATGTAGGCTGAAACGAGGAGATTCCGGCGCTCCTCTCAGTCGCCCTCGCCTTGCCCTCTACATGAGTGGCACTGGCTGAATCTTACCCGTAGGAAGGCGTCATACTTGTCCCAGTAATATCCTGGCTGTTATGATTCCAATCTGACTATCTATGACCCGTGTTCTTTGTCACTATCAGATCCGCTCGGACTATTTGCGCCATCCCCTCTCGGAAGAGCTTGACAACCAGGAGATTTTCCTGGGGACGGACGCCATCCAAGTCGTCAAGTACCATGGGTCGTACCAGCAGGACAACCGAGAGCTTCGGAAGGCCGGCGAGCAAAAGGTATTTTTCCCTGCCATCCCCAGCACCTTTTAAGGAACATGCTACTCGAGGGTCACTGCCTCCTACAATCCTATACAGCTGCATCTTTTCTTATCCTCCCTTCCATTCCTACCACTTCCCATCCTTTTTTAGAAATATTCCTTCATGCTGCGGCTCAAGTCACCCGCCGGGGAGGTCACTCCAGAGCTGTACAAGGTGGTGGACGACTTGTGCAGCGAGTACGGGCAGAACGACCTTCGAGCCACTACCCGACAGTGCTTCCAGATCCATGGCATCCTCAAGGGCAATTTGAAGACGGTTATCTCCTCCATCATGAACATCGGCTCCTCCACCGTTGGGGCCTGCGGGGACGTTGTCAGGTGGGAGGCGTGGAGGAAGGGCGGGAGGGAGAGAGGGAGGGAGGGGGAGAGGTCTGAGTTGGAGTGCTACGTAAGCCATCGTTCCGAGACCGTTTAGCCTCTTGACTATTTATCCGCCCTCCACTATCGTCCTTGTTCCCTCAGGAACGTGGGCTGCACGCCTGCCCCTTTTACGGCCCCGGCCTACGCCTACGCGCGTGAGTACAGCAAGATCTTCGCAGAGCTGTTCAAGCCGCAGACGACGGCATTTTCTGAAATTTGGCTCGGCGATGACAAGGCTGCGAGCGTGGAGTACTGGAAAGGGGGTGAGTGGGAAGAGAGAAGGCGGAAGAAGGAGGGGGAGGAGCGGGTTCGTGGGAGGGAGGAAGGGAAGCGCCGTGGGAGTGATGGAGGCGACGAGAGGGAGGGTGGGAAGGTGGGCCACAATCGCTTCAGGCTGCGGCTGGAGCCAGTTTCTGATAGTTCCCCCTTGCATGCTGCCACTACCCCTTCAGACATCGAAAAGTGGGACGTGGAGAAGATCCGCGGCCATGACAACGGCCACGGCGTCCTGGTCAAGAACAAGGTGGAGCCCCTGTACGGCGATCGTTACCTGCCCCGGAAGTTCAAAATTTCAATCACGGTCCCGGGTGACAACAGCATCGATCTGTACACGAACGACATCGGCTTAGTGGTGCTGACGGATAAGGAGGGGGTTCTGGAGGTAGGCAAGGAGGGAAGGGAGGGGCGAAGGAGCAGAGACGTCCTAGCCGCCGCGCCGTGAGAGGCGACGAATGGGCCCGATCGAGAACGAAATGTGCAAGAGTAGGAAAGCTGACCACGTATTTTTTTGTTTCCCCTCTTTTCTTTTCCTTCCCACGACCAGGGCTTCAACGTAATGGTGGGCGGGGGCATGGGGCGGACGCACAACAAGGAGCAGTCCTTCCCTCGGGCCGCGGACCACCTGGGCTTCGTGGCCAAGGACGACGTCTTCGAGCTGATGAAGTGCATCGTGGCGGCGCAGCGCGACCATGGGAATCGGGAGGTGCGGATGAACGCGCGCATGAAGTACTTGGTCCATAATCTGGGCATCGACGGCTTCCGGGGTCTGGTGGAGGGCTACTTTGGCAAGCCGATCGAGCCCTGGAGGCCCATGCAGGAGTGGAAATACATGGACTGGATGGGCTGGCACGAGCAGGGGGACGGGAAGCTGTTCCTTGGCGTGAGTGTGGAGAACGGGCGTATTCGAAATTTTGAAAATGGGCCGCAGTTGAAGACCGCGCTTCGGAGGATCGTGGACGAGTACAACCTGTCGATGGTCATGTCGCCGGCTCAGTCGGTGATTTTTAAGGACATCCGCCCCGAGGATAAGGCAGGGATCGAAAGCATTCTGGCTGAGAACCAGGTGGCCCCCGTGGAGAGCTTCGACCCGATCACCCGCCACGCTATGGCCTGCCCGGCCTTGCCCCTGTGCGGCCTCGCCATCACGGAAGCAGAGCGGACGTTGCCAGAGCTGACGCGTAAGCTGCATGGTCTCTTGGAAGGGATGGGCTTGGGGGAGGAACAGATCATCACCCGCATGACGGGCTGCCCGAACGGCTGTGCCCGCCCTTACATGGCTGAGCTGGCCTTTGTGGGGGATGGGGCGAACTCCTACCAGGTGTGGTTGGGCGGCTCGCCTGTCCTGACACGAACCGCCTACGCGCTCAAGGACAAGGTGAAGATGCCGGAGATGGAGGCGTTCTTGGCGCCGATCTTCCGAATGTACAAGGAGGAGAGACAGGAGGGGGAGGCCTTCGGGGACTGGACGTGGCGTGTGGGGAAGGAGGGATTGTTGGCAAAGCTGGCATGAGGGAGAGAGAGAGAGAGAGGATGAGGAGGACGTAGGGCTCGCACGCGAAGGCGTGCGAGCAGGCTGGGGTGTGTCGTGGAGGTCCCGTCTGAGAGTGGCCCTCTGGAAAGGTCAATAAGAGGGAAAATGATGGGTGGATAGGGGAAGCGAGAGGCATGAATAGAAGCAGTATGGAAGTCAGCGGGGCTCCAAGGCTGTGTCGTCTTCGGGCGCGACCATCAACCATCAAGGAAGGTCATCTGGGGCTTCACACTTTTGACGGAGCTTCGGCGGAGGAAAGGGGAAGATATAGGAGAGAGGAAGCTTGGTTCGAGTCTGTCGGGACATCCTGCCGCTCGGAGCCAAGCTCTGCGACAAGCAAATCGCAGCGATGGCAGTGATGTAAGGGTCAAGTGTAATGGAGTCGTCCTGAAACCGCACGGAAGGAAGCGCGAGGTCCGGCAGAAATATTTTCTGCTTCCGGTCTGATGTCACCATATTTTGAATGAAGGAGCTACATAAAAGGCGGAAGGGGTAGCGACCAGTAAGTGCAGCTATCTATGAGAGAATAAAAAAGTAAAAGGGCACTGCGGAGGACATAAATTCAGTCATTCAGTGGTAACTTTCGGAGCAGAAAGACGAGGGAACTCCACCCTTGCTACCCAATGAGAAGAAAAAAAGGACAGGAGACGATTAAGCTGCCCAATTAGATTCCAGCACTTGCAAAGATTGCTCTAATATTGGATGAAAATTCACTTCATTTATCGTGCAATAACTTTGAAATCGCAATAACTTGACTGTTGCTCAAGAAAAGTGACCTGAACCGAGACATCAACCTGCTTTGCTTATCAAGTGGACAACGACTAGCTTGTCAATGAGAACCACCAAACAAACAACCACAAACACCCAATCCATACTGGTATGCCCGAAAAGACGTTTAAAACCCAAAAAATGATGGATAACCTGATTATATCTGGCCCATGTAGAGTTCCTAAAACCCCTGTGCGCCCCGCCAACTGCCCCAACTGCAACTACCTTTTGTTCAAAATCCCTTCAATGGACAGGACGCGAGTGATGGAAAAAGTGATACCGGGTCTCCCTCTTTCATTCCACTGGCGTGTCAATTGTGTTTGGAGGGGGAAAATCAGTCGGTATAATGAAGTACATGGTTTGCGGGTGGGGAGTTGGTGGCTGTGGTGGCATGTTGGACGCTGGCGTGCGTATGCCATGGAGCGTATCCTCCCTGCTGTTGATGGATTCATTGCGAGGCCATTCGTTCCATTATCTTGCGGTAACGCGCCCTGCCAACACGTGCACTTACATTTTCTAACATGTACATCTTTGCTTGTTCTCTCCACAGCTTTTACTTCTCGTTCCTCTTTGCAAGTCTAGCATGTTCAGGACTCTCACCCACTCAGCACTCCTTGTGCTCGTGCTCATGGCACTGGCCTCCGTGAGGGCCTTCCTGCCTTCTCCATGCCGCATGCCGCCCACCATGAAAGTTGGTAAATCATCCTCGACGGGTCGTGGGAAGAGCATCGGCATCATCAACTCGATGCGTGAAAATATCGAGGGGGAACCCAACCCTACTCAGGTACGCAGACGGGGTTGGCAGGACGGATGCGCCGGGGAAGGGAGATAGCGTAAAAAGAGATTGAAAGAAAGAAAGCGCCCCATATCTCGTGTTATTCAAAACAATGCTTGGACGGTCGTGCTTGGAATGAAGCGTGGAGACAGAAAGGGTTGTGTTCGAAAAAGAGGACACTGGAGGGAGATACAGTCAGACATGCTCTGAACCCCTTGGGCCCGGTTCAACAACATGCATCGCACTTCGCTTCCTTTTCTTTCCGCAGATCATGGTCTCGAACTTGCCTTTTGACACCTCTACCGAGGAGCTGGAGGCCTTTGCCTCCCAGGCGGGGCAGGTCGTGAACGTGAAGATCATTCTGGACCGAGAGACCGGGCGCAGCAAAGGCTACGGCTTCGTCCTTTTCACCGAGCCGCTCTCCGCCACCTACGCGCTGGAACGCTTGGATGGGATGGAGCTGGGAGGCCGGCCCTTGAAGATCCGCCCTGCAATCCGAAAGACTTACCCCAATACCCGGGGAGGCGGGGGGTACGGTGGGGACAACAACTACTAAGCGGGAGGAGTGAGGTGGGGAGGAGAGAGTGCCGCTTGCAGAAGGAGGGCGGATGTGTGCAGAGGAGTCGGCTGATGGCGCCTGGAGCGTTTAAAGGGCAGGCGAAAACTGTATTCAGTTTGGGGTGAAAGAGACGATTCTTGTTTTGTTGTTTATGGGTGGCGGAGGAATGGGCTGTGAGAATGCCAGGGGTCCGTCGGCAGCATGGAGGCATCGGGGGATGCGGCGAGGACTTACTTCTAGAATATTCCGGACCTTAGGAAGAGGCTCGGTGAGGTGACTGGGAGAGGAGGGAAAAGGGGGGGAGTCCGGCATTTAGACTCTGATTTAACGGTCGAACCTTTCCACGAGGCCCATGGGGGAGAAAAGAACAGATGTACATTATGGTCTCTCTGCCCGTGATGGTCACGTCCAGCCGCATGTCGTCGGAAACAAAAAAGAAGGAGAAGAGAGGCCGGGGGTGGTCGAGCCGGAGGAGGAAGGGACGGAGGGCAGTAGACGAAGGGCCCCTAGGCGCTCGAGGGAGGCGGTGATAGGCGTGGAGGAGGGCGGAGGGCTGGGATGGAGCGAATAAGCCGTGGCAGGGGAGAGAAGGAAAAGAATACACGGATATTATCCCTGACACAAGCAAAGGAGCAGCTCCTTGATCGCTCTGGGATCTTGCCTTGTACGGCTTTGACTTTGATTTCCGCTTCTTCACACGGCACCGCCCGAGTTTACTTTCAAGTGGTTTCGATCCCTGTTCGTCCCCCTTCCATCTCCCACCCGCCCCGTTGAGAGTTGGAGGAGGGGGCCAGGAGGAGGAGAGAAGAGAAAGGAGGTGCTCCCAGCGTCGCCGAACGCGCCCCATCCGTGCCTATGCTGCATTCGTCCTCCTTCCCTTCTTCATCACCGACTCC
>Ga0102934_1003055_pt1 | contig 11466 bp, 10 predicted proteins | sample SalPonR2_A_D1_MG_FD_78175 | JGI IMG/M metagenome (GOLD analysis project Ga0102934, IMG submission 78175) | Salt pond soil microbial communities from South San Francisco under conditions of wetland restoration - Salt Pond MetaG R2_A_D1_MG | ecosystem: Environmental > Aquatic > Marine > Intertidal...
ATCCTGCCGCTCGTGCTTCACGCATTTCTGCATTAGGGCCTGAACACCCGCCTATGGACTTCTCAGTTTCCCACATCTCCTCCAGACACTACCTCACGGTGATGCCCTAGATTAGGCTTCCCGCGTTGTACCAGCACTCCCGGAGAAGGACTTTAACTTTCGATAAAATTAATCTTCCAGGTTCTCGACTCGTGTTTACCTTATGGTATCGTAGTCGCTGCCTTTAACAGTTAATTCGTGTTACTCTAACAACAAGTGCGACTGCCCGTCGCACAATTAAATCCCCCTCTAAAATAGAGGGGGAGTAATAACTAATTTTTCATCTTTTTTAACAATTTTTAACTTTTTTAATTGCTATCGACTAACATCCGGCTAACATTTAAGGTTTTTGAGTATATTTTTGAGTGTTTTTAGGCATTAAAAAACCCTTATCATCGTTGTTATGATAAGGAGAATATAATGGCGTGCCCGAGAGGACTTGAACCCCTAGCCTACTGATCCGTAGATCTAATTCGCAAAGTTATATTAATAACTATCTTTTACACCTTTTAACTATTAATAACTTTTTTTATATAAATCAGTAGTCTTTATTTATTCTAATCAATACTTTTTTAATCTCTCTGGGCTAACTTCAGCCAACAATAATATGGAAAATTAATATAATCTTTTAAAGCTAGATTATACTTTTTTACCTTAGCCCCGCAATTATTGTGATGGTTTTCATATAATTCTTGAGTCTTGTGAGCTTGATTATTATTATTATTAATGGAATTACGATTAATTCCACGAGATGATGATAGTGACTCATTTAATAACGTCCTATTATTGAAGTTTGCATAGATACTTACTAAAATATCAGAACTTGGTTGATGTGTCACTTTTTATTTTTTAAAGAGTGTTGCACTAAAAAGTATAATTCAACACAAGAAAATCCTTATCACAAAGAATTATGATAAAGCAAAAAATCAACTTGATCGAGGGGCATTCAATATATCATTTTTATATAAATTTTAAAATCATTGCTTTAAAACCTTTGCTATTTTATAATATTTATTAAGTATAAAAATAACCTCTTCGTAGAATTTGGAAACTTGATATCTAAATTCATTTAATTTTTTCTATGAACAATTTTGCTCTTTTAGTTATCTCATCATAATTACCATTTTTTGCGGGTTTAGTTAAACCCGACCCAACACCTACTGCAATACTACCGGCTTCTATCCACTCTTCAATATTATTAAGATTTATACCTCCGGTCGGCATTAAATCTGCTTGTGGTATAGGTCCTTTAATTGACTTAATCATTTTTGTACCAACTACTGAAGCTGGAAATATTTTAACAATATCAGCACCTATCTCCAAGGATTTATGTACTTCACTTGGTGTCATGGCACCTGGAACTACAATCTTTTGATACCTATTACACAATGTAATCATATTTTTATCTAAAATTGGGCTTACTATGAAATCTGCGCCAGCTAACATACACATTCTTGCAGTTTCGGCATCTAATACCGAACCAGCCCCCAACAATAAATTTTCTTTTTTATAATTAGTTCTAATTTCTTTTATCACATCAATTGCACCAGGAACCGTCATAGTAATCTCTATAATATCAATACCACCTTTTTTTACTGCTTCAGTTATTTTTAATGCTTTTTTGGGTTTTTGTGCTCTGATAACTGCTACAATTTTGGTTTCTTTTAACCTATTAATATTTTCTAATTTATCTATCATATTTATACCCCCTTAAAGGTCAGAATCTATTATTAATTTTTAAGTTTTATCATACCATTTCATATATTCTATAAATCTCTTTTTATATTTTTTTTCAGCCTTTTTATCTGAATGTATAATAATTCCATCATCAGGCTTGAATTGTTCTATACTATCAATCTCACCTGTAATTTTTAAACAAATTGCAATTGCACCCATTATTGAAGCGTCCTTAACCTTTGATATTGTTATATCTCTTTTAAAAATATTTGCAGCCATCTTTAACCAATAATCAGAATTAATAATTCCACCAGATATTTTGATTTCGTTAGGTTCTTCATCAACACTTACTAATATCTCATAGGATTGATAAAGATTGAAGAGAATACCTTCTAATATTGAATAATACAAATGACCTATTCCATGCTTCCCATCTAAATTAAAGAAACCTCCTTTTCTCTCATCCAACCAACCAGGACATCTTTCACCATATAAAAAAGGTAAAAAAATTGGTGCTTTCAATTTGTTTATATTCTTGGCTTTTTTACTTAACTTATTTAAACTTAAGTTGTTTTTATCAATATTATCTCTAAACCATTCAATACAATTTCCTGCTCCTGAAGTCGCAGCTCCAGCTAGCCTTTTGCCATCTCCCACATAATAACACCATGTTGATGGTTCTTCAGGAATTAAGGGTTTATCTGCAATCATTCTTAAAGCCCCACTCGTACCTACAGATAGTGTCATTATTTTGTTTTTTAATGCACCTGATCCTATTTGATTTAAAGCACCATCAGGACCTGTTATTACAACAGGAACACCATGCTTAATACCAAGTTTTTTTGCTTCACTCTTTTTAAGGGTGGAAGTATAATCAAACTTTTTTAAAGGTGAGAGTTGCTCTTTTTTTATATTGGCATATTCTAATATATCTGGATCCCAGTTTAAATTGTGTATATTCATTAACCCTGTGCCCGAGGCGACACTTTTTGATACACCGACTTCACCTGTCAATCTCTCAAAAATATATTCTGGTTTAGATGATATATATATATTATCATTTGGATCTATTTTGGACTCCTCAATCATGCTTTTCCATTTCCAAAGTGGATAAATACTATGAACTGGACAACCTGTTTTTTTATATGTCCATTTATTTATATCATTTTTTTCTCTGATTTTTCTTACTGTTGTTGATGAAGTAGTATCCGCCCATGTTCTTATCTTACTAATAGGTTTTCTGTTTTTATCTAATAATAGAAAACTGTGCCAAGTACTCGACAACCCTACTATGTCAATTTTATACTTATTAACATTTATCATCCTGTACGCACATTCTATAACTGTATTATAAATGTTTTCTGGATCTTGTAATGCTATATCTGATTCGAATGATTTATTGTTACTTGCAACGATACCCTTTTTAGTTGAATAAATGGCTGTTTTTGCTGAAGATGTACTTACTTCTAAAGCTAGAATATTCATTGATCTACCCCCCCGTACTATAACTTAAAGGAACTTTTATACACCTGAATATGCACTAAAGCCACCATCAATAGGAAGTATAATCCCATTCACAAAAGAAGATGCTTCTGAAGAAAGCCAAATGATTGCCCCAAGTAATTCATCGGGTTTACCATATCTATTCATAGGAGTATTATCTTTAATTTTCTTTCCCCTCGCAGTTTCTTCTCCACTATCCTCATCTATTAATAAATATCTATTTTGTTCTGTCAATAAAAATCCCGGTGCAATAGCATTAACTCTTATACTTTCAGAGTAATTTTGGTTTAGATGAACTGCTAACCATTGAGTAAAATTGCTAACTGCAGCTTTTGCTCCCGAATAAGCAATAGTCCTTGTTAAAGGTCTCATGGCAGCCATTGATGAAATATTTATGATTGATCCTTTTCCTTTTTTTGACATTTCTTCACCAAATACCTGCGATGCCAAAACAGTTCCTAAAAAATTTAAATTAAAAACCCATTTAATTGACTCTTCTGATAATTCAAAAAAACTGTAGTCATTACCAGTAGTAGCTTCACTTTTATTTCCACCAGCACCATTTATTAATATATCAATATTATCATATTGTTTTAATATTTTTTCTTTTACTTTAATTAAATTTTCTTTATCTAACACATTAGTTTTAAAAGCTATTGCATTACCTCCCTCATTATTAATCTTATCTGCTACTTTTTTAGCCCCTTCTATATCAATGTCCAATAGAACAACCCTTGAACCATTTAATGCTAAGTGTTCTGCTATATTACTACACAATACACCAGCAGCCCCCGTTATTACTGCCACTTTACCACTAATATCAAAATCACTCATATATAACCACTCCTCTACTAATTTTTTGACATCCATAATCCTGTAGCTGGATTTTCAATGAAAAATATCTTTTGATTATTCAATTTGTTATATCCATATTTCAATTTTGTTGGTATGTATATTTCTTTTGCTTTTTTATAACTCATGTGTTTAAAATTAACATTCATTAATTCTTCTTTACTTAATTTGTCAGTTGCAAATGTAACGGAAAAACGACCATTTGTAGAACCATGTATTAGATGTGCTGCTACTGCCAAATTATCTTTAAGTTCTTTACTTTCATTAACATATTTTAATATCTTTTTTTTGCCCATATATCCATATTTTCGAATTAATTTGTCTATATTTTGATTTTCACCAAATTTTTTTAACCCAGGGGCTAATACAATTAGTTCTCCACCTTCTTCTATTACTAATCTTGTTCTATAAATTGCTTTACATGCTAACCATGTTGTTTTAAATTCATTTTTATCCATATAAACAACCATTTTTTGTACTGGCTTATCAAGATAGGTTATATTGAATTTTTGACTTGCTTTAACAGCTTTTTCAAATACATTTCTTTCTTTTCCTATATAAATGCCTAATAAATTTGTTAGATGTGTTTTAGGATTTATTTCGGTTGTATTTACTGTCAATATATAAGATATGTTAATATTCTGTAAAAACTTATTTTCAGCATAATCTAATATTTTTCTAACTGGGGAATGGTCTTTTCCTAATAATCTTTCCATTCCATATGCAGCACCAATAAAATGAGAAACATCTATCATCTCTCTTCCACCACAACCAACCAAGATATTCTTATTATAATTTGACATCCCAACAACCCCATGAGGTAATACTTGACCAATTGAAACAATCAAATCATAATCTTCGTTGACCAATTCTTTGTTAATTTTAACATCTATAGATTGATTAACAACTTTGTTTGATACTTTACTTATATATTCTTTAGGAATTTCACCAATATGAACAGTGTCTTTTATATAATTATGTTCCTTAAATATATTAAACGGTATTTCGTTTCCGAACATATCTTGTAGTTCTCTTTTTGTCATAGCTTGATGAGTTCCTAAAGCCGGCATAATTGTAATCTCAGCTCTGCCTTTTAAGAGTTTGTATAATATGGCAGTTAATTTACCTGTACCAGAATGTTTACGAGTATAATCAGGGGGGATAATTAAAATATTATTAACATCTTCAGGTAATTGGTCAACGAAGGCTTTCATCAATTCTTTTTGTTGACTATAATCTATAGATTGTTCTTTATTTTTCACTTCTTGGAATATACTCTTTATCATTATTATTCACTTCCTAAAAACATTTATACTTATTAATCATAGACATATTTAAATCTTTTTACTTATGTTATAATTTTCTCATATTTATGTAAAGTATAATTAATTATCAAGCATATTAATAATATTTTTTGTGGCCATTTCTGCCATCCTAATGACTGACTCTTTTGTGTTGGCTCCCATATGTGGGGTTAGTAAGAAATTCTCTAATTTCAAAATAGTTTCATCTTTAGGAGGCTCAGCAGAAAAAACATCGAAGCCCGCTCCAGCAATTTCATCATTTTTTAATGACCAGATAAGTTCTTTTTCATTGACTAGCCCGCCTCTTGCTGTATTAATCAAGAATGTCTTTTTATTCATTTGTTTAAATTCTTTAAGTCCTATGATATTTTCTGTCTCAGAATTTAATGGTAAATGTAAAGAAATGAAATCAGCGTTTTCCAGTAAATAATCTTTGTTTACTAATCTAATATTTTTATTACCTAATAAATCATCCTTATTAAAATATGGATCGTTAATAATAACATTCATTTTTAAACCTATAGCTCGTATAACTACTTCTTTGCCGATATCACCACAACCAATAATTCCTAAAGTTTTTCCGGTTAGCTCTATACCTTTTGCTCTTTGCCATTTTTTATTTCTAACTCTTTGCACACTATTTGTTATATTTCTAGATAGATCAAACATAAGTCCAATCGTAAGTTCAGCTACTGAGATATTATTTGTACCAGGCGTTTTCTTGATTTTAATATTGTTTTTTTTTGCTGCATCAATGTCAATATTGTCCATTCCTACACCATACTTAGATATGGCTTTTAATTTTGATGCATTGTTAATTACATTCTTAGTTATGGGATCAACTCCTATAATTATTCCATCTACATCTTCAGCAAGTTCTATCATTTGTTCTTCTGTAAATGTCTTACCCGTTTCATTAAACTTTACCTCATAATTTTTTAGTAAAGGTACCATTTTTTCTCTAATTCTATAATAAGATTTAGGTGTGATTAATATTTTTTTTGTCAAAGATACAACCTCCCTCAATTAATCCATTAAATAACCTCCATTAACATCAATAATTTCTCCTGTAATAAAATCTGCTCCCTGCGAAATTAAAAACAACACAGTAGCAGCAACATTTGAAGGTTGGCCTAATCTATTTAAAGGAATTTCTGAAAGTACTTTTTTTCTTTTCTCTTCTGACCATTCTGAACTCATATCAGTAGCAATGGCATGTGGTGCTATTGCATTTACATTTACATTATATGGCGCCATTTCACGTGCAAATGTTTTTGTCAAGCCATTCAAAGCTGATTTGGAGGGACCATAACCTGGGGCTGATGTTATATCTCCTACTTTACCAGCAATTGAAGAAATATTTACAATTTTTCCTGAATCTTGTTGTTTCATAATTTCTGAAACATATTTACAAAATATAAAGGACCCTCGAATGTTTACTTTAAAAACTATATCCCAATCTTCAATTTTAATTTCTTCTGTATTTCTTCTTCTGATCACACCAGCATTATTCACCAAAACATCAATTCTACCAAAATCATTCATTATTGCATCAATTAAACTTTTAATATCGTCTTCTTTACTAACATCACAATACTTAAATATTAAATTTTTATTATTATTTTTATTGATTTCTTTTCCATTTTTTTTATCAATATCACTTATAATAGATACATATCCTTCACCAGCGAGTTCTTCAGCTATTGCTCTACCTATACCTTTGACACCGCCAGTAATAATTGCTACTTTTTTATCCATTTTTAGCCTCCTTCATTTAATATCAAACTCCAAATATGAGATTTGGAACAAATGTAACTAATTGTGGGAATAAAACTAATAGTGCTATTACAATAAATAATGCTATTAAAAATGGTATACACTGCCTCATATAATCTCCCACAGAACATTCCATAATTGAGCATACTGAATACATGGCTACACCAACCGGTGGTGTTAATAAACCTATTGCACATGTTATTACCATGACAACTCCAAAGTGTACTAAGTCAATACCAATCTCTGTTACTACAGGAACTAATATTGAGGTTAATAATAATATTATTACCGTTGAATCGATTATCATTCCTAACAAAAACAAAAATATTAATATTATAAAGAAGATAACTTCAGGACTATTACTTATACTTAACAAAAAGTTAGATAAAAGTACAGGAATACGCTCCCAAACAATTCCATAACTTAATAAAGCTGATAAAGCTATTAAAAACATTATCATTCCTACATCCATTACAGTATTTCTAACAGCCTCTTTAAAACTTAGCCAATTCAATTCTCTATAAACGAATATACCAATAAATAATGCATAAACTGCTGCAAATGCTCCTGCCTCAGAAGGTGTCATTAAACCAAATCTTAATCCCACAATAAGAATTACTGGGAATAATAATGCCCATATGCTTTTAAAAAATTGTGGTATTATTTCATTCAACGATACTATTTCTTCTCTTTCTGGTGCATAATTTCTTTTTTTAGCTGTAAAAGAAACTGCAATCATTAAAGCAACCATCATAAGTAAACCTGGCACTATACCTCCAGCAAAAAGTCTACCTATGGAAATTTCTCCAATACTTCCATAGAGCACTAATCCAATACCCGGCGGTACAGCTATACATATTAATGCTGAGTAACCAATAATTGCAGCAGAGTATCCTCTTGCATACCCTTTTTTATTCATTTCAGGACCTAAAATTCTTGCTTGCATTGATGAATCAGCAATTGCTGATCCTGATACACCACCCATTAAAGTACTCAAAACAACTGTTACTTGTGCCAAAGTTCCATACATATGGCCAGCCAAGACGGATGAAAGTTGTAACAATCTTTTAGTAATACCTGTTTTATTTAATAAATTTCCTGCTAACATAAACATCGGTATAGCTAAAAGTGTAAAGTTTTGTGTTTCAGATAACACTAATTGTACAGGCATTGTATAAGGTAAAGCTGGTTGCTGTACAAAAAACACAAATCCGGAAATACCAATAGCAAATGCTACAGGCATACCTAATATCAAAAACACAGCAAATAGTATAAAAACCAGTAACATACATTTTCCTCCTTACCATCAAATATATAATAACTTATTCTCCCATTTTTTCTTTATACTCTTCTATCCTCTCCATTTTAAATATCTTGGCCTTTTCATTTATAAATAATTGTCTCATCTTAATTAAAGTAGTGATTAATAATAATAATGATCCAATTGGAACACTCAAAGTACACCATGCATAACTAAATCCTGGTATACCCTGAAAACACCTGAATCTAGTTTGGAAGGTTTGTATAAAACCATATCTAATTAAATAACCTAAAAATATTGCTATTATTAAATAATTTATCATTGCTAGATAATATTGAATTTTATCCGGAAGTTTATTGACTAAAAATTTTACATTTACATGTCTGTTTTTCCTCAAAGCAACATCCGCAGCAAAAAAAGCAGCCCATGCAAATAAAAAAGTGGATAAATCAATGCCCCAATTTAAGGGATGGCCTAATGATCTGCCTACACCAGTTGCAAAAATCACCATCATAATCACTGATAAAAAAGCACCAGCTATAAGTTCTTCAAGTTTACAAATCCATTTATAAACTTTCTTTAATTTTTCCATAAACAACACCTCTAAGATATTAATAAATATCCAGCCTGCCGGTCAGAAACCCGCAGACTGGATAGGATACAAATATACTAATATGTTTAGTCTAATTCTACTTCTTCTAACTCTTTATATATTTGTTCTCTCTCATCTAGTAAATTCAATTTTTCATATGCTGCTATTCCAGCTTCTTTAAAAGCTTCCATATCTATTTCATCAGATTCAATTACCTTCATACCTTCTTCAATAACTTGTTCTTTTGTAGCCTGAGTTTGTTCAGCTATGAGACGTGAAGTTTCAAGTCCTGCTTTATCACATTCCTCTAATAAAATTTCTTGGTTTTCTTCAGATAGTGATTCAAACCACTTATTACTAACCATTTGGAAGTTAATTAATAAGAAATGTCCGGTCTCATTCACATAATCTAATACTTCATATAAATTACCTGCAGTAATATTATCGTAAACTAATTCAGCACCATCTACTGAACCCTGTTGTAATCCAGTATAGATATCACCAAAATTCATAGCTGTAGGAGTCGCGCCAAGAGCTCTAACTGATTCTTGCCAAATTGGAGCTGGCGGCGTCCTTATTCTCAATCCATCTAGATCTGCTGGTTCATAAATTGGTTTATTGGTCATGAAATGTCTGAACCCTTGTACCCAATTAAATGATACTACTTTAAGACCATATTCTTCTGCAAGTTCTTGTTCGAACTTTTGAATTGTAGGACATTCATTCAACTTTCTCACATCTTCTATACTGTCGACAAAATATGGCGCATTAAGAACAGCAATACCTGGAACATAATTACCTAATCTAGCAGAATCTGTATTCCAACCAATTGGAACTCCTTGTCTTATCTGCTCTAATACATCTTCCTCTACACCTAATTGAGAGCTGTGATATACTTCAATTACAACTTCTCCATCTGTTCTTTCTTCTACCCTTTCTGCCCACTTTTCAAATCCAGCATGATAAGGATGATTAGGACTTAATACATGCCCAAACTTAAGTACTTTTTGTGCACCAACAGTAACACTAAACATCATTACCATTATAAGCATAGATAAAATAATTAAACTAGTAGTTTTTTTGCTCAACTTTTTTTCCTCCTTAATGTTGATTTAAATATTTTCCTCCACCTGTGCGGAAAAAGGAACAAATTTAATTTACATTTTTTATTTATATCACCCTCCTTTTAAGGTTATAATATATTATATTGTTTATCTGATATATCAGTTTAGCTAAAAATATTAATTTCCTATCAATTTTTGACATTATCAATTACTGAATTTTTAACATTTCTTATATGCTGTTCTAGTTTTTCTACTGCAACTTCTATGTCTCCATCCAAAATGGATTTCATTAAAGAACAGTGCTCTTCATTAGCTAATTTAATTCTTTGTTTATCAAGATGTTTGAATAAAACTATTAGGTCATTAATTTCATTATAGTGGTTAATTAAAAAATCGTTCTCAGCAGCTTGTATAATTAGATTGTGAAATTCAGTGTCAATTTTATCAAATTCTTTCCTATTTAAGCTTTTATTGCATTCAATGCTTTCATATATTTTTTTAACCTTTTTCATCTCTAAATTGTTATAATGATTTTGCAAACAATAAGTTTCATACATATTTCTTACTTCCATTATATTTCTAATTTCTTCTTCACTAAATTTCCTAACAAAAAAACCAACACGAGATTTATTAGTAACTAAACCTTGATTTGACAACCTTTTTAGAGCATCTCTAACAGGCATAATACTAATTTCATGTTCTTCCGCTAATTCATTCATATCTATTTTAGATCCTAACTTATATTCTTGCATTAAAATTCTATTTTTAATAATATTATATATTTGATCTGTTATACTTTTGGTTATTATAGACATTAAAAACACTCCACTCTTTTTTATCTAATTATCATATATCTGATATATTACATAATTATTATACAACAAATATCTCAATAGTTCAAATTGTCAGAAAATTACTTTTAGGATCTTTGCTAGTATTGGGCCACTTTAACTCATATATGCAATAATTAAGTGCCTATATCTCTCTTTTTCATATATCAACATTATATTTAAATAATATAATATAATGAATATGAATATTGATAAAATTTATCTATAAGTTTTTATACAAACATCATAAAAAAACAAATAATTACATAATTGATATTTTTAAGATCTTTTTGATGTTCTTTCAATCTCAAAAGTATCTTTCTTATCCAAAATATATATCTTATCATAATAGAGGGGTATTCACTAATTTAATTATTCTTTTTAGTTTTTTTAACTCTATTTTTATTCCTCTCGGCTAACATCCGGCTAACATTTAGCCTTTTTAAGCACTTTATTATGCTTCTCTAGACATTAAAAAATCCTCATCATCGTTAATATGATAAGGTTAATAAATGGCGTGCCCGGAAGGACTTGAACCCTCAGCCTACTGATCCGTAGTCCGTTTAGA
>Ga0102934_1003058_pt1 | contig 11458 bp, 13 predicted proteins | sample SalPonR2_A_D1_MG_FD_78175 | JGI IMG/M metagenome (GOLD analysis project Ga0102934, IMG submission 78175) | Salt pond soil microbial communities from South San Francisco under conditions of wetland restoration - Salt Pond MetaG R2_A_D1_MG | ecosystem: Environmental > Aquatic > Marine > Intertidal...
AGCAGAAGCATTGGAGTTTTACCAACGCGCTGAGCAAATCGATCCCACCATCCCCACCCTTTCCGACCGCATCCGCGACCTCAAAAGTGAGAAGGAGAAGGAATAACCCTTCTCTTTTAGACCGAAATCCCCCGTGTTTATTTAATTCCGGAAAAGATAGGGTAAACGTCTGCCAGCTGACACCCATCCCGTGTTAACTGATTGTGAACCAACATAATGTATGCAGAGGAGTTTAATGGTTGCAATAAAAATGGAAATATAATATGTTAGAATTGATTAAGAATCAACGTTTACTTTTTATACTCTTCATCTTAGTGGGTGTGTTCGGAACAGCCTGCGACGACGATGACGATGATAATGATATGACCTTCGACGCGCGTCAGGTTACGTACGAATTAGCTGCTAATGAGAATATGGGAATAGCGCCCGATGGTTTAGCTGCTACAGCGACTTTCATGGAATATACAAATGATCAAACCATTGTGCGTTTGGAATTATTGGATGGCAGCACAGGAACTATGTTGAGTCACCCGGCGCATATTCATATGAATACGGCAGCTGAGGGAGGTGAAATTGTTTATTTTTTAGGGCCACTCGATGGATTAGATGCAGCGCCCGGAGTCAGTTTCCACATGGCGAATGCTTCCTTTGATGAGCTAATTGACTTTAATGGATATATCAATATTCATGAGAGCAATGCTAATTTAGGAAACATAGTATCTCAAGGGAACATTGGATCTAACGAAGAGGCTACAATAGAGGAGCGCAGTATTGATATTATGGCAGATGGTCGCTCCATTATTTATGATTTAGACAGCATGAGTAATACTGGCCCCGCATCGAACGGAGTTCAAGCCACCGCCACATTTACAGAGTTGAATGCAAATATGACTTTAGTGACACTGGAACTTTCTGATGGAAGTACAGGTCTTCCGGTTTGTCATCCGGCACATATTCACATGAATTCCGCCTCTGCAGGGGGTGAAATTGTTTATTTTTTAGGTCCCGTCGATGGATCGACCGCTTCTGAAGGAATCAGTTATGCCGTTATCAGTGAATCATATGATTTTCTGACAGATTACGATGGATATATTAATATTCACGAGAGTAATGCTGCACTTGAAAATGTAGTATCACAAGGAAATATTGGGTCGAACGCAGAGTAATACTTTAAGTAGATCACCCTTTACTCTTAAGTATAGATGAATAGCCGCTTCTTTTTTTAGGAAGGGGCTATTTTTTTGCCGCATCCCCCGAGGCTCCGCCAGTCGGCGGAGCCTCGGGGGTCGGGTCATTCGGGGGTTCCGTACTCGAGGTCGCCTGCGGCGACTCGGTACCGCCATCGCTGCGCTCGGCGCCCCTACTACCCCTTGCGGGGCCTGCGCGCCCGGCCCCCAGCAAGGCATTCATCCGGAATGAGGTCATTCTCAAAAACCCGGTTTTCTTCTTTACCTTGCTCCTTCCTATGAAACATTCATACGTTCAGAAATGAAACTTGAAAAATAATTCTGAAAAAATTCAGCTACAATAATATTGTGATTCCCAGCTTTGCAACAATAACTAACCCCCAATGCCAAGAACCACTCCAATAATCACTCCAAATAAACCAAAACAGAGGTAGCTGAGGATGAGAAGAAGGGTGCTGAATAAAAACGCTTTTAGCACAGAAAAAGAAAATATATGAGAATAGGCGTAAGTGATATACCCCCAGCCTAATAAAAACTCAGCCATGTAAAGAATGTCTTTGCCCTGCCCCAGTATACCATATAGAATAATGAGCGGAAAACTGAGGAGATAGATTTCAGATACAATATAAGTGTGAATAATGAGATGCTCAGCGAAATAATAAGGGCGGGAAGAAAAAAGGAGTCGGGCAGCTGCCGAATAGAAAAATAAGGCAATAACGACCCAAAAATTAAAATACTGTGTCAGGTAGCCGGCGATATTCTTTTGTATATCGATGGCCTCCTTATTTTCAGGGTCGACAGCAAAGGTCGCAAAACTGGATTGATTTACGCCACCGAACCATGAAAAGGCAAAAGCAAAAAAAACATAAATTCCCAGACAAATAATAAAAAACTGAGCGGGGCGCATTAATTTTTGTCTTTCAATATCAAGGTATTCATGAATGCGTTTACCCGGTTGACGCAGAAGAGCGAGAAAGGTGAACCAGAGCCCCCTGTTCAGCAATAAGGCGTCAAAGGCATCCGAAACCAATTGCTTAACTGTGAAACGCCGGAGCTTCTTTTTCTTCGTAATTTCGACTTCGTCCCTGTCTCTAAAAGAGGGGGCTGGTAGTGTCCCTTTCTCGTTCTTCTGCTTCATCATCCTCAGAATATAAATCGCCATGTAAAATGAATCGGATGCAAATCTACATTAGATTCATCGGAAAATATAGGATTTATGGCGTATTTCACGCCAAAGGAAGAACTATTTAACAAATCAAAGCATTTGAAAAAGTCTCCCTTAAAGCCAATTGTGAATTCGGCATGCCATATAAAATTCCGACTGCCGTCGACTAAGGATCGGGTTATCTCCTCGCCCGCCTGTCGATAAGAAAATTCATTTCCACTCCAGCTGATCCTGGTACCCAGTTGAACAAATGCGTTTTTGGTGTTTCTGGACAAATTGTCCCACAAATAAAAACGCGCTAGCAAGGGCACATTCAGGGTGGATTGGGTTAATCGCGTATATTTTACACCCGGAGAAGCCTGTGATAATTGGACGGATTTATCGCCCGAGATTTGAAATACACCATCGAGATTATAAGTGATGCGCTCAATTTCGATCCCGGAGACCAACGAAATCCGTTTGTGAAGGCTGCGCTCCGTCACGATACCAAACTGGGCATTGGAGTGTCCGTCTTGATAAATGGGGTCCGGCACGCCGGTTAATTGAGTAAAACCTCCTCCAAAACTGAGGTAAAAACTCCATTGGTCTTCATACGAAAGAGAGTCTGCGGTGTTGCTCTGGCTGTGCATGGGTATTGAAATGCATAGAGCTAAAAGGATGTAGAGAACAGAAAAGGTCTTCATAACTATCCGATTTTTGTTTCCGCAAAAGTAGATAGCCGGGAAAGTTCCACCCTTGACCTATGTTAAGTAATGAACAAAGTCCCATTCTACTTGTCCGATGAGTATGGGCGCGAAACAAAAAATGCAATCAACGAGCAGTGATCTGGCTATTCTGGGCTTAGGCTGGGTCGGGCAGGCTGCTGCTATTGAACTCAAAAGCCGGGGCTTCAGTGTTTGGGGGACAGTAAGTACCTACGAAAAAGCAAAGCAATTGCAGTCCGATGGGCTATTTGCCTACGTGCTGCGACTGCCCGAGACCTCTGCAGGACTTCCGGGTCCACCCCCGTCTTTTCTCATTTACACCTTACCGCCGCGCGGAGGGCAAGAGCGTTCGGAGCAGATGATTCGGGATGTGATTCGAATGGGAGAGCAGGCTGCTGTTCAGGGTGCAATATATTTGAGCTCGACGTCCGTATATCCCGCAGCCGAAGGATGGGTCGATGAATCCGATGCGCAGGAGGTCACTTCCCGGCACTCGGGCGTCATCATGAAACGCCTGGAAGATCAATGGGAAAAGGCTTCTTTTCCAACGACCATTTTGAGATTGGGCGGATTATATGGACCGGGTCGATCGCCGGGAAGGTTCATGCGCAACCGAACGATTTCCGCCCCCAACCAATTCGTTAATATGACAGCTCAAAAGGATGTGGTGAAAGCCATTTATCGGGTGGTGGAAGGAGACCTGTGGGGTAAAACATTCAATATTATTACCATCAACAATCAAAGAAGGCGCGAATTTTATGGCTCTTTGTTGGATAATCCCCAATTTGGTGAAGCCGGTAAAACAGAGGGAAAGCAAGTTTCTACGGCCCGGGCCCGCAAGTGGATGGGAAGCGATTTCTTAGCTCCGGAACCTCCAGAAAAATGAGGCCGGAGTGCCAACTCATGAATATACAGGCAGTCCCTTTTTAAATAATTCGTCCAGCCTCAATGGGAATGCTATCTTTGGAGCCCAAAATATAGAATATGATGTTATCCATGACCGGATACGGAAAAGGCGAAGTGGAATGGGATGAGGGTAAATTGATCATAGAGTTGCGGTCGCTGAACAGCAAGGGATTTGACCTGCGTTGCCGGTTACCTCAGCTGTTTAAGGAGCAGGAAATGACCTTCCGTCGCCGCGTTCGGGAGCGGGGACTTCGCGGCAAATTTGATCTCAACCTGACCTTACAGGGCGTGCAGGAAGAAGTATTTGAAATTGATGCTCAACAGTTTAGACGCTATTTTTTACAAGTTCAAGATTTAGGGCATGAGCTAAATTTTGATACAACATCCGCTGCTGCTGCCTTGCTTAGTATTCCGGATATTCGCGTCAGCGCTACGGAATCGCTTTCGGAGGACAAAACTCAACTTTCTTTACAGGCTCTGGACCAGGCCTTGGAGCAATTAAACGCTTTTCGGAAAGAAGAAGGCCGCATGACTGCGGATGATCTGCGTGGACATGTCACTGATATCCTCAACCTGCTTCAGGAAGTTGAACCCTTCGAAAAGAATCGCAATGAAGAAGTGCGCGAGCGGTTGGGGCAAAAACTCTCAGAGCGCTTTGATCGAGGCGATATCGATCCACACCGTTTTGAGGAAGAAGTATTGTACTATTTGGATAAACTCGATATTTCAGAAGAGAAAGTTCGTCTGGAGCAACACTGTAAATACTTTCTCGAGCAGTTTGATATCGATGAAAGTGAAGTGGGTAAAAAGCTGAATTTTATCAGTCAGGAAATGGGGCGGGAGATCAATACTTTGGGATCGAAAGCCAATTTCTTTGAAATTCAGCAGCGGGTCGTTCAAATGAAAGATCGCCTTGAAAAAATAAAAGAGCAAGTCGCCAATATCGTATGAAAAGTCAGAAGAAGATGGTTTTGCTTACAGCTCCTTCCGGCGCGGGAAAAACAACTATCGCTAACAGACTCATGCGCGCCTTTCCTTTTTTGACCTTTTCCATATCAGCGACCACCCGCCCACCTCGACATTACGAGCAGGAGGGGGAGCACTATTATTTTTACAGTCCCGACGAATTTCAACGGCTCGTCGAACAGCAAGCATTTGTCGAATACGAAGAAGTCTATCCCGGCAAGTATTACGGCACCCTCAAATCGGAGGTGGATCGCATCTGGCAAAAAGGGCTAACGGTCTTATTTGATCTGGATGTGAAGGGCGCACGAAATCTAAAGTCCATTTTTGGTGATCGTTGTTTATCCTTATTCATCGAGCCCATATCCCTGCAAGTTCTGGAAGAGCGACTTCAAGGGCGAAAAACGGAGACGGCAGATACACTGGCGCAGCGTCTCGAACGCGCCGAATTTGAATTGGCCCAAAGAGATTACTTTGACCACAGCATTATTAATGAAGATCTCGAAGTGGCGGTAGCTGAAGCCCGCGACAAGGTTCTCGAATTTATGGATGTGTATAGCTGATTCTCTGTCAGATCCCTCCTGAGCAAATTTTCATTTCCAGCGTCAACGCTCTGTATCAGAGAGTACTATAATCCCGCGAGCTCCATACTGGGCAACCGAATCAAAATCTGTAATCGGCAATGACACTAAAGTGCCACATATTCACCCGGTTGATCGCTAAATCAGGCGTCGCCGCGCGCTCACCCGCATCCCCTTTATACACCAGCAAACCCGCCAGGGTAAGCCCGTCGAAAGGGAAGGAAAAGTCGTAGTCCAATCTCGTGACCATATGATAGAATGAAGGCATGGCGTATTTATTGAGCAGAGCCACAGTCGGCTCGGGAAGTAAGACGTAGCCTACACCTACCGTAGGTCGAAACTGCTCCTGTAAAAACAGCCCCTCCCACTTGACAGACTGGGCAAAAACATCTCCGGCGCCTTCAAATCGCTCTCGGGGCAAACTGGCCCAAAATTGCTCCCGACCCCACTCCCGGGGAAACAAAAAACGGCCGGAGTCATCGATATACAAGGTATTATAGCTCCAGTGATGATGTTGGGTTTCATATCCGAGTGTACTTCCGAGCGCCCAGGTTTGTTCTCCGTGCTGAATGTAGGCTTTTGAGGGCTGCGGGTTGCCTCCGTCCTGCACTTCTTGCTGGTACAGCGACTGAAGCCCTAAAAATACTGACCCCCCATTTTTTAGAGGATGGGAATATATCGCATCGGCATAAGAGAGGTGAAAAATGTTCTCCGCATAATAGTGGTAAGACTGCGCTTCCCAACGGTCGTTTTCCCATTCGCCACCGAGAATAAAAATACCCTTTGTGGAGACATTTCCTTTGTACTGAGAGGCGCTTCCATCTACGTTCTGTCCAAAAGAGTAGACGCCCAGCGACTCTTCCGTACTGAACCAGTCCACAGTCCCCCGCGGTGTAACACTATTGAGCCAGCCGGCTTCAATCCGAAAATCATCGTCGTTCCACTCGGTCCATAAACCCGAAAAGATATTGGGGCGCATCCGATTGTCCTGACTATTGAGAAAAGGAGTTTCAATATCTTGTCGGCCGGCTATCAAATCCCATTTTCCCACGCGATAACGCACAAAAAGCTCTTCTAATCGGTCTAAATCGGTACTGTTTTCCGGATTTTCCATATCGAAAAGAGCCAATTCATATCGATTGGTGCCTCCCGAAATAGGGTCAGTAAGGTCCAGGTTTTCATCCCAAAGTTTGAAAATAAAAAAGCCCGAAAAGCCAAAACTTAACCCTTTCCATTCCGGACTGACATACCCCAGGCCGGCACCGGCCGCCCAGGCTCCAAAATTGCTGACTGCGCCCTCATTATAAGTTCCCATGACGTAGGTTCTTGCGTGAAAATGGAAGTGACCACTCTCAAAGAAACCCTCTGTCGTATCCAGGGGAACATACTCATGTCGAATATCCTGACTCTGCATGAAAGTGGGGAATACCCATCCCCATGCAATGATGAAAAGTGTTACTCTGTATAGCATGAAGCAAGTTGTTTTAGTTTACCTTAGAAAAAAAGAGCAGAACAAGTTTATTTGCTCTGCTCCGGTTGGATGATCCCATCTTCCTTAGATCGATTTTTTCGCGAGATAGAAATCTTGCATTTCATAATCGCTGGCCTCGCGCTCCTGCATATCCGCAACGGTTTTTGGCGGGGGCACGATCACTTTGTCGCCGGGTCTCCAGTCTAAAGGCATAGCGACACTGTGCTCGTCTGCCGTTTGCAAAGCCACTAAGGCTCGCTTGATTTCATCCATATTTCGACCTACATTAAGTGGGTAATACATGATGAGTCGTATCGTCCCTTTGGGATCAATAAAAAAGACAGCGCGAACTGCTGCGGTCTCACTTTCACCGGGTTGTAACATGCCGTATTTTTTGGAAACGTTCATGTCAATATCAGCGATGATAGGAAACTCAAACAGCACTCCGCTGTTCTTTTTCACATTATTGACCCAGGCGATGTGCGCATGAATACTATCGATACTCAGGCCTATTAATTGGGTCTTGTGCTCATCAAAAAAGTTTTGTTCGAGCGCAAAACCACTCATTTCCGTTGTGCATACGGGCGTAAAGTCGGCCGGATGCGAAAAAAGTATGGTCCAGGAATCTTTAATATAGTCCGAAAACTTAATCTTCCCTGTTGTTGTATCCGCGGTAAAATCGGGTGCCGGATCGCCTATGCGAGGCATTGTGATTTGCGGTGCTGTTTTTTCATTCATTTCTTCCATGATTTTTTTGTATTTAAATAGGTTTAAAAATTGTTTTACTGTAGCGGTCCATCCCAATACATCAATCCTCCGCGGAGGTTATAGACGTTTTCGTATCCGGCATCTCCTAATTTCTGAGCTGCCATACCGCTGCGATTGCCCGAACGGCAATACAGGAGGATCTTTTTGTCTTTCGGTAGTTTCATCAACTGTTCGTCGAAGTGGCCCGACATCATATTGATGAGTTTCGAGCCGGGGATATGTCCTTGCCGATATTCCATATCCGATCGGACGTCTACTATTTGTGCCGCTTTCTTTTCTTTCATGAGTTCACGAAATTCGGCGGCATCTATGTCTTGATATGTTTTGGGTTTTGTATTGAATAATCCAAACATGGCTTGTTATTTTTGATTACAGTACAAAGATACAGGCCATTGATGGCGAGTACAGTGATAAAAGTTACAGGATGGTAGGGGAGAGTGGAGAGCTGCTGCACACTGTGGCTGTCTGTTTCCGAACCAGGACTTATTTTAGCCTAGTGTCATTACCACTAAATTCGTTAAAGACCACGTCTTGATCTTTTTACTCAACTCTGCCTTGCCTCTACTAATCGTCTCCTTCATCGCGCCTTGATCTGAACAAAAATCTACTTCGACTTTTCTATACCTATTTAGTGGCAAGGACACTACTCCCCTAAGAACAGAGCGCGCGTGAGGGATACGGAGGGCAACGGTGCCGCCGAAGGCGGTACGGAGCGTCCCGAGGCCGCCTCCCCGCATACCGGGAGGCGGCTCGAGGACAAGAGACGCGAACCCCGGAAGGAGCCCGACCCCGAGGTGTCCGACTTTTGGAGGACCCTCGCGGGGCACGCCCAAAAAAATAAGATAATCTACCCCAAACAAAAACAGCCGAAGCAATGCCCCGGCTGTCGTAAATTCTCAACAAAATCTCAGCGTTTACTCGCCGCCCAAATCAAATTCGATCCCCTGAGCCAAAGGTACTTCACTACTCCAGTTTATCGTATTGGTCTGCCGACGCATATATGCTTTCCAGGCATCAGATCCACTTTCGCGACCGCCGCCTGTCTCTTTTTCACCTCCGAAGGCGCCGCCAATCTCCGCACCTGAGGTGCCAATATTGACATTCGCAATTCCACAATCGGATCCTTTGTAGGATAGGAAGGTTTCACCCTCGCGCAAGCTGTCCGTGACAATAGCACTGCTCAAGCCCTGCGGCACATCATTTTGCATGTGAATGGCTTCCTCAAGTTCGCTGTATTTCATAATGTAGAGTATGGGTGCAAAAGTCTCGTGCTGAACGATGTTGAAGTCATTCTCCACTTCTGCGATACACGGCTTGACATAGCATCCGCTTTCATAGCCCGGTCCGGTCAGGCGTCCGCCTTCCACAATCATTTTACCTCCCTGCACTTTGATCGCCTCCAATGCGCGCTCGTATTGCGCCACGGCATCTTTGTCGATAAGCGGTCCCACATGGTTTTCGGCATCCAGGGGGTTGCCGATCCGCAGCTGTCCGTAGGCATGGGCCAATTTTTCTTTTACGGTATCGTAAATGGAATCGTGAATAATCAATCGGCGCGTGCTGGTGCATCGCTGGCCGGCGGTGCCCACAGCACCAAAAACACCCGCAGTTAATACCAAGTCCATATTGGCAGAAGGGGTGATGATCATGGCATTATTACCTCCTAATTCCAAAATGGTTTTTCCTAAACGCTCGGCCACTTGCACGCCTACTTTTTTGCCCATTGCGGTGCTACCTGTAGCGCTAATGAGCGGGACGCGCTTATCGGAAGTTAGCATTTCTCCGACTTTATAATCACCGACTACGACATTACACAAGCCCTTCGGCAAGTTGTTGGCTTTAGCGACCTGATTAAATAACTTTTGACAGGCAATCGCACAGAGTGATGATTTTTCAGAGGGCTTCCATACACAGGCATTCCCACAAACTAAAGCAATCATGGCGTTCCATGCCCACACCGCTACCGGAAAGTTGAAGGCTGAAATAATTCCGACCACGCCCAGGGGGTGCCACTGCTCGTACATCCGATGCTGGGGACGTTCTGAATGGGTCGTCATTCCGTACATCATTCGACTTTGACCGAGGGCAAAATCGCAAATGTCGATCATTTCCTGTACTTCACCCCAGCCTTCCTGTAAGCTTTTTCCCATTTCGTAGGAAACCAACCGGCCGAGATCTTCTTTGTGTTCGCGAAGCAATTCACCGTATTGGCGAACGATTTCACCGCGCTGTGGGGCGGGTGTCGCTTTCCACTCTAAAAATGCAGCTTGCGCTTGCTCCATCACTTCCTCATACTGCTTTTTATCTGTAACGGTAAGCTGTCCGATGAGCGAGCCATCAACAGGGGTATGAGAATCAATTTTTGTATCACTGGAAGAAGATTCCTGACCGGACCAGGTACCCGGATTGACCGACTCTATGCCGAGTCGTTTTAAAAAAGATGTATCCATAGTTGTTTTTTCGCAAAGGTAGAAAAACGAGCTCGAAAAGCAGAACCTCTTATTCAGTTGCTTCCCGAAATTGATAAATGTGCTCCAGCGCCCGTCCCTTTTCATTATAGTCCATCCCGTAGCCCACTATAAATTCTTTTCCGATTTCGAAGCCCACATAATTGGGCTTCACGTCCATTTGGAGAGCCTCCGGCTTCATGAACAGCGTGGCCAGGCGAATCGATCGCGGCAATACGGACTTTAATTCCTTCACAAAGGCATTCATGGTGTGTCCTGTATCCACGATATCTTCAATGATTAAGACTTCCCGACCCCGCAAAAAGCCCAAATCACTACTCAGAATATCCACTTCTTTTCCGCGCTCCATGCCTGAATAGGAACTGATCTTTACCGGGAACCACTGGTAGTCCCGTTCTGTTTTCCGCAGCACATCCATCGCGTAAAATAGAGCTCCATTCAGAATCGGAATCACCACCGGCAGATCTTCGCTTTCCTTATACACTTCATCTATCCAGGCCACGGTCTCTTCCACCTTTTCCATAATATCCTCCCGCGATAAAAACAGCTGAAACGACTTATCGTCAATCTTGATTTCCTTTTCCATAGCATGAATGTACTGCACCCACCGCATATCCCCCAATTTTTTATCATTCTTTTTTGTCCTCAGCCCATGCTGTTGGCATCGCTCTTTTGACCCTGTTTTAAAATTGGGATAAATCAGACGGATCTAAACCGGTGTACCTCTGAAAACGAACTCTGGTGCGATGACCGATTTCCAATGAAATGGACTACGCTGAATGAGCTGTACACTTCACAGTATAGATGGGGTAAAAAAGGTGTTGATGTGGTAGAAAATGACGATTTGTCAAAGATTTAGCGCTTGGAGTTGAGCAGTCAGTTCGGCTCAGCTGACTTTTAGCTGTTGGCTAAATACGGCCAAAAAACAACCGTCATCCCGCTGTGCCCCCCCCAATTTATTGGCGGGCGCTCCGACGCGGGATCCTTTACAGCATAATGTACTGATGGGTTGGTGGGTGTTTCTTTGGGAATTATTTGTGTTTTGCGAAAGAGACAGGAGCACGTGTCAATGCCGCCCTGGCGGTACCCTGTCTCTACAATGGCCCAGCGCGCCGGCCCGTATCTGGTCAGTTCGACTCCGCTCACTGACCAGGGGCTACCGATGTAATACATGAATAATTTTGTTCCTTTTCTAGGGTCTGAACCGCTGATTCATCTGATTAAATGATGGGCGTGATTAGAGAC
>Ga0102934_1003061_pt1 | contig 11456 bp, 9 predicted proteins | sample SalPonR2_A_D1_MG_FD_78175 | JGI IMG/M metagenome (GOLD analysis project Ga0102934, IMG submission 78175) | Salt pond soil microbial communities from South San Francisco under conditions of wetland restoration - Salt Pond MetaG R2_A_D1_MG | ecosystem: Environmental > Aquatic > Marine > Intertidal...
AATTAAAGGAATCGCTTGAAAAAAGTTAAAAGGAATATCTTTATTAATCTTTAGTTTTGATTTTAAGTTTCCAATATATCTGGTTGATGCTCCATAATTTTTATTACTTACTAATTCAACAATAACATCATCGTTTGGTATATTAACAATATTTTTTGAATAATCTCTGACTACTTTTATCAATTCATTAATTAAACTTAACATTTTTTGATTATCATCAAAAAAATAAGTGTTTCTTTGTAACCATTTATTATATCTTTGATTTAGATCCCCACTACCTGGTAATCCATCTTTAAAAAGTTTAAGACCTTCTTCAAATACTTTTTCATCTGTCCAAACTAAATCAAGATCCAAAATATTCTTAACTTGTTTTTTAAAATTAATATTATCGTTATTTAAAATTTCTAATATAGTTTGAAAAGCTAATAGATGTTTTTTTATAAATTTTTTTCGACTGTTTTCAAATTTAATATTATCAATTTTGTTTTTTAATCTTTTCGTATCTTTAATAAGATTTTTTGCAGTAAATAATTCTTCTTTTTCAACTTTAGTTTTCAAGCTCTCAGGCCCAATATAGGAATCAATATAATAAGTACCTTCTTTATTAAACAATCTATCAATTCTTAATGCCAATAAAACATAATCTTTTAAAAATTTTTCTTTCAATATTATCTCCCCCGTTTTATATTTATTATATAATAAGTTTAATATATTGGGGAAGGTCCACCACAAGACCTATTTTACTATTTTTATTAAAAAATCTTTTGAAAAGATGGAGTATACTTTATCTTTTTGCTTTTAATTGGTATGAAAATATATGATCACCCACTTGAGCATAATCTTCATATTTTCCAAAAGTTTGATCTATTTTAAATATTTTTGAGTTATTTTCTTTTAGTATTTTAAATTGTTGATCTATAAACTTATATTTTACATTTTCAAGCCTAAAATTTTCTCTAAAAATTGGATCAATAATATTTTTAGGACCAAATCTTTTATATAATATAAAAGTAGCTAGATATAATATTTCATCTTTGTAATATTGGTCAAGTTCAATAGGCAAGAAATTTTTGTTATCAAAACAATAGTTTGAAGTACCCGAGAAATCTAAGACTATATCAACAAGATTATCTTTTAAAGGTAGATTGGGAAGGTTGGAAGTAATAAATATCAAATTAGATTTCTTTGATGAAAATTCTAATAAATTTTTTAAATATTTATTTAACCCATGATTATTATCAACACATATATAATAAGAACTCTCTGGTAAATCATTATATACCTGTCTTAAAAAATATCCAAAACCAGAACCTGGTTCTAATATTATTTTTTCTTTTAGATTTTCTTCCAATAATTCTTTTTTTAACCATTCTATACTATTATATGATTCATCAATATGTTTTGAATCAGTTTTTTGTATATACTTTTCAATATGTTCATCTTCAATTTTATTTTCATCAATATTAACATTGTTACTTACTATAATACCCTCATCAATTTCTGCTATATATCCACATTCACAACTTAATTGCCCATTTAATATCTGATTATCTACTACTTCATCTGCAGATAATATTAAATTATTTTTACATTTTGGACAACTAAAAAATGATAATACATTTAGATCAATACCTAACTTGTTTTTCTCTGTTACTTTGTTTTCCTTTAATATTTTCAACTCTTCTTTTATGGAGTTATGGGCTTCTTTTAGTTGCTTAACTTCTTTTTTAATTTCTTCAATTTTATTTTTATATAAATTTTGATAATATGTATTTTTTTGATAAGGAGTTAATCTTCCAATTCTTTTAAAATTAAATATTTCTTTTATTTCTTGTAAGGTAAAGTTCATATCTTTTAACCTTAATATTTCTTGAATATCTGTTTCACAGTCTTTATCAAAATAATAATGTCCACCCTTTTTAATTGGTACAATCAAATTTAACTCCATATAATATCTTACTGTATCATTGCTTACATTATATTTGCTTGAAAACTCACTGATTTTCATTAAAATACAGCTCCTATTTTATAATATTAAAATTAAATTTTAATATTATATTTTAAAATTCTCTAAAAAGACAAAATTTCCTCTCCCCAGCTTATTGACATCAAGAATGAATGAATTACAGAATTGCCATCAACACCTATTTTTTCACAGTATTTATCTACAGTTTTCCAATTACCTTCTTCATATGCTATAATTAATTTTAAAACATTTGAATGGATACTTGTTTCATCTCCCATAATAGCATCCTTGACTTTTTGAGAAATAGGTAAATCTTTTAATACAACATATATACTTCTATGCATTAAAATATCTAACATAGAAAAAAGTCCAACCATAAAGAGTTCTGATGAATTTACTTCTTGGTTTAATAATTTAGATATCTTTTCTGCTGTCTTAGCTCTAACTAAAGAAATCCTCATTATCTCTTTTGGTTCATCTTTAGCAATGTTTTTTATAACCATTAAATGAAGCCATTTTTTAATTTCTTCAATTCCTAACAAAACTAATGCTTGTTTTATTGATGTGATCTCAGTTCTAATTCCATAAGCTGCAGAATTGATTACTTTTAAAAGTTTATATGATAAAGACATATCATTTTTTATTATATCAGTTACTTTATTAAAGTTGGGATTGTTTTTATTTAGCTCTTTAATTACTTTAAAATAATTATTTGGATATATAGGTATAGAATTTCCTTCTAATATTTCCGGTTTTTTGAAAAAATATCCCTGAAATAGCGAATATCCTATATCTTTTGCATTATTAAATTCTTCTCTTGTTTCTATTTTTTCTGCTAATAATTCTACATTATATTTTTCTGCTATACACTCAATTAATTTTCTCTGTCTTTTATTTGTATTTAAAAAATCCACTTTCACTATGTGCGCAATTTTCAAAAATGGTATTGTATCTTTATTATATTCAAAATCATCTAATGCAACTAAATATCCTTTTTTTCTTAAATTTTTCAAAACCTTGATCATATTTTTATTAACATCTATATTTTCTAATACTTCAATTACAATTTTTTCACTATCTAAAATTACTGGAATTTCTTTAGTAAGTAAATTTTTAGTAAAATTTATAAAAGCTTTTTTGTTTTGAATTATATTATCAATTCCAATAGTACTAAAACTATTTACTAAAACTTGTGATGTGGCAGTATCATCATTTAATATACTAGTTATACTATGAGCATTATCTCTATAAAGAAGTTCATATCCATATACAGATTGATCTTTATTAAAAATTGGTTGACGAGCTATATAAGATTTAATGATATAAACCCCCTTATGAATTATCAATTTTTATCTTTTAATCTCATAATAAATCCTTTTCAAATCAAAAACTACTCTCTTTTTTTTGGAGTAGTTTTCTATGAAAATATTATCTGTTAATATAATCAGTATTTATCACTTTGTTGAAATTAATCCAGTTTTTAATAATGCTTTAAAGGTAATTATTGACAATGGAGCTATAATAATACCCTGTAATCCTAAAGTCATTAATCCTACATAAATTCCAAAGAGTAATACTATTGGGTGTACACCAATATTTTTTCCTAAAACCTTACTCTCAAGGAATGGTCTTGCACTAACCAGAATCAAATAAAGAACAAATATTATTGCTGCTGTTCTAGCACTACCTGCTATAATATTATAAGCTATTAAAGGCCAAAGTAAAGCACCAGGTCCAATAACAGGTATCATATCTAAAATACCACATAAAAAAGCAATTAATATTACATATGGATAGTTTAAAAGTGAAAAAGTTATACCTGTCAATATTGTTGTGTTTGAAATAATAAGTAGTTGTACCTTAAGATAACTGAATATATCTTTTACAATACTAGACTCTAAAACTTGAGCAATTTTATTTTTTGACTTTATATATTTTATTATTAACTTCTTATCCTTACTTAAGAAAAATGTTGTTATTATTGTAAAAAGTAAAATTATGATAAAACCAGGTACATACAAAGTTAGATTTAGTGACCAATTAATAGTGTTAGATACAAGGTCTTCTCCTCTTTGATAAATATTATCTAAAATTCTGCTTAAAACATTTGATACAATATCAGGCATTCTATCAAAAAGCTCTTGTTGTTTTAATAAAAGATTATCCATAAATTCAACTATTTGATCTCTATATTCAGGAAGATATCTAGATAAATAGATTAATTCATATACAGTATTAGTAATTAATAGTATAGAAATTAGAATTAAAATTGTTATCACTATTAATATCATTATTAATACAGCAATATTTCTAGGAATTTTTTTAGAAAGTAAATTTACTGGTCTATCAATAATAAATGTTAATAATAAGGCTAAAAAGAATGGTGTTAATGTAAATATAAAAATCTTTAATGAAATAACAATTGAAAGAAACACTATTATATAAATTGCTGGTTTTTTCCATCTAATTTTATTAAGTTCCACTTTAGATCTGTCCTTTTTTATGTATTTTAAAAATATATAAAACAACTCCTAGATTAACTAGGAGTTATTTTAATTTGGAACTAATTATCTTTCAAATGCTACACATCTTGATATACAAGCTTCCATATCAATACCTTTCCATGGAAATATACCAATTTCTAATCTGCGATTGGAAAGTTTATCAATTTCTCCACCTAAATTTTCTGCATGTATTATTCCTTCTGGGAATAGCTTAGTATGCATAAACTGTCTGCTATCTTTATGATGGAAAACTTCATCAAGAGGTTTGCCAAGATGTTCTTCAGCTTCTTTAGCGAGATCAGGTCTTAAAGTTCTACATACTGTATTCATTGGATGATCTGCAGCTCCACAGTCTACACCAATCCACTTTAATTTTTTCTTGATTGCCCAAAAGGCAAATTCCATATTTGGACCTGGGTGTTTCATAAAGTAACGTTCTTCATCAGCTTCTGGTTGATCCCAACTATATCTGTGGTAACCTGTATTTATTATTAAAATATCATTTTCTTTTACTTCAACTTTGTTCTCAATCATTTCAGAAGTGTATATATCATAATCACCAACTTCATCACTTAAATCCACTACAACTCCTTCACCATATAAATCTTCTAAAGGTATACTAGCAATATCACGTCCTGCTGTCCAAAAATGTCTTTCACTGTCTAAGTGAGTACCAATATGGTTAGGTGTTTTGATTATCTGTCCATTAACTCTTTCTGTTGATAATCTCTTAAAATATTTAATTTCAAAGGGTTTAAATGTAGGCCATGGTGGAGTTGATACTCCAATTGGTTGTGTTAAATCATATAGTTTCAATAGGTCACCTTCTCTTTTCTTGATATTTTATTTTTATTACTATTAATTAATCAACAAATCTTATTTTTGATTCTCCAAATACTACACTTGATTTTAAATAAATCACCTTATCTTCTTGATTACTTATATTATTGTAATTCAAATCTCCAAAAGATACTGAATTTCCATTAGGTAATTTAAGCTGACCAAATACTGATGAACCTTTAATTCTTATAGCTTTAGTTGAGTCTAAAAGAACTTCACTGGAACCAAATATTGTATTGATTTCTATTTCTTTATTTATATTATCAAGATTAACATCTCTTAGATCTATGACACCACTACCAAATATAATATTATATTCATCTTCAACTAAATCTACGACTTTAATATTAGAGTCTCCAAATAATATTATATTTTCATCTGTATTAAACAAACTTCCTCCAAATAATATTACAATACCTACATATACTATTAAAATACCAATTATTATCCTTCCAAATGGTATATCAATATTATAGGATCTCAATAATGCTGACAAACCTACTAGAATAAGTATTATACCTAATAATGTTCCACCAAACAAGTTTCCAACCCTCATTCACACACCTCTTTTCATTTTTAATTATAATCCGAAAAACTAATACCTAATTAATCTACATCATAATCATCCCTATTAATATCAATAACATTATCTCTTTTATTTTTTTCACTTTTATTGGGATTATCTGGATCATAGTCATCTATTGTTTTTTTAATATAATAAATTCCAGCTAAAAGAACAAAGATATTATCTAATAAACCAGCTAAAGGGAAAAAATAATATGGGATAATTGTAATTGGTGATACCGCATATAAAAATGGTAAGATAAAAAATGCCTTATGTGTCCATTTTACATTTTTATCTTTAAGATATTTAATTAACTTTAAAAAGAAATATGCTCTAGACATAAATATCTCCTCAATATATATTATTATAACCCACTTTATTTAACAACTAATACTGATGTTTTGGCATGTCTTATTACTTTATCACTAATACTTCCAAGAAAGAATCTTTTTACCCCTCCCATGCCTTTATCAGCAAGTACTATAATATCAAAATCATTATTTTCGGCATACTCGCAAATCATATCAGCAGGATCTCCATATTCTAAAACTTTATTTACTTCAATTTCTTTTTCTTTAAAGTGCTTTTCAGCTTCCTCTAAAATGTGTTCTCCACTTTTTTGTAGTTCACTTTTATTTCTTCTAATAAGTTCTTCTAATGAGTCTATAGGGCGATAAGACTGAATTTCACTCAATTCTAGTGATGATAAATCTAAAACTGTTATGATAGTTATTTCACAGTCCATTGCAGTCGCTAAATCTACAGCTTTCATAGCAGCTTTGTGTGAACTTTTCGAACCATCAACAGCTAATAATAATTTTCTCATCTTAATCCCTCCTTGAAAACATTTTTTTAGAAATTTTTCAATTGTAATAACAGTTTTTAAATTCTCATTAAATAATTTAAATAGTTCAATTATTTCTTCTTGGTTATTTTGTTTAATTTTTTTTGTACCACAACTTATATATACTATCTATTACAATAATAACTGCAATACTTAATATTTTATGAATAATTTTTACTATTTTTTATATTAGTTTTGATTTTAAAAATTATTTAGTGTAGATTTTTTCAGCTTTAACCAAATTTGCTATTTTCTTCTCTATACTTATTATATCATTTTTATTTGTAATATCTACCTTTTATTTGGCATTATTAGTTAATTATTTATGTTGATAACTAAATAGAAAAAAATAATAGATTTAATTAATAAAGACTTTTTATTTAATGAATTTTAACTTAAAATAAAACAGTCACTAATAACTGCTATCTTGTCCTAAATTGATATAAGTTTTGTATTGATTAGAATCTATTTAATTTTTAAATATTTTTTTATACTTACTATTATATATATTATATTGAATGCAATTAATTAAAAACCTTTAAAATTGTTGTGCATATTGTGAATTTTTAACATCTTATTATATAGAAATAGACCTGTGTAAACTTAACAGGTCTATTAAAGTTATTTATAGATATTTTTTATTATAAATATTATTTAATTCTTCAATATTTAAAGGCTTCTCAAATATATAACCTTGTATATAATCACAGTTTACACGAATTAGCTTTTCTTTTCTATTATCATCTTCTATACCTTCAGCAACAACCTTTAAATCTAAACTATGAATTAAAGAAATTAGACTCTCTATAGTATCAAAATTATTTTCAGATATAAATTCATCATTTAATGATTTATCAAGTTTAACTTTATCTACTGGAATATATGTTAAGTAATTAAATGAAGAATATCCTTTCCCAAAATCATCTAATACAATTTTCACTCCTATTTCTTTTAATTTTTTCAAAAATTTAACAGATGCTTTTTTATTAACTAATAATATATTTTCAGTAATTTCAATTTCTAAACGATTTGGTTTTATATTATATTCATCTATTAATTTCTTTAAAAACTCTAAATAATTTAGATCACTTAATTGATAAGGGGAGAAATTAATAGATAGACTCTTATCACTCATTTCACTTTTATCCCATTTAGCAATCTGTTGAACAGCAGTTTTAGTCACCCATCTTCCAACCTTATTTATTAACCCCTTCTCTTCAGCTATAGAAATAAATTTATCAGGTGATATATTATATTCTTTTAATCTTAGCAATGCTTCAAATACATCAATCTCACCAGATTTTAGATTAATTTGAGGTTGAAAATTTAATACAAAACCTTCATTATCTAATGCATTTCTTATTATATTTTCAATATCTTTTTCTTCTTTTAACCTATCTGTCATAGTTTGATCAAAATATACATGATGTTTTTCTGATATGTTTTTTACCCTATACATTGCCATATCTGCATTTGCAATTAGTTGATTAATATCATTACTATCATAAGGAAAGATGCTTATTCCCATACTAAATCCTATATGAAAACTATTATCTTCTATCATTATTGGTTTTTCAAAAATTTCACTTATTTTTTTAACATAGTTATTTAACCTATCATAATCTATCTCATCTTCAACAAGTATTAAAAATTCATCTCCACCAAATCTAGATATGAATATTTCTTCTTTTTTTAACCTTTTCAACTTATCAGCTATTTTAACTAATATTTTATCTCCGAATGTATGTCCCATTGTATCATTAATATCTTTGAAGTTATCTAAGTCAAGTAGCATTACTGCTCCTTTTCCATTATTATCAAGCACTTTTTTTAATTTATCCATAAATTTTCTACGATTTGGTAAATTGGTTAAAGGATCATGATTTGCTATATGTTTTATAGAATTTTTCTTTTCTTTTAATTCTTTAAAATAATTTTGAGCTTTATCTAAAACATTATTAACTGACTTATTCAGATAATTAAAGTTACTATTATCTGAAACTGGTAATCGATAATTTAGATTATCTTCCAAATCAATTTTACTAATATTTCTATTAAATGTTTCTAATGGTCTAAATACATATTTATTTAACAACCAAAAGAAAGTTAAAACAACTAATAATGAGGTAATAAATGCTACTAAAAATGATCTGAATAACTGTGTAAAGGATTCAGTATAATTATCCAAAGGAGTAAAACTTGCTAATATCCATTCTGTGTTATCAACTTTAGTATATGTTAAAAAACCTTCTTTATTATTTTCAGTGATATTTTTTAAAGTTATCCCTCTTAAATTATTCCTATTTATATTATTTTTATAATTTTGATTAAGTGATGGTAAGCCCTCTTTCAAATTATAATTTACATTAGGGTGTGCTAAAACTTGGTTTTGACTATCAACAAGCATACAAAAACTTTCATTTGCAGAACTTTGTTCTTCAACATAAGATATTATTGTTGAAATTGAGACATCACCAGCAATAACCCCTAAAAAATTACCATCTTCATTACTATATACTGGTGCAGCAACAGTAATTATTATATCGTCTTGACTTGCATTTATGAAAGCCTTGGTAAATACTATCTCATCATTATTATTAATTGCCTTTTCATACCAAGGTCTTTCTCTTAAATCAAAGTTCTCCGGCATTTTCCACCCACTTGCATTCAGCATTTTGTTTTGATCAGTACCATAATATACTGAGAAAAACTCATCATTGTTCTCAAGTAATACTTTTAAATAATTCAATATCTCTTGATCACTTTTATTATCTAAAGAAATATAATTTTTTGCATCATCAATTAATTGAGCTTTTTTATTAAGCCAGTTATTTATTTTTTCATTTAATAATTCTACACTAGTTTCAGTCATATCTTTTGCATTGTTAACTAGTATTGAATTATTTCTATTATATTGATAATAAAAACTTAACGAAATAACTACTAAAACAACAATACTCCAGATATAGAATTTATTAATATTATTATTCATAAAATCCTTCCTATAATCAAAATTTTTTAATTAATATCTTACACATTAATAATCGAAAACACTAATAAATAGTTAATATTTTTATTTGCCTCTAAATATATATTAACAGTCCTCTATATTAATTAGGTATAATATACTTGAAAATTTAACTAGATTTTATTTGTTTCATTATTAAATTGCTTTTTTATAACAAACATTGTTTCTACCACTTTTCTTAGCTTTATATAATGCTTCATCTGCCCTTTTTATTAATCTATTTATAGTATCTCCCTCTTGATATTCTACTACACCAAAACTACAAGTTACTGTTTTTACTTTATCAAAATTATAATCACTAATTTTTTCTTTTAGTCTTTTAGATATTTCTACTGATGATTTCAAATTATTATTTGGTATTATAATTAAAAATTCTTCTCCACCCCATCTTGCAAATACATCTTTATCTCTAATGGATTCATTTACAATTTCTACTATTTCTATAATTATTTTATCACCAAAACTATGACCATAATTATCATTAATACTTTTAAACTCATCTATATCAAACATTACAAGGCTTAAATTCATATCTAATTGTTTTGCTTCTTTAATCTTTCGTTTGAATATTTTATTAAAATTCTTTCTGTTGTATATATTAGTCAATTCATCAATTTCAGAGTTATAGATAATGTTATTTGCAATCCACCAGGTAGCAAAAATAATTAAACTTCCAAAGATAAATACTATTCCCTGTACAGACAATATTCTCTTTGAAAATGTTTTTTCTTCATAAAGATCAACTAATTTGTCTAATTCATGTAAAAGAATATCATTATTTTTTATAATGTAATCCAAATTATTGTCTATATTATTAAGATCATTTTCATTATTTAAAATAAAAAATAAGTTGTTTTTAAAATCAAACCACATATTTTCTATTGTTTCTTGTTGCTTTATTATTTTATCATCATTATTTATTGAAATATTCCTATTATTATTTCTATTAATTAAATCATCTAAATTATTTTGAAATCTGTTTACATTATCTAATATTTCATCTTCACTTATATTATTATATGAATAAACATAAAGTAATATATCTTTAGTGATTTTTTGACTCAACATACGCTGTTTACCAGCAGTATTAATAATATGGTTTTGAGCTTTATTTACTTCAGTCAATCTATATATTATGTATAAATTTATTAATAGTATTGAAATACTTATAAAAACTAAGATACTTATCAATAATTTATTATCTTTAATTTTAAAAATGTCCATAAATACTAGTTCTCCTATTCTTTGGATGAATTTTATATACTATTCTATAAATAATTATGTAACAATAATTTTATTATATTAATTTTTCTAATTTCTTTTTATTTAAAAAAATGAAAAACTCTACCTATTATAATAATAGATAGAGTTTAATATATTAATTTTTAATCATCTGCTAAACTATCAAAATATCCTTGAATAAGAATTATTGGTGTTCCTTTATCACCACTACCACTTGCTAAGTCACACAAACTTCCTAATAAGTCAGTTAATCTCCTTGGGGTGGTACCTTGTGATTTAATATTTGCAACTAAGTCATCTTCTTTGTTTTTGATTTCATCTTTCATTTTTTCTAACAATTTATCACCTTTAAATTCTTTCAAATCGTTATCAGCAAGATACTTAAGTTTTACTTCAGATGGTGTTCCTTCTAAACCAGAAGTATATGCAGGTGATACAACAGGATCTGCTAATTCCCATATTTTTGC
>Ga0102934_1003063_pt1 | contig 11451 bp, 5 predicted proteins | sample SalPonR2_A_D1_MG_FD_78175 | JGI IMG/M metagenome (GOLD analysis project Ga0102934, IMG submission 78175) | Salt pond soil microbial communities from South San Francisco under conditions of wetland restoration - Salt Pond MetaG R2_A_D1_MG | ecosystem: Environmental > Aquatic > Marine > Intertidal...
ACACCTATCGCACCCAGACCCCGGACCGGGACCCGGGCTGCGTGCTGGAGAACGGCGTACCCGTGCCGCCGAGCTTCGTCGAACTCTCGCCTGAGCCGGGTGCGGTCCTGCCGTCCGGCATCCCGCTGGTGATCAGCGGCCGAGTGCTGCCCGTCGTGCCGAGCCAGCCGGTCCTTTCCGTCACCGTGAACGGTGCTGCGGTGGACCTGCTCGATGCCTCGGGCGCCTTCTTCGCCCTGGTCGAATTGCCCAGCGGCGAGAGCAGCCTGCAGCTGCAAGCAAGTGATCGCTGTGGGGAAGGGCAGATCGAACTGGGCCTGAACGGCGGTCGCGACGAGGCCGATCCCTGGGCGGATCTGGCCGATGCCTCGGTCCTGCTGGAGGCGCGCTTCGCATCTACCACGCGTGACCGTGCCAACGAGCGCTTGCTCGTCGACGTCCAGGCCTTCAATGCCGGACCCTCGGTACCCGGCCCGGTCCTGATGGCGATCGGCAACGATGCCGATCCGTCCCTGGGTCTGCTCAATGCCGATGGCTTCACGCCCCAGGGCGAGCCCTACGTCGTCATCGTTCCCGAAGGCGAGCTGCTGTCTGCCGGCGGTCTTTCCGCTATCAGGGAGTTGGGTTTTACCAACCCTCAGCAGCGCCCGATCGATTTCACGCCGCGCTGGATCGCGCCGGTCAACCAGCCGCCGGCCTTCATCACCATCCCCGAACCGCGAGCGGCGGTGGGCCAGCCCTGGACCTATGCCGTCGGCACGATCGACGGCAATGGCGATCCGGTCACGCTGCAGCTGCGCAGTGCGCCGAACGACATGACGATCGTCGGTGGCGAGGTGCTCTGGACACCGGCGCAGGTCGGCAACTACGAGCTTGTCATCGAAGCCAGCGACGGTCGTGGCGGCATCGCGACCCAGGGTTTTACCGTTCAGGTCAGCGACGCCAGTTTCAATCGTCCGCCGGTGTTTACGTCTTCGCCGGAGACCCAGCGCCCCGTCGGCGCGACCTACGTCTACGATGCGGCCGCCTCCGATCTGGATGGCGATGCGCTGAGCTTCAGCCTGCAGGCGGCACCGGCCGGCCTCACCGTCGACCCGGTCAGCGGAGAAGTTCGCTGGGACAATGCCCAGCGCGGCCAGCACAGCCTGGTGCTCAACGTGGACGACGGCCGCGGCGGCCAGGCCACCCAGGCCTGGACCCTGTACGTGGGTGAGCCGGCCCTGACCCAGCCCGGACCCGCCTTCAGCAGCGTGCCGGTCACCTATGCGACGCCCGGCGTGCAATACCGCTATGTCTATCGCGTCAACAGTCCCTTGCCGGCGGCCCCGGTCGTCAGCCTCAGTCAGGCCCCGCCGACCATGGTGCTGGACACGGTCGCCGGTACGCTGACCTGGGTGCCCACGGGCGCCGATCTCGGCAGCCACGTGATCGAACTCCTGGCCGTGGACAGCAACGGCGAAGAGGCGCGCCAGCGCTTCGACCTCCAGGTGTTGCCCACGCTGCCAAACCAGCCGCCGTATCTGACCAGTAGCCCGATCCTGAACGCTCGCATCGGCTCGCCCTACACCTATTTGGCGACCGCCATCGACCCGGAGTTCGAGACCCTGACCTTCAGCCTGGCTGGCGAACCAGTCGGCATGACGATCGACCCCACCACGGGTCAGGTCGATTGGTTGCCCCAGGCTGCTGATCCGTCGACCAATGACGTGACCGTGCAGGTTCAGGATCCACAGGGTGGACAGGCGAGCCAGTCGTTCACGATTCAGTTGCGGTCAGCGAATGTGGACCCGGTGATCACGACATCACCAGAGACGACGGCGACGGTGGGCGAGTTCTACAGCACACGCTTCCTGTTCAGCGATGCTGATGGTGATCCGGTACGTTTCGCGCTTCTGCAGGGGCCGCCGTCGATGACCCTGCACCCGACCCTGGGCTGGTTGCATTGGACAACGACTGGCCAACTACCCGGCGTTTATCCGATCGTGCTCGAAATCACGGACGACTGGGGTGGACGTCAGGAGCTGAGTTTCGATCTGACGCTCCTGGCGGATACGGAAGCGCCTGTGGTCGCCGTGACGATGGTGCCTGCCCCGGCGTGCCAGCGCGAACCTGCGGCGGTGTGTGTCGTGGCCTCGGACAACGTGGGTCTGATCGAGGTCAGTCTGACCCTCGATAGCGAAGTGATGACGCTCGATGCGTCGCGCTGTACGCTCTGGACACCGCCGGAAAGTGGCTTGATTCCCGTTCTGGCAGTGGCCACGGATCCCAGCGGTCTGACCAGTCAGGACACGACGCCCCTGACGGTGATCGACTGCAACGACGAGCAGGCACCGGTCGTCACCCTGGAAACCGGGCTGACCGGCGAGGCCTACAACCAGCCCGTGCCGATCGTGGTGACCATCGACGACAATACGCCGGACATCCTGACCTGGGAAGTGACACAACGTGCGCTGGACGCTGATGAGGCGACCCTGCTCGCCAGCGGTTCGGGCCCCGTGACCTCAAACGAACTGGCGGTGTTCGACCCCACTGTCCTGGCACCCGGTGACTTCGAAATCACTGTGCTTGCCAGTGACGGCGCGCAGACGGGTGGCATCCAGTTCATCATGGCTTCCGGTACCGGCAACAAGCCCGGCCGAGTGCAATTCTCAGTCGCCGATGCGGTGTTGCCTGTCGGCGGCATCCCTGTATCGGTCGGTCGATCTTATGACAGTCTGGAGGCCTCATCAGGTAGGGTCGGCGAAGGTGACTTCGGGCCGGGCTGGCGTCTGATGATGTCTGCGAGCGTCACGGACACTGCGGCAGACCTTCCACCTGACTCTTCGGGTTTTGCAATCCTTGCAGGAGAACCCTTCACGACGACGACACGCGTGACGATCACCAAGCCGAATGGCGAGGTCGTCGGCTTCCGCTTCGCGCCCGAGCTGAAGTCATTCCCTGCGGTCTTCCAGTATCAGGTCAACTACGAGCCGGATCCTGGGGTGACCGACACGTTGCGGGCAGTGGGCTGGCCGGACACGGTCTTCCAGCTCGGCGCAGGCTTCGCCGACTACATCATTCCCTACAATCCATCACGCTACGAACTGGAAACCGAGGATGGACTGGTCTACGTCATTGACGAGTTCGAGGGATTGATCGAAGTCCGAGACGTTCTCGGGGGTGTATTGAGCGTCACACCCGACGGGCTGCAGAGTTCATGGGGTGTCTCGGTGGACTACCTGCGCGACGAACAGGGTCGGATCATCGAGATCCGTTTGCCAGACGATCAGCGCGGAGTACCGGCTGCTCGGGTGTTCTACCACTACGATGCCTTGGGGAACCTGGTCGCCGTAACGGATCTGGCCGGCAATGATTCCACCTTTGTCTACGACGACCCGGACCACCCGCACCTGATCACCGCCATGTTCGATCCGGAGGGCAATCCGATCGCCCGGCATGTCTTCGATGAAGAAGGTCGACTGATTGCGCACTGTCCGGCCGATGGCAACTTCGAGACGCTCGAAGGCTGCAGTCTGTTCCAGTTCGATACGGACCTCCGCTCCGAGACGATCTTCGATCCTCGCGGGTTCCGTAGCGATCTGTTCTTCACCGAGGATGGATTGCTGAGTGCCCGTCGCGACTTCCACGATGCGGTCAATTTCATCGAGCAGACCTGGACCTATGATGAGGCGGGACAGATTCTCGAGTATCGCGATGGCGATGGTGGCCTCGAGACGCGAGAGTACGACGAGGAGGGTAATGAGCTTCGCCGCATCCTGTCAGATGGAGAGGTCTGGACCTGGCAGTACGACCAGTGTCCGGGGGAGTGGATCGAGCAGTGTGATCCTCTGGGGAATTGCCAACAGCGCGAGTTCGATGCGGACTGTCGACTGACGCGAGTCGTCGACGCCCTGGGCTTCGAGCGACAGTTCGACTACGACGAACGCGGGCTTCTGGTCGCGTCTACCGATGAGCTTGGACAGCAGAGACAGGTGGAGTATGACTCGCGCGGTCTGGTGACGCAGGTCACCGATGCCAGTGGCCAGTCCAGAACCTTCCAGTACAACACCCTCGGTCAGATCACGCGAATGACCGATCGCAATGGCCAGGTGCGCGAATTCGTCTATGACGACGGTCAGCGACTCATCGAAGAGCGCTGGCCAGATGTCGGTACTTGGGGGTCCTATGAATACAGCGATCAAGGATTGCTGACGCGTATGGCGACGCCGGATAGCACCGTCGACATCCAGTACTGGCCGACGGGACAAGCACGTCGCGTTGATCATACGGCACCGGGGGCGCCATCTTGGTGGATGGAGTACGACTACGATGGAAGCGGCAACGTCGAGCAGGTTCGTGACTCTGCCGGCGGCGTCACCGAATACGACTATGACGGGTTCAATCGCTTGATTTCTGTTCGTCAGAGTGGCGCAGGCGTCCTGCCCAAGCGGGTCGATATCGAGTCGACGGCGAGCGGGTTACCCCTGTTGCTGACGCGATACGCGGATCTGGAGGGCACGGTTCCCGGGCCAATCAGTGAGTACAGCTACGATTGCCCGGGCTGTGCTGGCCGACTCGTAGCCATCGAACATCGTGCCCCTGGTGGCGGTGTCATTCAGCGACTCGATTATCAACGCGATGCGGCGCAGCGGATTGTGGCCATGCAGGACGAGGATGGACTGCATCAGTTCATACTTGATGGACGAGGGTGGCTGGTCGATGCGGTTCATCCACCTGCATCCGGTATTGCGAGCGGGCCCACGACCTGGGATGCCGCCGGAAACTGGCTGACCCGGCCAGGTGCTCAGGGCGCAGCCTTGCTGTCCTATGCGATCGGTCAGGGCGGTCATCGACTGTTGAGCGATGACGTTCACGATTACAGTTACACCGGGGAAGGCCAGTGGCTGGAGCGAACGAATCAGTCAGACAGTTCTGTGCTGGCGCTGGGCCACTCCCGGATCGATCGGATTGCCTCGGTCGAACTCCGAGACGCGATGGGGCAACCGCTTAGCCAGGCAAGCTATGTTCATGCGATGAATGGTTGGCGCGTTTCTGCCGTTCGGGACGGACAGGCACGTCACTACCTCCATGATTTCAATAACCCGGCTGTGGCTCTGAACGATGCAGGGGAGGTGGTCTGGCGACGGCTGTACTCACGCTTTGTCGACCGCCCACTTGCAATCGAACGCGAGGGTCAGCTGCGCTGGCTTCTGACCGACAACCTGGGCACGGTGCGCAAGGAAGTCGACAGTACCGGACAGGTTCTCGCGGATTACCGCTATGACGCCTTCGGTCATCAGGTCAGCGGTCCTGTGCCAAGCCTGGATGACAGCCTTCGATACACCAGTCGCGACTTTGATCTGCCCGGTGGTTTGGGCTATTACCGGGCCCGTGTCTATGCCCCGTCTATTGCACGCTTCGTGTCCGAGGACCCGATCGTGCCATGGCATTTCCGATATGGCGACAACAATCCGTTGATCTTCAGTGATCCAACCGGCGAATTGTCCGCGCTGGAGTACGGGCTGATTATCTGTGACATCGCCACTGGCATTGGCACGGCTCTCCCTGTAGCTATCGGCATCAACAGTGTGTTTGCGGCGGTGGTAAAGGGTCTCAATGGGGGCGGCGGCACCGAAGGTGCGGCCGACCTTCTCATGCCACCCAGTGATCCCTGGGGTGGCATTAAAGCTCTGTTGCCCTGCGGGATTGGTGGCGGCCTGAATGCGGGAGGATTCTGATCATGATGTCACTACAATCGAGGAAAACAACGCTGTCCGGCTCGCCCGACAAGAGCAGAACAGCCCGGCTTGTTCTGCGGCATGCCTGGCTTGTGCTGATCGCCTTGGCATCAGGGTTGGCCCATGCAGATGATCCGGGCACCTTCGACCAGGCCCTGCCCAACGGCAACTTCAGCGATGGGTTGCTTCAATGGACGGTCGAAGTGCCGAGCGGGGTTTCCGTTCCGGCGCCGACGATCGGGGTGGTGGCCGGTGCCGCGCGCATCCAGCGTGGCGGGGCCTACGTGGCCGGCCTGTCGCAGGACTTCATCGCGCCCGAGGGCTTGCTCGCCCTCAAGCTTCGCCTGACCGAGATGCCGGTGCTGACCGCCGATGGCAGCTTCATCCCCGATGCCTTCGATGTGCATGTCACCGACAGCAGCGGCCGGTCGCGGTCGGCCTCGATTCGGGCAGGAGCCAGCGCTGTCGCCAACGAAGCTGCGGTGCCGTCGGGCCTCAATTTCGGCCCGGGTGCAACGCTGAACGGCGATCAGCTTCGAATTCCTGTGCCGGGCGCGGTCGAGGGGGAATCCCTGACGGTTTCCGTTGCACTGGTCGGTGCTTCGCGAGATACCGCCAGCGTGGTGGCGATCGACGATGTGGTGCTGGAGATCCAGCGTAAACGGCCACCTCCCGGACCGGATCGGCTGGATGCCTGCGGCTTTTTCCGCGATCGTTATCAGTCCGCGGCCCGCCCCCCGGAGATTCCGAGTTGCTGGGTGCGTCAGATCGGTGATACCGGCCAGCAGGTCTGTCTGGGAGGTAGTTCCGGGGCCTGTCCGGCGCCGGGCCGGCCCGGTCAGGATGCCGAGTTCGGTCGTGATGCACTGGCGGCAAACGGCACCCTGCTCAAGCGGGGTGCGGGTCCGGCCGGTTTCGACTACAACAAGCTCGACGACGGCGGACGTGTGTTGCCGGATGATGCGGAAGAATGGAGCTGCGTGGTCGACAATGTGACCGGCTTGATCTGGGAGGTCAAGCTTGATGACCCGGCCAGTCCGAGACACTTCTCCCACACCTACAGCTGGCGACTCGACGAAGCCACAGCCAACGGCGGCTGGGCGGGCGAGAGCGACGGCGGGCAGTGTATCGGCAGTCTCTGTGATACCTCGGCCCTGCTGGACGTGATCAATCTCGAGGGGCTGTGCGGCTCGAGCGATTGGCGCGTCCCATCGCGTGAAGAGCTGGCGACCCTGATCCATGCGGGCAGCGCGTCCCCGGCGATGGCCGCGGAGTACTTCCCACTGGCAGGCGGCGAGGTCTGGACCCGTTCTCCGGCCGCCTCGAGTACAGACAGGGCCTGGCGGGTCGATATCGAGACCGGTGAGGTCGAACTGCAAGACAAGGCCAGCGCACTGCGGGTGCGTCTGGTGCGGGAGATCCGATGATGAAGATGAAAATTCAGGCTTTACGATCGATTCTGCTCTGTGCGGGCCTGGTTCCCGGGCTACTGCAGGCGCAGTGCGCTGGCGGCAATCTGAACGCCTCAGTGCTGCCGAGCGCGCCCCTGTCCGAGTTTGCCGAGACAGACGATGGCACGCTCAGGCACCGACGCACCGGCCTGATCTGGCAGCGTTGCGCCCTGGGGCAGACCTGGGACGGCAGCGATTGCCTCGGCAGTCCATCGACGATGGACTGGACCGCGGCACTGACTGCCGCTGCCGACCATGACCAGGCAGAGCAGGACGACTGGCGCCTGCCCAACCGCAACGAACTGGCCTCGATTCTGGAGAACCGATGCTTTGCTCCTGCGCTGGATGCGGAGGCCTTTCCCTCGGCACCGGTGCTGGGCTTCTGGTCCAGCACGCCGGTCAGCGGCGGTGACGAAGTCGTCTGGGCAGTGGATCTGGCCGAGGGTGCAGTTGTTGCCCGCTCGACCGATATGCTGCAGGGTGTCCGGCTGGTCCGGGGACGGTTCTGACGCCGGGTGGAACTCGATTGGTCGTCTACTGGAAGACGGGTCTGTTTCGGGTACCATGATCGGCAGGCTTGTCGATCGGGAACGGAATGTCGGATCGGAAACGTTACGTCAGTCGACTCACGCGTCAGACTCAGGCGCTGGTCCTGGCCGGAGGCCGGGGCAGTCGCCTGAAGATGCTCACCGACTGGCGCGCCAAGCCCGCCGTGCCTTTCGGTGGACAGTACCGGATCATCGATTTCACCCTCTCGAACTGTCTGCAGTCGAACATCCGGCGTATCTCGGTCCTGACCCAGTACAAGTCGCATTCGCTGATTCGCCATCTGATGCGCGGCTGGAATCGACTGAACACCGATTTCGGCGACATCCTCGACATCATTCCGGCCCAGCAGTGGCTGGATGAGGAGTCCTGGTATTCCGGGACGGCCAACGCGGTCTATCAGGGTCTGGACATTATCGAAGCCTATCGCCACAAGTACACGTTGATCCTCGCTGGTGATCATATCTACAAGATGGACTACGGCGAAATGCTGGCCGCCCATGCCGACAGGCAGGCGCGGATCACGGTGGCCTGCGATGTGATGCCGCTGGACGAGGCCCATCAGTTCGGCGTCATGGAGGTCGACGAGAACGACCGCATCATCGGATTCGAGGAGAAGCCCGAAAACCCGAAGCCATTACCCAATGATCCGGACCATGCCTTGGTCAGCATGGGGCTCTACGTCTTTGACTCGGCACATCTGCATGAGTCACTGGAAGCGGATGCCCGCAACCCTGACAGCAGCCATGACTTCGGCAAGGACATCATTCCTGAAGCCATGCGTTCGGGTGAGCAGGTTTATGCCTTTCCCCTGTACCGAGCGTCTCCCGGTCAACCCTACTGGCGCGATGTCGGCACCATCGATGCTTACTTCCAGGCGCACATGGAACTGCTCGATGACGAACCGGTCATGGACATGAACGACCCGACCTGGCCGATCTACACCAAGCTGATGCAGTCGCCCCCGCCGCGCTTTACCGATCATGGACCGCAGGGCGGATGCATGCTGGTCGATTCGATCGTCAGCAATGGCTGCATCGTGTCGGACTCAAGACTGCATCGCTCGCTACTGGCGATGGACTGCATGGTGGGGCGGGGCTGCGAAATGGATCGGGCGGTGCTGCTCCCGGGATGCGATGTGAAAGCAGGCTGTGTCCTCGATGGCGTGATCCTCGACAACGGCTGCATCCTCGAGCCCGGCACCGTGATCGGCAAGGACCCGACAGAGGACGCAAAGCGCTTCCACATCACCGAGGCGGGTGTGGTCGTTGTCAATCGCGAGATGCTCGGCCAGGAGCGCCGCTATCAACCGGTGGATCTGGCTCATACGCCGCAGGTCGCGCGCGACAGAAAGGCGGAAAAATCATCGGGCTGAGACTCCGAGTCAGAATCTCGCTCGCCTGAGCCTTCAAACCGTCGCGAATCACATCGCCGAGGAAGGCTGGCGAAGATCTGGAGTCAGAGGCTCTCCAGCCATTGTCGAATCCGTGGTCCCGCATCCAGTGCTGCGGGCTCGGTAATCGCTGCTTCCGACTGCGCCAGGGCCTCCTGGATGACGGCGAAATAGCGCTCCGCTGTCTCCTCCCAGGTGTACTTCGGCACGATGGACTCGAGCGCATGCGCTCGAAGCTCCGGCGCCCTGGAAAGCGCCTCGATCAAGCGGCCGGCGATATCGACCGGGTTTTCGGGATCGAACAGAACGCCGCCACCCTGTCCGAAGACCTCCGACGGTCCACCGTTCTTCGTCGCCGCAACCGCCAGGCCGCAGGCTGCCGCCTCTATCGGGGCCAGTCCGAAGGGCTCGACCAGCGAGGGCAGGGCGAAGACCGAGCCGAGCGCCGCGAGGCTCCGATAGGTGCTTGCCAGGGCCTGCTGCGAACCGATGTTGAGAAAGCGCACCCTCGATCGCAGTCCGGCCTGATCGATGCGATCGAGGATCGGTCCAAGCACGGCGCGCTCTTCGTCCTTCAGTTGCTCGATCTCGGCCCAGGGTTCATCCATTCCCCGGATGCAGATCACCAGACCTGCGCGCTCGGCCAGTGCCGGTTCGACGGCGAAGGCTTCGACCACACCGGCGATATTCTTCTTGGGGTCGAGACGGCTGGAAACGATGACCTGCGGTCGATCGAATTCGCCGGGCTGAACCGTGCGCTGATCGATCGGATCGCGGTCGAGATCGGGGTGAAAGATCTTTCCGTTGATTCCTGGCGCAATGACCTCGAAACCGGCGGCCTCCAACGGCGCGGCGCCGGCATAGAGGGGATGCGCATACTGTTCGGTCGCTTCAGCCGTCGTCGATGTCACGACCCGGTCGGCCAGATCCATGGCCAGTCGTTCGGCATCGATTCGCTTGGAAAAGTGGAAGCGCGATTCAAGCGCAGGATAGTTCTCCGTGCTGACCTTGAGCTTGTCCATCTTCTGCGCGCCCAGAGAGTGGCCGGTGAAGGTGAACCCCAGTCCGGTCCGGGCGCGCAGGAGAGCGGCCGCGTAGCCCCCGTCGGCATAGTGAGCGGTCAAGTAGTCGGGCAGGGCATCGCCGTAATGATTCCGGATCGCCGTGACGTAATCGGGCAGGACGGGCCAGAGGTCTTCTTTGGCCAGGAATTCACTACCACCAAAGGGAAGTCGAATGATGCGCACCCGGTCTGCGGCCTCGCCGAAGTCGTCCTCCGCGGCCGCAAACCCGGGCCATTCGGGATCGATGATCTGTCGAGTGAGGACATCCACACGCGCGCCCAGACGGGCCATGGCCAGCGCCAGCTCGCGGACATAGATCAGCTGACCCCCGAAATCCGGATGTTCCGTCAGGTAGGAGTTGGCGGCGTCGAAATTGCCCTGAGGATTGAGAAAGGCGATATGCATGGTCAGGTGTCCGTGTTGGCCGGATGAACACTGTAATCGGACTCGATGATGAAGTCGGCGCGCCGGCGATGGCTGGAGATGATCTGGTGCTCGATCGCCAGCACCCGCTCGATGAAGGGGTCCAGCTCCGAGGCATGGCGGGCTCGCTTCTCGCGATGGGCCCGGGTCTCGGCGGCGGTTCGATTGATGAAGGCCCGCCAGTTCGCCTGTTCGAGCAGGGTGGTGTAGGTACCTTCGGCGATGGCGACCTTCACGCCCTCCAGTGAGAAGTCTTCATCGTCGATCCGGTCGGCTGCATAGTCGACCAGCGGTTTGGTCACCTCATCGGCGCCGTCCTGGAATGCGGCCAGATGCTCATCCATCAGATCGAGTCGGACTTCCTGCGGCCCGACCCAGTCGATATCGGCACGGCGCGCACGGTCGTTGCTGCGTGGGGGATGAACGAAATAATCGTCCTGCTGGAAGATCACGGTCTTGATGCCGTGATCCTGCAGGATGTCGGCCAGCGCCTCGGCGGTTTCCGATTTGCCGCTGCCCGATTCGCCGGCGATGGTGACGACCTGCCTGACCAGGCTTGCTTTCAACGCCGCGGCGAGGGCGTCGTAAAGACCGCTTGCGGCCCTGCGGTGGTGGTCTTCGATGACCAGCTGGTCTCCGCGCATGAAATTGATCCAGGATTTGACGTGCTGAACAGTATACTGACGCGATGTCCGCCGACCGCAGTCATTCCGCTCTGGCAGTCCCCCCAATGCTTGCGTCTCTCCTGGCCTCGTGGGAGAGGCGTCAGACCGAACTGCAGCAGCAGCTGGCCGCAGACCATCGAGATCACGGGTTGGGTGCCGCACTCAGGGCTCTCAATCAGCAGCAGCTCGATA
>Ga0102934_1003064_pt1 | contig 11451 bp, 9 predicted proteins | sample SalPonR2_A_D1_MG_FD_78175 | JGI IMG/M metagenome (GOLD analysis project Ga0102934, IMG submission 78175) | Salt pond soil microbial communities from South San Francisco under conditions of wetland restoration - Salt Pond MetaG R2_A_D1_MG | ecosystem: Environmental > Aquatic > Marine > Intertidal...
CAAGATTACTTTTCAGTACCAACACATTGTTCAGTGAATAAGGAAGAATTTTTTTCTTATAACCATAAGGTAAGCGAATTTGCTCAATAGTATGCAAATCATATCGCAGATCCGAATTCAGAATTAGGGATACCTGGTACCCTTTTTCGGCAAGCGCCTGTAAAAACTCCAGGTACCGCCGGTGACCACCTGTGCGGATTTCAGGATTAAGAAAAATTCCGAGTATTTTCATAAGCTCTCAGTTAATGAGCAGGAGTTTAAACAAACAGTAATTCGAACCATTTTCACTTAGCACCTCATCAATATTTTAAATTTAATAAATTATATAAAAAGTTCGTCATTCAAATCTGCAATACAGACCATTGATCCGATCAATAAAAACTGACTATACCAGATTTACAGGGTATAGAACTATCCACCGGCATATACAGTAGTATATCTGTATCCAGCTGCGATGAGTAAAACAACTTTATTGAATATATCTATTGATACTTAATTGAACTATCAAATAATTCTTCCCATTGTTTTATAATACTATCTTTATCAAATCTATTTAATTCTTGAGAAGCTGCCCTTGCTAAGGACGTTCGACTTTCTTTGTTTGATATTAATTTTTCCATTGCTTTAGCTATTTTTTCGATGTTGCCCACAGGCACTAATAATCCAGTTTTACCGTGATCAATTATCTCACTCGGACCACTCTCACAATCAGTAGATATTACAGGTATACCTGCCGACATAGCTTCTACGATTACATTACCAAAACCTTCCCACAATGAAGTTAGTACAAACATTTGACTTTGCTTCATTTCTGCTATTGGATTCTTTGTTTCTCCTGGTAAATAGATTCGATCTGAAAGTCCTTCGGAGACCACCAGCTCCGTCAATTTTTTTCTAAGCTGTCCTTCACCAAATATTAACAAATCCCAATTTACATACTTTTCCGCAATGCTGCTAAAGGCTTGTATTAAATGAGACTGGGCTTTATCCTCGACTAATCGGCCAACAGTTATTATATAGTTTCTGGTCTTATTAAACGGAAAACTATATTTATCATCTACCTTGTCTGAAATCTCTATCGGATTGTAGATAACAACTTTCTTTTTCTTTGGTACATACCAAAAGGCATCACTCACCCCTTTACTTAAACACACCAACACCTTCGTTTTGTGGTAAGAAATGAATCTTAACAAAGACCATAATTTCCCGATTTTATTATGCGTGGGGTCTGATCTCTCACTTATGACTAAGGGGATGGCTGAATTGAAAAGTGAAATCAATACTCTTACATTTGTTCTATTCAAAAAAGAAATCACAAGATCTGGATTAATCCGGTTCACAAACTCCCTTATAGTCTTTATAGAACTCACATTATTCCTAAAGGCCTCGCTTACACTTGCAGAAGGTTTGTACAAATCCAAGTCAATTCTCTTTACTTCAGAATCAAGCTTAAAAAAATCACTTTCCTTTTTTCCTAAAGTCATAAAAGACACATCATACTTTTCTTTTGAAATTCCATTTGCAATTGTCGATATAACTCTCTGAGCTCCCCCGCACCCAAGGTTTAATATGATAAATAAGATTTTCTTTTTCATTTTATTTTAGTGTAAACGAGAAATATCCACTAAATCCATTTCTGTGAAGTCCACCCACATAGTTGTAGCCAAACGTATTTAGATATAATAAACCCGCCTCAACAGAGAAATCGTCAAACTGATAAATAAACTTGCCACCCATTGAAAGCTCAACAAAAAAGCTTCCATTTTCAAAAGTAGATGTATCAGACATTACATAGTCAGCATCTTTATTATGTCGGTTGAGTAAGAGTGCATAGGATTTATTATTATCAACATAACGTAATTCCAAATTTTCCGCTACAGAGCCTGGGCCTATACCTGCACCAAGCATTTGCCCTTTATGAGTATAACCTTGTGTAGATTTGCTATGTCTGTAAAAAAAAGAAGAACTATATATATCTTCTAAATAGTATGATCGACTCTGCATTAGATTTGTGTGTTCAATAGTCAAGGCAACATATTTTTCATCTGCTATAGGAAAAATTTTCTTTCCGCCAATTATAAAGGCTTGAGAATGGCTGGGGATCTGCACTAAATCCCTGTTATTAGAAACAAAATCGTTTCTTCCCCATTCCCCATAGAAACTCATGTTATGTTTTGGAAATTTCCATTTAAAAGTAAGTGAAATCCTTTGGTCAAAATAGTCCGCACCATATGCAGATGCACCAGAATCAGTGCTCCCACCGGTCATTCTGATATCAACCGGCATAAGAAAAAATGACCAATGAGCTGCATTAATATTCCCTTGAATAGAACGATGAGCCCCAATAGTGAATTCTTTCCAGAAGTTTGGCGTATACGAAACGCTCAACAGTGAAAAGACTCGTTCATCATCGCTTGTATCACTACTGAAGTAATCCGACTCTTCAAGAACACCGTAAAAGACACGGGCCTCAATATCACCTAACTTTGTATGCAGTTTCCGAATACCCAAATCAAGATGAGGAAAACCTGCGGCACTATTACTCAACAACAAAGAGTTAAAATGTGTAGGACCCAACCATATGTTTTGAGTGCCTATACCTGCGGTAAAAGCATTGTATTGAAAACGTAGTTCACTCTGTCCCCATCCTATATTATAAAACCCACTATCTCCAAATCTCTGAGGCAAGTCTATCTGTTTTATTAAGTAACCATATTCATATGTATCATAGAGAGAATTAACTAAATCAAAATGTACATTCTGAGAATAGCTTACTTCAGGCTTCACGGTGATTTCTATATTTTTCCTGTATTTCGCAACGAATCCAGAAGTACCATAAAAATTTACCCCTTTACCCTGCCATAATGAATTATCGTTGTACCCATAAGGGTGTAGACTGTTGTAAGAGGAATAGAATTGCGAGGGTAGCAGCATAAGCACAAAATTTTGGTCTTTATAAAGATTAGAAAGTCCAGATTGAATGTATTTTTCATTGTTATATTCAGTTTCTGTTATAACGTTCATAAACCCGGGCTCTATCTGCCCGCTGGTCACATTATCATCAATTAAAACAAAACTATACTGCTGAAGTCCAATAGGATTTGCATGCAAAAAAACTGGTACTAAGATTAAAAGCAAGAAAGAGAATATTTTGTTCATGTACTACCTTCCAATCAGAATTTTTCGTGCAAATGGTATTTTGAATATATATTTTTTAAATCTGGAAAGACGTTTACTTTTATACTCTTTTATAAGTTCCTCTGCTTTTTCCTTGTGATTATTTTTTAATGGTTTAACTGTTTCAAAAATATCAACAATCTTTTTACTATTCTCATCCCAATTCAAATAATCTTCAGCAAAAATCCTTGCTTCTTTCTTTAATTCAGGAACTTCAGATATATTTTTAATATACCATTCCATTTTGAGTGTTAAATCGTCAACACTTACATCACATTTGGGCCAGTAATAACCATCCTTACGTGAGTACAGGCGTTCTATTTCTATTTTGTATTTTGCATCATCAGGCACGAACTCATTCATGGGGGGATTATCAGGGACCAATGGAACCAAACCAGAAGATATTGCCTCCGCGATCGTAAGCCCTATACCCTCCAGTCTTGTAGGATATACATATATATCTCCTAAATAATACAAACCAGGAGCAGGAACCGTCTTGTGAACTATTTCTAATGCACCATTTGTTTCTAATTTTTTTATGATTGAATACAGAGTTGGAAGCTTCTGATGCAAGTCAACTTGAGTATGTATAACTAGTTTAGCGTGTTGAAATGAGTTCAGTTGGTAAAAAGCCTTTATTAATAAATCTGTACCTTTACGATCAGGACTCATACCGCAAGAATGGAAAAATGTAACCATATCCGAATTTACTACATCTGTCTTTTCAGGTTTGAATATATTTACATCAGTACCCCATGGTACGTAGTAACATTGAGGGTGCCAGCTGAAAGCGCTATAGTGTCGTTTCGTATTGCATATTAAAAAATCATGTACCCCCAGCATTGGTATAAGCTCTTCAGTATAATAATCTATATATGCTCCATGAGTAATGCCCATTTTGTTGCATAACAGCAGTACATCCCACCATTTTTGTTCATTAAAGAACACAGTATCAATATTGTATTTTTCAATCCATTTTTGAAAATCTTTTAAATCTACTGCTGTGGTAGCTTCATAATTTTTTTTACCCCATGTTACATGTTCATTATCCCATTTTGGATCATCTTTCGCATAAGTTTCACCGCCACGAGCATAGATATATACTGTATGATAATTCTTTAATACATCTCTAAACTGTCTAGAAACATATGCAGCTCCTCGCTCAAACCAAGTAGTTACAATACCAATATTCATCCTTTGCTCCTTACAGCTTTGAGTCCTATTCGAAGTGCATGAGCAGCATTTTTATAATTGTATAAAATAATAATACCGGACAAAACAATTTCTAAATAAACCATATACTCATTTTCAAAAAGAGTTATTACAGTCAATGCCGCAATTAAAATGATGTTTATAATATGCCTTCCCATATACAGATTTCCCCACAACCGGTTTGACAAATAACTTCTTATAAAGAAAAACACTATATAAGAAAATCCAGTTGACAATGCTGCTCCTACCGCACCATAAATAGGAACCAACAATAAGTTACCCGTAACGTTTACAATACAAACCACCAATGAAATAATTATATGAAAATATGTCTTTCTAGAAAAAGCAATACCCAGAACGGTTGTTTCAGAAACCGTCATAACTACAGGGATAAAAATTAGAAAAGGAAAAACTTGTGCTGAAGGTAAATACTTTTCTGACAACAATAAAAAAATTATCTTGCGGCTTACTATAACTGTAACTGCGAGCACCGCAAATAAGCTCATTATTGTATCACTTACTTTCTGGAATTTTCCAATTCTCTCGTTATTTTCATACCAACGGTAGGCGGTCGGAATCCAAAAATTGTTAAAGCTTGTTTTTACAATCCTGAATAGACTAATTACTTTGAATGCTCCAGTGTAAATTCCAAGTTCAGCAAAACTCGAATAAGTTCTTAGAGCAATCATATCAATGGAATTAAAAATCCAAGACAATCCAGCGGCTGGAATTAAAGGTAAGCCGAATTTCAATAACTTTGAGAAAAACTTCTTATTAAAAGAAAAATTAGAAAAATCATTCCACACATGAAACATACTAGCTATTTGCAACACTGTGACAATTAGTGTTGAACCAACACTTGCAACTAGTACGGCATGATAAGAAGATTCGATCAATAATAAAAATGACAGTAGTATAAGAAAACTGGATATCTTTCTCAAAATCATATTAAGAGAATAAAACCGAGCTTTCTCTTCCATTCTGACTACATTCGTCGCATATTTTTCTATAACTAGTATTGGTAGTACGATAGCAAGCATTACTGTTCCAAACAAATCATACTGTCCGAATAAAATATATGATATTTTTTGATTGAAAAAAATTGTAACTATAGATAATAATACCGATATTATGAGAGGAGGCACCAGACAATGATAAAGTAGATTAGTTCTATTTACACCGGACTTATATTCTCTAACGAAAGAATTAGTTAAACCTAAAAAGATTACTACAGTAAATACCCCTTGTGCAGTAGTGAACATCGAAGCCCGACCCAATTCCTGCGGGTCAAGAAACCAGGTCGTAACAGGAACACTTACAAACCCAATTAAAGCATTTACTACCGGCCCAAAAGAAAAACCGAAAAGGCGTCTTACAAAAAATGTTGAGTCTTCTTTTTTCGTATTCATTTACTAGTTACTTATCCCGATACCCCGATACACAATTCCCATACTCTTCAATGCATCTTTGTTCATCATATTACGTCCGTCCACAAATACCTCAATATTGGAATATAACTCTGGGTTAAGAAAAGAGGTATGAGCCGTTGCAAGTATTACACAAGAACTCTCGTTAATACCATCTTCAAGAGAATCAGTTGTTGATTTTTCAGGAAAAAAGGGATCAAACACTTTTACTATCGCATTCTTTTGTTTTAGTAATTTTATCAGTTCGTAGGATGGTGATTCTCTGTCGTCGCCGACATTAGGCTTATAAGAAAGACCTAACACTAAAATCTTGGTACCATTAAGAGGACGCTTCACTTCGTTAAGGGCATCCTGTACTATTTCGAGGCCAAACCTCGGCATTCTTGAATTTATTTTTCTTGCGAGGGACAAGAACTCGTGATCGAAACCAACTTCTTTTCCCTTTTCAATCATATAGTATGGATCTACGGCTATACAATGTCCACCAACACCGATTCCAGGCCTATGGGCCATAAAGGCAAAGGGCTTTGTTGACGCACCACGAATAACCTCCTCAACATCTATTCCAAGCGAATAGAATGATTTCGCCATTTCATTCGCAAAAGCAATGTTGATATCTCTGAAAGTATTCTCCATTATTTTTGTCGCTTCAGCCGCCTTTAACTGGCTGACAGGGGTTATCTTCGAATCTAGTATTTGTGTATAAAAATCTAAAGCTCTTTTTGTTGCCTCCTCACTATCAGCCCCAACTACTCGCGGTATATTTTTTACTGTCCATTTTTTATCACCCGGATTAATACGCTCTGGGCAGTGGGCGAGGTGGACCTTTTTTCGGGATTCTTCTAAAATTGGCTGCACTATTTCATCACATACCCCCGGATATATTGTTGATTCTATGATAACTAAATCATCATCGCGGACTACTTGCGATATATCTCTGACTGCCGAAATTATATAGCTTAAATCTGGCAATGATTTTTGGCGCACGGGAGTCGGCACACATACTATATAAATATCACTGGCTGCAGTATTTACTGTGACTTCTAACCTATTTTTTTCAAACATATCAGCAATAAACTCATCTTCAGGAATGGGGCAAACCCCACTCTTTATCGAGTTAACCTTCTTACTATCTTTATCAACTCCAATAACATTAAGGTTCCGGTTCTGGGCTGCAACTAAAGCCAGAGGTAAACCAACATACCCTAATCCTATAATCGATACTTTCATACTGATTGCTAACTCCTTTCCAAAATAGTACTTAAAATTCTCTGGCTTGCATTCCCATCCCCGTAGGGATTATGGGCAAGAGACATTTTCTTATATGCCGCTTCATTCCCAATTAGCTCAGAAATTTGTTTTACTATTTTTTCTTTATCCGTGCCGACTAATCTTACAGTCCCCGCTTTTACCGCCTCCGGCCTTTCGGTTGTTTCCCGCATTACTAGCACAGGTTTACCCAAAGAAGGGGCCTCTTCTTGTATTCCTCCACTGTCCGTCAGCACAATATATGCACCCGACATAAGAAATACAAAGGGTTGATAATCTAATGGTTCAATTAAAAAGATATTATGATATGATCCAAGTTTTTCATATACAATATTACGAACGTTAGGATTAAGATGAACAGGATACACTATATCATAATCATTAAACTTTTCCGCAATTTTTGATAGAGCACTGCAAATACGTTCGAACCCTTCTCCAAAATTTTCACGTCTGTGGCCGGTAACAAGTATGTAAGAGCGATCACCGATTGCATACCCACTATCTTTGAGCAGTGCTGACAGATACTCGTACTGTTTTGCTTGCTTATTTTTTTCAAGAACCCACATTAAGGCATCTATGACTGTATTTCCAGTTTGTATAATTTTTTCTTTATCTATATGTTCTTTTATCAAATTATCTACTGCGGTATGTGTGGGTGCAAAGTGGAGATTGGTTATCCTGGAGACTAATTGGCGATTAGCCTCTTCCGGCCAGGGAGCAGATAGATTATACGTCCTTAAGCCTGCTTCTACATGAGCAAGCTTGACATTTTTATAAAAGGCTGCCAAGCCGGCAGCAAAGGTTGTTGTTGTATCTCCATGCACCAGCATATAATCCGGGTTAAAATCGTCAATTATACTCTTTATACCATTTAGTACACGCTCGGTAATATCAAAAAGATCTTGGCCCGGCTTCATTATATTGAGATCATAATAAGGTTTTATTTCAAACAGTTGCAGCACTTGGTCTAGCATCTCACGGTGCTGGGCAGTCACACACACCCGCATTTCGAAGCGTTCATGATCGCTAAAAGCTTTGACTACCGGCGCCATTTTTATAGCCTCAGGCCTCGTACCGAAAACTATCAAAACCTTTATTTGAGTATCAGTTATATCTGTCATTATATGTTCCTTGCAGCTACCGCTTTTGGATGAATCTACGGTGGAATTTTCGCCCATACTTGAGAAAGAATAGTTTTACTCTATATAATGGCTCCACTACCGAATATACGTTTATTACAATACCATTAAGAGACTTGCTGTTATGATTATTATTGTATCTTTCATACATATCTATTATTTGTTGTGCACGATTTAGATATTGATGGTTTTTACTTGCTTCCAGATTTCCATTTTTTGCAATCTCTTCTCGTTCTACACTATTTTTTAGATAGTATTTTATTCTTTCAGCCATTTCTTCTACACTATCGGTTTCGATCAGATGGGTGCCATTCACAAACGGGTTTTCAGCAGACAAGCGTTCACTGATTAAGCAACTACCGGAACCTAATACTTCATATACTCTTGTTTCAGTGTCGGGGTAGTTTTCTGAATGAATATTAAGGACGATTTTACTCTTATTATAAATATCATTAAGCTCTTGCCCATACGCTCTTGTTACATGTACATCAACACCAAGGTTTGCAAGTTGATCCAGTATCTCTTTACGACGTCTCATAGGACTGCCAACAAATACCACATCCAAACTTCTATCAACCTTTTGCTTTGGAAAAAACAGAGTATCGTCATACGCACTCGACATCACGGAGACCTGCTCCGGGTTTTTCCATCCTCGATTTATTACTAGTTCACGACAAGGTTGTGATCTTACAAATACATGATCAAACTGCTTAGATCGTAAAAGAGGGTGTTGATCTCGTCTGCGTGAGACTAACTCTGTTGCCCAAAAGAATTTTGGATTACTAATTGCTTTCAGAAGAAATAATGGATAATCCTCTCCTCTTTGCAGGAAAAAACAATTATAGCGCTGGTGCTTCCTTGTTCTAAATTCCTTTGCAAGGTGCTTTTTATGTTTTCTATAATCAAGATTATCCAACTGGACACCTAATTTCTTAAATGCACGTTCCATAAACACTTCGGCGCCCCAACCGGCGTTTAATTCGATTACGGAATTATAAAACAGTTTCATAATCCAAATCTTTCCTGAAAGTAGTTGATAGTCTTAATAAGTCCCTTTTCAAGCGGAACTATAGGTTCCCATCCAAGTAGTTCTTTTGCAGTAGTTATATCGGGCTTCCTTTTCAAAGGGTCATCCAAAGGAAGCTCCTTAAAAATTAGTTTACTAGAACTTCCGGTAAGTTTAATAATTCTTTCTGCCAAGTCTTTAATAGTTATTTCATGTGGGTTTCCTAAATTAACGGGTCCACTAACCTCCGAAGATGTCTGCATCATTTTATACATCCCATTCACCAGATCTTCTACAAAACAAAAACTACGTGTTTGCTCTCCATCGCCATAAATCGTGATATCATCGCCTCGTAGGGCTTGCACAATAAAATTACTGATGACACGACCGTCATTGATATTCATATTAGGTCCATAGGTATTAAATATACGTATCACTTTAATATTAAGTGCATGCTGCCGGTAATAATCAAAGAAAAGCGTCTCTGCACAGCGCTTTCCTTCATCATAACAGGCTCGTGTGCCGATCGGGTTCACGCTTCCCCTATATGTCTCGGGCTGCGGATGGACTTCAGGGTCACCATACACTTCGCTGGTAGAAGCCTGCAGTATTGGTATTTTCAGACGCTTCGCGAGCCCCAACATATTCACCGAGCCCACCACACTTGTTTTAGTCGTCTGCACCGGATCAAACTGATAGTGTACAGGACTGGCAGGACAGGCAAGATTAAATATCTTATCTACTTCGACAAAAAGAGGAAACGTAATGTCATGGCGAATAAACTCAAAATACGGGTTGTTCAAATACTCTTTAATATTTTCTTTCGATCCAGTGAAAAAATTATCAACAACTATAACTTCTCTATTTTCATCTAACAGACGTTTTACTAGATGGCTTCCGATAAAACCAGCCCCTCCAGTCACCAGTACTCTTTCTCTGTTCATGTGTACCTCTTTTTACTATATTTTCGAACTGAGCTTTTATATATTGCTCCGGCCAACCAAACACGTACCTCCAACGTTGTTGCCATGAATGTTCACTGACCACTTTTTCGGTATTTCAATAAGATCGCAAAGCTTTTCAAGCAATTCTTCTCTACCCCGATGACGGAACCGGAGATACTCCATAGACACGCTTTTCATAGTTCAGTTGATCGACAACCCTCCATTGGAGAGGACCTTAAACACATCCTTAGTCATTCCACTAAAGAGAATTGATCATGGGGTTATAAAGTTGCTTAATAGAGTTTTTTATTTTTTTATTAACTGTGAATTTCCGTGTGTACTGCAATTTCATTTTTTCTAAATTTTCTCTTTTTATTTGATATTTTTCATAAGCTTCTGTCTTACTGTAATCTTTTATCCAATTTACACTAACTCCTATACTCCTACAAGCATTAATAATTGCTAACGTCTGTTCAATCATTGGAACATTATTATTAGGATCTGAAAAGGAGGGGGCATTCGGTCGCATTCCCTTATCTATTTCTAACACAGCTGAAAAATGTTCATTTCCTTTGTACATTCCATGGCCAGTACCAATAAGATTTATAGGATTACCCCCCAGCATTATTGCTGCATATAACGCACCATGAAGGCAAGTACCATGACCTCCAAAAACCGTACCTTTCCCAGCTCTTGCTTGCTTTACTTTTTTATAGGTAAAAGTCCAATCAATTTTCCCTCTAATTCCTTTGGGAGGATAGGGTCTGCGCCAAAAAGAGTATACATTAGATAAATCAGATATTAATTCATAACTCTCTCTTTTACTGATTCCGTGAAAGGGAATTCCATAAATATGCTTTACTTTATAAAAACTCGGATATGCTTTTTTTAAATATTCAACCCTGTCTGGTTCATTTGCATACATAAAAGTAGTAGTTGGAAATTTTAAATATGCCATATGTAATGTAATTCCAATTTTATTTTCAAAAAAGTCATCAGGATAAGTTGAAAGGCTTGGTCCAGAACCTGCTATCCAAATTTCTTTATTAAAATAAGTATTATGCAATTCATTGATCCGTTTCATGTAATCCTCTCTTCAGGAATCCATTTTTTTCTTTTAATAGACCGTTCAACTATAAAACTCTAACTAAAAAATAGAATAACTACGCCGGCAATATCCATGCTACTCGCCAAATCTGTTTCTGCTCGATTGTATCCGCGGATATACTTTCTCACGGGCCCGGGCCAGGTGATCTTCGTCGTCGATCTCAGCCCAG
>Ga0102934_1003066_pt1 | contig 11448 bp, 15 predicted proteins | sample SalPonR2_A_D1_MG_FD_78175 | JGI IMG/M metagenome (GOLD analysis project Ga0102934, IMG submission 78175) | Salt pond soil microbial communities from South San Francisco under conditions of wetland restoration - Salt Pond MetaG R2_A_D1_MG | ecosystem: Environmental > Aquatic > Marine > Intertidal...
ACGCACAATTATTTATGCGCTAAAATCCATTACTAATTTCTTTCAAAAACATTTTTAACGCAATAGCTTGTAATTCAGGTGAATATTTCCTTTCAAGTGTCTTTTCAAGTCTATCAATGGCAATTTCGACAAATGTGCCATCTTCACCAATAATAAATTCTCTATTCTCCAAAATCCCCTCTACCATAGCTGATTGACAACTTGGATCTTGAACAGCATCAACACCAATAAGACGATAATCTTTATTGACAATGCCACCACCACCAAGAGACCCAACACCTTTAGTAGACACACCAAACTTTACTTGTTCATCAATAAGCGTTTTAAGAATTTTTCCATTCGGTGTATCAAGAACTTTTGCAACTCCAATTCCTTGATTTCCTTGCATATAAAGTTCTTCAATTTTGTGAGAAATTTTACCTAAATCAATAGTTGGAGAAGTTGAATGGTCTAATTCCCCTACACTATTACCAGTAAGTATAGCTTCATCATAATAACGCTTTACTTCTCTTTCAACTATTGACAAAGGATATATTCTTTTATTCTTATTTCTAACTTCCGCTTCGAGAAAAACACCACGAATTTTATATTGTTTTGGTTGTCCTTCTACCGCTTCGGCAATATATTCAATGTCGTTTTTGTGAACGAACTCTTGAATTAACTTTGCCATATTTAATCCTCTTTTGTTTCGATTCCATTAAAAGAATCTTTAACCGCTTTAATCTTTTCTTGAATTTTAGTATCAATCTTCTTTGCAATTACAGATTCAATGTCTTTCTTCACATCAACGACATCACCAGCTTCAATCCTACCAAGTAGGGTATCTTCCGACCAATTCATATTATTTCCTTTCTCTAAAATAAACTCTCTTTAATTATTTATATACCATTGTTAATGAACGTTCTCCAACTCTCACTTATCACATTTTCCCCGCGCCTAACATATGCTTCTGTTTGCTCTGCATTTGATTGTGCTCTTTGTAAAGGTGTTTCTACTGGTTCACCATCACCATCCACATCTTGAGTTACATCAGGTGGAGTTGCATCCATACCCTGCGCCGCTTCTTTTAATTTAGCTTCAAAAAGCTGCTGATTTTTTTCATACTCTTCATCTGAAAAAAGAAACATGTCTTTCAACACAAAATCTTTATCAAAAAACTTATCCGGCTCTTTATAGTTTTCAGGTGTCATTATGAAACTACTCGCAGTTCCCAAAATAGCAAGTTTAGTTTCAAGTAAATCATATTTTCTATATTCTGCAAACAAATTAGATTTATGAAAAAACACCTCATATAAATCTCTATCGATATATTTTTCATCAAATCCACGCATTGCAAGTAAAGTCATAAATGGATTCATCAACACTTCAACAAATATATTCTGTAAACGATTTACATAACTTGCAAACTTAACCTCTTCACGACTTATTTCACCCATCTTTCCGCCGCTATATGTACTCGCTGATGGATCTTCCCATCGAGAGCGCGGAAGTTTCAGAGTTTTGTAAAGTTTACGAAGGAAATAATCAACGTCCGTCAATTCACCTAAATTCATACCCCCATCAAGAGTATCAACAGAAGTACCTTTACCTTCATCACTTCTGGCAAACCAATAATCTTCACTTATTGACTGTAAATTAGCAGTTGAATCTACATCACCAGTTTCACTGTTATATTTGACTTTCTTTTTATATCGCTGAATCATACCCTTGATATATGCCTCAGCTTTACCTTTAGGCATTCTACCAACATCAATGTTCCATATTCGTCTTTCTGGTGCCCTAACCAACCGATATACCAAAATCGAATCTTCCAAGCTTCTAAGCATGTTATATGGCTTAATTGAAGCCTCTAAATAACCTCTAACATCATACTCATCTTTACCAATACGAAAATATTTAACATGTACAATCTGATTTCTTGCAAATTGTTTTATTTCATCCCCAACCGTTCCTTTATTACTTACTTGCTTTTGAACATAACCAGTTATTTCATCACCCTCACGAATAGGAAACATAGTATATGGTGGAAGAACTTTAAATCCAATTATGTTATCTTTCTTACTATTCATTATCAATTCAAGATAAAGTTCTCCATCAACAAGCCATTTATAAAAAAGATTCCACCCATTTCTATTCAGCTTATATACTTTATCATGTAGATAATCGAACGTCGCGCGGATTCTCTTCTTTACAAGATCATTCATATCATCATTTTCAAAATTAAGAACTGCGATAGCATTATCTTTCTTTACAATGGCCTCATCACATATATTATCGAGTGCATCTGAAACTTCAGGAGACAATGCCATTTCTCTATATTTATGCACTCTGGATTTCTTATTTGAAAAATATTGTTCAAAATCAAAATCCATTATATGTAAATCAGCATAGCTATCATAATTATCAGAAGTCTTATGTTCTAATTCTTCCTGAGTTTGCCCCTGAGAATTATCACTAATTTGTTGCTGAGTGTCACGCCAAGATTTAGGTATGAAATTCAAAAAAAACTTAGCAAATGGATTTATCTCTGCTATTTGACCTGTATATTTCATCAACGTCCCTTATGAAAAATTTTATATAAGTATTTATGCTACTACGGCACAAACTTATTATACCGCATCCTAATGTCAGCTATGTTCGCATCAAAATACGTTCTTGCAAAAAATGCACTTACTTCCTTGAATTTTCTTAAATCAATAGCTCTCGCGTTTGTTATTCTATCAAGTCTATACTTTCTTATAGCCACTTTCGTTTTTCTTAACACTTGATAAACTTTAGGATAATTTAATCCATATATCCTATAAACCGGCTGTCCACCCAATCCTCTAATTCTTACAGTTTCATCTAATCTTCTTGACAATTTTGATATTCTGTCAAACCAAATCATTCTTGGTTTTGGGGGCATGTGGTGAAAATTCATACCCAATGCATATTTTCCCCTAACCTCGAATATAAACACTAACGGTTCATAATCATACAATCTAAGCTCTTCCCTCGGATATTCCTTGCTAAAATTGTAGTGATAAGAATACATTCTTCCGGGAACTATCTTTCTTGTAAACTTAAAATTAGTTCTCAGATATTTGAAATAATCACTTATAGACCGTAAACTATATCCATCGGGCTTCATTTATCTTTTCTTGATTCCATGTAAATATAAAACTCTTCTTTAATGTCTCTCTTCTTTACGTTTCCTAATCGCCTTGCATGTACATAATCGCCCATTGAAGATAGGTTAGTTGAAGCAGAACTTTCCTCGTCAACACCAACCATCTTTTTAAGTATACCAATAACCAATTGATAGAAATCTTGAGAATCTTCCTTTACTTCTGGATATTCTTTCTTAACTATCTTTTTGGCTCTTGAATATAAGTCTTCAACTTCTTTTTCTGATTTATTTGTTTTTTTCGCAAAACTCTGAATAACTGCCGACGGCATAATTTATTCCCCCACGTCTTCATCAAGCAAGATTGTTTTAAGTAAATCATCAATAGAACAATCAAAACTTTCTGCAACGTTAGATAAACTTCGTTTTATTCTTTTTATCTCAGCCTTTTGTTCAACACTGCCACGAACCACCAACTTATTATAGAACTGATTTCTATCTCTTGTTTGTAACCAAAGATAAGTATGAAGATTAGACATTTTTCCTTTAAGCAAACGTCTAATCTTAAAAACTACTCTATCAAGTAAAGTCAATGCTTCTTTCTCCTTATCCGTTTCAGGCTGCTTAATCACTCTACCATCTTCGTTTATTAGATCAGCTTCATAAGCAGCGGTTTTTGTAAACGGAGTCATCAACTTTTTCAAAAGAATATAGGAAATTACACTATCAACTTTAACACTGTCTGACATTATCGAAAGAACCTGTTATAAAAAGTACTAAACTCATTAGATTCACCAACAACTTTCTTTTCACTACCAATCATCTTTTTAGCTAATTGAGTAGTGTATTCATCAATTGCTTTAATATATTCCTTAGCCATTTCATCATCTTGACTTATCAACCCCTTAATAAGTTGAATTGCCTTATATGCTTCATTTTCATCAACCGACCAATCAGTAGAACCCAAATCTTGTATAACCTTCTTTACATCTACAGCCATCGTTTGCCCCTCACTTTAAATATTTATCCATTTTATTTTCTCTGTCTTCCTTTTCATCTTTAACTTCAATGAAATTATCAGCCATTTCTTGCATCAATTTATTACCCAACTCGGTCGAATATTTATCCATCTCACACATATATTTATCAACTAAAACATCACTCATATCAGCCATTTCTGTCATTTTACGACATGCTTCACGGCGAAGTTTCTTTGATTTTGACCAATTAGTATCAGCCATTTCTTTAATCATTTTTCCCGCTTTAGAGTAACTTTCCTCAGTCACTTTAATGGTGGGAAATTGGGTATAGCCATACATCTCTGCAAGTAAATCTTTAATTGACATTTAAAACCTCCTCTTAATTATTTATATAGGATTAATTTAACTCTCTCCACGTCAACGAACATTCAACATCAACTCCATCTGAACCATCTATTGGACGAACACACAAAACTTTTGTGTCGCTAACTCCACCAATAGTAGAACCTAAAAGAATAGCATTTTCAACTGTTTTACTCACACTGCCGGCTGCACCAGATTGATTTCCACCTGATTCAATAAAACCACCATATATTTTATATCCACCAGTAACAATATTTTCCGTAGCACCTCTTGCAATTTGCACTGTAGAATATGGCTCATCTTGATAATTAAAAGTTCCTGCAACAGTAGGATTTAAAACTATAAACCATTCTAACTTAGAACTCGCAGATTGTACTTGTATAGCTGAATTTAATATCTTTACAGAAGACTCATGCATATTGCTTTTAAGTCTAATACCTAAAATTGCATAAACAACATTTTCATTTGTACACGATACGTGAGTTCCGTCAGTTGATGCATATCTAATCATTCCAGTTTCATCAGTTCCACCTTCTGATATTACAGTAGAACAAATTTGAACCATAGATGTCGCCGGTCCAGTACCATCATTAGTTATTTCTGACCTAATCGGTAAATTAGGAACTCTCATATAAACAACATCTAAAACATTAGTATTCAGAAATTGATGTGTATATATTGGAACACCATCAATCACAAATCCACATCTAACTCTACCAACACCAAGCCATTCTACATCAACAAAAAACAATTGAGTTTTAGTAAAGTCAAGATTAATCTTAGATTTTCCATTTCCATCCATCGTATCCAAATTCCAATTACTTTGCAAAACTTTATTATCAGCGACAGAACCAGAAGCATTTGATCTATTTACGATGTAAACATCAGTATCACTTAATTCAAGAAATATTCCATTATTTTCATCAAATAATCCTTCGCGTTTAGTTATTCCATCAAAACCACCCTGAAAATTAAACGAAAGAATAATTTCCATACTTTTACCAGGCTTATAATTAAATCTCATTTTAGTTTGTCTTACACGTATACCAAATTCATTTTCAGAAACTTTAATTTCTTGCGAACTCTCATAATTATTCCATACTGTACTCGTTCCAGAACCACTCAATTCAACATTATCAAAGTAAAGTGGTTGATTTTCAGAAGCAGACAAACCATAATCATATATATTTTTAGAATCAAATATAGTTGTAGGACTACTAACTCTCCATCTTGCAAAAGCATCTATACTCGGACCGTCATCAGCCGTTATGTTCATTTTTCTAAGTAAACTCATTTATCTCCAACCTTCTATTGAATTAAAACACAAATCAATCACTTCACCATCATACAAAATAAAACTTTGATTTTCACCAAACAACAAATCACTTCCTCGTGGAACAATCTCAACCCAATTTCCACAATTTCCACAATTCAATATTCTAAATTGTCTACCATCAATACCTTCTATTAAATTCAAAACAATTACTGAGTTATCAGTATCTACAAAATGTATATATTGATAAAAATCAACGGTCGATGGAGATTCAGAAATCCTAATCGAACCTGAAATTCTTCCAGATTTTATTTGACTAAGTGCAATTTCTTTTGCATCGGTTTCATTTATACCACTTCCAGAATACCACCAAGAATTTGCAGACGCAGCCTTTTCTATAATAGATTCAACAAAAACATTATCACTTTTCAGTTGACTTATAATATCCGTGACTATCTTATTAACATCAACAGATTTACCGTCATCACCTTTAGGCCCAACATCTCCCCTATCACCTTTAGGCCCAATGAAAGAATCATCCTTAACGATAGTTTTAACTTTACTTTTAAAATCTTCTTCTGATAATAAAAGTTTATCTGAAAAAAGCCTACTAAACTCTTTTCGTTGCCTATCATCAAGATAGTGTTCTAAAATAAGTTTACTTTCACTATTTAGATTCACTCAAAATCCTTTTAATTTTCTCAACTGTATCTTTACTTTCTACAATTTCTTTTCCCTTATCAGTAATATCACAATTCTCATCAATCAATTTATACATAATCATGTCACTTTTAAAATCTTCATGTGTGTTGTGCGATTTGTGATATATGACAAGAGAAACCAACAGCTCATCTGGCAATTCTGAATTATCAACCACATACTCATTAAGAACATTAAGATTCTCAGATATGAATTTCTCTTTAGGTTTTGTCATTTCATCTAATCGTTTTCTAAAATCTTTCACAATATTCTCCTTTAATAATCACCCCATATTGAATCGGGCGATTCTGTTTCAGAACTATCATCATAATCAAACGCTGAAAGTTCATTATCTATAAATTCTGATATGTCAAAATCATCAATATCTTGATTTGTAAATGCACTAATATCACCCATTGTCGCTGAAGTATCTGCACTCAATGAAATGTTAGTATCTGTAAACGGTGATAATGTGAACACCCAAGTATGTTTTCTTTGATGTAACATCTCTTCTTCTTGCCCAACATCCCTAATTTCATATATTCTATTATTATATGAAGTGTATATTACATCTCCTACTTTTGGAATTACAGTGTCACCAGTATCAGCTAAAGAAGCAGCACTGAAATGTCGTTTCGTACAGAACATTTGAAAATTGTCAATACCTTCAATACCAAACCGCGACCACAATTGCTCTTCTTTAGGCAATTCTCCGTGAAGAATTATAGTGAATTTCTGTTTAAAATATCTATCTCCGTCCTCACCAAACAACTTATCATATGACGTATCAAAAGTTGACTCATAATAATCAGCACTCAGGTTATTCTGATTGTACATGTCAGTAATTAAAATTTCATACAATTCAGATTCGTTGTCATATGCCGACTGTGTATAATTGAAATAACCGGACGGTAAAGCTGAATCACTATTCCAGTCACTCATAAATTCCCCTTATATAAAAGAAAAGGTGTTTGACTATTAACCAATCAAACACCTTTCAAAATCCATCTGTACATAATTATTTATATGAGATTGGCTGCTCTATTAACAACCCTACCCTGTTTCTGATACTTTACTTTAGCAAAACCATTATTTTCATTCACATTAACATTGTTTTCCGAAGGCATACCACTTAAAATTTCATTAGCTCTTGACATAGGATTACGTGCGTTAGTAGCTGTTTTAGTTGATTCTTCAACTACCTTGTCCTTAACCTTTTTTTCTTTTTCTTGTTTTTCCCTAACACTCTCTTTTACAATAGTATTACTCTGCTTTAAATATTCCATAAATGATTTACTTGCCATACATTACCGCTCCTTTAAAATTACTATTATCCTTATTGGATTGGAGGATTCATCACTGCCACATATCGACAATCAATTTTCAACCTCCAATTCAAAGAACTATGTTGTTTTCCATCATTGCAACTAATCCAGTTTTATCATTCCAAATGAAACATTCACTGCCCTTCAAAGTTCCAACATATCCTTTTTGAGAATGCCACTGGTCAGTTCCACTAATACTTCTCATATATCGAACAACTACACCCACATATTCCTTGGTTGAGCGATATTTTATTTCTTTTCTGTGATGTAAATGACCAAGATGAAACTCTCTTACCTTAGATTGACTCCACAAATATGGAACTTCTTGAGCCATAAGCAATGGTAAATCTGATTCTTTCTCATCTGCACCGTGAGTGTAACCCAAAAGAACATTACCATGTTTATAATACTTCCTGAACTTTTCAGAGTTATTTACCGTCACGTTTGGATTGTCAGCATAGAACATTTGTAAAGTATCACCAAGATAAAACATTCTCTCAAAATCATGATTACCCGGAACAACAATAACATCAACCGGAGCGAACTGAGAAAGAAAATCAATACCGCCAATTAACAATTCCCTTCCCAACTTATAGACTTTTTGCCACCTTCTATCTTCAACCTGAATAGTTCCCTTGGTTGTTGTTCCCAACATATTGTCAGTATTAAAAAAATCATTACCAACAGGAAAAACTATTCTATTGAAATTGAAAACACTGGCTCTTTTCATTGTCAAATCAAGAGTGTTCATAAACCTATCATATGCTATCGAAGTATCATAATTCTCACCCGATTGAGCATGATAACACAATTTACCTATATGAGCATCATATATGTTTACTTCTGCCAAATTATTATCTTGATTCTTATCAACCTTATACTTAATTGACTTAGTTTTTGGTTTATGAGATTTACAAAGTTCAATAAAATCCTTTCGTATATCTTCATAATCCCAAACCACGTCAGACCGAACGAACGAAACTTTAATTTGATAATTTCTATATGTTATCCCATCTTTAGTAGTAACATCCCACGAATTGATTTTGGGATTGTTAGCAATCCACTTTTGTCTGTCAATTTCAAATAAATCAATCAAATTGTCAAGATTATAAGGAGTATTGCCAGTGGCAACAATTTGCTTATAAGTAACTGTACCAATCGCCTCATTTTCATCAACATCAACATTAGAATTAAAATCTTCTACCTTTTCAACGATTGATTGTTTACAAACATCACAATATTTTTCATCTTTTTTTCTAAATCTACCACACGATTTACACTTGTTCACATATACTCCTAAGAAAAAATCAAATCAACTTATCAATCTCAAGTTTAATAGTTTTGAAATTGAATTTCTGTTCAACATAATATTTCAATCTCTCTCTAAAATGTTCATATAGATAATTTGTAATTAAATTTCCTCTTGAACTGGAATAACTCAAATCATCTATAACATCCCACAAAACCATTTTCTGCTTATCTTTAGACTTTCTAAGTCCTCTGCCAATAGACTGTAAAATTGTAATTTTTGATTTATAACTAGAAGCGAATATGACATTGTGTAATTTCTTCATGTTAAGACCAGTTGACATAGTTTTATATGTACTGACAATTATCAAATTCTCTTCTGTTTCAACCAACTTTCGTATAGCTTCTCGTTGTTCAGTTTTTATCTCCCCATAAATTATAAACACTTTATAATCATCATCTAAATTGTCAATTAAATACTGTTCAACGTTCTTAACTTGCTCTATATGTTGCATCAAAATAAGATTGTTTTGAGGCTTAGGTATCTTTGAAAATATCCAATCAAAAACACACATCCTATCCATTGAACTCTTTACCAAATCAGACTCAAATCTAAATTTTCTCTGTTTGACCTTGGTTCTTTGTTCCTTATAACCTTCAACAGTTTCTTCTGATCCATCTACATCTTTCAATTCCCTTATATATTTATTTATATCCTTAATTTGCTTATCGAAATCAAATATCTCATTTACTATATTTTGCTTATGTTTAAGCAAAATATTTACAATAGAAATGGGCGATATAACACCCATTTCTATACCTTCATCAGACTTAACATTTATCAATTCTGGTCCAATAACCGATTCGATGTTAAGTAAATCATTCATATCTTCTTGCAGCGTTCCAGTAAACCCAATCCTATATTCTGCATTGTCGCACATCTTACCAATCTTATTTATTGAATAGGTCTTTGCAGAATGACAATTAGAAACCAATAAACCATCAGCAACGTAATTGTGATTGTCCTCTACCGATATATTATGCACCACCCCACTGTAGTGCATTTTATGTAGTTTCTTTACTTTCATTTAAACCTTTCTAAATGTGAGTGACTTCACATGAACCACCACTACACGCAACTTCACCGTTTAGATTAGTCGAATCCATAACTTCTTTTACTTTTGTCAAATCAATATTTCTAACATATTTAATCAACTCATTATACGTCTCTTCAGTTATTTCCTCAAACGGTGCTTGAACATAAGAACCTCCATCATATGGCAATACAGAAATGCCATTATATGAATTTCTATTGTCCCACATCCATTTACCAACATTTTCCCACTCATCATCTTTAATTGACACTGTGACAGAAACATTATTAGTGTTGACACCCGACACATGTCCCGGCTTTATCCATTTATCGTGATATTTCTTAGTTCTTTCAAGTAAATCAATTGCCGATTCATATCTATAAATTGCACCTTCTGGAGCTTTAACTGGAATAGAAACAACACCTTCGGTTTCTGGTTTAAAAAATTCATCTTCAACTAAATTAGGTATAGCTCTCTTTAAATATGAATATATAGCTTCATCTTTATTAAATCTCATTCGTCTGATATAATAAGGTGCATACCAAGCATGTATACCAGATGATGAGCCAACAACGAGAGAACCACTACCCTCTGGCTTAATAGTTGTAACTCTTGCCGCTGGATTTATACCTATCATTTTTGAAAATTCTTCATTTGTTTTTTTAGCAATCACAGCAGCTTCTTCTAAATCAAGATGTTCTAATTTTCCAGAACCAATTCCAGTAATACTTACACCAATTAAAGCATCTTCTTCCGTGGTCTCTTTCCAACAATCCCGCAAATAATTAAAATCTGTATATGAAGCCTGTAACGTGCCAATGCAAGACGCTGAATATACTCTATTATTAAAATCTTCTTGATTTTCAACAGTTGAACCATTAACCGTGGTAAGATTACAAAATTGGTATGGCTTCAGAGAAATTTCACAATTATGAGCAATAACACCCTCAACAACCCCCCAATGTGTATCATCATCAAGTGAAAAATCAAAAACCTCCAAAAAACCAAAATCATTTATTTCTTCAACTGTAACAGCGAACCCATTTTCCGATTTTAATAACTTGTCAAACGTATCCTTAGCTTCTATCTCGTCTCCACACATATCCATAAAAACATGGTCGGGTGTACAAACTATCACATTTCCATTTGACAGTGTTAGTTTTATAGTTTTCTTAAACCCGTTCGACCAAACTGTACCATTAACCAATTCTCCCTTAACATTTACAAAACGAAGTTGTTTATCAACCATTCTTGATATTTCTATATAACCATTTTCTGTCAATATTTTAGTTTTACCAGCAAAACAACAAGGATTTGTTCCCAAATCTTTATCATTTGTCCAATAAATTCCCGGCTCACC
>Ga0102934_1003067_pt1 | contig 11448 bp, 9 predicted proteins | sample SalPonR2_A_D1_MG_FD_78175 | JGI IMG/M metagenome (GOLD analysis project Ga0102934, IMG submission 78175) | Salt pond soil microbial communities from South San Francisco under conditions of wetland restoration - Salt Pond MetaG R2_A_D1_MG | ecosystem: Environmental > Aquatic > Marine > Intertidal...
ATTGAACATGATACCGGAGTGGGTTTGGTAAGAGTGATTTTGTTGGTTGAAGATTCAATTTATTATTATTCCAGACTTTTACCGGAATTGTATAATCAAGTCATGTTACAGACTCAGCGTCTGATTTCAGAAGAATTGAACCCTCGCCAAAAAAATAACAGAATGAGAGCAAGACCCAAAATACTCATGGCTCATACCTTTGAAGATACACTAGATGTATTCGAAAAATATAAAGATTATTTCATTTGTGTACTTTCTGATATTTCATTTCCCAGGAATGGAAAACCTGATGATACTGCCGGTGTAGAGCTTGTTGATTACTTGCGCAGCAATGATTATGATCAATCCATAATACTACAATCCACAGATAAAAAATGGGAGAAAAAAGCACAGGAATTGGGAGTAAGCTTTATCCATAAAAGTTCACTCCATATGATAAATGAATTTGTGGAGCATCTTAAATATGATTTGGGATTTGGAGATTTTATTTTCAAAAATAAAAAAGGCGAAGAGATAACTCGCGTTACAAGTATGTCGGAATTTGAAAATAAATTAACAGAAGTACCGGATGAATCATTGATCTATCACGGAAAAAGAGACCATTTTTCTACCTGGCTTATGGCACACGGAGAGGTACAAGTAACAAAGAAACTAAGGAAATTGAAAGTTGAAGATTTTGAAAACATTGAGCAATTAAGAAATTTTCTGATAAATACTTTTCAAGAAGTCCATTATGAAAAAAATAAGGGTAAAGTAGTTAAATTTTGTCCCAAAAATCTTCTTACAAGACATGAAGTTATTTCATTGGCAGAAGGATCTCTGGGGGGAAAGGGCCGCGGAATTGCTTTTCTTAATGCTCTTATGAGTAGTATGGACTTTGAGGATAGATTTGAAAAACTAAAAGTAAAAATTCCTCATACCTGTATTGTTGGCACAGAAGAATTTGATGAATTTGTCAAAGAAAATGAGATTGTTGGTAAAGTAAATAATAATTATATGGATGATGCCAAGATCAAGAAAATGTTTCTGAAATTCTCTCTTTCTAATGACCTTAAGGTAAAACTTTCACAATATCTGGACTATGTAAAAGCTCCAATAGCAGTACGTTCCTCCGGTTTGTTGGAAGATTCGTTATCACAACCATTCGCTGGCATTTACCAAACCTATATGTTACCCAATAATCAAAAAAGTAAAATTGATCGACAAAAATATCTGGAGCAAGCAATAAAGCTTGTTTTTGCCTCTACTTTTTCCGGTAATGCACGGAATTATACCAGGAATATAAACTATCGTTGTGAAGAAGAAAAAATGGCTGTTATTATCCAAAAAGTTGTAGGAACAAATATAGATGGCTATTACTATCCTCATATATCCGGAGTGGCACAATCATACAATTTTTATCCACTTGCTTCCTTGAAACAGGAACAAGGTATTGCTTCTTTGGCTCTTGGCCTGGGACACTGGATAGTTAATAGTAGGCAATCGTTCAAGTATTGTCCTCAAAAACCCAAAAAAGATTTTTTCCCTCCGGACGTATTTATGGATAATAGCCAAAAGCAATTCTATGCTATAAATATGAATAATAATAATTTTGATCTAATACAGGGAGAGCAAGCAACTTTTTCTACACTTGATCTGGAGGATGCTCAGCAGCAAGGTACTCTTAAAAATATAGCCTCAGTATGGGATATGCAGGACCAGAAAATTAGATATAATAATTCCTATCAAGGAATAAAAGTACTAAACTTTGCTAGAATTGTAAAATTTAATAAATATCCAGTATCAGAGATTGTCCGTGAGTTGTTAGAAATAGGAGAAAAGGCATTTGGAGTACCGGTAGAAATAGAATTTGCAGTTAATCTGAGCCATGAACCTCAGAAAGACATTTTTCCCACTTTCTATCTTTTGCAGATAAGACCGCTATCTGTGCATAAGCGAGAGTTGACCATGAACCCGGATGAATTGAATAAAGATGAGTTGTTTCTCTATACGAGAAATGGTATGGGCAATGGAATAGAATCAGGAATTAGTGATATTGTTTTTATTGAAAATGATAAGTTTGATAAAACAAGAACCGAGGATATCAAAAATGAGGTGAATCAAATCAATAGAAGAATGCAGGAAGATAAGAGAAATTATATTCTCATAGGTCCTGGTAGATGGGGAACAAGAGATAGATTTTTAGGAGTTCCCGTGAACTGGGGAGATATTAATCAGGCAAAAATTATTGTGGAAACCAGTTTTGACGGTTTTTCCGTTGATTCATCCCAGGGTTCGCATTTTTTCCACAACTTAATTGCTGCCAATAGCGGTTATCTTACAGTAAAGCACGACAGTAGCAGCGATTTCATAGATTGGGAGTGGCTTAAGTCTCAGACTGTGATAGAAAAATCAGATTACTGCACGCATGTACGCCGAAAAAAGCCATATCAAATAAAATTGTTTGGGAAACAAGGAATTGCTGCTGTTTATAAATAGTTACTTATTTGATAATATTCTGTGATAATTAACGTCAGTTCTGATTAATTTTCTGTAAACACTTAAATTTTTTTCAGCACCATTTATTCCGGTATGTATACAGGGATTCTCGGGAGTAGCTTTCGGTTCATTTTCTATGCCGAGATACTTGCGTAGTTTCCAGCCGTGTAATTGACGCAATCCCATTCCCCATGCCATTGAAGGCAGATCCAGAACAGAATTATGAGTTTCTCTGAAATTTTTTCCTGCTGAACGAAAAAGATGGTCAAAAAATGCTACGTCAAAAGTGGCATTATGCGCACAGAGTATTACCCTGTTTCCTTTTGTATTTTTCTTGAAAAAATCTGTTATTTTGTCCACAGCATCTTTGTTTGATAATGCATCAAATTTTTCCCATCTGTCTTTAGTAAAACCGGTTATTTCACGGGCTTTTTCCGAAATCCGGTTTGTATGTTTCGGCATAATCCTTGTATGAAAACGAGCCATTTCTTCTCCATCCAATTCTGCAATGATTATCCCTATATCTACCATTTCATTAAAACCCGGCTTAAGACCAGTGGTTTCCACATCAATGAAAGCCAATCTGTAATCAGCATAATTGCCAAAAGGTAGTCCCAAAGATAATGCTCGATCTCGAATCGCATTTTCCACCTTTTGTTTTAATTTTTCTGTAATTGGAATTACTATTTGCCTTTTGCTTTGTTGCTTTTTGTCTATAGGCCATTCAATTTTTCCATTTTTGTCAACATAAAATCCCCTAACTCCAACCGTATTATTAAATGTAACACAGGCAAAATTATTAACAAATTCTACGTCAGTTACTTTGAGTGAAGAATCTACTGTGGTATAAGTTTTGTTGTTTAAAATGTAATCTTGCATCCTAAACAAAAATTTTTCCCCTTCTGAACTTTTGGGAGTAAGTAAGGGCAAATCATTATTCGCTTTGGTGGAACAGGCAGGAAATTTAACATTTCTATTGATCATTTTGAAACCTATAATTCTCAATTTATGATTGAAAACTATGGAAATTTTTTCTCCTTTTTGGGTTATAGATGTTATTTGTAGTCTTGTTGAATTTTGTTCAATGCTTTTTTCCTCGGATCGAACTATACTAAAAGACAAAATGTAAATAATACATATTATTAATAGAAAAAATTTATTTTTCATAATTCTTCCTTCTTAAAATTAATTAAAAATTAAAACCAACAATTTCTTATAAATTGCACTGTTTCTTACTGTCAACTTTATTCATAATTATTTATAATTTTTAATATTTTCTTTTCAAATCTCATTGGTCTTTGGATAAATATTTTGTATAGAATTTGACTTATATGAAATGAGGTAAATTAAATGAAATCAACGGAGACTGATATGAATTTGAAGAAAACAGCTATAAAAATTGCAAGAGAAGGCATAGAAGCAGTAAAGCCCCAAAAATTCATTCCCGAAAAAATTTCCTCTAACATAGAATCTATCAAAATTAAAGGCAATACTTACAAAGCAAGAAAAATTGTAATTGTAGGTGGAGGTAAAGCATCGGGCTGCATGGCTAAAGAGGTTGAGAATATCCTTGGAGAAAAAATTGTTGCAGGTGAGGTCAATACAAATTATGCGGTTAATTGTGGTATAATAAACATCAATTCAGCTGAGCATCCATATCCGGGGAAAGACTCTGTGGCAGGAACCAAAAAGGTGCTCAGATTAAAAAAATTAGATTATGATCTGGTGCTTGCCTTAATTTCAGGAGGAGGTTCTTCTATGATTGAGCTGCCACAGGATATCTCTTTAACGGAATTGCAGAAGAAAGTAAAAAAGCTTATACATTCAGGTAAAACAATTCAGGAGATCAATGAAATTCGATCAAAATTTTCCAAAGTCAAGCAGGGAGGGCTTGCTAAACATTTTTATCCTAAAAAGGTAGTAGGTGTAATTTTGTCGGATGTGATGGATAATGATATTCAAGCAATAGCATCCGGTCCTACATTCTACAAAAATGCAGATAATTTTATACTTGCAGATAATGATACAGCTTTGAAAGCCATGAAAAATATTGCTCGAGATTTGGGATTTGATGTAAATTTGATAGATAGAAAACTTACGGGAAATCCCATGCAGGAGGCTAAAAGAATAAAAAGAATCGCCCAGAAATCTAAAAAGTCAAGAAGGGCAATAATTTGGGGTGGAGAAACAACACCAAAAGTGAAAAATAATGGGAATGGTGGCAGAAATCAGCATTTTGCAGTCTGTTTCCTCAAGATTTTTAAAGCTCGTGATTACAAATGGTGCTTTTTAAGCATGGCAAGTGACGGGAGGGATTTCATTGAAAATGTGGGAGGAGGATTTGTGAAGCAGACAATGAGTAAAACCGGTATTGATAAGGCACTGAAAAATTATGATTCTTATGATTTTCTAAAAAAAAGAGATGGTATTGTCTCTTCTGAAAATACATGCACAAATGTCGGAGATTTGGGAGTTCTATTGATTGATAGTTGATAAATTATTTAGTAGGTTTTTTTGAACTATCTACAAACTATTTTAATTTTACTTGACACGGTTTATTGCAGCTATGAAATAACAATTGAAGTATATAATTGCATAAGGAGAAAAAATGTATTGTCGGAATTGCGGGAACAAAATAAGTGATAATGCAGAGGTTTGCACAAATTGTGGATTTAAACCTTTAACCGGAAACAACTATTGCCAAAATTGCGGAGCAGAGACTAAAGAAAAACAGGTTATTTGTGTGGAATGTGGTGTAGAGTTACAAGATGATTCAACAATATCTTCCGAGGGAAAAAGTAAAATTGCAGCAGGTGTATTGGCGATAATTCTAGGAGCCTTGGGAGTTCATAAATTTTACCTGGGTTATGTTAACCAGGGATTTGTCATGCTTCTTGTAACCATAATCGGCAGCATCCTTACCCTGGGGCTGGCTGCGGCTGTTATGGGAACTATCGGTCTGGTGGAAGGTATAATATATCTCACAAAATCCGATAAAGAATTCTATCAGGAATATGTGAAAAACAAAAAAGCCTGGTTTTAGGTTCTCTACTTTTTTACTATCCTTTTACTAAGCTTCTTTATTTGCTCAGCAAAATCTGTTTGCAATAACTTTCCAACATCTCCTATTGCATTTTCATAATTTTTATCATAAGCAATTTTTGCCAGAATATCTACATCTAATTCTTCTAGTTTTGCTTCTAACTGCTCAGTTCCATTCATAATCATATTAATTACAGTTCCAAGTATGGATTTTTTTGTATTTTGTAAAAACTTAATTGTGTTTGCAACTTCGGGTATACTTATTTTGGATGGTGTAGCAGCTACAACGAATTCAGCTCTTTTAATCAATTTTATAATATCAAGCGCAGGGTCAGAAATTCCCGGAGGCATATCAATAATAAGGAAATCCATTTTATCCCAGCGAGTAATTGCTAATATCTCCAGTATTGCGTTGGTAACATCAATTCCTCGCATGGGAGAAGGATTTTCTTTAGTATAATCAACAATAGTCATAAATTTGACACCATTCACTATAGGCGGAATGATACCATTTTCTTCTTCGGGGAAATCAAAATTATCTTTATTGAGAATTAAATGAGCAGACGGACCGGAGAAATCCAAGTCAAAAAGGCCTACGCTATAATTTTCTTCCGCAAGTTTTAAAGCAAGCAAAGTAGCAATAGAAGTTTTACCAATACCACCTTTACCACCGGTGATAGAAATTATTCTTTTTATTCCTTTTAATCGGTCGTCAATTACATCTTTTCTAGGATCCATTTTTTTTCTCTCCTTCAATTGCATCTAACCAAATTCCTCTGCCATGTATCACTTTAAAATCCTGACTATTACATTTGGGACAATGTAAAAATACATGAGCTGTTTCCGGAATGAAATGAATAGATTCTGTTTCTGAGTCCTCTAAGTTATTTTTGGCATCTTCAAAAAGCCATTTATGACCACAGTTGTTACACTTGAGTTCTGCTTTCACAATTTCCAAAGTAAAATTAACATTCTCAAAAAGCTCCTTATTTGTTTGCTGTTCAATAGTTGCTTCCAGAGCCTGATGGAAGATTTCTTTGTTTATGCTTTGTAGTTCTCCTATCTTAACAAAGATATCCGTAACTTCTTCCAAATCTTCTTTTTCTGCAACCTTTTGGCTTGATTTTAAAACAGCGTCTGCTAAAGCCCATTCGTGCATAATATCTCCTTTTTGTATTTATAATTATTTATAGATCGTAGTATCGTGCAATTTCCCAGGGATGAGGTATTTTTCTCATTTCAGCAATATCAGCCCTTTTTATTGAAATCCATTTTTTTATTAATTGAATCGGAAATACATCTTTATAGGTGAGATAGTCATTCTCTTTTTCCAGGTTGTTTAATGCTTCACTCAATGATTCGGGGACAGAAGGAATTTTATCCAATTCTTTTCGAGAAAGTTTATAAAGATTTGTCTCCAATGGGCCAAATCCTTCTTTGCGCGGGTCAAGGTTCTTTTCTACTCCATCAATACCTGCCATCAGGACAGCTGCAAAAGTCAGATAAGGATTACATGTTGCATCAGCAGGGCGAAATTCGAACCTACGTTCGGCAGGATCCTTTACATAACCCGGAATACGGATTGCCGCGGAACGATTTCCTTTGGCAAACACAGCCTTGGAAGGTGCTTCTAAACCGGAAACAAGACGTCTGTAAGAATTTGTAGTGGGATTTGTAAATGCAGTTAATGATGAGATGTGACTGAGGATACCACTTAAAAAACTAAGAGAAGTATCACTAAGATTATACAAGCCTTCATCAGAATCAAAGATATTTTTTCCATCTTTTAGTAAATAAAGATGAAAGTGCATACCATTTCCAGCCTCGTAAGGTAAAATTTTTGGTAAAAAGGAGATTATCTTTTCATGTTTTCTGCCAATCCTCTGACAAATATTTTTGGAAAGGACTGTGGCGTCAGCAGCAAATTCAATAGGCATGAAATTAAATTCTAGTTCACATTGCGAAGCAGCTACTTCATGATGATGGTATTTGATTTTTAGACCTAATTCCTCAAGTGTTTTTACTATCTCATTTCTAAGATAAAACGTATGGTCAGTAGGTTGAGAGCGAAAATACCCGTGATTCTTGGCTATGCGAAACATTTCTCGTCCATCCTGAGGATTTGCAATCTCCGAACTGTCCACAGAGTATGATATTTCCCTATGATTCCGCATACTATAGATTTCATCAAGAATGTTGAACTCTAGCTCAACTAACAATTTTACTTCGTCAGCTATTCCCTTCTCCCGTAGCACTCTTAACGATTTAGTAATTATATGGCGCAAATCCTGGCTAAAACTTTCCCCGGTATCAACGCTAAATACATTACAGAAAAAATACAATATTTTTTCCTCTTTGTTTATAGGATCAAGAAAAGCAAAATCCAGGTCTGGCTTGAATATCATATCGGATTTTTCAATCTCTGCGTAACCAAAATTAGAAGCATCGAATCCAATACCATCCAAAATAATCTTTTCGGAAAAATAACTAACCGGTATAGTTACATTTCTTAATCTTCCCTCAATGTCGATTACATAAAAAGAAATAGTCCCAATATCATTTTTCTCAATAAATTCAACTATTTCCTTATAATTGGTAAAAGTTAGCATTTTATCTCCTAGTTATAGAATAAAATTTTGTGAGTCAACAAAATGACGGTGGAAATGATAAGTCAAATTTAGCAAAAAAGATGTGCTAAGCCCTATTAGGTTTAAAGAACTTACGGATAATATTTCTTCTATAAATATTAATATTCAGTTTTAAATAGATTCCTCGTCACTGCTTTGTTTTATTACTTCAATAAACTCAGTACGGAATTCACCAAAAATAACATCGGCTCTGATTATTAATTTGTTTTTTATAGGTGAGAAATTTTTAGTTTTATATTCTGATTTGCCCAGTGCAGTAACATTTTTCCCTGGAAATCTTGCTGCACCCAAAATCGTATTAGCCTTGATTACCACGGGAGTGTTTTTATCAATTTTTACTCTACACTCACCAAACACTGTGTTGATATCAACCTGTAAATCATTTTCTGCCAAATCTATATCGGTTAAGTCAATTTCACCTTCTCCAAATACAATACTATAATTGCTCTTTGGTGAAGTGGGTGAAAAACGTCCTTTGCCAAAGACTGCTGAATGGTCTGTTGTTTTGATATTAAAAGCTCCAAAAAGTATTTTTGCACCGAGATAAATCAAGAATAGAGCAAATATAATTTTAAAGAGAGGTATGTGAATATTAAAAACAGCATTTATAATTATGCTAAATCCGAAAAGTATTATGATGAAACCAAAAAAGTAACTCATTTTCACTTTTACTCCTTTTTTAATAGTTTTTATTTTCTAATATTTGATTTAAAGATGTCAATAGATTTTGAAATTTTAATGTTTAAGATCTATAATAAATTAAAGGAACATAAATTTCTTCTTTGCTTACACCACCATGATTTCCCACATGAAAGTATTCTTCTTCTTCTGGCAGGAAATCCTTGAAGGCATAATTTTTTTTCATGAGGAGTATATAATCACCAATTCTGGAATTAAGATTTTTGTGGGTGTTGAATAGACCAAATGCTTTTTTCTTTATGAGTTCTGAAGATTTAATTAAATGACAACAATTTTTTAGATTATTTTTATGATACTCAATAAATTCTTTTTCTTTATCGGGCTTTACAAAACAAAAAGCAGTACGAGGTTCACCGGAAAGAGGCATGGATAGTAATTTTTTTAAATCAGGATGTTCGCTCAGATATATTGTTCTTTCTCTGGTGGTATCAATAAGACCATGGTCAGCAGTTATTAGAAATGTAGTATCGTTATTGTGACAATTCTTGAGCAAAGTTTTCAGTTTTCTGTCTAATTTTTCAAAATGTTGCTTAGTTTTTTCACTTCCGATGCCATATTCATGGCTGAATGTATCAAATTTACTCCAATAAGCATAAATGAATTTTGCATTATTGGATGAGTCCAAAGTGTTTTTTATGGTTGAAGTAAAACTTTCTATTTTACCTCTTTTATAAGGTATGGTAGTTGCGCCTCTTCCAAAGTAACGAGAGTAAGTCGATTCTGCAATAAGATCATTAGTTATGATATATGAATCTCTTTCAACACTCTGAAAAATAGTATCCTGGTCAAAAATATCTGCGGCTGTTGCACCTACGTCAGTGAGTGGTTTTTGCTTTCCTCGTTGAGTAAAGGGCAGTATTGTTGATATTACATCAAGTTCTTTTAAATAGACAAACCAGCCTGTAACACCATGTTCTCCTGGAGCTTTACCTGTCAAATATGTGGTAATTGCTGCCGCAGTGGTGGGAGGAAAAACTGAGGTTATTTTGCCAATAATATTCTTACCAAGAAAAGAGCTTTTTTTATATTGCTTCATAAACTCATATCCAAGACCATCCAAAATTATGAGAACAATATTTTTTGAGTTGATCTTTTTGCTCTCAAGTATTTTTAAGGTAGAATATTGTTTTTTCTTACCTGTAACAGAAAGTATGCTTGCAGTAAGATTTACTATGCTATTATCTTTATAATTTGGTAAATGCATATATACTTCACTTCTTTCCTACAGGTGAAAGATAAACAACATATTCATCTTTTCCGTCAATTTTTAACAAATCATCCATACAATTTTGATCATAGGCAGCAATGGCACAAGTGCCGCAGTCAATCATTTCACAGGCAAGATATAGATTCTGACAGATGTGACCTGCATCCAGCAACATGGGTTTATGAGAAGTTACGCTGTAACGCCATTCGCTACGATAGGGGATAGCAGTCCAGACAAAAACCACCGCACTGCTAACTGTAAACTTCTGTCTCAGAGTGGCTTTATTTAATTTTTCATTAGTATCATCCTCACTAAAGCAATGCAATAATTTGTTTTCAAATGGTAAGTAGCGATAAACTCCCTTTTCTAATTCCTTTACTCGATTAACAATCAGGTAGGTCTCATAGGGATGACGAGCTCCTGCAGAAGGGACGGTTCTATAAGAGGCGTAACCATTTCTGATAACTTTTTTTACTCCCTGAGTTGCCCAAAGTAGAAATGATAGTTCTTTTAGAGTTAGAGGTTTGTCTGCATAATTTCGCAAACTTTTTCTGTTTTCGATTAATTCAATGAAATTAACTTCACCGATTTCAAAGTCCTCTATATTAGGTAAATCTATTAATTTCTCCTCAGAGTCATAATTTTTTTCCAGAGGAGGCTGGGATATACCTTTTTGTTGATCTGATTTGAAAGAGTGTTCGCCAAAATCAGATTTCATGAAATCTCTTCCATTATTTATTTTATCATCCATTTTAATTCTCTCCATATTTTTCCATCTTTTAATTTCCAGATTGATTATGGTGTCAAGTAAAACAATTCTAACTAACTAACTTTATGTTAGATACAAATATGATTATATGTTTTTTAAGAAACGATTAATAAAATTGACAATTTGAATTTAATATACTTTTTTTCTATAAAATTCGTTATTCAGTTTAATATTTCATAAAAAGTTTACTTAACTTTTTCTATTTTTCAAAATTTAAATTATTTTACAATTTTGTAATTTTTACTTGTAATTAGATGAATAACTTGACGTCTTTTAATAACAGAGAAAGAAAAAAAATATGGATAAAAAGATGAAAAATTTTGTCAGCAAAGAAAATCAAGTTTTAATAAATAAATTCAAATTTTATCTTAAAGTTGAAAAAGGATTAGCGAATAATACACTGGATTCATACCTCTCCGATATCGAGAGATTTGCTGAATTCCTTGGCAAAAACAGACTTGATGAAATTGATCCTTCTTTTTTGGAGGAATATATTAACACATTATATAAAAGGGGACTGGAAGATTCTACAGTCGCTAGAAGAAGCAGTTCTTTAAAAAACTTTTATAAATTTTTACATTCAGAAGATATAATTTCCATACCAA
>Ga0102934_1003069_pt1 | contig 11445 bp, 7 predicted proteins | sample SalPonR2_A_D1_MG_FD_78175 | JGI IMG/M metagenome (GOLD analysis project Ga0102934, IMG submission 78175) | Salt pond soil microbial communities from South San Francisco under conditions of wetland restoration - Salt Pond MetaG R2_A_D1_MG | ecosystem: Environmental > Aquatic > Marine > Intertidal...
ATTCCAATATTGACCTCTAAAATAGTTCCTTTGAATGGTTTCAATAACGCAAATGCCATGACCGCACCAGGAATCACTGCTGATACCGTCATACCTGCATATAATCCAAGATATGCATTCGCTGATCCTAAAATAATTGCGAGTAACGCACCAACCAGTACTGCTTTTATAGTCAGTTCCGGAATCTTTTTACTGGCTGGTATAAACGATTTGAAATTCTCTCGAGATGACATCGTAAATTACCAATCTTAATAATATATTTCAATATTTATAAAACCATCGGTTTAAACTATCAAAACACATAAGTACTATTATCATCGGTTACGGTTTTTTATTATTTTTACCTTTCTAATAAAAAGGTCTAGGAAATTTTTAGAGTTCAAGTGGGTAACGAGTAATCGCAGCAATACCGTTAAATGCAGAGGCTAAGGAATCACCCTCCTCACTATTCTGAGAAATCAAATACACTTCAGCTCCAGTGTTTTCCGCTAGTTCAGACAATTCATCAATCAAATCAACTTTTTTTGTCATCTCCATCTGAGTAGGAGTTTCACATTCATCACATTCAGGTTCCTCAAAATCCTCATCTAATTCATCAGCCTTATAGGTACGAAGCTTCTGATACTCACAGGTCGGACACGTAAATGTAATTCGATATCGCCGTAGATCTTCAGCTAATAGTAAGGTATCAACTGCACCCATTTGCAATGCCTTTCGGATTTGATCCTCACCATATAATGCTAAACTTTCATTTCCTTTCGTGATTTCTTTTAAGAATCGTTTCATCACTTTTTTTTCTTTCGCGATTTTGAGATCAACCATGGTTTCAGAAGCAGCTGACACCAGTTCTCGTAAACCAAATTCATCAGTATACCCGGTATCAAAAAGTTCAACGATTTTGTTTTGAATCTCGTAATGTAAATATTCTTCATCAACGAAATATTTCTTGGTTGGACCCGGACCACCGACAAAGATTCCTTTGATATCTTTTTCAGCAAGTAAAATATCACTTGCTTTCTCTCCACATTTTTGAAACCATTCATGAGCAGCAATCTCAGTTAATCGTTCAAAACGACGTTGGGATTGTCCTCCTTTTCCATGTTTACCTGGAACTTGCGAGGTCATGTATTTGAGTAAATCCACCCGATTTCCTCGAAGAATTCCTACGGTGCATTCACGTCGGTCAATGAGAAATAATCCATATACTTCCTTTTCAGCAAGCATATTCTCAATAGGTTCTAAATAAAACGATGAATCACAACGATACAAGAATGTTTGAATTTCAAGAGGCGGTTCGATAACATAAGCGACCATCTCTGTTTGATCTGCTCCGACACTTTTATGACCAACAAAAAAGACTAACCCGTTTTCAGGAAGTTGCTTGAAGTTTTTCAATCTGCTCATAATCGATTCAATCGCAGATAACACGTTTTTACGGGTTTGTTTTGATTTGATATTTTGAGATTCAGAAAGCTCATTTTTCAAATAAGAGGTAACATCAGAGATTTGTTTCGTGGGAGGTACATATAAAGAGATCAGCTCAGTATGCCGGCCCTTACATTCACGTAATTCTTCAAGTTGTCGTTTCAAATCATATTTTTGTCGTTGAGTTAACTCTGCCATTCATTGTTCTCCTTTTTTTACACGTTCATTATTATTTTTTTTGATAAGTAATCAAATTGAAGGAATAATATTATCATTTGTTCATCATAAAATAATTTTTGATGCTGTTTTCGTTAGACCGAACGTCAAACAGTGATTGGTTCACCATCTTCAGGAGTGAATACTTCAGCGAAATCCTCTAGTGGTGCTTTTAATGCTTCACGAGCATCACTATGCATCAATATAATCTTTTCAGGATTACATTTCTTTGCAAAATCAACCAATTGATTATGGCCTGCATGACCAGAAAAATCAAAATATTCAACTTCACAAGAAACTTTTTCCTTAACCCCATAAAAATCAAGTCGTCCTTCATCAACCAACAACCGACTGTTGGTTCCCTCCACTTGATAACCCGTGAGAAGCACCGCATTCTTAGGATTATCCTTTAACTTGCTCATATAATGTAAAACAGGGCCGCCATCCATCATTCCACTAGATGTAATGATCACATCAGCATTTAACGCTAATTTTCGGCCATGATCGGAATGAACGAAATTCATTTGATTCAATGCTTTTTTTAATTTCCCAGGATTTCTAAGGAATTCACCATATTTCAAAAAGATCTTTGATACTTTTCTTCCCATGCCATCATACCAAATATTTAATCCCATCTTTCGAAGGATCATCGCTAATTCCTGAGACCTGGAAACCGCAAATGCTGGAAGAACTACTTTACCACCACGAGCAATAACCTCTTCAACCTTATCCTTGAAATCTTGTTCAAGTTCCTTACGGGGTTTGGGATGATTTCTGCCTGCATAGGTTCCTTCCATGCATAACACATCACATTTCACTGGTTTTGTTCCCTTTACCAAATGAGTATCAATGGTGTTAAAATCACCAGTAAATAAAAATCGTTTTGAAGCAACAAGTTCAATCATCAGCGATCCCGGGATATGACCAGCGGAATGAAATCGAACTAATACATCATCGATTTGTTGTTTTTGTCCTGGTTTCACTGGTTGCACACTATGTTTTGCTCGTCTAATTTCACCCATACCATAGGGTTTAGCATATCCTTCGGATCTGGCAATCTTAATCGAATCCTTATGCAATAAATTACTGATCACTCCAGTTAACTCAGCTGTCAATATCGGAAGTGTATCCTCTTCACATAAAAGCGGGGTCATTCCTGAATGATCAAGATGAGCATGAGAAAGAAACATAGTATCCACTGGAGGTGCCGGCATGGGGACCTCTGGAGGTTTACTAGGGGTCATCCCATAATCAAAAAGGAATTGAAGTCCATGCGTTTTAAGAAGCATTGCAAGGCTACCGACTTTGCTGCTGCCACCAAGAAAACGTATTTGTAAATCGTCGTCCATGAATGTATCACGCCGGGAAAGGAGGAGGAGGTAAATTAATGTTTGGTACCTGTTTTTCCATCTTTTTCAACAGGATGAACTGTAAGAACTGAACCATCCTTCTTATCAATTGTTACTTTTGTACCAACTGGGATGAAGGATTCAGCCTTTGCATTCCATAGTTCTCCTCTAAATCGAACATAACCATTTTTACCAGGTCCAATTGCATCAATTGTTTCTGCTGTTTCACCAGTAAAAACACCAATCGCTTGTTTTTTCTTCCGGATTTCAAGAACCTTATAAATTAAAAATATGAAAAATCCAGCAAATAAGCCTACTAACACTAACAATACTATGATAATTGTATCTATCCAAGCCGTATTTATCACCCATTCACGTGTTGCATATGTTGGAACAAGAAACACTGCTCCAATAAATAAAGATATAATCCCTCCCACTCCCACCACTCCAAATCCAGGAATAACAAAAAGCTCCAAAAGAAGAAGAATACCTCCTATTACTAAAAAGATAAGACTAATTTCGGAGATAGCAAAACCAGATCCCGCAAGTGATAACACTATTGCTATCACTCCAAAAACTTCAGCGCCAAAACCGGGAGCTGAAATACCAAAAATTAATGCAAAAATCCCCAGCATCAACAAAATCGAGGTCAACAAGGGATTAGAAATAAAGCGTAAAAATTGTATTTGCAAGGGTATATCATATTGTTCAATAGTTGCATCACTTACTGAAATGGTAACATTGCCCTCTCTTAATTCGATGTTTTTCCCATCGATTTGATCGAGCAATGAGGAAACGTCTTCAGCGACATATTCAACAACATCCAATCGTAATGCATCTGTTGCATTCAGATTGCGATTCTTAGTGATGAACTCTTTTACAACCGTTTGATTTCGATTGAATTTATTTGCCCGTTCTTGCATCCAACTAACCAATGCGTTAATGGTCTTGGTATCATTGATAAGTTCAGTTCCTGTTGCGGTTACTTGCACAGGTTGGCAAGAACCAATCACACTAAACTCTGACATCGCTGCAATGTGAGTACCCATCAAGATAAAAGTCCCAGCGGACCATGCAGCAGCACCTTCTGGATACACATAACCAACAACTGGTATTGAACTATCTGCAATCATCTCTTCAATTCGAAAGGTTTGATCAAGTCCTCCACCGGGTGTTTCCAACAATAAAACGATGATCTCAGCATTTTTTTTCTCAGCGGAACTAAAGGAATCCTGAATGATTTCCACCGTTGACTCATCAATCGTTCCAGTAATTTCAACGAGAAGAACCGTATTTTCTTCCGCGCCTTGCACTACTGGTTGAAAAAAAAGAATGAAAAAAAGAAAAAAGAAGATGATTACTCGCTTGCTCATTTTTTCTCCATATTCACCGCTTTAGCGATACCTGCGACCTTTCCAATATCTCCACCCGGAACAACAATAAGATTTCCTTCTCTAGATATTTCCGCAAGTGTTTGCAACTCCCGTAACCTAAGAGCCATCGGTACTTGTTCATAGAGTCTTGCTGCATCAGTCATCTTCTTTGATGCTTGAAATTCTCCATCAGCAATAATAATTCGTGATCGTTTTTCTCGTTCAGCTTCAGCTTGTTTAGCTATAGCACGAAGCATTTCATCAGGAATGGAAACATCTCGAATGGTCACCGCTGAAACTTTTACACCCCAGGGATCTGTTGCATCATCAATGATTTTTTGAAGGCTTTTATTGAGTTCCTCTCTATTGGAAAGGAGTTCATCTAAATCTTGTCTTCCTAGAACATCTCTTAAGGTTGTTTGTGCTTGAAGTCCTGTAGCAATATCATATCGTTGTACTTCCACGACTGCTTTTTGAGCATCAACAACTCGAAAATAAACCACTGCATCAACATCAACAGTGACATTATCCTCTGTGATCACCCGTTGTTTAGGAACATCAATCACACGCGTTCGTAAATCAAGTTTGATAATTGAATCAATGATGGGGATGATGAACACGAGACCTGGCCCTTTGATTCCTTGCAATCGACCAAGTCGAAAGATAACGATTCGTTGATACTCGGCCATAATCTTGATTGAAGAGGCCAACACCAGCATGAAAAACAAGAGTGCTACAACTAAAATAGGTATTAACATGATAATTCCTCGCACAAAAAAAGCCAATGTTTGTTTTTAAATGTTTCCAAACGATTTTCTTTAAAGTCGTTATCATAAAAATAAACAATAATAATTTATAGAACAATGATTATATATTTTAGTTGAATTAATATGAAAACGAAATCGATTGCTTCGTTATTTGCATTTTTCATGCTTCTCTCAACACCAGCAATTGCCTCGATTAATCCTTTATTCAATCCTCAAGATGAAAAAACGGATAACTCGTATTTGGTAGAAGAAAATAACGATATTTTTTCTACAATTCTATCTGAAGAGAAAATAAATAGCAGTAAAACAAATTCTCAAATCTATTATAAAAATCAATCATTTGCAATCTCAGAACAGGAAGTATCCGTTCAGCAAATGAAAAATCAACTAAGCATTCACCTAGAAAACTCAACTGTGTTCAACCAACCTGGACTTCCTCTTATCCCAATGAAAACCATGACCCTAACTCTTCCAAAAAATGTATCCATTCAACAAATCAATGTTATTGATTATAAAACTCAAAAATATTCGAAAACAATCACGTTTCAACAAACACCCGCACCTCATTTTTGGAGTGTAAATGAAACACCTTTAGAACAACATGCTGACGAGATCATTCAAGAATCAGTTATAAAAGCAAAACAACAAACTCTGTATCCTGGAGTGCCATTATCCTATACTCTTGGTAAAAACAATACACACACCAAAGCAATCATTCATCTCTACCCAATTCAATATCAATTTGATACCAAAGAAACGTATGTAATCTCGAATGGAACAATAACCATTTCTTATATAAAAACTGATGAACAACAAACTGAATCGATAACCCTAGAATCAGCTGAAAATATTATTATTACTCATCCGACTTTTCACCTTCAAGCAAAAAAACTAAAACAATTTCATAACGATCAAGGCACAGAATCAGAAGTAGTAACTACTAATTGGATTAAATCAAACTTTGAACCATCAGAATATCCTCCAGTTATGGGATACAAGGATTTTTCATTTAGAGATCGAATTCGAAAATATGATGATGAGTTAGCACGCAAAATCATTTCTTTTTTACAAAGCCAATCCACCAATACAAATCTTCAATATATCACATTATTTGGAAACGCATTACATGTTCCACCAAGCTATTATTTTGGTTACAATTACTACCCGGTTCCAACAGATTTCTATTACAGTTCACCTGATCTAGACTTGATACCAAATTATCGAATAGGAAGACTTCCGGTTCATAATATCCTTGAAGCAACTAGAACCGTGAATAAGATCATTAACTGGAATCCAACAGATAATCAAATGAATAATGTTGCCATCGCAGGGGGTATTCCTTTTCATTCTGCATTTTTCATTGGAGAACTCATCACTATTGACTCAGTAAATCGAGGGTTCTTCGATGGATTAAATCTAGATAAGTTCTATAGAACCGATGAACGATTTGAAAACACAGATATCACTTCAGCTTTACAGAACGACTATGGGTTGCTTTATATGATCAGTCATGGGAATGCTAACTTAGTTGTAGCAGAAGAAGGACGGATTTCGGCAAGAGACCTCATACGTATGCCAAAAAATGATAATGCACCAATCTTCAGCTGTATTGCTTGCAGTAGTGGATCATATGACACTCATCTTATCAAGCAAGGATTCCTTTCAATGGATAAAACCTCATTTGGAGAAGGAATGGTGGTATCCAAAGGAGGAGGTATCGCATATATTGGTGGATCCCGAACAAATAATGGGTATCCTATTCTCACCTTGAATAATGGACGAGTGGAAATCGCAAAAGAAACATATATGGCCGGATTGTTAACCTATGTCAATCAAGCCTACAAAAATAATGTAGATAACTTAGGAGATCTCACTTTTTTTGCTTATGAAACTTATTTAGAAAAAAATGATCTTACAGATTACTGGAATCAATATCACTATTTTGATTTCGTTCTTCTCGGAGATCCTGCATTACAACTCCCAGAACGATCATTTGAACAAGAATCATATCAGCAACCTGAAACAAATGCAGATCAACCAGTGGGATTTAGTCCATATTATTCATCATCTGATGATTATAACGGAACCATTGCAATCCAGGCAATCGATGAAACGATAACCTATGAGAGCAGCACTGATTCACCATTCATCAATCTAAAAAGAATTGAAACAGGTGAGTACACTAATGTTGAAGTAAATACCTCAACTTATGCTACTCAGCAGGATACTGCCACCATTCAATTTACTGCTGAACCCGGCAGTATGAAATTACTTCGATTTGAAACCGAGGATGGAAAAGAAGACTGGTTATATTACAAACCAGTTAGACCCGTTGATGCATCATACTCAATTGAAACAAAAGGATTCAATGAAACCAGATGGAATAAGATCCAACAAGCAATAGATCACTGCAATGAGTATGATCCAATTTATGTTTTTGAAGGAACATATAACGAATCCATTGTTATCGATACCATCGTGCATCTTCAAGGAGAAAACAAATCATCAACAGTAATCGATGGAAATGGAAACGATGATGTGGTACGAATTCTTTCTGATGGTGTAATCATAGAAGATTTTACCGTTCAGCATTGTGGAAAGAATCCTTGGAATGCTGGAATTAGCATTCAACCAAAAAAATCGTTCAAACCACTCCCAATAGTCATTCAAGATAACACTATTCAAAACAACAAGAACTGCGGCATTTATATTGATGTGAAATCAGGATTGTTAAGTCCAACCATTGCCATTACTGGAAATGACATAATTTACAATAATTTTGGAATATACATTCAAAATGGTGCAGTTCAAAAAGAAATATCACTTAACAGCCTATCTGGAAATAATTATGGAATGTATATGGTTCATTCTAAAAAGGATGCCATCCTTGCTAATACCATTGAAAATAATTATGTTGGCCTTTTTTTAAACGATGTGAAACAAGAAGAAATACGATTTAACAATTTCATTGAAAACACCCAACACTGTCAATTCACAGAAACTGCAAGAACCAAATTCGATTCAAATTACTGGGATAACTGGATCGGTCTTCGATTCAACAGACATCTTCCTATTCCAAAATTAATTAACGGATTTCATGATCGTGATTTAAAAATACTATCACAATTCAAAATAGATTTTCATCCCTCAAGCGAACCCTATTTATCTTAAAAAAACCAATGGGTAAAAATCATCATTTTTTCATTTTTTCAAATGTAAAACAGACAATTTTATTAGAAAAGAAAACATACGTGTAGAAGTTAGAACAATTGGGGAAAGGAAAAGAATGACTGAAATCACTAAGATTAAAGCACGTGAAGTTCTTGATTCCCGGGGAAATCCAACCGTAGAAGTCGATGTTGCTACGGAAAACGGCATATTCCGAGCGATGACTCCAAGTGGAGCAAGCGCTGGGCAACACGAAGCCTTGGAATTACGAGATAACGACAAAAAACGGTATCTTGGAAAAGGAACATTGAAAGCAGTGAAACATGTCAATGAAAACATCGCCCCAAAGCTCATTGGAATGAATTGTAAACATCAGGAAACCATTGATAATATCATGTTGAAACTTGATGGAACTGAAAACAAAGAAAAATTTGGCGCAAATGCAATTCTTCCAGTATCCATGGCAATCACAAAAGCTGGTGCCGCATCAAAACACATCCCCATTTATACATATATTGCTGAACTATTCGGCGTTATTCCTCATATGATGCCTGTTCCCATGTGTAATGTAATCAATGGAGGAAAACACGCTGGGCAAGAAAACAGCATTCAAGAACACATGTTGATGCCAACAGGAGCAAAAACATTTTCCGAGGGTATCCGTATGGTATCAGAAACTTATCATCATCTTGCTTCATTGCTCAAGGATACATTCGGTGCTGGTGGTGTGCTCATTGGTGACGAAGGTGGTTTTGCACCAGCGCAACTTGAAAACATTGAAGATCGTTTTGCATTAATGTTAAAAGCCGTTGAAAATGCAGGATATGAAGGAATGATGAAAATAGCATTGGATCCTGCTTCTAGTGAATTCTTCTCAAATGGAACCTATACCATTGGAAAAAAGAAGTACACTGGCGATGAAATGGTCGATTTCTATGTGGGTCTTTGTGAAAAATATCCAATTATTAGCATCGAAGATGGGCTTGCTGAAGATGATTGGGAATCTTGGCCAAAACTCGTAGAAAAAATTGGTACAGAAGTACAAATCGTTGGTGATGATCTTTTTGTAACAAATACCAAACGAATTAAAAAAGGTATCAAACTTGGTGCGGCTAATTCCGTTCTCATCAAACTGAATCAAATTGGAACCGTGACTGAAACATTAAACGCTATTAAAATGGCTCATGATGCAGGATGGACAGCTGTTGTAAGTCATCGCAGTGGTGAAACAGAGGATGCATTCATCGCTGATCTTGTGGTAGGAACAAGTGCTGGACAAATCAAAACTGGTGCTCCAGCTAGAAGTGACCGGAACGCAAAATACAATCAACTCATTCGCATTGAAGAAGAACTTGGTGAAGAATCTGAATATCCAGGTATTGATTTTCGGATGGATCATTTAGCATAACTTTTTTATTTGATGAAAGATACCCCACATGGGGGTTACCTCTATGAAGATACTTATTACTGATAAAATGGCTGAAGAAGCCATTAAAGCATTAGAAGATGCAGGTCACAACGTCACCTTTGATGAAATGGATCATGACACCCTTTTGAATTCCATCGCTGACTATGATGCACTCATGGTTAGAAGTCGAACTAAAGCAACTGAAGATATCGTTCAAAAAGGAGCTGATGGATCACTTAAAGTCATTGGGCGAGCCGGCATCGGTGTGGACAACATTGACATTAAAAAAGCAGGAAAAGTAGGGATTAAAGTAGTAAATGCTCCAACTGGGGCAACGATTAGCGTTGCTGAACTAGCCATTGCTCATATGCTTTCACTCTCCCGGCATCTCACCAAAGCAGATAAAAGTATGAAAGAGGGTGAATGGATTAAAAAACAATTAAAAGGAACAGAACTTCATGACAAAACTCTTGGACTCGTTGGGTGTGGTAATATCGGTCAGAAAACCGCTGAACTTGCTCAAGTATTTGGAATGAACGTAATCGGTTTTGATCCGTTTATTTCAAAAGAAGACCTTGCAAAAAAAGATATCGAAAAGAAGGAAAAAATTGAACAAGTAATGGAATTATCCGATATCATTTCTCTACATCTTCCACATACAGAAAAAACGCATTACATCATTGATAAAAAAATGCTTTCTAAGATGAAAAATTCAGCGTTTTTAATTAACTGCGCCCGTGGAGGAACCGTTGATGAATCCGCATTATATGATGCATTGAAAAATGAAGTTATCGCTGGTGCAGCACTTGATGTGTTTGAAGAGGAACCACCAAAAGATACAAAATTAACAAGTTTAGATAACATTGTATTCTCCCCTCATCTTGGTGCAAATACTAAAGAAGGACAAATCAGAGCAGGGACCGTATGTGCTGAACAAGTCATGAAAGTGCTCAATGATGAAACACCAGATCACTGGGTGAATAAAGCCCATATGAACTAAAAAAAGGCATAAACTATAATTACTAAAAAGGAAATGAGACAGCAATGAATAATTTAGAAGGCATCATTGACAAAATCGAACAACACATTGATGATAAGGATAACATTCGAGAGAAAACCTTACGTCTCTCTCGAAATATCATTATTCATTGTCGTAAAAGTATTCAACGAATGCATCAGCAAGAATATGATAACGCTGAAAAACATATGAAAAAAGCTTCTGCACAACTTGCTGAACTGTACGATCAAACCCGCGATCATCAAGATTTGTTCAATGCTGGATACGTAGAAAATGCAGCTCAGGAATTTGTTGAATCTCAGTGTTTCTTTAACATTCTTCATGAGGAAGACCTTCCAGATCCTGACGAGATCCAGACCACTTACACTGCTTACTTAAAAGGATTATGTGATGTAGTTGGTGAACTTCGAAGAAAAGCACTTGATTCTGTTCTCCAAGGAACGCCAGATGAAGGACAATCATATCTTCATAAAATGGAGGAAATCTATGATGCAATCATCCGTTTTGATTATCCCTCTTCATTAATCCCAATTAAGCGAAAACAGGATATTGCACGTAGTCTTATTGAAAAAACACGAGGTGAACTTGCTGTTGCCAGTTGTGAACATCGCATTGAATACCGCACTGATGAATTCCGTGGATTGCTTGATGATTTACAAAAAACAAAAGAGAAACATAAAAAAGAAATGAAAAACAATGATTTAGATATCGATCGAGTCTG
>Ga0102934_1003076_pt1 | contig 11430 bp, 6 predicted proteins | sample SalPonR2_A_D1_MG_FD_78175 | JGI IMG/M metagenome (GOLD analysis project Ga0102934, IMG submission 78175) | Salt pond soil microbial communities from South San Francisco under conditions of wetland restoration - Salt Pond MetaG R2_A_D1_MG | ecosystem: Environmental > Aquatic > Marine > Intertidal...
AAGATATGGAGATTGTTGCAAAAAAAGAAAAAGTCACTCCCGAATTTATTAGACGGGGTGTGTCAAGGGGCAACATTTGTATTTTGAAAAATAAACTTCATAATATCGACCCAATAGGAATAGGTAAGGGTCTTTTTACTAAAACTAATTCTAATATCGGGACTTCCAAATTCATCTGCGATATTGAAATGGAAAAGAAAAAGGCTAAAATCTCCGAGGAGTATGGTGCCGATACCTTAATGGATCTAAGTACCGGTGAGACGGAACAAGATGTAATTACATTACGGCAATGGATTTTAGAAAACATTAAAATTCCTTTAGGAACTGTCCCAATTTATCAAGTCGGCCTTCGGGCCCTCGAGCGGGATGGTGCAATTATCAATATGACAGAGGATGATATGTTCAACGTTGTGGAAGAACAAGCTAAAGAAGGGGTGGATTATTTTACTATTCACGCCGGGGTAACGAAGGATGTTGTATCATATCTTAAAAAGGATCCTCGATTAATGGGTGTAGTATCCCGGGGCGGGACGTTCATGGCCAGTTGGATATTGCACCACGAGAAAGAAAACCCATTTTACTCAAATTACGATTACTTACTGGAAATGGCGAAAGATTACGATTTTGCTGTCTCTTTGGGTGATGGAATGCGCCCTGGCTCTATCATGGATAGTACTGATTATGTTCAAATTTATGAACTACTCAATATTTCGGAGTTGGTGGATAAGGCCAGAAAACAAGCGGTCCAATCTTTTGTGGAGGGACCGGGTCATATACCGGCCCATCAAGTGAAAACTAACATACAAATTCAAAAAAGTCTCTGTAAAGAAGCACCTTTTTATGTATTAGGCCCTATTGTTACAGATGTCGCACCCGGGTATGACCACATTACCTCGGCAATCGGTGGAACTATTGCAGCCATGGCGGGTGCCGATTTTCTCTGCTATGTCACTCCCGCAGAACATTTAGGCTTACCCAATATTGAGGAAACAAAAAGAGGTGTCATCGCTGCCCGTATTGCTGCTCATGCTGGTGATATTGTAAAACGACCGGAAGATGCAATGGAATGGGATCTTAAAATGAATATGGCGAGAAAGAACCTCGATTGGGAAAGTATGTATGAAACTGCCATAGATCCCAAAATTGCAAAAGAAATCCACACTCGGAAAACCACAGAACCGGATGAGATCAAATGCTCTATGTGTGGGGATTTTTGTGCGATAGAGATCCTCAAAGAAGCCTTAGAGGAAAAAAGAAAAGAAGATAAAGAATGTCTTTAGGATAAAGAAATTGCTTAAAATTGTTTGTTTTTATTTTTCTCCAATTTTTCAATCGCATAATGGATCTTACTCAGCTTTTCTGTGAGATCTTTCCCTCCCCGGGCAAAAAGCCTTAGCATTGGTTCCTTTCCCATTTCACCAATATCCCAGATGATATCGGGAATCTTTTCTAATTTTTTATAACTTTCTCGAATTACCCACTGCATGGTATTGTTTTCAACAGCCGTTTCTTCATCTTCCCTCTCGATTTCAAAAAGATAAAGCCCAACCTTTTCTAAAGCTTCAATATAATCCGGTTTATACTTAAGATTCATTACTGCTCTGATCTCAGGATCTCTTTTTTGGGCAGTTAATAATAGTCTGGCTGTGTGATTTGATACATTAAATTTAACCGGACCGCAAGCGTGGGGTTTATCGTTTACTACCGTTATTCTTCCCTCAACAGCGGCAACATCTTCCTTGCCCTTTGCATCCTTCAATGAAATTGAGATATTAGTTTTAACCTCAGGTACCAATTTAGAAAAAAGGACTTTCGACTGGAAATAATCATAGACGTCATAGACTTCCCGAAGCACCTCTTTTCTTTGAGGATCCCCTGTTGTATCCAAAATTGCCACTTTCTCTTTGGGACTTTTTTCGTTTTTGGTTGGAACATAGTATAAATGGTAGAAATATCTCTCTATCTGATCCTCGGTCTTCTGAACTGCCGTATAAAGGTCTCTATATATTGCCAAATTTCCCGTTAAGGCTGCAGAAAAAATACAGCCTGTTCCATGTGTTTTGGTTGCATTTTTAACTCGTTTATGTGGAAACATTTCTATACCCCCATCTTGATATAAATAATCAATTACCTGATTCTTTTCCTCGGAAATATGTCCCCCCTTGAATAAAATACTGGATATTCCCATTTGTTCGAACTTTTTTCCAGCCGTTAAAATATCATCTACCTTTTTTATCTCAATCCCGGTCAACGCTTTAACTTCCTTGCTATTGGGTGTTAGTACATCGGTTTCATTAAAAGAAGGAAAGAGGTTTTCTATCATTGATTCTTTAATTCCTTTTTCGGAGAGTTCTTTTCCGCTCCCGCTTTTCAAAATTGGATCAAAAATTAGGGGTACTTCATATTTTTCCTTTACTTCTTTAATTATTTGAATTATTTCCTTATTTGGGACCATTCCGCATTTCATAAATTCAATCGGATAATTCTCTAAAATTGTGTGGAGTTGTGTCCTTACCAAATCCGTGGAAATACTTTCCCAATCCAAAACTTTTTCGGTGGTTTGAACAGTAATGGCCGTTATAACCGTAAATCCATGTACCCCAAGTGACTCGAATGTCCTAAGATCGGCTTGAATACCTGCTCCTCCAGTAGGATCCGAACCAGCAATGCTCAATACTAAGGGTTTTTTGTGAGATTCATTCTCATTTTCTGGTATAATCATATTATTGATAAATCAAGGAAAAAATTTGTTTCTTTTGATTTTATTTTTGGGTATTATTTGTTTCTTTTGTTTTTATTTTTGGTTTTAAACTTCAATTCTCTTCAGTCTGGACTGAATATTTTCAATAAAAGAGACATAGTGGCCTTGTTCTTTTGAAATGGTTTCTAATGTGTTTAAAGAACGATTATATGCCCATTTTGCCTTATCAAGTAGACTTACCTTTTCATAGCTCAAACCCAAATAATAAAATCCCAAGGGGTAATGAAAATCAAGTTTGACCAGTTTCATAAGCTGTCTAATGGCCAGAGTGGGCTTTTCCATCTTATAATAACCTCTTCCCAAATGGAATAAAAGCTTTAAGTACCTTGGATCCTTATTGGTATATTTTTGCTCATCCAAAATGTCCCAAAGTATATTTATTGCAGATTTATATTTTCCTTTATCGATTAGCACCAAAGCTTTGTTGAACTTTTTTTCGTTTTCCGGATCAAAGTTATCCTTGGTGGCTTTTTCTCTTTCTTCCTTTAATTTTGCCTCTTTTTCTTTCCTTTTTCTATCCTCTTCAACTTGCTTCAAATAATCAGTAAATACATTAATCACATGGATATCATATTTTTCATGGCAAACCGGACATTTATCACTTTGAGTCATCCAATCCTTTAAGCATTCAGTGTGCACTAAATGGCCATTTGGGCACCCTACGTATTTATTTTCGAGTATTATCTCACTTTCCCCAAATTTTGATAAGTCGATGGGTTGATGACAAATCACACATTGGGATTGTTTTTTTTGTTCAAAATTGGACATTTTGTCTATATATAAGTGAATTTTTAATCGTAAAAAATATTTTTTTTTTGGAAAAATTTTTAGAAAAGTTTCTAAGAATAAAGAACAAAATTTTTTTTCTTTTCCTCATTTGTTCTTATCAAGGAATTTACATTCAAGTAATATTTTTCTTTAATGAAATTCTTAAACTTAATTTCTTCTCCATCATGGGTCCGTGGTCTAGCCAGGATATGGCGCTGGTTTGCGAAATCAGTTGTCGGGAGTTCAAATCTCCCCGGGCCTACTTCTCTTTTGTTTTGTTTTATTAGTGTTGAAAGTGTGAGATTTATCTGCCTATGAATTCTCTTTCTTTAGGGGAGTTTCATTCAACCAATCTTGCATTCCAAAGGATTTTTCTGATTTTGAGTTATTTTTTGGGCAATTTTCATGAATATTTCATCGACTCCCATGTATTCTTTTGAGGAAATTATCATGTGATTCAACACACTTCTACATAACCCATCTTTTTCTAAAGCAAAAAATTTCTTCCATTTCGTTTTATAATACATCATATCCTCAGGCTGGCAGAGATCCATCTTGGTCCCTGCCACAATTACGGGAATATCTCCGCATTCCTTTTTTAACATTTTAAACCATTTTGATAAATTTTCAAAGGATCTTTCTCTGGTAAGATCATAAAGAATTATGGCTGCTGATGCACCCCGAATATATGAATCATGCAGGAATTGAAACCGGGATTGTCCGCCTAAATCAAACACCAATAGTTGCGGATATTCTGAATTAGCGAAATTTACTACATTAAAATCAACCCCAAGTGTTATCTTTGAGGTACAATCGAATTTTCCTTTGTTTTTGGTCGATATGAGGGTTGATTTTCCAACTCCGCCATCACCAGCTAAAACTATTTTAACAGATTTTGAGTTCGTCATATTCAAAAATTTTTCCTTATAAATATATATAAAATGCGACAAATTTACAAATGGAATATATGGAAGTAGGGTTTGGAAGTTTCTTTTCAATAATAAAATTTTAAGTGATAGCATCATTTACCCAATTAACTCAAAATATAGAATTTTTAAAATATGAGTGTATATATGGGAGATTTTTATGACAGAAAAAATGGTATATATGTTCGACGAAATTGACCCCGATGAATTTGACTCTACAAAAGAATTGAAGGAGTTTTTCGGAGGAAAAGGTGCCGGCCTTGCTAATATGACTCAGCTCGGTTTACCAATTCCTTATGGGTTCAATATTCCATGTAAATATTCGTTATACTACGCCGAGAACAAGTCTTGGCCTGATGGCCTTAAGGACCAAATAAATGATGCAATTCACAAGATTGAAGAAAAAAGTGGGAAAAAGTTCGGTGATCCGGACGATCCGCTCTTATTGTCTGTTCGATCTGGTGCACCGGTTTCAATGCCGGGAATGATGGATACAGTCCTAAATTTAGGTATGTCCAAAGATATTACTAAAGAAATGGCTGAAAATAATCCGAGATGGGCTTGGGATTCATGGCGAAGATTCATCTTGTCCTATTCCGATATTGTAAAAGGAACTGGACGGGAACCGTATGACGAAATTATGGACGATTACAAAAAGGAAAAAGGAAAAAAATTGGATGTGGAATTAGATGCATCCGAAATGAAAGAATTAAGTGATATTTATTTAGAAGAATATGAAAAATTGGTTGAAGAAGAATTTCCAGAAGATCCATGGGATCAATTATATTCTTCCATCAACGCAGTATTCAGTTCATGGGACAGCCCACGTGCTAAGGCTTACCGAAAAATGAACAAGATTCCCGAATATGGAACCGCTGTAAATGTTATGAGGATGGTGTTCGGTAATCAAGATGAAAAATCTGGTACTGGTGTCTTATTCACCCGATCTCCTATGGATGGAGAAAAGAAAGTGATGGGTGAGTTCTTAGAAAATGCCCAAGGTGAAGATGTCGTTGCTGGTGTGAGAACGCCAATGAGTATGGATGATCTTAGAGAGGAGAAACCAGAAATCGTAGATCAGATCTATGAATTAGCCAATAAGCTTGAGGCCCATTACAAAGACATGCAAGATTGTGAATTCACGGTAGAATCTGGTAAATTATACTTCTTACAAACCAGAACTGGAAAAAGAACTGCCACTGCCGCGGTTAAAATTGCCATTGATATGTTAGAGGAAGGAATTATTGATGAAAAGACTTGCATCACCCGAGTTGAACCCAAAAAGATTGAAGCTTTACTTCATAAGAGAGTATCTCCAGAAGAGAGCAAAAAACCAATTGCAAAAGGGTATAACGCATCACCTGGTGCAGTGACCGGGAAAGCAGTCTTTGATATTGATGAAGCAATTGAAAGAGAAGAGAATGGTGAAAGAATCATTCTCGTAAGAAAAGAAACAAAACCTGAAGACTTTCCTGGGATGGCTGCTTCAATTGGAATCTTAACCTCCCGAGGAGGAAAGACTTGCCATGCAGCTGTGGTTGCTCGGGGTATTGGATTACCCGCAATTGTTGGTGCTGGAGAACTTGAAATCAATGAAAAGGATGGAGAAGCCAAAATAAACGATGAAGTTGTGTTTAAAACTGGCGATTTAATCTCAATCGATGGTCTTAACGGAGATGTGTATGTGGGAGAGGTTGAAGTTATTGATCCCGAAATTACCGGAGAGTTTAAAAAGTACCTTAAAATCTGCGATAAATACAGGAAGTTAGGTATTCGAACCAACGCCGATACTCCAGAAATGGCCATGAATGCTGTGAAAAACGGTGCCGAGGGTATTGGATTGTGTAGAACTGAAAGGATGTTTAATGCAGAGGATAGATTACCGAAAGTTGTAGATATGATCCTAGCCGATACCTTAGAAGAAAGAGAAGATGCCTTATCAAATTTGGAACCTCTTCAGAGAGAAGATTTTGAAGGAATATTCGAAGAAATGGATGGAAAGCCAGTGACCGTGAGATTATTGGATCCACCACTTCATGAATTCTTACCCGACTACAAGGATATGCTTGTAGAGTTTACCGAACTCAGAGTAAACGGGGAAGAAAACAAAAGGTATGAAGAACTTAACCGTCTCATCACAAAATACGAAGAGCTAAAAGAAGAAAATGCGATGCTTGGCCATCGTGGTGTAAGACTTGGTAACACCAATCCTGAAATCTACAAGATGCAAATTAGGGCATTGATTAGTGCCTTAATTGCCAGTCAAAATGATGGAATTGATGTCCAGCTTGAAATCATGCTTCCATTGGTTTCCCATGTGAACGAATTTACCCGATTAAAGAACATGTTGAAACCTTATGCAGAAGAATTAATGGAGGATGAAGGTTTCGAGCCAGAAAACAGAATCAAATGGGGAACTATGATTGAAATTCCTCGGGCAGCTCTCACTGCGGATGAAATTGCAGAAGAGGCAGAATTCTTTTCATTTGGAACAAATGATTTGACCCAAATGACCTTTGGCTTCTCGAGAGATGATGTTGAAGGCAAGTTCTTAATGAAATATATTGATGAAATTATGCCGCCAATCATGAAAGATAATCCTTTTGAACATCTTGATGAAAAAGGAGTCGGCAAATTGATCGAAATGTCGGTTGATAACGGCCGAAAAGCCAGAAAAGAATCTCATGATGAACATTTGAAGATTGGAATCTGCGGAGAAGTTGGCGGAGATCCACAATCAATAATGTTCCTTCAAAAAGCAGATTTGGATTATGTGAGCTGCTCGCCATTCAGAGTCCCTGTTGCCAGGGTTGCTGCTGCCCATGCAGCAGTTAAAGAAGAAGATGAAGAATAAATAAATCTCATCTCTTAATTTTTTTGTTTTTTTTACATAACTAAATCATATTTTTCATAAATTTCTTAATTCATTTTTAATTTCACCACGTATGGGAAATGAATCTTCTGAAGAATTGTCAATAGCTCAGCGATTATCCTTATTACATGAAGTAGGAGAAGAAGTAATTGAGGAGGAAGGACAGCTGAAATGGCTACTAGGCAATCGGAAACATGGCGAAATTATTGCATATGATGGATTTGAACCCTCTGGAAGAATTCACATTGCTCAAGGTTTACTTAGGGCAATAAATACAAACAAGCTTACAAAGGCCGGGTGTAAATTTATTTTTCTCGTGGCCGATTGGCATGCAGCAGCAAATGAAAAATTTGGAGGGGATTTGGATGTCATCCAAAAGGTTGGCAAATATTTTATAGAGGTTTGGAAAGCCTGCGGAATGGATATGGAGAATGTTGAATTTAGATGGGCTTCGGAATTAGTCGAAGATCCCAAATATTGGGAAATGGTCTTGAAAATATCAATGTCTAGCACTCTAAACCGGGTGAAACGATGTACTCAAATTATGGGAAGGGATGATAATTATTCCCTGAAAGCGTCCCAAATATTGTATCCACTTATGCAAACTGCGGATATCTTTTATCTAAATGCGGATATTTGCCAGTTGGGGCTTGATCAAAGAAAAGTCAATATGCTTGCCCGAGAAGTGATCGATGCTGTAGGAAAGAATCATAAGCCCGTAGCAATTCATCACCATATGTTGATGGGCTTAGGAAAACCACCTTCGGATGAATTGGATGAAGTAGACCGTAAAATTAAACGAAAAATGAGTAAATCTGATCCAAATTCTGCCATATTTATGCTAGACAGTAAAAAGGATATTGAGAAAAAGATTCGTATGGCATGGTGTCCAGAATATCAAGTTGATGAAAATCCTGTATTAGAATATTGCAAATACATCATTTTTGAACGGTTTGATAAAATAGAAATTAAAAGACCTGAGAAATACGGTGGAGATGTTACATATGGCTCATACCGGGAATTGGAAGCCGCATTTGACAATGGTTCATTAGGTGCCATTGATTTGAAGAATGCAGTGGCACAGTATTTAAATGATCTGCTCAAGCCCATCCGGAAATATTTTGAAGAAAATGAAGAAGCAGGAAAACTTCTTGAATTTGTAAAAGGACTACGAAAATAGCCTTAAATCTTTAGAACATAAATGCTAATAATTGGAATTATCGGGTGCTGAAATTGCAAACAAATGTATTTAAATTTGGTGGAAGTTGTTTCAAAACGGAACAATCATTTAATCAATCATTGAAGATAGTAGAAAAATACCATAATGAACCCCTCGCGATTGTATGCAGTGCTCTCTATGGAGTCACTGATAAATTAATCGAATATGGGAATAGTGTGGTAAATCCGGGTGATATAGAAGATGCCCCGGATATTTTTCTTAGTGAAATAAAAGATAAACATATGAAATTTATCGATACTCTTATTCAAGACGATGATTTGCATAAGGAAATGGAGACTTTTATTCAGGAAAAAATAGATGACCTCATGGATTTAAGAAATCATATTGAACAAGAGGGCTTGACTCCAGAGAATCATGATTACTTAGTTTCTTTCGGTGAAAGAATCTCGGGTTTTCTATATACAGAATATTTGAAATCTGAGGGATTTCAAGCACAATTTATTCCCTCTGATGAAGATTTTCTTATAACAGATTCTAATTTTGGAAATGCGCTCCCTAAACTAAATGTATGTAAGAAAAATATAATTAAAAAATTAAATCCTAATTTAGAGGAAAAAAAGATTTCTATTATACCTGGATTTTATGGGAAAAATAAAAAAGGTCAAGTTACCACGTTGGGTAGGGGTGGAAGTGATTTCACTGCAACCATTGTTGGCTGGGCTCTTTCCGAAGAAGATAATTTTGTCAATTGTATCTTTTGGAAAGATGTGAATGGGATTTTAACTGTTGATCCTCAGTATGTCAAAAACCCAAAACTGTTAAAAAAAATCTCAATCAAGGAGGCCAAAGAATTAACATTTTTTGGAACAAAAATTCTTCATCCAAAGTGCTTGAATACTGCGGAAAAGGGAGGAGATCACATCAAAATTGAAATACGAAATTTTAATGATCCTTTCTCCGAAGAATTCACCACCATCACCAAAAAGGCTTTTCATCCCGATAGAAGCGATAAAATAATCAAGGCCATTACCACATTAAATGATATTGCGATGATTACTGTGCAGAGTGATGCTATGGTCGATTTACCTGGTACTGCCGCTAAGATATTCTCAATTATTGCAGAATATAATATCAATATCATCTTCATAACTCAAGGCAGTAGCGAGAATAATATCTCTTTTGGTGTATATGCCCAAGATGGCTTAAAAGCAAAGAAATTGCTAGAAAAAAATAAATATTTTGGGTCGAATTGGTTCAAGGTAAAAATTGAAATGGAAGCTGCTTTACTCTCTGTGGTGGGAGCCCAAATGGTTCATAAACCAGGTGTTGCTGGATTGCTCTTTACTACTCTTGGTAATGCTGGGATAAATATTCGTGCGATTTCTCAAGGTTCAAGCGAAATGAACATTACAATGGTTATTTCAAGAGATAGTCTTGAGCGTGCAATAAAAGTATGTTATAGTTCCTTTATCGAGGGCAATTTACCGACAAAAATTGCCAAATGGTAATATATTACTTTTTTACTCTCATTTTAATCTATTCTGTTAAATTTCTTTTAACTTTTCCTTTTTCATAGGAATTTTTGCGATTTTTTATATGCAATTGCTTTTTTTTGTAAGTATGACAGAATCTAATGAATCAGTTGAGCTAAAAGTTGATTCTGGAAGTGAAGAGTTTGCCCATGAAGGAGAACTCTCCCGAAAAGAGAAAATTATTTATGCTCTTGGGCAGCTTCCCGGAACATTTTTTGGCTCTTTCATGGGGCAAATCCAAGCGTTCTATTATGGATGGATGGGTCTCGCATATAAATGGATTTTGATAACACAAATTGTGTATGCGGTTTGGAACGCGGTTAATGATCCTATATTCGGTGTTTTACAAGATAGAACTAATACAAAATCCGGAAGATATATTCCATGGATTAAGTGGGTGTCTCCCTTTTTCACCATCGCGTTTATGGTAGTCTTTCTTCCTCCACAAGAATGGAGGTTTAAAACAGGAGGCGAACAATATCAAGTCTTATTGGCCATGTGGTATTTAGTTTCCCAGATATTGTACGATACCGGATTTACTATTGTCTTTCTTGCACACGTTGCCTTAGCTCCTCAGATGACCATGGATGAAATGGAGCGGAGAGAAATCCAAATTTATTCTTCAATTATGGGAGTTATTGGCATGGCATCCTCTTCAATTATTCCTCTAATCTTTTTGACTAATCCAGATCCTGATAAAATACGGCTGTTTCAGATTGCGGTTATTGTTTTTGCCCTTGTGGGGCTTGTGCCGTGGTATTTAATTGTAAAAAATGTAAAGGAAAACCCCGAATTCATACCACCCAAGGAAAATCAAGTCAGTTTTATTGAAAATGTCAAATATGTATTCAAAAATCCCAGTGGACGGATTTACATGGTATATGATGGTGTATCCGTGGGGATTTTAAATACTGTCGTGGCGGCGGTTCCCTTTGTTTTTTCGTGGATTTTTGGGATGCACGGAGAGTTTAATGAAAATTGGGGAATTATGGATATTATTTGGTACGTGGTACCGATTCTAATTTGCTTTTTAATTGGATTATGGATTGAATTGAAGATACCCGAACCTAAAGAAAAGGGGGGATTCGGAAAGGATGTCAAATTTGCTCTGATGTATTCTATGATTTGCGAAGGAATTGGATTTCTAATCGCATTCTTTGGGGTTTATACAAGTACAAATCTTAGCAATAATGAATTTGTGGTCCCTAATAGACTTTGGATGGTTTCCTTAGGTATGTCTATTGCAATGCTTGGGTTTTCAGGTGACTTTATCTATCACAATGTCATGCGGGCAGATACAATAGATTGGGATGAATTAAGTACGGGAGAAAGGAGAGAATCTGTGTATGCGGGTGTGGGATGCTTAATCTCCAAACCAATGATTAGTGTTG
>Ga0102934_1003078_pt1 | contig 11425 bp, 11 predicted proteins | sample SalPonR2_A_D1_MG_FD_78175 | JGI IMG/M metagenome (GOLD analysis project Ga0102934, IMG submission 78175) | Salt pond soil microbial communities from South San Francisco under conditions of wetland restoration - Salt Pond MetaG R2_A_D1_MG | ecosystem: Environmental > Aquatic > Marine > Intertidal...
GACCAGAGAGTTGGATGAACAACTAAAACGGCTCAAAAGAGAAATAGAATTTCAAGAGCTTGAATTGGAAATTCTGCGCAACGAATTGCACGAACAGGAACAAGAACTGCAAAATTTGTCAGAGGAGCTCAACCGGCGTGCAGATGCTGTTAATGAGCTGGTTTATCAGTACCAGAAGCGTTTTAGCAGCTGGAGAACGTTTTACCAGGGAGTGTACCTGAACGTTGGGGGAAAGCGTAAAATAAATATTTACCAGTTTGATGATGCAGGCAGGCTGACTCTTGTGCTGGCTCATGAATTCGGCCATGCGTTAGGCATCGACCATGTGGGAAACCCAAAATCGGTGATGTACTACTTAACAGACCGCCAGGACACCCGTGATCTGAAATTATCCGAAGAAGATATCCGGGCCTTTCAGCTTCGGTGTAATCTGTAATTTTTCAACTAGAGGATTAATTCTGCCAATTTCTATTTCTAAATCAGTATCTTCAATTGATTTAATCAGGTATTGACGCAACCGCCTGATTCATTTAGTTTAGTGTTTAGAATGACAAATATCGTACTCCCAATAAAACAAAAAGATGTATACGGCGGGTTGGCCGAAATTACAGGCCTTATTCGAAGAGATTCAGATACGCTGGTTATAGAATATCAGGTTAAAGATGACGTTCTTGGTATGTTTAATTCTGGTGTAAAAGTACTCGAGCTCCCATTGAATCATATACACTCTGTTGAAGTTGAAAAAAAGTGGTTTGTCTGTGATTTTGAAATTTATCTGAACCGTCTCCCGTCAATACAAAAACCGCTGGTTATCCGCGAGAACTGTCTCTCTTTCAGAATCAATAAAAAAGATATTGAAAAAGCCCGTACGATTCGAACATCGCTAATGATTGCCATCTCAGAAAAACGTCTGTCTGATATGGATGAAGATGACGACAGTCTGCCTGATGAGTTAAATGAGTCATATTCGAATACGGGCAAGCCAGAAGATAATTCTCGCAATACAAACGATAATGACGGACTCAAAAATATACTTCGGGACTCCTGATTATTCCGATTCCTTCCGAAGTTTTCTAAATATTGGCTGAGGAATTTTTATAAAGATACTTTCAGTTTCCTCCGAATGTCAGTAACAAAAGTAGCGTACATTTGTTACTTTGAATGTTCATTTCAAACCGCTTTAAATATAATTCAATGCCCAATAGTAACGGCTCAAATTCTCAGCAAAACCGGCCTCAATCCCTTCAGGGTGAAGGTGGAAGAGTACCTCCACAAGCCGTTGAAATTGAAGAAGCCGTACTAGGAGCGATGTTAATTGAGCGCGAAGCCGCAACAATCGCGCTTCAGCTTTTAAATCCGGATGATTTCTACAAACCGGCTCATAAACACATTTTTGAGACGCTTTTCAACCTGTACGAGAGAGGTAATCCACTCGATATTTTAACCGTTGAAAGCGAACTAAGGGATAAAAACCTGCTGGATGTGATTGGAGGCAGTGGTTATCTCGCAGATCTTACGCGTTCCGTAAGTTCAGCTGCCAATATCGACTACCATGCCCAGATCATTTCCGAAAAAGCGATTAAGCGTAACCTCATTATCCACTGTAATGAGATTGTTAAAACAGCTTACGACACAACATCTGATGCCAAAGAAGTTCTGGATGGGGCCGAGCAGAGAATTTTTGAAATTGCCAACACAAAATCCCGCGCCAGTGCTACTGCCATCAGCGATATTCTTAAAGACACTCTTGGCTATTTAGAGGAGCTTCGCGGAAAACCTGAAGGCGTAACAGGGGTGCCCTCGAGCCTGGATGTGGACCGGCTGACATCAGGGTGGCAGAATGGTGATCTTATTATTATCGCCGCACGTCCATCTATGGGTAAAACGGCGTTCACACTTACCGCGGCAAGGAACGCTGCCCTTCATCCCAACGAAAACCTGCAGACAAATGTCGCCATTTTCAGCCTTGAGATGTCGGCACAGCAGCTCGTACAGCGCTTTTTAACGATGGAAGCAAGGGTAGATGCTCAGCTCGCCCGAACCGGTAAAGTAAAAGATGAAGATTTTAAACGGATGATTGACGCGGCCAGCCGTCTCTTTACCGCCGGTATTTATATCGATGATACGCCCAGTTTAAGTTTGATGGAGCTTCGAACGAAGTGCAGGCGGCTAAAAAGCGAGCACGACATCGGCCTGGTGGTTGTGGATTACCTGCAGCTGATGACTGCGAGCTCAAAAGATATTGGGAATCGCGAGCAGGAGATTGCTACCATTTCCAGGGGCCTGAAGGCGCTTGCCAAAGAATTGAATGTCCCGGTGATTGCGCTCTCACAGCTTAGCCGTCAGGTTGAGCAGCGCGGCGGCGATAAACGTCCACAACTGAGTGATCTCCGTGAATCAGGATCTATTGAACAGGATGCTGATGTGGTATGCTTTCTCTATCGTCCGGAATATTACGGAATCACCACAACTCCTGAAGGTGAATCTACCAATGGGCTTGCAGAACTGATAGTCGGTAAGCAGAGAAACGGGCCGGTTGGCTCCACGCGTATGTTCTTTGTAAAAGAGTACGCCCGTTTTGAGAAGTTGTCCCGAATAGATTCAGGAAATCATGGTCCGGGCGGAAACGACTACCTCAACGACGGCGATGACGACTCTCCTTCTGCACCTATGCCGCCTCCTTCTCCCGGCGGCGATGATGATATTGCTCCTTTTTAAAGTACAGTGGCAACTGGAAAACTATTGCCAAAATTTCGGATTGTTTCATTAAGCAGAAAATGCTAACCAATCGGGTTCCACTGGGAAAAGCCTGTAATATTTCAGCCGATGGCAGCATGTTCAGTTTGGAGACATGGGATACACATATAGATAATAACGGACTTTCACTCACAAAAAGAACAATTCTAAATCCAATGGTCTTTTCCACCCTTAATCAACGCCCACTTTCTCCAGACAGGGGCATGCCCCACTCCCCTCGATGACGTCAGGAACGCTGATGATATCCATCGCCTCGGGGAGATCAGGAATCGAATCCACAATCTCGGGGCGTTGCCCCGAGCTATGTTCTGTGACGCTTTCAGCGTCTTTTCAATTGAAAAATATAATGAACCTCTGAATTCATACCACTTCCATGGCCTTCTCTGCGCTTCCAAGTTTTTTTGGCTATTAAATACTTCGTGCTTTCGAAACCTGCCCTGAAAGGGCTATATGCCACAGCCTGGGGCAACGCCCCAGGTCAACGGGCACGCACCAATAAACCATCGGGCTTTCATGCATCATTAGCACAAAACATAATCCGATGGTTGTTCTCTACCCCCAATCAACACCCTGTTTCTCAAGACAGGCCATGATCTCCATCCTCATTATCGTCTGTTACGTTTACTCTTATCCACACAAATCCAATTAGAACCAATATTTTCCAATTTAGGCCAATAGCAATTCTATTACCTTCATCTCTACCTCTCCACCCTTCCCGATCCGCCGCTCTCAATCAGTTTCTCGACCTCTTCTGCACTTACCAGGTTAAAATCTCCCGGGATAGTGTGCTTGAGACACGATGCCGCCACGGCAAACTCAAGAGCATCTTTCGTATTTTTTTTGTTGAGCAGACCATATATCAAACCTGAAGCAAATGAATCTCCGCCGCCCACACGATCCACAATTGTAATATTGTATCGCGTTGATCGCTTTGGCTCAGCGCAATCTTTATTATCGTGTAAGAGAGCACTCCAGCCGTTCTTGCTGGCCGAATAGCTTTCCCGCAGCGTAATCGCAACCGTTTCAAAACCGAACTCCTTTTTTAAAGACTTCGCCAGGTCGACATAGCCTTCATCATCAAGATTCGCCTCTTCAACATTGGTTTTACCGGCAGAAAAACCAAGACTCCGCTGGGCATCTTCTTCGTTCGCTATACATACATCCACATAGTCCATCAGCGGTACCATCACTTCCTGAGCCTGCTCTTCCGTCCAAAGTTTCGACCGAAAATTGAGATCACAGCTTATGGTTACACCGGCTTTTTTTGCAGCTTTACAGGCTTGCTCCAGCGATTTAGCCGGTCCCTCTCCAAGCGCCGGAGTAATTCCCGTCCAGTGGAACCAGTCTTTATCTTTGAACACATCATCCCAGCCAATATCCCCGGGTTTAATCTGGCTAATGGAGGAATTTGCCCGATCATAAATCACCTTTGACGGGCGCTGACTCGCTCCTGTTTCCAAAAAATAGATGCCCAGCCGCTCCCCGCCACGTACAATATCATCTGTTTTAACACCATAACGCCGAACAGCCTGCAGGGCCGACTCGCCTATTTCATGTTTTGGCAGCCGAGTCACAAAAGTACTATCCATGCCAAAACCGGCCAGCGCTACGGCAACATTTGCCTCTCCACCGCCGTAGCTCACATCAAACTGTTCTGCCTGTACAAACCGCTGATGACCCGGCGTGGATAGCCGAAGCATAATCTCACCAAACGTGACAATTTTTTTCATGATCCATTCCCGTTATTTAAGTTCGAAATGAGAATTTTTGCTTTTTCTGATATAGACTCAAAATCACGATTCTTCAAATCTGCCGATGATATCAGGGCACTCCCTACACCCACTGCGCAAGCGCCGGCAGCAAGCCACTCCTTACCGTTTGTTAGTGAAACGCCGCCCGTTGGCATTAACTTTAGGTGAGGCATCGGGGCTTTTATCGCTCTGAAAAAGTCCATCCTGAGGATATTTGCAGGAAAAACTTTTACAATATCACACCCCCACTCCCATGCGGTCTGAATTTCAGTAGGCGTGAAAGCTCCACACATTACAGGTTTTTTGAGCGTTTTCGCTGCATCTATAATTTCCTTCTTTAAAACGGGGCTCACCACGAATTCAGCACCTGCTTCAACCGCTTCCTGCGTCGCAGAAGCTGTTAAAACAGACCCCACTCCAATCACCATATCCTGCGGTAGTGATTTCCTAGCTATTCTGATGAGCTCTGTAGCATTAGGAACGGTCATGGTAATTTCCAAAAGGCGTATTCCTCCGCTATACAGAGCTTCAGATACCGGTTCAAAAAGGGAATCATCAGAGATTCTGAGAACACAGACTGCCTTCTGCTTTTCAATTTGTTGAAGTATCTCTTGTTTTGTCATTATAATCAGATTGTCATGGATGTAAAACCACCGTCAACAGGCACAATAGCACCGGTAACAAAAGAGGAAGCGGCGTTGGAGGCCAGCCAGATCAGTGCTCCTGAGAGTTCAGCCGGGTCGCCAAAGCGGCTCATGGGAGTATGATTAAAAATAGACTCTGTTCTTTCTTTGGTAAGGATTTTTCGATTCTGTTCAGCGGGAAAAAAGCCGGGCATAATTGCGTTTACCCGTATTTTTTTATCTGCCCACTCCCGGGCAAGAAACTTCGTCATATTGTTCATGCCTGCCTTGGATATACTGTAGGTAAACACCTTAGAAAGCGGAATTTCCGAAGATGCAGAAGAGATATTGATGATGCTTCCTTCAATGTTTTGAGCCATCATCTTTTTTGCGGCGATTCGGCTTGCAAAAAATACACCTTTAAGGTTGATGTCCAGAATCTGATTCCACTCTTCCTCTGTAATATCCATCACGGGAGTTGCTGAGTTGACCCCGGGTGCATTCACCAGAATATCCATACGGTTCCATTTCTCTTCGATAGCATCAAAGGCTCGTTCAAGATCCGATTCGCTTCGTACATCTGCTTTGCAGATCATTGCTTCACCCCCCGATTCCTCAACAGCTCGCTTTTGCTCTTCTGCCCCTTCCGGATTTCCGCTGTAGAAAATGGCCGTTTTGGCACCTGCACCGGCCAGTGCCTGTACCATTCCCCCTCCAAGTACACCACTGCCGCCGATGATAGCCGCTACTTTTCCTTTTAGTGAAAACAGCCCTTCAGTGTTTTTCATATGAATTGATCTCTTTTCGTAAAAATTAAATATTCAGTTGTGAAGGTATCCGGGTTTTCAATATCCAAATAGTCGTGGTAAAAACAGGCTAAGGTCTTCAATAAACGTAACCAGAAGCAGAGTAATCACCATGGCAAAAAACAGGGGGAGCAGCGGCTTAATTACTTTTGTGATTGATATGTTAGCAATTCCGCATCCCACAAAAAGAACGCTCCCAACAGGAGGTGTACACAGGCCAACACTCAGGTTGAGAACCATAATAATTCCAAAGTGAACGGGATCCATCCCCATCTCCACAACCAGGGGCAGAAAAATAGGTGTAAAAATCAGAACTGCGGGTGTCATATCCATAAAAACTCCTACCATCAACAAAATCATGTTGATGATAAGAAGCAGTATAATTGGATTGTCACTCAGGGCAAGCAGACCCTCACTCACAATAACGGGTATATTTTCGTACGACATAATCCAGCTCATTGCCATGGATGTAGCTATCAGAAGGGCGACAATTGCTGTGGTGTTGCAGCTCGACAGAAACACTTGTCTGAGCTGTTTCCGACTCATATTTCCGTACATTACAGCAAGTATAAGCGCATAGACAACCGCTATGGCCGATGCTTCCGTTGCCGTAAAGATACCGGCTACAATCCCCCCGATCACCAGGATAATGAGAAACAGGCTGGGAACCGCATCAACAAACTTTTTCAGCATCAGCCCGAAAGATACACGGCCGGTAACCGGGTACTTTTTCTTAAACGCCATGTAGCCCGATACGAACATCAGAGACATGCCAACCAGTATACCGGGAATATAACCCGCCAGAAACAGTGCAGCTATAGATGCCCCGCCGCTTGCCAGTGAATAGACAATCAGAATATTACTGGGCGGGATAATCAGCCCGGTTGTTGAGGAGGTGATATTCAGCGCTGCGGAAAACTCTTTATCATACCCCTCCTTCTCCATCTGCGGCCCCATAAAACCGCCAATTGCCGATGCCGTGGCAACAGCAGATCCGGAAATGGAGCCAAATAACATGGCCGCCACAACATGTACGTATGCAAGACCGCCCGGCAGCATACCAACCAGCGATTTTGCAAAGTCGATGAGCCGCCTGGCAATTCCGCCCTGATTCATAATTTGCCCGGCTAAAATAAAAAAAGGAATGGCCAGAAGTGTAAAACTGTCCAGGCCTGTTGCCATTCGCTGCGCAACCGTAGTGATAGCCGGATCAAAAGGTATACTCACCAGCATAGTGAGAAGTGTGGCGATACCAATACAAAACGCCACTGGAACGCCAATAAGCAGTAAAAAAAGAAAGCTGATTACCAATACTAATATCCCCGCAATTTCCATTACAAACTCCCTTCTGTTTTAGAACCCACTGAGGAAAATGTTTTTCCACCAATAATATCTTTGATAAAAAGAGCCGAATAGATCACAATAAGCACGCCGCTAATTGGCAAAACGCTATAAATATAGGCCAGCTTAATTTGCATAGCCGCCGACACCTGATTCAGCTCCCAGGTAAGCTGCACCAGGTAACTCCCCCCCAATACCAGCACCAGGATAGAAAAGAGGGCTATGAGCAGGTGTATCAAAATTTCAAGCTTCCGGAGAACGGGCCGGCTAAGCTTATGTGCCAGATAGTCGAATGCAAGGTGCAGGTTTTTTCGGTAGGCATATGCCGAGCCAAGAAGCCCGATCCAGATCAGTAAAAATCGTGCCACCTCTTCCGTAAACGAACTCGCCGATCCTAAAATGTAGCGGGTCGCAACCTGCCATACCACATCGATCACCAGAACCGCCATCAAAAATATGAGCAGCCACTCAATGGCTTTATCCATTTTTTGTATGATCTTATTCATCAGCCAGCTCCCTGATTTTTTCGATATAGTACTTCAGCTCTTCCGATTCACTCATAAATTGTTCATACATCGGTTCCAGCTTCTCAACAAACGGCTGCTTGTCCGGGATAATGATTTCAACACCATCAGCCCGAACGGCATCCAGAGCTTCTTCTGTAGCTTTCTGCCACAGCTCACGCTGGTAAACTGCCGACTCGTCTGCAGCCCGCTGCACAATTTCCTGTTGCTCGTCAGTAAGCCGGTTCCACGTTTCAAGGCTTATAAACAGAATATCTGGTACAGCCGTGTGTTCATTCAAACTGTAATACCGGGCAACTTCGTAGTGGCGTGAAATGTGAAAGCTTGGCGGATTGTTTTCAGCACCATCCACAATTCCCTGCTGCAGCGAGGTATAAATTTCGCCCCAGGATATGGGAGTGGCAGAACCACCCAGCAGGTTTACCAGCTGAATTGACACGGGACTCTCCTGCACCCGTATTTTCTGACCAATAAGATCATCGGGATGGTGAATGGGCTGATCTTTCGTGTAAAAACTGCGTGTTCCTGCGTCGTAGTAGGTCAATCCCATCAGGCGGATCCGTTCTCCAGCATCCAGCAGCTCCCTGCCGACCGGTCCGTCCCACACCCTGTACCTGTGAGCCTGATCCAGAAACAGGAATGGAACGGCAAAAATTGTGTAAACCGGTTCAAACCCCTCCAAAACGCTTGAGGAGACTTTTGTGATATCGAGGCTGCCAATTTGTAAAAGCTCGAGCAGTTCACGTTCAGTACCGAGCTGCTGTGCCGGGTAAATATCAATACGCATCGTTCCATCAGAATATTCATGGGTCCGCTCTGCCATTCTCTCCATGGCAAGATGCACCGGATGAGTGCTATCCAGGCCATGGCCAAGCTTTAAAACCGTAACACGCTGATCACTTCCGCAGGAAGTCAGAAAGAGCACAAATACAAACATCAGAATAGCAGAACCGGTACGGTAAGTTTGCATTTGTATATCAAAAACTAATTGTTGGAAATGGGTTTAGCTGACTCAAATGTACTTCACCAACGGTACATTTTCAAAAGAAACAGAAAAATAAACGATGCAAAAACGTTAAAATCTGTTACTCCGTTAGTGCCAGCGAAGCCATCACTGCGGCTCCGGTCTTAAAAGCACGCTCATCTACATTGTATCGGGGATGATGCCAGCTCCATTTCGAGTCGGTATCGTCACTCCCCGTTCCCAGGAAGAAAAATGTGCCTGGAAACTGCTGCTGATAAAAAGCAAAATCCTCTCCAGCCATTATAGGTTTCTTTAAATGTTTGATCCGGTCTTCATCCATAAAAATACCCGCTGCCTTCAGGAACTGCTCCGTGGTCTTTTCATTATTCACAACAGCAGGATATCCTTCATCAAAAGTAAATGAGTAACCGGCACCGGCTGCCGCGGTAACGCCGGCGAGCACAGCATCCATTCGCTCCTTAATAAATCGCGCCGTTTCCATCGAAAATGCCCGCACCGTGCCAATCAGACTGGCTTTTTCAGGAATAATATTATGAGCTGAACCCGCTTCAATTTTTCCCACCGTAATCACTGCCGGCTCTGTTGGATCCAGTGAACGACTTACAATCGTCTGAAACTGCTGAATCACCTGTGCTGCAATCACAATCGGATCGACCGCAGTGTGCGGGGCGGCAGCATGTCCGCCTTTCCCCTGAATTTCCACTTCAAACTCAACCGTACAGGCCATAAACGCACCGGGTTTTACAGCAACTTCACCGGGTGCAAAATTTGGGTTGGTGTGCATTCCAAATATTTTCTGAACCCCAAGATTTTGTAAAAAACCCGATTCAGTAAGGAGTCTTCCACCACCTGGAAGTTTCTCTTCGCCGGCCTGGAATATCAGCACAACCTTGCCGGGGATATGCTCTTTTAGATCCATCAGAATGTTAGCCGCTCCCAGCAGGTTCGACGTATGAAAATCATGCCCGCAGCAGTGGGCCGCTCCTTCGCGCTCCGAGATAAACACACTTTTTGATTCACCCTCTTCAGACATGGGTAAAGCATCAATATCAGCGCGTAAAGCGATAATTCTGTCCGACTCAATGCCCCCCTCAATAATCCCGATGCAGCCTGTTTCCATCGGCCGCTCTGTTTCTATCCCGATTTTTTTCAGTTCGTGCAAAATATAATCGGTTGTATCAAACTCTTTAAAACTGATCTCCGGATTCTTGTGCAGATGCCGCCGCGTCTGGACCATGTAATCGTAGTACTCTTCCGCTTTGGCGTGAATTTTATTAGTAAGGTCGCTCATAAAAATGGTGGTTATTCATAAATTCTGTCATAAAATAACAATATGCTGCCACAATCCCCTCCTCCAAAGTATCAGGATAATTAGATAAAAGTGTTTTTTATCTGATAATTAATAAATCCTTCATCTGATCTGCATAGCTTCATAAAAACAAGATATTTCACACAATAACGTGTCCTGATAAAAAACAACAAATCAAGAATCATGAAACGCCCTCAGCTGCGTACTCTTATTTATTCAGCATCCATTTTATTCATTGCCTTTTTATTTCCATTCACAGCAACTGCACAGATCTCGCTGGACCTTGGCGGATACATGCAAACATGGTATATCGCCAGTGAAACAAATGAAATTCTCGAAAACGACTCAGGGACTTTCCCCGACCTGAAAGAGAATACTGTTCATACACAAGGATTTCGCATACGCCGTGCAAGGCTTACTGCCCGCGGATCTCTGAACGATACATTCAGTGCAACAACCTGGGTTGAATTTTCCGGAAGTTCGGCTCAGCTGCTGGATTTTTATATCAATGCAAACATCAAACCGTGGTTCAATATCCGGTTTGGCCAAATGATGATGGCCGGTCAAACCTATAACACATCACGCACACCTTCTTCAACACTGATGTTTTACGAACGCCCTGCTATTACAGGGAGCGTTTCGAGCGCAATGGGATACAGTGCCTTTCGTGACATTGGAGTAATGATACATGGAAGTTATGGCCGGCTCTGGTACGGAGTGTACGCAGGTAATGGTACAGGTCGATTCCAGCAGAGCGGAACCAATATCACTGAACGCGATACCGGAGGTGGTCTCTACGGTGCAAGAGTAGATTATGAACTACTAGACGGGATGACCATTGGCGGACACCTATCAACCAACCAGCAGCGAAATGTAGTCCAAAATAACACCGGGCCTTTCGATATCGACAGAACATCCTATTCAACCCGGTTTGCTACAGACGGATTTGGCATCAAAAACCTGTTCACACAATTTGAATATACTTTTATGGAAGGCAACGACGATCGAATTGCCGCCAATGGAACAGATTCGTACAAAGTTCACGGACTGTACGCGCAGGCCGGATATAAACTCTCAAAAGAGTGGTTTGTACTGGGCCGGTACGATGAAATTGTAGAGAAAGATGGTGTCACTCAGTCTGTTGTTGACGGGCCCCGTACCGCTACCCATCACTATACTTTTGGTCTGTCGCGACTCATATTTCATGATGATAAAGAAATTGCGCGCACTCACTTAAACTACTCTTTTGGTGAGGCGGGTCCGGCCGACCTCGGACACTCAGCTCTCGTGCTTGTTTTCCAGGTCCGTTTTATTCCATAATGAATGTAC
>Ga0102934_1003082_pt1 | contig 11416 bp, 5 predicted proteins | sample SalPonR2_A_D1_MG_FD_78175 | JGI IMG/M metagenome (GOLD analysis project Ga0102934, IMG submission 78175) | Salt pond soil microbial communities from South San Francisco under conditions of wetland restoration - Salt Pond MetaG R2_A_D1_MG | ecosystem: Environmental > Aquatic > Marine > Intertidal...
ACCCGGGCAGTGCCCGGCCGGTGACGCTGGACGCGGTCGCCGAAATTGTCACGGCCGCGGGGCCCGCCGAAATCCGCCGCGCCAACCAAGAGCGCGTGGCCGTCATTTCGGCGAACCTGGCCTTCGGCGCGCTGAGCGCCGCCGTGGAAGACGTGGACACGAGGCTTGCCGACATGCCGGTGCCGCCGACCATGCGGCTGAGCGTGCTCGGCCAGAACGAGGAAATGCAGGCCTCGATCCGCTCGCTGCTGTTCGCGCTCGGGCTGGCGGTCTTCCTCGTCTACGTCGTCATGGCCTCGCAGTTCGAATCGTTGCTGCACCCGTTCGTCATTCTGTTTGCGGTGCCGCTGGCCGCGATCGGCGTGGCCGCCGCACTGGCCGTTACCGGCACCACCATCAGCGTCATGGTGTTCATCGGCATGATCATGCTCAGCGGCATCGTGGTCAACAACGCGATCGTGCTGGTCGACCTCATCAACCGCCTGAGAGCCGAAGGCGTCGAGCGGACGTGCGCGATCATGCAGGCCGGCGGCGAACGCCTGCGGCCCATCCTGATGACCACCCTGACCACCGCGCTGGGGCTGCTGCCCATGGCGCTGGGACTGGGCGAAGGCGCCGAGATCCGAACGCCCATGGCCGTCACCGTCATCGGCGGGCTGCTGGTTTCCATGGCCCTGACGCTGATCGTGGTCCCGGTCGTCTACACCCTGCTGGACCGTTCGGCGGCGACGGTGCCGGTCCCGACACCGAGCGGCGACGAAATCCCGGCGCAGGCCTGAGCCATGAGCTCACCCGCCGAATTTTCCATCCGCCGGCCGATCACGATCGTGATGGCGTTCGTCTCGCTGGTATCGGTGGGCGTGATTTCCGCGCGCCTGCTGCCGTTGGAATTCTTTCCCGAGCTCGACATTCCGTTCGTGCTGGTCCAGGTGCCCTACCCCGGTTCAACGCCCGAAGAAGTCGAGCAGGAGATTACGCGACCGGTCGAAGAGGTGCTGGCCACGCTGAGCGACGTCAAGCGACTCTCGAGCACCTCGGCGGCCGACATGGCCAGTTTCCAGATCGAGTTCGACTGGGGCGAGGACGTCGCGATCAAGGCGGTCGAGGCGCGCGAGCGGATCGAGGCCGTACGCGACCAGCTGCCCGACGACGTGCGGCGCATCCAGGTGCTCAAGTTCAATACCGCCGACCAGCCGGTGCTGACCTTGAGAATCTCGTCGGATCGCGACCTGTCCAACGCCTACGACATGATCATGCGCACGCTGATCCGGCCGCTGGAACGTATCGACGGCGTAGCCCGCGTGCAGCTCCAGGGGCTGGAGCCCAAGGAAGTGAATATCGAACTGATCGCCGATCGGGTCAATGCTCACCGGGTCGACCTGCAGGCCCTGCAGGCGCAATTGCGCGACGTGAACTTCTCGACCTCTGCCGGCATGCTCACGGATTCGGGCACGCGCTACCGGGTGACCCCGCGCGGTGAATTCGACGACGTCGATCAGTACCGAAGCCTGGTCATCGCCGACGGGCTGAGACTGGGCGACATCGCCGAAGTGACCTACGGTTCGGCCGAGCGCGATTACGCGCGCCACCTCGACCGTAAATACGCCATCGGCGTCAACATCCTCAAGGAAAGCGGCGCCAATCTGGTCGACGTGGGCCGTCGCGCGATCGCCGAAATCGAGCGCATCGGCGCACAGCCCGAGATGAACGGGATCAACCTGTTCTTCCTCGAAAACCAGGCCGACGGCGTGGTGTCCTCATTGAAAGACCTGCGCAACGCCGGACTGCTGGGCGCCGTGCTGTCCCTGTTCGTGCTGTATTTCTTTCTGCGCAACGTGCCGATGACGCTGATGGTGGCGCTGGCGGTTCCGGTATCGATCACGATCACGCTGGGCGCGATGTACTTCCTCGGGATCTCGCTGAACATTCTTTCCATGATGGGGCTGATGCTGGCCATCGGCATGCTGGTCGACAACGCCGTGGTAGTGAGCGAAAGCATCGCCACCGAGCGTGAAAAGACGCCGGGTCCGGAACACGTGGTGGCCGCCACCGAGCGCGGCGTGCGCAGCGTGGCGCTCGCAGTGGCCGCCGGCACGCTGACCAGCGCTGCGGTATTCCTGCCCAACATTTTCGGCGAGCAGAGCGAAATATCGATTTTTCTGTCGCATGTGGCGATCGCGATTGTTGCTTCGCTTGCGGTGTCGCTCGTCCTGGCCCAGACGCTCATCCCGATGATCGCCAGCCGTCTGAAGCCGCCTGCACGCCAGTCCGCGTCACCGCTGCTCGATGCCATTCGTACGCGCTACCAGGCCGTGCTTCGCTGGACCCTGCGGCACCGCTGGAAAAGCGCCGCACTGATCGTACTGACCTTTGCATCGATCGTGATTCCGGCCGGCACGGTCAAGACCGACATGTTTCCGGCCGCCGAGGACCGCGACCTGTTTCTTCAGTACAACCTCGATGCACACTACCCGCTGGATCGAGTCAAGCGTGCGGTCGACCGTGTAGAAGACTATCTCTACGAAAACCAGGCCAGACTCCAGATCCGGTCGGTGTACTCGTATTACAACGAGTCGGGCGAAGCCCAGTCGTCCATCCTGCTGACGGAAGATTCCGAGCAAGAGCGATCGAGCATCGACATCGCCGACGAAATTCTCGCCGAAATGCCCGCAATCGCGATCGGCAAGCCCAGCTTCGACCGGGAGCGCACCGGCGGCAGCGAGGGCGTGAGCGTCACGCTGGTCGGCGCGTCCAGCAGTCGCCTGCACGAACTGGCGGACGAAGTGGTCCGTTTGCTCGAGCCGATCGACGGGCTGCAGGGCGCCCGCCTTCCCGAATCGCCGAATGAACGCGAACTTCAGGTGCGTATAGACAGAGAGCGCGCGCGGCTGCTCGGATTCGACTCCGCGCAGATTGCCACCACCATCGCCACGGCCTTGCGCGGGGTGGACCTCCGCGAGTTCCAGGGCCAGCAAGGCGATGTGCCTGTCCGCATCCGGTTTCGTGACGAAGACACCCAGTCCCCGGAGGCGCTGACCGGCCTGCTACTGACCAATGCCGAAGGCCGCCAGGTACCGATCACGGCCCTGGTCGATTTGGTCGAGAACCCCGGCCCCGGCCGAATCCAGCGCGTCGATCGAGAAACCTCGCTGACCGTGGAAGCCAACCTCGACCAGATCACCATGCAACAGGCGCGCGAGCGGATCGAGTCGGCACTGGGCGCGATGTCGCTGCCGCCGGGATACGAATGGCGCCTTGGACGTGGTTTCAGCCGGGAAGACGATACCGGCGTGCGCATGCTGATCAATATTCTGCTGGCGCTGGTCATCATCTACATCGTGCTGGCGGCGCTGTTCGAATCGCTGTTGTATCCGGTCACCATGATCGTCTCGATCCTGTTCTCGGTCGTCGGCGTTTACTGGTTCTTCCTGGTCACCGGCACGACGTTTTCGCTGATGGCGATGATCGGCATCCTGATCCTGATCGGCGTGGTCGTGAACAACGGCATCGTGCTCATCGACCATATCAACCAGCTGCGCAACGGCGGAATGGAACGCGACGCCGCCATCCTTCAAGCCGGAAGGGATCGCCTGCGGCCCATCCTGATGACCGTGGGCACCACCGTGCTGGGGCTGGTGCCGCTTTGCGTCGGCACCACGCAGATCGGCGGCGGCGGACCGCCCTACTACCCGATGGCCCGCGCCATCGTCGGCGGCCTGCTGTTCTCCACCGTTGTCAGCCTGATTTTCCTGCCGACCATCTACCTGTGGCTGGACGTGATGCGCCACTGGCCGGGCCGCGTCTGGCGATTCCTTGCACGGACGGTCGCACGCCTGGTGCGCTGGCGGCCCCGGCGTGCAGGCGCGACCTGAGTTTCGCCGCAACCGCGTGCGTGAGCGCGTTCGCTGCGCTACACTGACTGGAACACTCATTCCGACGAGGTTGTGCCATGAATAACGAAAACAGGATCGCCAACGCCCTTCTCTTCCTCCGCCTCGGGGTGTTCATCGTCATCGCGATGTGGACGCTGGACAAGTTCGTCAACCCCGGTCACGCCGCCGGCGTGTTCGAAAACTTCTATGGACTGTCCGGCTGGGGCCCGACCGTGTTCATGGCCATCGGCGCGCTCGAACTGGTGCTGCTGATCGGATTCGTCATCGGGTTTCAGAAACGGATCACCTACGGCCTGGTGTTCATCATCCACGCCGTTTCGACGCTATCGACCTGGAAACAGTACATCAACCCTTTCGAAGGGCCGAACCTGCTGTTCTTCGCCGCCATCCCCATGCTGGCCGCCTGCTGGGCGCTCTACAGCCTGCGCGAGATGGATACCCGGTTTACCGTGGATTGATCAAACGGCTATAGAATGGCCGTCAATCATTACCCGGAAACAGGAGTCGCGATACATGAACCGCTTGACGCTCAAGGCTTTCTGCGCTGCCTTCGCTTTGCTGCCCGCGCTGACTTTCGCCCAGGATTTCTCGTCGGTCGAAATCCGGACCACCGAGGTATCGGAAGGAATTTATGCCCTGCAAGGCGCCGGCGGCAATCTTGGCCTGGTGGTCGGTGACAGAGGCGCATTCCTGATCGACGATCAATACGCGCCGCTGACCGACAAGATCATCGCGGCCGTGGCGGCGGTCACCGACAAGCCGATCCGGTTCGTGTTCAACACGCACTGGCACGGCGACCATACCGGCGGCAACGAGAACATGGCCGAGGCCGGTGCGCTGATCGTCGCGCACGACAACGTTCGCAAGCGCATGTCCGCCGGGCAGTTCATGGAATTCTTCGACCGGGAAGTGGCGCCCTCGCCCGACAACGCGCTGCCTGTCGTGACGTTCAACGATCGAGTGACGTTCCACATCGGCGGCCACACCGTCCATGCGATTCATGTCCCGAATGCACACACCGATGGCGATGCGATTGTGCATCTCGAAGAGGCCAATGTCATTCACACCGGCGATATCGTTTTTCACGGGCTGTACCCGTTCATCGACTACGGCAGCGGTGGCAGCCTGGCCGGCATGATCGGGGCGACAGATCGGGTAATCGTGCTCGCCGATGAAGACACCGCCGTCATCACCGGCCACGGCGGCCCGGTTATCGATCAGGGGCAACTGCGCGCATACCGTGACATGCTGGCCACCGTGGAAGCCAGGCTGACCGATCTGATTGCAGCGGGCGGCACACTCGAGCAAGTCCTGGAGGCCGGCGTAACCGAGGAATTCGACGCCCAGTGGGGTCAGGGCTTCATCACCCCGGAGCGATGGGTCGAACTCAACTACAAGGGCATGACGGCGGACTGAGATTCGGGCTCATTGTCAATCCGGCATCAAAATTCCTGTGGGATTCGATGCACGCCACTGTCGTCCCATGTCCGCAAATGCCTTCGCTTCATCGACCGTGTGTCGTCATCCCGGCATCAGCGACAGGCCTTGTATCGACTTCCCGGATTGCCGAGCCGCCGTGTATCGACTTTCTGGATTGCCGAGCCGCCGTGTATCGACTTTCTGGATTGCCGAGCCGCCATGTATCGTCATCCCGGAATCGCCGACAGGCGATATCCGGGATCTCGAAACGCAGACAGCGAGCCCACGACGGCGCACACTGGCCACGGCGTTCCGACCACCAGGTTGGCGAAGAAATCCACAAGAACTGCATACTGTAGATGCGCTCTTTTGTGCCTGACTTCATATTCGTCGTGCCCTTGATGTCGAACCAAGAATCTGAATTTCTCGAAAAGGATCAACCTCAATGCTGAAGCGCGCATTCACCAGAATATTGCCGGCTTTGCTTATTGCCTTCGCGGTTGCGGGAAACGCCCCGGCATCCGCGGAAGACGAATCCGCCGTCGACAAGCAGGATTCCTTCGCCGAGGCCACGGCCGGGCTGGCGCTCGACCAGGGCTTCATCGATATCTACAGCAGCCCGGAAAAAGGCAAGGTACTGGCGCTGCTGCCGGCCCCCACGGCTGAATTCGAGCAGCCAGGCGTGCTGCTCCGTTTCATCCACGCCCAGCGCCTGACCGGCGGGTTGGGTTCGAATCCGCTCGGCCTGGATCGTGGCTGGGGCAATTCCGGGCGCATCCTGAGGTTTCGGCGGATCGGCAACCAGGTGGTCGCCGAAGCCGAGAATCATAGATACCGGGCCGTGACGTCGAACACGCTGGAGCGACAGGCGGTCAGCGACTCGTTCGCCACATCATTCATATGGTCGACCGAGATCGTAGCCGAAGACGACAGCGGCCGCGTTCTGATCGATCTCGCCGGCCTGCTGACCGCCGATGCGCTGGGCCTGGCTCAGACGCTGAGCCGCGACGGCGGCAAGTTCACCCGCGCCGACGACCGCTCGCTGCCCGACGCGTCGTCGCTGCTGGTGTTTCCCGACAACGTCGAGATCGATGCCTGGATTACCTTCACCGGCGACGAACCGGGACGTGAAATCCGTGCCACGGCGGCCGACGCCGGAGCAGTCACGCTGATCCAGCACCACAGTTTCGTGCGCCTGCCCGACGACGGTTACAGCGTGCGCCGGGCCGATCCGCGCACCGGCACGTTCGCGCTGGGCTTCTACGACTACGCCGCCGACCTGGACGAGCCGGTCATTCGCGCATATGCAATGCGCCACAGGCTGCAGCACAACGAGCCGGGCCGGCCTGAATCGGGCGTGCGCGAGCCGCTGGTCTTTCATATCGACCCGGGCGCCCCGGAACGCATCCAGGAGGCGCTGATCGACGGGGCGTCCTGGTGGGCCGACGCATTTGCCGCAGCCGGGTTCGAGGACGGCTTTCGGGTGGAACTGCTGCCCGAAGACGCCCACCCGCTGGATATCCGCTACAACGTGGTGCAGTGGGTGCATCGCCAGACGCGCGGCTGGTCGTACGGCGGCGGCATCATCGATCCGCGTACCGGCGAAATGATCAAGGGCCACGTGATCCTCGGGTCGCAGCGCGTGCGTCAGGACCGGATGATCTTCGAGGGCCTGGCCGGTGTCGACGCCGTCGGCAGCGGCCGCGACGACGATCCGGTTGAAATGGCGCTGGACCGGATCCGGCAGCTGGCCGCGCACGAACTCGGGCATGCGCTGGGCTTCGGCCATAACTTCGCCGCGTCCACCAACGACAGAGCGTCGGTGATGGATTATCCGGCCCCATGGGTCGGCGTGGACAATGAAAACGGGCTGGATTTCTCGCGTGTCTACGATCACGGCATCGGCGATTGGGACAAGCTCACCGCCCGCTGGCTGTATTCGGAATTCCCGCCAGACACGAACCCGCAGGCCGAGCTGGACCGGATTGTTGCCGAAGCCTTCGGTCGCGGCCTGCGCTTCGTGGCCGACGAACACGCGCGCAGCGTATCCACCGGCCATCCCCACGGCGCGGTCTGGGACAACGGCGCAGACCCGATCGCCGAACTCGACAACGTGCTTGAAGTGCGCTCACGGGCACTGGCAGAATTCGGCCCCGACCGGATCGCCGCCGGTCGTCCGCTGGCCGACCTGCGTGAAGTGCTGGTTCCGATCTATCTCTATCATCGCTACCAGATCGACGCCGCGGCCAAGTCGCTGGGCGGCGTCCGGTTCAGCTACGCCCGGCGCGGCGGTCCCGGCGAGCGCCCGACGCCTGTTTCGCCCGACGACCAGCGCAGGGCGCTGTCGACGCTGCTGAAGACGCTGGACCCGAATCGCCTCGATCTGCGCGATGAACTTGTCGACATGATGCCGCCGGGCTACACCGGCTACTGGTTCGACCCCGGCAGCGAAACACTGCCCGGCAGAACCCAACCGGCGTTCGACCTGTTCACCGCCGCCGAAACCGCGGCCGACCTGAGCTTCGGTGCGCTGCTGAATCCGCAACGGGCCGAACGACTGGCCGCGCAGCACGCCCGCGATCCGTCCATGCCCTCTCTCAGCGAGGTCGCCGACGCCATCCACGAGCGCCTGTTCGACGACCTGGGCAATGCCGAATCGCTTCGCATGAAAACCATTTCGCAGCGGCTGCTGGCCCGCTATGCGGCTTCACTGATGGCACTGGAAGCCGGAGACGGATCAGCGCAGGTACAAGGCGCTGCACGAAGCAGCTTGCGCAAGCTGGCGCGCGAGACCGTACGACTGCGCGGGATGCGGAAATTCGGCGACTGGATGAACACCCGCATCGAACGCCACCTGGCACGCCCCGCGCCGCCGGCCGATCCAGCCACCCCCGGCCCGGAAATTCCGCCCGGCAGCCCGATCGGTAGCACCTCGGCCACCGGTGCGTTGAACTGGATCGCCGAGGACTGCTGGCATTGTGGATACTGAAACGGAGATTCAGGTGTTAGGTTTTAGGTTTTAAGTGTTAAGCAAAAAACCTCGAAACTAAATCATAAAACCTTACCAACGATTTAAATTCAAGAGATTTTACCTAACAGCTAAAACCTAAAACCTGAAACCAGCCGGTGCGATCGCCCCGGCTATCTCGCCTGCGCGATCCGGAGCAAATCGGAGAAAACGCCGGCCGCCGTCACCTGCGGCCCGGCCCCGGGACCCTGCACGATCAGTGGATTTTCGCTGTAGCGTTCAGTGGTGAAGGCAACCACGTTGTCGGTCAAGGCCAGGTGCGCGAACGGGTGGCCCAGCGGCAGTGCTTCCAGACCCACGCGGGCACTGCCTTGCGCGTCCAGACAGGCGGTATAGCGCAAGCATTGGCCATTCTCGCCGGCGCTTAGGATGCGTCGGCCCATGTCCTCGTCGAGCACGTCGAGACCCGCAAGAAATTCGCCGATACTGCCGTCGGCCAGCCCGTCCGGCACCAGACTTTCAACCTCGACACCGTCCAGCGTCAGATCCAGACCGATTTCCCGCCCCAGGATTACGATCTTCCGTGCCACGTCCATACCGGACAGGTCGTCGCGCGGGTCCGGCTCGGTATAGCCCGCTTCGCGCGCCTCCCGGACCAGCTCGGCAAACGACATGCCCTGCTCGAAGCGATTGAACAGCCAGGCAAGCGTGCCGGAAAATATGCCTTCGATACGTAGCACACGGTCGCCGGAGTCGATCAGGTCGCGCAGCGTCTGGACCACCGGCAAGCCGGCACCGACGGTGGCCTCGTAGCGCCACCGAGCGCCGGCGCCCGAAGCCAGCTCACGCAGCTTGCGGTAGCGCGCCAGATCACCGCTGCCGCCATGCTTGTTCGGCGTGATCACGTGTATCCCGTCCGCGAGCCAGCCCGCATACCGGTCGGCGACGGCGTCGCTGGCCGAGCAGTCGATGATGACGGCCTGCGGCAGGTGCTCGGCATGAACGTGGGCGGCGAAGCGATCCAGCTCGAGTGTCTCACCCTGCGCCAGTTCCCCGGAAAAGCCGTCGTCAGTCAACTCGGTCTCTGCAAGCTCCATGAATCTGGAGTTGGCCACGGCCCGGACCCTGAGATCGATACGGGCCGTTTCCAGCAGCCGCGTGCGCGCGTCGCGCAGTTGGCCCAATAATGCCCGGCCCACCTGGCCCGGACCGATCAGACCGATCGACAGCGTCTGGTCGGACAGGTAGAAAGCCGAATGCACCGCGCGCAGGGCGCGGGTGGATGCGGCCGCATCGACAGCCACCGAAATGTTGCGCTCGGAACTGCCCTGGGCGATCGCGCGGACGTTCACCCCGGCCCGGCCCAGCGACGAGAACAAGCGTCCGGCGACGCCCGGCGAGCCGGCCATGCCGTCGCCGACGATGGCCAGCACCTCGATGTCGTCGAGTACCGAAATACGCTGTAGCTGGCCCGACTCTATTTCGTGCAGGAACCGCTGGTTCAGCAGCTCGCGCGCCCGTTCGCCGTCGTGCCTGGGCAGCACGCAGCAGATCGAATGCTCCGACGAGCCCTGGGAAATCATGGTGACCGAAATATCCGCCCGGTGCAGCGTTTCGAAGACGCGCTCGGCGGTGCCCGGGACGCCGAGCATCCCGGCGCCCTCGATATTGATCAGGGCGAGTTTCTCGATGCATGAAACCCCCTTCACCGGCGGCCTGTTCGAGCCGCGCCTGTCGATGAGAGTACCGGGCGAATCGGGAAGTCGGGTCGATCGTATGCGCACCGGGATTGCACGTTTCAGCAGCGGCGCCAGCGTTTGCGGGTGCAGCACCCGGGCGCCGAAATAGGCAAGTTCGAACGCTTCGCGGTACGACAGCCTGTGCACCACTTCAGCCTGCGGCACGCGCCGCGGATCGGCCGACAGCACGCCTTCCACATCGGTCCAGATATGAACCGCCTCGGCGTTCAGCAAAGCGGCAAGTATGGTCGCGGAAAAATCGCTGCCGTTGCGTCCCAGCGTAGTCACGCGTCCGGCCGCGTCGCGGCAGCTGAAGCCGGTCATCACAAGCCTGTCGGTCTGGTCGAGGGAAAGACTCTCCAGCGCTCGAAGGCTCTGGTCCATCAGCGGTACCGGGCCCAGTTCGCCCCGCTCGATGCGGATCACGTCGCGTGCGTCGACGAAGGCGGCGGGCCGGTCGCCTTGCGCCAGCAACCCGACCAGAAGCCTTGCCGACCATTGCTCGCCGAGACCCGAGACCAGGTCGAGAACTTCGCTGGGCAAGCTGCCGAGCAACGCGAGACCTTCGAGCAAGTGTCTCAGGTCGGCGAACGACCGCTCCAGCGCGGTGCGCACATCGTCGTCGGCCTGCAAAGCTTCGGCACATTCCAAGTGGCGCCGGCGCAGCGCATCGAAGCCCGCTTCCCAATCGGGTGCCGAATGCGTGGCCTCGCCGGCCGCGGCCCGCGCCAGCTCGATCAGCGCGTCGGTGGTCCCGCGCATCGCCGAAACCACGACTGCCTGGCGATCGTCGCCCAGCGAATTCAGCAGCCCGCCGACATGCCGAAAAGCCCCGGCATCCGCGAGGCTGCTACCACCGAATTTATGCACTACCCAAGCCATTTCGCTTCCCGTGACCTTTCGCATCGAATCAATCCGGGATCGATGTTACCCGAGTGAGGCCGGTCCGCTTGGATCAAAAACGCATAATCGCGAAAGCAGAGCAAATTGTTATGGATCAGGAGAAAGGTGAAAGGAGAAAGGAAAAAGACGGAAAATCGGGATCCGAAGAGCACCAAGAAGGCACGAAGAATTGTTTCCCTTGGCGGCTTCGCGAGAGCCGGTTTCGCTCTTTTGATTGTCTTTTTCCTTGACAAGTCGCGCAATAAAGAACGCCCGCCGGATGAATCGACGGGCGTTCCTGTCAAGCCTTTTGGAGGCTCCCAATCAGTGCTCGTGTCGCCAGCCCAGTGCCTGGGCCTGGCGCTCGAAGCGCTCGTGGGTTGCCGGAATCCAGGCGTCGCCGCCCGGCCTCTCGAAGAAAAACGACTCGCGCTCGACCTGCTCGGGCGCCACCTGGTTCATGGTCGCAGCGTCGTACAGCCGGCCGTTGAGCATGGTGTAGGCCACGTTCTGGC
>Ga0102934_1003083_pt1 | contig 11415 bp, 7 predicted proteins | sample SalPonR2_A_D1_MG_FD_78175 | JGI IMG/M metagenome (GOLD analysis project Ga0102934, IMG submission 78175) | Salt pond soil microbial communities from South San Francisco under conditions of wetland restoration - Salt Pond MetaG R2_A_D1_MG | ecosystem: Environmental > Aquatic > Marine > Intertidal...
ATGCCGGCAACCCTCACCCGGTCGGCGACCCTCGAGATGGCGACGAAATCCGGTTGCGTGAAAAAGTAATCCTCCGCGGGCGGTCTGCGTTCCAGGCTCGCGGCGAGCGGCAGCAGGGCCGGATAACTCTCGGCAACCAGCTGCCATGCGCCGTCGTGACTGATCGACATATTGAGAGTGCCGCTGTTGCGCGCCCCGGACACCCACAGCGGTTCCAGCTCGGGCAAGGACAGGTAGGTGGCGCCATCCGTCTCGCCGACAGCCAGAAAATGGCCGTTGGGATCCCAGCGCAAAAAATCGTCGGCCGCGGAATTCAGTTCTTCGATTTTTGTCTGCGCGACGAGTTCCAGGTCATCGAAGCTGCCGCCGAAGCGCGACGTCCACGCGCGTGCGCCCGGCCCCGCGGGACGCTGTTCCGGCGCTTTCATATCGACCGGCATTCTCGAGGCTGCGCGCCAGGCCTCTGGTGTCGGGTTGTCGACCTTCCAGCCGGCCTCTGTCGGCACCAGCGTGGCCTTCTGTCGCAGATCGATGCGCTTGCCTTCTTCCGTGCGGCGCGCGCCGAGCACGAGGTCCAGCTCGTCGTCGTCCCGGCTCGCGGATACGAGGTAAAAGCCGCCCGCCGGAGTCTTCAGGCGCTCGGGGTTCCGCGGGTTGAGCACCTGCTTGGCGATCATCGCCTGGCGCTCAGGCGGCAGGGCTTCAAACTGTTGGACCATGCCGGGTTGCAGGAACGGGTACAGATCCCGCATGTCGGTAGCACTCTCCCACGCGGTAACGAACTCACGGTAGGTCTCGAGAGCTGCACTCGTCTCGTCCGAGACGGCCGGACCACCGGGGACAATGCCCGCCACCATGATGGCCAGGATTGTTGTTCGGATTTGTCGGACTTGCATGAACTGGTTCCTCCCTTGTTGCAGTTCCACCGACGCTGACGGCTGCGAGCCGGCCCGAATTACTCGTAGAGTTTTTCCACCCACCCACAGATCAGGCGCATCCCTACGGCTTTCGTTGAGTCATCTGCCGCAATTCCCGAGCGGTCGAACTTCGTTAGCAACGTTGACACCAGCAGACAATTGGCTCAATAAATCGATTACCTATTTTTTGAATGTGCATCGGTACACCCAAACTTGGGGGCGAGACCGGGTCTGTGAATTTTCACCCTGTCCTCCGTGCCTGAGTACTGCGGCCCGCATACTACTTATCCGCGGCTGCTATTCGCTGAGGATGCTTTCTCCCCCGCAGCAACCAAAGCGCGAACGGCATGACCAGCCAGAGCATGGAATACCTAAGCGCCCAGAAGCGCTGTGCCTTAACCGCCACCACGTCAGGCGGCGGAGCCACTATCGATATGGCGAGTACGCCTTTCTGTTTGCGGCACCCGGCCCCGCACCCAGTTTTGGGCGTGCCGATAAACATTCAAAAAATAGGCAACTGATCTGTTGAGTCAATTGTCTGCTGGTGTCAACGTTGCTGACGATGTTCGAGCATCCGGGAATTGCGGGCAATGAATCAAAAAAGAGACCGTTTGGCGGGAATACTATTTGTCGCCCTTTGCCTGGCAACTTCTGCCACTTTCGCCCACGAAATGCCGTCTGGCCTGATCGTGCACATGCCCTTCGACGGGTCGCTTGAAAACCGGGGGAGTTATCCGGCAACGGCACAGTGGATTGGCGAGGGCGGCGCTTCGGCAACATCGCAACCGGAATTCCGTGAAGGGCGTTTTGGCCAGTCGCTCTACTTTGCGGGCGATGCGGCTGTTCGCCTGCCGATCGATACCGGCAAGGACATCTACCCCCGGATCACTGTCACCGCGTGGGTCTTTCTTGAGGAGGGGTCAACGAACGGGTATGTGCTGTCACGAAATTCGAGAGCCGGCCCGACATTGCGGGCGTCCACCAGTGAGGTGAGCGCTTCCGGGTATCACGCTGGCTTGAGCGGGACTGTTGCGCAAGGCAGCTGGGTTTTCATGGCCGCCGTCTATGACACAACGCAAGGCTCACTGCGTTTTCACTTTGGCGACCCCCGACGTCAACAGACCGACTCCCCATCGGAAGACAGCGACTCGCCCGTTATGTATACGTGGATTGGCAGCTGGAACGACACGCTGCAGGGCGTGCTGGCCAACATCCGAGTCGATGACCTGCGTATCTACGACAGCGCTTTGAGCCAGGATGAGCTGGTCGCGGTCTGGAGCGGCGAAGCCGCCGCGCAAACGGGGACCACATCGGGATCGACGGCAGCATCCGGCCCGCTGCTCGGCACCCCTGATCTCTCCGCTGCCGACGGCGGTCCGCAGGTCTCGGGCAGTGTCTCGGCCCCGGCGGCCGAACTCGCCGAGGACGTCGAGCAAGCACAGCAGGCAACACCGCAAACGTGGTCGGCCGCGACGCACGAGTACCAGGCCGAGGTCGAGGGGGAGTTTATGGAATTGGACCCTGATTCAGGCACTGGCGCTGCGGAGAGTGGCAACCAGCCGGCGGAAGAGCGAAAGATCGTTGGGTGGCAATTCTCTTCGGACGATGTCAGCACGTCCGCTGTTTCAGGTGAAGTCGGCTCGACGATCGAAAATCTTGATCTTCGTGATCCGCATACTGGCATCTACCAAATTGGGATTACTGAAAGAAATAACGTTCCGTGTATCGTCAGGATTTCCGGGGAAAACATTAGTGACCATACCGACAAGTGCGGCTCTGTTTTCGCCGGTTCCCAACGTCTTTCGGCATACATAGACGGTGTCGCTACTGGCATCGCTGTCTGCTCCAACAGGCTGGCCAATAAGCGCGTCAAGGGTATCCAGCTAAGAGGCAGAGTTATTAATGCAGACGGTACGCTGGGCGCTGACGAGTTTGTCGACTCCCGAGAACTGACAAACTGTGCGGAATGGCGCACGCCTTCTCTCTGCCCGCAGGGTTATGCTGGGACAGGCGTTCGCGCGCATTTTAATGATCAGGGACTATCGCATTCATCCGACGAGCTCGTAGGATTGCAGCTCAAGTGCCGGCGCATATTAGAGGTCTACCAATAGAAAAGATCGGTGCTTGAGGATTTCGAGAGACACGGCAATGTATAGCGACACCGCGAATTGAGAGACCCGTTTACCAGGGCGTACCGGCGATACTTTATGCCCTGCCTCCGCAGACTGGAGAGACCCGGTCGAATGCGACCTTTTCAAGATATGCGGCTGAGTACCCGCGCGGAATAACGACGCAATGACAACTCGAAACAAAGCAAGAAACTGGTCCTGGGTCCTCCTCTTCACACCTGCACTGTTCCTGGCGTCGTCACTGGCTGGCTGCGACAGGCAGAACGCGTCTTCCAGACAATCGATGGCAAAAAGCGCAACGGTCACGTCCAGCGCGCCCGAGAGTTCTTATGCCGCGGGCACGGTTGAGTTCTTCTCCGATCTTCCGGGTGCTGAGGACGTGCCGATAGCTGAAATGGGCGACCTGTACTTCAAGCTGCTGACGCGCGTAACAGCAAAGGTCCGGGCTGTCCGTGGCACAGCGGCTGCGGAGGCGACGATGGATATCATTCGTTACGCTCGCAGGGAAGCACAGATTCTCGAGGACAGAAGCGAGGCGCTGGCTGAAGAGGAGCGCAAAGACTTGTTCGGTGATGCCGTAACTACGATGACCTACGCCCAAAGCCAGTACAAGCGAGCCGTCCGAAGTATTCAGAACAGGGAAAGCGGAAAGCTGGACGACTTTGTTGAATTCGCCGCTGAGCCGTGGCCGTCAATCCAGCGATGATGAAGCGACCTGGTCTTGTCTGTTTCCTGCCTATTCGACCTCGATGAGCCACGGCTCGTTCTGGGCCCTGAGCATGGCTTCCATCCGGTTCTCCACGCCCAGCTTCCTGAGAATCGACGACACGTGATGTTCGACCGTTCGGCGCGAGCGGGATAAGGCCTTTGCGATTTCCGGGTTGGACTGCCCTTCAGCGAGCAAGGACAGCACCGCCTGCTCCTTGTTCGTGAGGCCAGCCGGATGATTGCGGGAAGCCTTGTACGGACCGCGCTTCCGTTTCGGCAGTTGGTCAGCGAGTCCCAGTTGCTCGGCATTCAGGTTGATATGCGCCTCGAGCGCCTCAGCGCCGAGATCGCGGGCGATGTCCAGGGCTTCAGCCATCTCTCCGAGTTCTATACCACGCGCCATCGTGAGTGCGGCCGACAACGTTGCGCCGAGGTCCATCCATGCCTTTGTCGATTTGTGTCGCGCGCCTTTGAGTTCCAGCGCGTATGGCTTCGGCGGTGACTCGGCGAATACGGCCGGCACTTCGAAGCCGAGGCGTTGCCCCCAGACCGCGAGTTCCGCGCGATGCCAGGCGTGCATGTTGTCGGCGCCGATTGACAGCAGCTCGTTGAAGCTCTCCTCGGCCATCCGCGGACGCTCGGTCAGCCAGCCGTGAAGGATTCGCGTGAGATGCACCGGGACGATGTGCTGTGGCTCCTCGGTGGCGACTGCGTGCTCGACAGCATCGCTGAGCGTCTCCTCGGCGTCCCCGGAACCTGTTATCACAAGTACCCGGGCGAGAACGAGTCGTGCCGGTAGTTTCATCAGCAGTGTCAGTCGATCCAGCGCCAGCACTCCGCGCGCAATTGTTTCGGCATCCTGGAGCCTTCCCTGCTCGCAGCGAAGCTGAGCCTGCCGGCCAACGAGGTAGTGGGTCCAGGAGTCCAGATCGTTCTGCGTGTCGAACGCGATGCCCTCCGACGTGATGCGCTCGGCCAGCTCGAAGTCCTTGAACTCGACGGCATATTCGGAAAGGTTCGTGTACACCCTGGCGGCATGTTCGTGATAGGCGTTATCGCGCGCGATAGCGAGGCTCTCGTTCAGCCGGTCGATGCCGCTAGCGTCGCCGCGAAACGCCTCTGCGGTGCCGACGTTGCAGAGCGCGTGTGCCCGAATCTCTGGCTTGTCCAGTTCCTCGGCCAGCGCCAGCGCCTTTTCGCCCCACTCGATCGCATCCGGCATGTTGTCGTTGAGCATGTGCAGCTGCGAGCGAAGGCTGTACGCCATCGCCCTTTCAGCACTCGGCGGAGTGTCCTCCAGCAGACGTACGGCCTCGTCGGCGAAACGGCTGGCCTCGGCCGACTCCGCCCGGTACCAGTGCAGCCTCGAGAGCCAGCGCAGGTTCTCGGCGACTTTCTCCGTCCGGCCGAGCGCCCGCCACAAGGTGATCGCATGCCGTCGCGCGTCTATAACCTCGTCGTCGATGCGCAGTGACAGGCCTGCCTCGTAGGCCCAGCGCTCGTAGATTTCCGCGGCCAGTTCCGGCTCGGCTTCATCCACGAAGTGAAGTGCCGTCAGGAGGTGAGCGGCAGCTTCCTGGTGCGCGCCCACCGCCGCGGCGCGTTTTGCCGCCTGCGGGGCGTATTCGAGCACGCGCTTGCCGTCGAGCGCCCCGGCGGCGTGTTGCACGAGCTGGTCGAGTCGAGGCTCGACATCTTCCGCCTCGGTCAGGGCAGACAACAGCCGTGCATTTATTTCGCGTTGCCGCGTTGGCGGCAACCGCGCAATCGTCGCGAGGCGCGCGAGCTCATGCCGAAAACGCAGGCCGCCGCCGTCGTCCTCCAGCAGCAGCCTGCGGCCGATGGCCGCCATCGCAAACAGCTCGCCGTCATCGCCGAACAGGGGCTTTAGAATCTGTGACGGGATCGAACCCGGTAGCAGGCTCAGCATCTCGAGGAACCCACGTTCGGCCGGCGAGAGCTGGGACAGACGCGTATTGACAGCCTCTTTGATCGAGGCCGGTATGTGCTGCTCGGCACTGCCGCCACTTGCGATCAGCTCATTGACAAAAAACGGATTGCCACCGGTGACCTCGTAGAGACGGCCGACGCCGGTTTTGAAACCCGACGCTGCGCAGAGTCTATCGACACCTTCCGGGGTCAGCGGCTTCAGGTCGATGGCGTACGTGCAGGCACGCGGCAGCGTGTTCAGTATCGGCGCCAGGGGATGTTCATCGTCAACTTCGTCGTTGCGAAAACTCAGGATGATCACCGCAGGGATAAGCGCGATCCGGCGGCCGAGGTGCTTGAGCAGGTCAAGCGTTGCATTGTCGGCCCAGTGCACATCCTCGATGACCAGCATAGCCGGGTTGTCTGTCGAGCTCAGTTCTTCGACGATTCTCCGATGCAGCGCTGCGGTTCCGGTGCCGTCCCGCAGCAGGTGCCGGGTCTCGTCGCTGAGCCCCCCGGCCATATCGTGCAGCGGTCCTAAGGGCTGTGGCGTAAAGAGCGCGTCGCAGCCGCCCCAAAGGAAGCGAACCTCGTCATTCATCCGCTCCCGGGCCGCGTTCAGCAAGGTAGTTTTCCCAATGCCCGCCTCTCCCCTGACGAGCGCCAACGATCCGCGACCGGCGATCGCTCGCTCGCGCAGCTGCCGAAGCGTGCGCAAGGGGCCCTGGCGTTCGATCAGCACAGGCAATCCCCTGATCTGTCGCCCGCCAAAGACACTTCTGCAGCCAAGATCATCCCATCACCATACCCACCTTTTGCGCCAAATTCGGGTGATGCGCTACCAAATTTAGGTGAACGTAGCCCGGAAATCACCCTGGCCGGTAACAGAATTTGCGCAAATGCTGTCATTGGTCATGCCGCAACGCTTACGATTTCCTCGGTGTTCCTACGGAGATTCAGGGGTCGAAATCGAGCTCTGCTTCCAGAGAATCCGCTTCGTCGGCAAACGCCTTTTTTTCTTTTTCGGTTTTCTGCATGTCCTCTGCCGCATCTTGGAAAGCCTCGGCATCCGCCTGCATTTTCTCCAGTGCTGCATCCTTCATGGCATTGCGCTCGTCGAGGTAGGCGTCTACTTCGTCACCCATCGACATGTAGAGTTCCGAGGCGCGTTCCCGTCGAGGCATGTTCTTCGCAACGTAGAAATAGTCGCCCGCTTCCTCGTAGCCGTTCTGTCGAACGGTCGGCAACAACGAAGTGTCATTACCGATGGTCATAAACGTTTGGCCGCGCTCTGCGGCAACGGAAATGGCGGGTGCGAGTTCGCTGCGGTCATTGAGCAACTCCAGCCACCTGATAGCGCTACGCAGCATTTCTTTGGAATCATCCGTACGACGCAGCTTGCGTGTGACTTCCGGCGGCGTCGGTTTTTCGGCTTTGACACCCGTCACCGCTTCCTGGACGGAGGCCCAGTTCTCTTCGCTGTACTGCTTTTCGAGGTCGCTCAACGGGCTTGCAAAATGATTGGCCTCCAAATTCAGTATAGCCTCTGCATTTTGGCGTATTTTCTTTTTATACAAGGGGATAAGCTCATTCCGGAAGCGTGATTGCAGTTCCAGTTCGCGCGCAATCGGCGCGTAGTTGGACAACGGCGCCGTGTGCCGCTCGATGTCACCCATCGTGAACGTAAAGCGTCCCTCCCCGTCGACGCTACCGCCGTAAAAGGCCATGAAATAGTCGTATTCGGCCGGCGCGTTGCGGAGCATCCTCTCGACCTCATCGGCATTCATCGCGCTGATGTACCAGCCGATCGCGCTCCTGGACCGCCACCGGTTCGGCCCATCGTTCGGCCCCGATGTCTGTTGCCACACAATGCCGTTGGCCTCGGCTTTTTTGCCCATGGCCGTGAAAATACGTTGCCGCAGGTCAAAGTAGCGGCCGTATGTCTGCTCGCCGAGTGCTCGCGGTGTGATTACGGCGAGTCCCCGACCATGATTCTCCGTGGCAGCCCTGCCGGCAGATTCCAGAAACCGATGCGCCGTTGCCAGGTCGTTCAGTTGCAATGCCTGATCTGCCTTGTCCATGCGGCTATTGGCCAGCTGGATGGTTTCCGCTGACACCAAAGTATCGGCCTGCGAGACGCCGAAAAGCATGGTCAGCATCGCCAGCACCAGGAGTCCCGATTGTTTCTGCAGGTATTGGTACATTGAAGCCCCTTGTCCTGTTTGTCCGACTCGAAAACTGAGTCTAGATGTCAAGCCTCGCTCGCCGAAAGCGGCGACTTTACTGGCTACCCGCTTGCGGTAGAGTCAGTCTGCAGACTAAAGAATCAATCATGGGGGAATAAGATGCCAAGACGAGGAGCTTTAGTTTCACTGCTAACGGTCGCTTTGATTGCCCCCGCGAGCGCATGGGGGTTTGGCAGTACCATCGCGGTCGGTATGAACGAGGCCGCTGGCGTCCCTGCGCCCACTACGCCGTTCCGTGCCAGCGCGACCCTGGAGACTGATGAACAGAATATCGATCTAACGATTTACTACACGCCAGGGTTCACGCGCGACGAGATGCAAATAGGGCCGCAGAACATGGTGATGCTCAACGACCTTTCGACCGGAAAAATGAGAACGCTGATGCCTCAGGGCATATACATGGAGTTCGAGTCCGGAACGACGAGTGAACAGATCCAGGAGTTCAAGCTCATAGAGCGCACAGTGGTCGGCAAGGAAGAGTTCAACGGCTTCGACACGACGAAATACAAGGTGATCTACGAAGGTCCGGACGGCAAGTACGGCGGTTTCTCGTGGTTTACCGATGACAATATCGCGGTACGCGCCTTCATGGTGTCCGAAGAGGACGGGGAGAAGCAGCGCGTCCAGTTCCAGATCAAGGAGCTCGAGCGCAGTCCGCAGCAGATGTCGCTTTTCCAGGTGCCGTCGAACTATCGCAAGCTGGATATCGGCGGCTTCGACCTGTCGTCCATGATGCCGGGAGCGGCCGGACAGGCGCCCGCGGCTGCCGCTGCACCGTCCGCACGGCCGAAGTCTTATGCCAACCCGGCGCCGGGCGGTGACGCCGTTTTGCAAATGGTGCAGCAGAACCTGAGTGCGCTCGGATACAACACTGGTAACACCGACGGTCTGCCGAGCACCGAGACCACGATTGCGATTTCGCAGTTCCAGGCAAAGAAAGGCGTCGAGGTGACCGGTGAAGCCTCTCCGCAGCTTGCCGGCATGCTTGCCGCCGAGGCCGGCCAGCAGGGCGGCGACTCATCCGGTGCGGTGCAAATACGTACCAACGACCCGCAGGCATTGCAGGCGGCACGCCAGGAATGCCTTCAGCAGAAGATCGCTGCCGCGCAGGAGAAGAAGAAAAAGAAACGCGGCTTCGGCAGCCTGCTGCGAGCCGCGTCTCGCGTCGCGGCGGGCGGCGCGGCGGACGGTCTCGGTGAAATCGCGGGTGATCTTTACGACGCGCACGCGACGCTCGATGACCTTTCATCGGCGGCCAAGGATCTCGGCGTCGCCCAAAGCGATATCGAAGCCTGCCAGAACGCGTATTGATCGATCGCAGCTCGCAGCGGGAACACAGGACGAATACAGCCCTGATCTCGCGGCCTCAGGTGGCCGGCTCACGTAACGGCACCGGTGCCCAGGTCACTCCCACTCGATGGTCGCCGGCGGCTTGCCCGAAATATCGTAGGTGACGCGGGAGATGCCGGCGATTTCGTTGATGATGCGCCGGCCCACGAGGTCGAGGAACTCGTAGGGCAGGTGCGCCCAGCGCGCGGTCATGAAATCGATGGTTTCCACCGCGCGCAGCGCGACCACGTAATCGTAGCGGCGCCCGTCGCCCATCACGCCCACTGAGCGCACCGGCAGGAACACGGCGAAAGCCTGGCTGACCTCGTCATAGAGGCCGTGGTTGCGCAGCTCGCTGATGAAGATATGGTCGGCCTGGCGCAGCAGGTCGGCATACTCTTTCTTCACTTCGCCGAGGATGCGAACGCCCAGGCCCGGGCCCGGGAAAGGATGGCGGTAGACCATGTCCCAGGGCAGCCCAAGCTCCAGGCCGATCTTGCGCACCTCGTCCTTGAACAGCTCGCGCAGCGGCTCCACCAGCTGCATGCGCATGCGCTCGGGCAGGCCGCCGACATTGTGGTGGGACTTGATGACGTGCGCCTTGCCGGTGCTGCCGCCCGCCGACTCGATGACGTCGGGGTAGATGGTGCCCTGCGCCAGCCAGTCGATATCCTTGAGCTGCTGCGCCTGCTCGTCGAACACCTCGATGAATTCGCGGCCGATGATCTTGCGCTTCGCCTCCGGGTCGCTCACCCCCGCCAGCGCGTCCAGGAAACGCGCCTCGGCGTCCACCCGGATCACCTTGATACCCATGTGGCGCGCAAAGGTGGCCATCACCTGGTCACCTTCGCTCTGGCGCAACAGGCCGTGGTCGACGAACACGCAGACCAGCTGGTCGCCGATCGCGCGATGCAGCAGGGCCGCCACCACCGAGGAATCCACGCCGCCCGAAAGCGCCAGCAGGACTTTTTCGCCGCCCACCAGCGCGCGCACGCGCGCGATGCTGTCCTCCACGATGTTACCGGGCGTCCAGTCCGCCGCGCAGCCGCAGATGTCGTGCACGAAGCGCGACACGATGCGGGTGCCCTGGCGCGTGTGCGTGACTTCCGGGTGGAACTGCAGGCCGTAGAAGCGCCGGCCGTCGTCGGCCATGCCGGCCAGCGGCGCGCTGTCCGTGCCGGCAATGGCGATGAAGCCGGGGGGCAGGCTTTCGACGCGGTCGCCGTGGCTCATCCAGACATCCAGCTCGGCGGCGCCGTCGTCGCCGGCATGGTCCTCGATGTCGTCCAGCAGGCTGGAGGCGCCGGTCACCCTGACGCGCGCATAGCCGTACTCGCGCTGCTCGGAACCGGCCACTTCGCCACCCAGCTGGGCCGCCATCGTCTGCATGCCGTAGCAGATACCCAGCACCGGCACGCCCAGGTCGAAGACGGCCGACGACACGCGCGGCCCCTCCTCGATGGTGACCGACTCGGGACCGCCCGACAGGACGATCCCCGCCGGCGCGAAGGCGCGAATCTCGTCGGCCGGGCAATCCCAGGCGCGCACCTCGCTGTAGACGCCGGCCTCGCGGACGCGGCGCGCGATCAGCTGCGTGTACTGGGAGCCGAAATCGAGGATCAGGATCCGCTGTGCATGGATATCGGTACTCATCGGCCCGTCCGTTCAGTCGACGCGATAGTTGGGCGCTTCCTTGGTGATTCCCACGTCGTGCACGTGGCTCTCGCGAACGCCCGCGTTGGTGATGCGCACAAACTTCGGCCGGGTGCGCATCTCCTCGATGGTGCTGCAGCCCGTGTAGCCCATGGCCGCCCGCAGACCGCCGGCCAGCTGGTGGATGATCTGCAGCAGGCTGCCCTTGTAGGGCACCCGTCCCTCGATGCCTTCGGGCACCAGCTTTTCCACCTCGTCGGTGGCGTCCTGGAAGTAACGGTCGCTGGAACCGTGGCGCTGGGACATGGCGGCCAGCGAGCCCATGCCGCGGTAAGTCTTGTAGGAGCGCCCCTGGTAAAGCTCGACCTCCCCCGGCGATTCCTCGGTGCCGGCAAACAGGCTGCCCACCATGATGCTGTGGGCGCCCGCCACGATGGCCTTGGCGAAATCGCCTGAATAGCGGATGCCGCCGTCGGCGATCACCGGGATGCCGGTGCCCTCGAG
>Ga0102934_1003084_pt1 | contig 11414 bp, 10 predicted proteins | sample SalPonR2_A_D1_MG_FD_78175 | JGI IMG/M metagenome (GOLD analysis project Ga0102934, IMG submission 78175) | Salt pond soil microbial communities from South San Francisco under conditions of wetland restoration - Salt Pond MetaG R2_A_D1_MG | ecosystem: Environmental > Aquatic > Marine > Intertidal...
GTAGGATGTACTGAATAGTGCAAACAGTCGTTATATATGTGGAGGTCATCCAGAAAAGACTTATCCATCACGAGACATTGAAAGACAAGACATGTACATGGCTTTTGAAGGTGGAGTGATCATTCGTGAGCACAAGCACGTTTGGGAACACAAGGAGCTTTCGAATGAGGTTTATGGTTACTGCAAGCTCCGGACAACCCGCAAGTGTTAAGGATTGATCGTCACATGAAAAATCACTTCACACACCTTGCATCAGCACTAAGGGTCACGTTATAACTGATCATTCCAGAAAGAAAAGGTGAAGGAAGAATCCATTCGCTTCCATGGGTGATGTTCACCCCTTACTTTACTTCGTCAGAAATGGTCATCGGTTATGTACTACCGAATGACTTCTAGTTGAAATACGCATCACTTTTTTCATTTTAAACGATCAATTTTCACGGAGTATGCGGACCAAGCTTTCCTTTTTACACCAACCATAATCTCATGCTCCACATACCTTTTCACAATAATCCGTGCGCCTGAAGAAACTTCCCGACTTCAGCCCTGTATGCATCTGGGTGGTGCGCATAGTGGCAGACATGACTTGATGGTTCACTAACCTTCCATGTCCTCACCATGACATCTGCAACAATGCCCTGGGATGTGAAATATGCTTTCCGCTTCGTCACAATCCTTTCAACCAGTGCTGCGTCTGTGATGGTGTCATCATCCGAGTATATATAAAGGCTAGGAATAAGCAGGTGATCGTTCTCTATATGCTCCAAGTATTTGCGCTCATATCGCCAGCATTGTGCTAGTCCATAGACTTCAAGGCCGAAACGGATGGTGATATAGGTGGCAAGCCGGGCGAAGGGTGCCTGTGGAAGGGGCCGCCGAGCGACAGGAGTAAATGTTGTAAGCGCGGGAAGGTAAGAATACTACGGGTACACATAAGTACATGTGGGCAGTTTCGGATTTTTGACGTTTGGACAATCACTACATGCTACAATTACTCATTCGAATGCCACGGATTCTATTCGACAGAGACATTCAATGTCCATGGATTCTTCTACCTACGATACACATTCAGGTTACTCACCCGCAAGGCTGCGCTGAGTGCCTTAGCACCAGTTTGAGCGTCTGCAGCCGCTGGACAGCTATCAAAGATTATTGCGGCGAGCTGAGAAAAGGAGTGCTCCTCATTGGGCGGTCTTCTATCACAGCAGAACCGTCTCGACCGTTGTCTATAGTGACCGTTCAGCAGCAGTAGCAATCTGCGATGAACAAAGCAACCTCCATTACTAAAGTAATGCACAAGTACTTTGGCTCGAGGAAAAAATAGAGGTATCAAAGACATGATATCCTCCGCTGTGCGCACCACTTCTGATTGCTTTCTACGGAGGATCTTGCCGGCAGGTACAGTGTACCGTAGCACTACTTTGCAAGCAAAGTGTTCGTGATATAGCGCTGCATATTTTCTGAGATGCTTATCTTGGCAAGTCAACCATCCAAAAAGCAGGACTACGAATTTTACTTTGCAACCATTTTCTTCTTCTGATGAGGCTGAGGCACCATTTCCATCTATAGCGGGACAGATATTCAAACCTTTCAGTTTGGTTACCCGGAAACGCCCTATACTCGGTCCGTCCTCGAATACTGCGTCTTCGTCCATAGCGAATCGATGGGTGAGACCAGGGGACGATATCCCCGATCTGCACGTTAGGTATGGCAAAAAAGGGTAAGGGTAGAAACCAGTCACTTTGGCGTGTCATCCGCAGGTCAAGAGAATAGATGAGGTTGGGTCCCGATAGCAACGGCCCAAAATTCAGGTGCACACGTTTGTGATGGGTCCCAGAGGGTGAATGACTTAGGAGTGGACAAAATATACGAGCTCAGTGGGTACGCTCAGCACCCTGCTTGAACCCTCAAGTCGCAGCGATAGAGAAGAGGTAGCTGTGCTTGAATGCGCAGCCCTGTGTGAGGATGATGCATTGCTGGGCATTCAGTGGGTGCTTTGAACTCTCTCCATACGCGAAAATTTGAAGAGGCAGAGTGAAATGCGTCCTACCGCATTTAATATGACTAGACAGATTGGCATGGTGGACATCAAAAATTTAAAGAACCGTTTCTTCCTTCATTAATGAGGGGCTGGTGCCGTTGAGATGCTGCCCGACATGAGGCTTAATGCGTCTGATAATGCACCATCTAGAATTTTCAGAGAGCGATCGTGCTGTCTAGAAGAGAAATACATCCATCAATCTGTTTATCAAGCTGTTGCAAATGAACTTACCAGCTGCCGGTGAGGTCTCTTATGAACCTCACGTCAACGTCCTTCATGGGCAACGATGATTCAGATGTCACATTTATCAGAGCACAGACATTCCAAAGTCCCCCGAAACATTTCAACGAAATTTAATGAATATAATAGCGCATTTTGGCATGGAGAGACTACATACATAATTTCTACACAATCGAATACAAGTGGGTAAGCAATCATATTCCATTTTGTTGTATTGCTGTCGTTCAACTTTAGCACGACATGGCCGATTTTAATCTTTATCATGAGCGCTGGACCGTAGATGCATTTGTCCTTCTACTATCTCAGCTTTTGGCTTACCAACCAAGCGAAATTTGCCATCCTTGCCCTCTTCAAGCCTCCTGATTTGCTCGTTGGTAGCCTCAGAATCTGAGAAATAGCTCAAAACACCACTTGAAGAAGGCAAATAACCCCACAAATTACCCTTATCCTGGCCACGATGCGAGGATGAAGGCGAAATCTCCACAGTGTCCTGTCCAGGACGAGTCGACACGGAATGGACCGTTGCGGTTTCAGTTGAGAGAGGCGCGTTAGCCGCAGCCACAATCCCTGCAGCGGCTGTCGCCCAGAATGCAGGAGGCACAGCAGCAATTGCTTCGCAATATTTTTTGTTTTCCCGCAGGAAGTTTACGCCCGAGAAAGGTACCTCACATACGGCTCCAAGGTCATTTGCAGGTGGACTGTGCGCAGCCCGATCCAGACATGCACAAAACTCAGAGCCATCTGTGGTCATTTCATCGACTAGTTTCGCTTCCAAGCTATCAGGTGCATCAGCTGCGATTCTTGCCAAGGAGCCAAGTAAGCCCAAGCATTCTGCATTCTCATATCCAGGGTCATTGACACAGTTCGCTATCTGAGCTATACGGGCCTCTGTCAATTCATCTGTGCTCCCTGCCAAATCCCCCCCGTCAGCACCCATACAATCTAAAATTTGTAAGCCAACTAGCTCAGCACGCACTACATCAGCGTCAGAGCAGCCGTTGAGTGCTTTAGACAGCGAAGACTGGATCTGGGGTTCAAATGCACAAGAAGCCTCCAAGGCCGTCAGAAAATTAAGTGAATCGTGTGCTGGGCAACTCGTGGATACGGCTTGATATGCGGCTGATTGACTCGCTCCTCGAACACATTGACAGGCCTGCGGATAGTCAGTCAGGGCTCGCATAGCGTACACACCCATGTCGCTCCAGCTTCCTCCTTGTAGCTTTGTGGTGGCCAATATAACGAGATACATGCAATCAGAATTGGTCATGTGCGGGTCATACAGGCAGCTAATACCGGCACGGATGGTAGCATCCTCCAGTTGTGCTCCCATATTAGGACTAGACGAGCCGAAGCCTTCAATCAATTGAGTAAAGTTGAAATTAAGACAGTCAATGAAGGGCAAGTAGGCTAACTGCAGGTTGAGTAGATCATTTACCGCGCATCCCTCCATCTGCGGAGGGAGGTGCCATGGCTTGATGCTGTTCACGTACGGCGCCAAACGTGCTGATGATCTTGTGATTTGGCCCAGGCTGACACCATCTGTACAAGTTGGAGAAAAGCTGCCTACTTGGTTATTAACTTCAGCAACGCAATTGAGCACCTCGGGGGGATTCTGATAAATGACTCCCACCACTTTAGCAGGCACAGATCCTGGTTGACTCGCAGCTTGTTGCAGTATTGACTCAAGAAGCTGGAAACATTCATTTTGGTACTGGTCGGAAGACTCAGAGCACCGGTCTAACCAGGTACTTTGATCGGAAGATAGGCCACCCATGAACATAAAGACCTCGCCGAGGGACAGACTGAAGCAGTTCATCAGTCCTCGGCCAACCCATGTAAGCTGACGCATATCTGTAGAAGAGCAACCGGGAAATGTTTGTGCGGACGTGGACGACGCGAGCAGCAGCGACATTGCGGCGGCAAAAGTGATATGGGCAACACGATGCAGCCCAACCATCGCCATGTGCGCCCTTAAATTCTTAAGACGTCTGAAATGTATAGAACATATTAAAAAGTTTGACTTACTGAGATTTATTGGTTTGTAGTGCATGGACGGGGGGATCGAAAAAACAGAGAAATGACATGGTGCAGCGAATACTGCGAGCAGGGACGCGTCAACCTGGCCCAGAATAAAACTGAGAGAGCTTTACAAAACACTAAGCAAGCCAAGCATTGAATTCAGAACGTCTACATGATATGATCAATGTAATGTGACGCTGTATTGGAGCAGTTGCTTTGGAGGTTTATACATTGCTCTTGCTCTCCAGGGACGGCGTCGCCCGAGCGTCCGAGCGCGTCCAAGCCCGCTGACGTCCAGCAAACAACCGCTGGCTTCAACTCGAAGAATTTTCCTGTTCTGCGTGTGAAGATCAAGACAGAATGCGCATGACTGGACCAAGAACTTGAAAAGGAAAATTTCTGTTTGAGAGACTCATGAATGTTCGGCTTTCAGATGCCTTTCGTTTTCATTTTGTCTCAAACCTTCAACGAACTTCACAGTCACTTCCATCATGGATCGGGGTCCAATGCCGCCTCCGCAAAAGCGCCATTCCACATGCGGGCAAGGCAAAGGGTATTCACATGCGAAATCACTCATGGCTCCATCAACATCCCACGTATTTGTCAAGCGACGGAACTTATTCCTGCAGACCTTCGACGAGCAGGGTGAACTTCAAGAAGAAGAGAGCACAAGTCTACGGCACAACGCTTTCGAGGTTAAAAACGACTACAGTCAACATTTTCTTCAGACTCGCGAACGACCCCAGAATTTCATTAGGGATGTAACGATTGAGGATGGATTTGCTGAATATCCCAAGCTGGCAAAGTTACTTTCTGCAAAGCAGCACATTGTCGAGACCCGCAAAACGCCTGCGATGTATGTGAAGGCCGACCTCCGAACATTTGATCTGCGGAGCCTAGGCACCAAATTTGACATTATATATATTGATCCACCTTGGGAGGAATACACACGTCGAGCCGCGCCCTTTGTACTGAATGGCAAGCCGTCTGTGTGCTCGGAGACATGCGATGCGTCTTTGCAGCTGGACGAGGTATGGGGGCACGAAGATTTGGAGTCCCTGCCTATTGACGAAATTGGTGAGTTGCCTAGTTTTGTGTTCCTGTGGTGCGGTTCAGGGGGGCGCATCACAGAAGGGTCAGCGCAAGGGGCCTTGCACGTTGAAGATGGTAGGCGTTTGCTTAAGAAGTGGGGGTATCGGCGATGCGAGGAGATTTGCTGGGTGAAGACGAACAAGCATTGTCAACACTCTCAGCCAGAATTATCCACCTCCGCAACAAGCTTATTTGTACGTACCAAAGAGCATTGCCTTATGGGTATCAAAGGCTCAGTACGTCGTAATCGAGATGGGCACATAATCCATTGCAACGTCCACACGGATCTTGTAGTAGGAGAACAACCCATCGACCCGCTTTCCACAGCAAAACCTGAAGAAATTTACACGATAATGGAGCAGTTTTGTTTAGGTCGGCGACGTCTGGAGCTGTTTGGATGCTCGCGTAACATTCGGCCAGGCTGGGTGACAGTTGGTAAGGATGTGCCGGGCACGACGTATGACGCGAGGACATATTCGAGATTGATGGAAGAGCCGGGCTTGAATCCAGATGGGACAATGTGTGCTGGTCACTTGGTAGGGTCTACCGTCCTCATTGAAGATCTTCGACCTAAAACACCTCCACGAGAGCAGCGCGAACGAGAAGCGGCCATGGGAATGCTTCGTAAAGCAGTCCGGGGAGGACGAATGGATTCACTATGCAGGTCCTCGCCCAGGCCCCGTAGCCGCACTGTCCCAAGTGTCAGCCCCCAATACGTGCAATCGCTCCATTTCCATACACACCAAAAGCATCCTGAGTGGGAGCAGTATGCTCAACAGCAGGCGGTTCAGGGTCAATTTTGGCATATATACGAGAATGGCTTTCACAATGGGGGTCAATACCAAGGTTTTGGAATCTACGACGAAACGTCGATAAATCTAAGTTCCTTTGACCACTCCGAGCATCATCGAGAAGAGCAGCATGTCTCTTTTGTCTCGCCTTTCACGTATCCATCCGACCGAAATAGCTTTTTGCCGCCGTTTCCTGTGTCTCAACCTCCACCTCCTTTAGCCTCTATGAATACTTCTTTACACGAGCACGTTCTCTCATCGCCGACATACGGCTGGAGATCATCCCCCTTATCTTCACCCCATGGACAAAGCGGGCGGGGGCGAGGGCGAGAACGTTCAGTCTTCCAACGCAAACCATTTAAAAACACTCAATGTAAAAATTAGGTTGTGGAAAAAAGTGCAATACAGACTATGACGCAGGCATAGATTGTTTCTTCAACCTCACTATCGTAAATCAGCTAGCTATTGCGTACGCATCCCCTATGCACTTCTTTCTTTTCCGTAACCGCCCCTACCAGACATTTAACAGAATTTTTTTATCGCTGACTCCACAATATCTAGCGCTTGGTCGACCTGATCCGCATCAATGCACAAGGGTGGGGCAAGTCTAATTATGTTCCCGTGTGTTGGCTTCGCCAACATGCCGTACTCTTTCAGCACCAAGCACACGTCCCAAGCCGGACCACCATCACCTTTCCGATCCGCTATCACCATTGCATTCATGAGTCCTCTTCCCCGCACGGATTCGATCAACCCGTTGGCGGGGATGGCTTTCAATCCCGATCGAAATCGTTCTCCCATGATCATAGAATTCTCGACCAGCTTTTCATCCTGCAGGACGGCTAGAGCTGCCGCTGCGACTTTACACGCCAGTGGATTCCCACCAAATGTCGATCCATGCTCTCCCGGCTGGATGGTGAGCATTACTTCATTACTTGCCAGAACGGCAGAAACGGGCAGGACGCCTCCTGACAGCGCCTTTCCTAGAACCAATATATCGGGCTTGGTCGAGTCCCATTCAGAGGCAAGCAGCTTCCCCGTCCTTCCTAAGCCGGTTTGAACCTCGTCGGCAATGAGGAGGATGTTGTGTTTTTCACAAATAGCTTTGATCTTTTTCAAATAGTTTTCTTGCGGAACAACAACCCCGGCTTCTCCCTGAATGGGCTCCACCATAAACGCTGCGATCCGCCTTCCTTTCCTTTCACAAAGGGCCTCAAATGCGGCGGGATCGTCGTAGTCGATGAGGTCGAACCCCGGAATGAACGGCCCAAAGCCTTTTCGGGAGGAAGGATCTGTTGAGGAGGATATCGCCCCCAGCGTCCGACCCCAGAAATTGCCGCGGGCGAAAACCACCATCGCTTGGTCCCGGGGAATCTTCTTGACGTCATAGCCCCAGCGACGGGCGAGTTTCTGATCAATATATGTGATAAACCACAGCTTATTATCACGATGTCAATGTATTAGGAAAAGTTGATACAGATTTGTGCGTAGAGCCTGACAGAGAAAAGCGAAAGCCCTTTCCCTTATCGAACCTTACCACCGCAGTCTCGCCGCCCTCGACACCGGTATTCATGGGAAGTACCCGGTCGTAGCCGAAATAATTAGTAATGAACTGCTGGTATTCGCCCAAGGCATCGGTGTAAAACGCGCGCGATGCTAACGTTAGTTTGCTGGCTTGTTCAGTCAGCGCGGCAATGATCTTGGGATGGCAATGCCCTTGATTTACTGCCGAGTAAGCTGACAAGAAATCCAGGTATTTGTTGTTATCCACGTCCCAGACGTGCACGCCTTGGCCACGCGAGAGAACGACCGGCAGTGGATGGTAGTTGTGCGCTCCGTGCAGGTCCTGCGGTAACGCATGGTGGACGGAAATGAGAATGTGTGAGATCCCACATCAATACATACATTAGGTTTTACATTTAAGCATAAGCTAGACGTGGCAGCCTGGTACGAAGTATGCGGCACACACATAAATCAAGGACAAAGAAGCTTGTAGGATTCCTTGGTCTATACTCGTTCTCTTGAGGCGATGTCATGCAAAAACTTTCAACGAGATGCATCATCTTACTTCTACTTCCGCTCCACATGTCTGTTTGTGCGTGTAACTGACCATTTGCGGTAATGGCCTCCATGAAGAGCAAACCCTAAACCCAACTACGAAGAGCTGACTTTACCTCAAGTTGCATGTACCTATCAGCTTTGCTTTGAACTGCCTTGGCCGCCATCGACGAAAAGAGTCTTCGATGCCCCCCGCTTAATATGTCTTCCGTAGTATTTGCCTGGTAATTCAGCCTCTGCCGTCGCGAGACGTTCATAAGTCCGCGCTTCACACAAGAAATAGCACAAGACATGATTCGGACGATTTTCCTGCCACTGCGAAAGCTCGTGATACGCCAGGGCCTGCCAGAAGATTCCCGAATGCCTATTTATAGCCTATGATGTATATATTTGAGGAAAGTGTTACAAATCTGCTCATCTAATGCCAGTTATAGCTTCAGAAGCTGCCACTTGCATGTGGGAGAAGGCAACGGGAACAATTGCGCGAAAAAAGCCGCAGCCAGCCCCCGCCCACCAGCCGCGGTAGACCCGCCTGCCAGGGCTGTGTGCTCCGTCTGTCTCGGGCCAGCCTTTGTGGCATAAGCAAGACCATTGCTATGTGACAGAAGACTAGAATTTATACATGATAAGTGCAAAGCGTTTGTTCACGTGTCCAGAGGCTGCTGGGCTTGCTGGATTGAAGGCGGGGCCGAAGAACTATCCGTACTTATCATCACGCTTCTCTAACTCTGTGAAATCCCCGGTCTAAACAGTAACATTGGCAGCGTTTTTCGATTTGTAGCATTAAATCACTTCAAGAGGGCCTCACAGGCTCCTTCATATAGATTTCAGACCATGGTAAGTTTGCTGATAGCTCTCGTGTGGGCGCATGCAGTGTACTGGTAGTATCAGCTCCCTTTGTCTGCTCGTTGCGTCGCAATTTAGGACCACACACTTCGATTAGTCCTGCAAGGTTGATGCTCTTCGTCCTAATACGGAATAAGAATGGTCTTCATAGATCTTCAAGCCCGTATGCTGTCTTAATCCGTCCATCCTTTGCCCAAAACCTTCCACTTCTCATCTAATTCTTCCCATCTTCGCTCCTCTTCTCATCTTTGTCCTTCAGTCGATGTCCAAAAGCAGCAAGATGTTGAACTACATCAATTACCGGATGAGAGTGACTATTCAGGACAATCGTACACTCGTGGGCACCTTCATGGCTTTCGACCGGCACATGAATCTGGTGTTAGGTGACTGCGAAGAGTATCGGAAAGTAAAAAACAAGAAAGGAAGTGGAGGAAGCGGCCCTACCGCGATTGTGGAGGAAAAGGAGGAAAAGCGCATGCTGGGGCTTGTCCTCCTTCGCGGAGAGAATGTGGTGTCCCTGACGGTGGAAGGTCCGCCGCCCCCCGATGAAGAGGCGAAAGCCACGCCGGGGGGCCCGGGCATGGGCCGGGCGGCAGGCAGGGGCATCGCCGTGGGAGCCCCAGTGATGGGAGCACCTGTAGGGCTGGCGGGGCCTGTCCGTGGAGTGGGAGGCCCCGCGCAATCGCTGATGACTCCTGCGGCAGGTGCGTGGATGGGGTTTGGGGGTTCCTCCTGGTAGGGTAGAAGAGGGCCGGGAGCTTGAGCCACGGGGCTCGGGGAGGGTCGCACTCGCAAGATGCAACCGCTGGTTCTGTACGTGTTCTAAGTCTGAGGTGGAATCTCTGTATCGATGTGGTATCAAGTGGCCGAGGAAGAAGAGATGCTCGAGAGAGGGTATGGGTCCTTACAGAGGCCTCTCTGAGCAGGGCGAGACTTTCGATGGCGCGTCCGGTGCTCGGCTTCCAAAAGCTTGAGCACCGTCCATGGAGGCCCTATCAGTTCTACTCGCCCAGAGCAATGCGTTGCCTACGCTCGTCTTCACGCGCGGACTCATTGATCGTGTTCGATTGCGTTAATCTGAACGGGCCACAGGTTGGGCCGGCTCTGGTCTGCAGGCATTGTGTTTTGGACTGCCTTTGTTCCCTGATATTAGAACGGTCTCGGCTCCAGCACCCATTCTTATTTTCTTAGCTTACGTCGCTCCTCCCCTTCCCTCTTTTCCTTCCCAACCGCCCGCCCAGTCGGCGCCCCTCAGGGCTTCCCTCCCCGTGGCCTCCCCCCTCCGGCTCCCGGCATGGGTTTTCCTCCTCGCGGCGCCCCCGGTATGGGTATGGCCGCACCGCCGGGCTATCCCCCGGCAGGCGGGCCAGGCGGGTTGCCTCCCGGCCCTCCGATGCCGCCGCCGGGCCCGCCGCCAGGCATGCCCCCACGGGCCTTACCGCCGCGCTGAGGGGCCTCTCCCCGAGGGCGGGAGGGCGGATGGAAGGGGCGACAGGAAGGGGGGGAGGGCTAGATGGGGAAGCAGACTTGATTGTGAGAAGTATTGTCTCGGAAGGCACGGCGGAGGAAAGAGAAGGACGGGCTCTCGCGGCGTACGCGAGTGCGAAAACTATTAACGAAGGAAGCAGAGTGAGTGAGTTTCATGGCCTCCTACTTCACATAAGGCTTTGTTTCGTGAGTGTGAGGTTATTTCGCGATGATTCTCTCCCTCCCAAGCTGCCTGGAAAGCCCTCATTCAGTCCCTTGGCCCAGGGAGCCTGAAGAGGCTCCGAAGCACCCGCTGCCCCTCCTTCAGTACCACATTCCTACGCCGCGCCTCCCCCCACGCCCTAACACTCTCCACCTCCCACCCCCATTTGCCCTCCCCCTCCACCCACCCAAATGCCTCCGCCTCTGAGTCCACACAGTGCCTCGCCGCATCAGCGGCCCACTCCTCCCGCGTCCGGTACTCCCTGCTGGTCTTGAACACCACCACGCCCACGGCCGTCCCTGCGTGCAAGCCGTGCGCCGCCAGCCCTCCGGAGGGGGACTCGAGCAGAAGGATGGGCTGGCCCCGGAGAGGAGGTGGCAAGTCGTAGCTCCGAGTCTCGACGGCCTTGCGGCCGTCCAGGAGGCGCCCCGACCAGGGGGCCTGCACTTCAAGTGCGTGAGCAATCTCCTTCCCGTTATGTTTCCATCCTGCATCCTCCCCCTCGTCGTCAATCTCTTCTTGAGCTTCCCCTCCTTCTTCTTCTTTCTCTTTTTTTTGCTCCTCCATGTTCTTCCCCCCGTACTTCTCCTTCCCCTCCTCCTCCTTCTCCTCCTCCTCCTCCTCCTCCTAGATCGGA